>Ga0209399_10000022_pt1 | contig 96575 bp, 74 predicted proteins | sample OV2TP3_FD_184130 | JGI IMG/M metagenome (GOLD analysis project Ga0209399, IMG submission 184130) | Hot spring microbial communities from Beatty, Nevada to study Microbial Dark Matter (Phase II) - OV2 TP3 (SPAdes) (version 3) | ecosystem: Environmental > Aquatic > Thermal springs > Hot (42-90C) ... | reverse complement strand
GCCTCGCGCTCGGTGAGCCCGTTGCGTTTGGCCGTGGCGACGTAGATGAGGCGGCGGTCGCGGTTTTCTTCCTCGGCCAGCGTTTTGGCCCGGTCGCGCTCTTCCCCCTCGCAGCCGCGCAGTTCCAGGGCGCCCTTGTTGTTTTCTCCGAGGCAGCCTTGGGCGAGCGCCTCCTCTACACGAGGAGCGCGCCGTTTGCGCCGTTCAAGCGCCGCGTCTTCTTCGGGGTCGGCGAGGGCGGCCCAGAGGGCCAACGGCCCGATCGCGGGGGCGGGCGCGAGGGCGGGGAGTTCGACCGCCCCCAAGGCGGCAACCTGGACGCCCGCGCCCGGCGCCCCCAGGCGCGATTCGGGCTGTTCGCCGCCGGCCTCCTCACTGCGGACGTAATTTTCGACCTGTTGGGCCTCGGACTCGATTTTGCGGATGTCGATCAGGATGTGGGCCTCGATTTTATGGGTGGTTTCGACCTTGTGCGTCGTGCGCAGGCAGGCGCTCAGCACAAGCACGGCGGCCAGCCCGACGGCCCAACGGCTGATGAGATAACGTCGCATGGCTTGGATTCCTCCGATCGTGTCCCGAGGGACGCCGATGAGTCAGGATGAGAGGCTAAGGCTGGATTTTCAACCCCCGGATGTTCTCGGTTCCGGCCTCGACGAGCGCCTTCCAGATGTCGTCCAGGACGGGCCGCTCGACGCGCGGTTCGACGTGGAGGGCGAGGGCGTCGTTGTGGAGCGGGATGCTCATGTGCAGCCATCGAGGAGTCATGTTGCCGCGGAGGGTCATTTCGCTGAAGGGGATGATCGCGGCGTTGCCGAAGACCCGATTGAGGGCCTCGTCGACCTGGCGGCGGGTCAGGCCCGATCCGAACGACGGGGCGAGGATGTCGTAGAGAAGCCGCCGATCGAGGAGGACGGTCCCTTCCTGGCCGACGAGGTCGAAGTCCAGGAGCCGCCAGTGGCCGCCCTCGACATCGACGCGCGCCGTGCCGCCGACCTTGCCCCAGATTTGACGCCATCGGGGGACGTTGAACGACCGAAGCAGCTCGCGCACATCGACGGCTTCCCCCGATAACCAGAGAGACACCCGCGGAGGGCCGGAGGTTCCCCAGCGTCCCTCGCCGCGGCCGCGGAGGCGGCCGCCGAAGACGTCGGCTTGGAAACGCTCGACGGTCCAATCCGGCGTCCTCCAGCGACCGACGAGCTCCAGGTCGGCGAGGCGGAAGACGCCGGCCTCCAGCCGCCCGATCGAGAGGGCGCCGACGTCGGCGGCCTCCAACAGGCGGACGGGGCCCTCGCGGGCCCGGGAGTCGATCAGGAAGTCCCCGTCCAGGCTGAGGCTGCGCAGGATGAGCCTGGGGTCGCGCCAGGTGAGGTCGCGCGGTTCCAGGCGGGCCGTAACGGCCGTGCGCCAGGTTTCGTCCTCGGCGCGGAGGATCGGCTCGGCGGTCACGGTCCCGTCGCGCAGGGTCAGCCGGGCCTGAAAGCGCTGATCGGATTCGGCGCGGGGATTGAAGCTGCCCGGGGCGAGTTCCAGGCGCGCCCTCGGCCCCAAGTCCACGTCGAGGCGGTCCCAAGCAATGTCGCCGTTGGACCAGTTCCAATGGAGGCGGTGACGGATGGCGATCCGGAGCGTGCCGGTGGTCTCCTCGGAGGAGAAGGGGAGCCCCGCGGCCTGACCGTGGGCGCGGGTTGAGCCGAGGCAGAGTTCCATCGCCGCCGCCAGGAAGTTGACCCCAAAGATCAGCCGGCGGACGAAGGCGTTGAGGCTCAGGCGGCCCATCGCCATTTTCGCTTCAGCCGACGGGGTAAAAGACCAGGAGCAACGTCAGCGCCCAGAGGCCGACGCAGCCGAGCAGAGCGGGGTCCCCGAGGAACAGGTCCTCGGGGACTTCGGCGGCGGCCGTGGCCAGGGAAAGATGCAGGTAGCGGAAGACGCCGAAGATGACGAAGGGAAGCGTCGAGAGCATCTCCCAGGGGCGGGGATGGCCGACGGAGTAAAGCGCGTAGGCGAGGATGGTCGCTCCGGCGCAGACGGTCATGGCGCCGTTGAGTAAGGCGGGGGAGTATTCGCCCAGCACCGGCCGATGAGCTTCGGGGGCCTGAGAGCGACGGCCGAGCTCGGCCTGACGTTTGCCGAAGGCGAGCAGAAGGGAAAGGAAGAGGACGCAGACGACGAACCAGGGGGTCAGTTCGACGGGTTGATTCTCGGCGCGGAGGACGATAATGCCGGAGACGGCGCGGATGATGAAACCCAGGGAGATCACGAGCGTATCGATCAGGAAGACGTCCTTGAGCATTACGCAATAGGCCATCTCCATGGCGAAGTAAGCGGTCACGCAGAGACCGAAGGCGAAGGAAAGGGCATAAGCGGCGGTCAGCCCGGCGGCGGCCAGGATCGCCGCCGCTCGAAGCGCCGGCCCGGGAGCCAGACGGCCCGAGGCGATCGGCCGGGTTCGTTTGCGGGGATGCTGGCGGTCGCGCGGGGCGTCCAGGAGGTCGTTGATCAGATAACCGCTGCCGGCGACCAGACAGAAGACGACGAAACCGGCCAGGGCTCGCCCGACGGCGCCGGGTTGGAGCACCAGCGGCCCGTCCCCATCGACCTGGGGGAAGTAGAGGCCCGCCAGCAGGAGGACGTTCTTGACCCACTGTCGGGGGCGCATTGACTGGAGGATCAATCGGGCTTGGTCCATGAGCGCGCCCCGGCGAGCGCCCCGGGAGCGAGGGGAACCGGGGGATTAATCCGGCGGCCGCGAGGCCTCGACCGCGAAAAAGTTTCGCAAGAGCCCCTTACCCACGGGGGTCAGGATCGATTCCGGATGAAACTGGACGCCCTGGATGGGATAGGTCCGGTGCCGGAGGCCCATGATCAGCCGATGGGGACCCTCGGTCCAGGCGGTTTCTTCCAGGCAGGGCGGCAGCCCCTGGCGGTCCACGATGAGGGAGTGATAGCGCGTGGCCGTGAAGGGAGAGGGCAAGCCGTGGAAGACCCCCTGGCCCCGGTGATGGATCTCGGAGGTTTTGCCGTGAACGATCTCCGGGGCCCGGATCACGCGCCCGCCGAAAGCCTCGCCGATGCTTTGATGCCCGAGGCAAACGCCCAGGATCGGCGTGGTGGGGCCGAGCCGGCGGATGACCTCGACGGAGATGCCCGCCTCGGCAGGGGTGCAGGGCCCCGGCGAGATGACGATCGCCTCGGGCCGGCGGGCCGCCAGGTCGTCGACGGTGATCTGGTCGTTGCGCCAGACTTCCATATCGGCCCCCAGCTCGCCGAGGTACTGGACAAGGTTGTAAGTGAAGGAGTCGTAGTTGTCGATGACGATCAGCATGAAGGCCGATCCCGCCCGGATACGATAGTCCGGCGCCTCGACGCCGCGCCATGAGGATTTTGGTCGGTAGGGCTTCCGGCGATAGCCTTCGCGTGTTGGAAATCTCCCGGCGTAGGCCACGGCGGCGCGATGGGACGCGCCGAACACCTTGCCCGTTCGGGAGGGACTCCCTATAATTCGCGGTGATCACGCCGTGGCGGGCCGCGGGTGTCGCGCCCGATCGGCGGCCGCTGGACGAGGCGGGGACGGGGCCGAGGTTGGGAACTTCGGCCTCGGCCGGGCATCGAAAGAAGGAGGGGGGCGCCCGCTCCCGGGTCGGGCCGTCAAACCTTCGTCGCCGGCCACGGGTCTCCAAAGGATTGGCATGCGCGCGCCGCCGGCCACGGCTCACTCGACGGAAGGAGACCGTCCCCATGTTCTTGCGCCCCGCCGCTTGTCGGCTCGGCTTGATTCTGGCCGGGAGTCTGCTCTGGGCCGCCGGAGGCGATCCGGCCCGGGCCCAGGAAGGGTCAAGCGGGTTCACTTATTACAAGGACATCCTGCCGATCTGGCAGAAGTATTGCATTCATTGCCACCATACGGGAGGGCTCGCGCCGCAATCGCTCGAAACCTATAAGCTGGCGCGTTCGTGGATCCGCACCTCGCGCAAGATGATGCAGGAGGGGACGATGCCCCCCTGGCACGGCGGGGAGGATCACGCCCGATGGAAGAACGCCGTGATGCCGACGCTGGAGGAGATCGAGATCGTTCACAAGTGGGTGGAGGACGAAGCCCCCGAGGGGGACGAGGCCGACGCCCCAACGCCGATGGATTTCTCCAACGTCTGGCTCTGGGGGGAGCCTGACCGCACGCTTGCGCTCGCCGAGCCGTTCAAGGTCCCCGCCGAGGGGGCGGAGATATACCGGGCCTTTGTCCTCGGGGAGGAGCTGACCGAAGAGCTCTGGCTCGAAGGGGTTCAATTGGCTCCGAGCGAGCCGGACGTGGTGTTTCACATGATGCTTTCAGCGGCGCCGGCGGCCGTGGCGCGCAAGGCCGATGAGGCCGACCCCGCCCCGGGATTCGTCGCCTTCGACGGCGGCTGGGGGGAAGGGACGAAGGACTTTCTCGCCTTCTGGAACAAGGGGATGACGGTTTACGAGAAGTTTCCCGATGGATCGGGGGTTCTGATCCCCAAGGGTTATATTTTTGTGTTACAGATTCATTACATGACCGTGGGGGAGGAGGTGAGCGATCAAGCCCGCGTGGGGCTCTACCTGGCGAAGACGCCCCCGGCCCGCGAGCTCAAGGCGATCTCCATCGAGAACCGGAAGATCCGACTTCCGGCCGACACGTATGACGAGGAGATCAAGGCCGAGGCGCGATTTGAGAAGCCGATTACGCTCTATCAGCTGCTGCCGAGGATGCATTACCTCGGGCGCGAGATGGAAATCGCCGCCGAGATTCCGGGGGAAGGGAACCGGAAACTGTTACACGTCCGGGATTATGACTATAAGTTGCAGGCGGCCTATACGCCGGTCGAGCCGATCGCGTTGCCGGCGGGGACGCGGATACTCGTGACGGCTTATTACGAAAACTCTTCCGACAACCCCAACAACCCCAACATGGCGCTCAAGGACGCGGCCTATGGCCCGGGCCCGCAGCACGAAATCATGAGCCTCGTGCTGCAATATACCGAAGAGTGAGGCGCGCCTCGGCGGGGCGCGAGGGCCCGGCGCGCCCGACGAGCGGGGCTCTCAGCGGCCGCCGGAGCCGCCTCCGGCCAGGCCGCCCGTCCAGCGCGGCAGGCTGGCCGGGAACGTCTTGTCCGTCGCCTCGTCCCAGCCGTTGGCGGTTCCCTTGCCGCTCCAGAAGAGGTCGCCGCCGTCGCCGGTGACGCCGAAGTTCTTGAAGCGCTTGTTGAGGCTCCCGCCGTTGCGGGAGAATTCGTTATGGTGGATATGGTTGCCGTCCGGATGGGGCTCGACGTTGAACTCCTTCCGGTCCGGCATGGAATCCACGAGCGAATAAAGCGCGATGCCGAAGGAGAGGTTCCCCTCGACGCGGTTGCGCGTGACTTCGGTCTGATCGGCCGCGCTGACGGCGATCCCGACGCCCGGCTCAACGAGGTTCACGAGATTTCCCGGCGGGGAAAGGTTGGGGTAATTGTTATCGAAGACACGATTATTGATGACCCGGGCGTTCGAGGCGAGGGTGGTCGGCAAATCCGGCAGGAGCACGACCAGGATGCCGAGCGAATTGTTATAGGCCGAATTGTTGGCGATGAGGACATTGACGCAGTTTTCCGTCTCGATCCCAATCGTACTCTGGAAAGCTTCGCAGTTCTGAATGACGACGTTGCGGCATTGGCCAGCGTAAATGGCCGCGTCCCAGACGCCCGAGGCCACGCAATCCTCGATCCGCACGCCGTCGCACAGCACGGGGTAGAGGGCATACTTTCCGGTATTATGCGCCACGATGTCCCGAAACTGGCAATCTTTGGCCTGATTGACGACGATGCCGTTGCCCTTGTAGTTGCGGATTTCGAGCCCGCTCACGCGGAAGTTGTTCCCGGCCACCATGATGGCGTCGTTGAGCGCGCCCTTCCCGTCGAGCAGCGGGCGCTCGCCGTCGCGGGTCACGCCGCGGACCTCGATGTCGTCAAAGTCCACGACGACCTCCTCCTGATAGACCCCCGGCAGAATCTCGACGACGCCGCCGGGCCGTGCGCGGTCCACCGCCGCCTGAATCGTCTGCCCCGGCGCCACCGTGAAGGTGGCGCGGATGGCGCCGGCCTCGGTCTGCGCCTCCCGCCGCTGCGGGTAACGCGAGCGGCCTCCGCGCTCCTCCTGGGCCGTCGCGAGGCCGGCGATCCCGGCCAGCGCAAGGGCCCCGATCCACACGACGCGAACGTTGATGCGCATGGTCAACCTCCCGTGGGCCGGGCCCGCGCCCCGACGACGCCCCGTCCGCCCGTCCCCGCCGCGCTGAGGTCGTTTCCCCCGAACGGGGGGAGCCTGGCCTCGTGCCCCTCAGTGTGGCTGGAAAGGAGCGTCCCGTCCAGCGAAGAATGGGGGGCTTAAAAGGCTTGCGAGGCGGGGGCGGGGAGACGCTACGATGCCGGCCAAGCCACAAGGCTTCGTGAACGGGGAGCCGACCCCGAGGGAGTCCGACCGATGAACGCGCCGAAACAAGCCCGGAGTCGCCGTCGGGTTTCCCCATCGGCAAGCCGGATTCAACGACGCCTCGGCCGGCTGGCCTGCCTGGGCGTGGCGTGGTGGGTGCCGATTCGTCCCATCGCAGGGCAGGGGCCGGCGGCGCCGCCGGGCCTCGATCCGACGACCGTGGCGGTGGCTCAGGCGCAGATCGACGCGGCGACGGAGGCCCTGTTGCGCTTTCCGCCCGGCGGGGGCCCGTTGCCGCGCGAGCGGCGGATGGCGCTCCTCTTGCTGGACGCCGCCGTGGCGGCCTCAGGCCCCGCCGGCCTGGCCCCGGTGCAGGAGTTTTATCAATTGCGGACGGAGGAGGCGCTCAACGAGATCGAGGCAGCGGAAGTCGCCTCCGGGGCGCGGCTGTGGCGCTTCTATAATCACGGATTCGTTATCCGAACCGGTACGGTCGTCCTGGGCTTCGATCTGATCCGGGCGTCCGGACGCGGCGGGTCGGATTTTCAGCCCTTCTACGACTATCAACGGCGGCTCGCGCGGGCTTGCGACGCGCTCTTCATCACGACGGCCGCCGAAGATCACGCCGACCCGATCGTGGCTCGGCTTTTCGTCGAGGCCGGCAAACCCGTGCTGGGGCCGACGGGGCTCTGGGCGGGCGAGCGGTGGGAAGGGGGGTTGAGGCGCGCCCCGGGCGCGGGCTCCTCGACGTTGGCGTTCTCGCCCCGACCGGGGGCGGAGGTGAAAGCGCACGTCATCGCGGGCCCGGCGGGTTGCCTCTGGTCCGTGGTGACGCCGGAGGGTCTGCGGATCGTCCACGCGGGGGACCTCCCCGCGGCAGGCGGTCCGCCTTCGATGGCTTCGACCGATGGGGAGGGGGTTGATCTCGTTTTCCTGGACGCCCGCGTGGCCGACCCCGACGCCTGGCTCGCGGCTCTCCGGCCGGGGCTCATTATCCCCGGTCATGAGCATGAACTCGGCGCGCCGGCCGCGGAGCGGGCCTACTACGCGCAGACGTTCAGCCGCCTGCGGCGCGCGCGGGAGCCCGTGGCGCCGCTCGCCTGGGGAGAAAGCCTGGCGATACCGGCCCCGGCCGCGCCCGCCACCGACGGCCCGTGATCAGGAGGCACTACAATGCTTTCCCCCGAGGGGAAAGCACAGAAGCTGGGAACCACGAAGGCACGAAGGCACAATGAGTCCACTTGCAGAGAAGGGGTCCGGAGATTGGCGGACGTTGAATTCTTTGAGTCTTCGCGTCTTGGTGGTTAAGTGTTAATTCGAAGGGATCGATCCCCCCGTCAGCCCGCTCCCGGTGGTCGCGTATCGGTCGGCTTCGCGGAGGAAGTCGAAGGCGTCCAGGCGGACGAAGCGGAACGATTTCTTGAACGGGGTCGCGAGCAGCTCCCCGGCGTGGCCGAGAAGCGGCAGCACCCCGCCCCGGGTGGCGCCTTCGAGCAGCGCATAGGGGGTGACGGCGACGGCGCCGATGGGGAGGCCGAAAAGCCCCTGGAGGGGCTTGTCGATCACGCCCGTCTCCCGCGTGAAGAAGCTCGCCTGCACTTTCTGATAACCCCACCAGGTTTGAGCGACGTTGCGCGTGACGTAATAAGGTGAAAGCGTCAGGCACTTGACGTCGTTGAGCCAGGGATTCTCCGGCAGGGGGATCTCATCGGCGCCGGCGAGGCCCGCGAGCCCGATGAAGAAAGCCAGGAGCGTCCCCCCGCGAGAGGACGATCGCATCGGCCGCCTCCTGATGAAGAATGGAACCACCCGGGCACGAAGACACCAGAAAACTCCCGAATTATTTGATTCTGCGGGCCGTGGCGGCAACATATTTTTCGTTATCATGTTACTTCCCTCGCATGCGTTCGCGCAGCACATAATTCAGAATGCCGCCGTGGCGGTAGTATTCGACCTCGATCGGCGAGTCGATGCGCAGAAGGACGGGGAACTCCGTCACGCGGCCGTCGTCGGCCTGGGCCCGCACGGTGAGCCGTCGGCGCGGGGCGAGCCCCTCGGCCAATCCCACGATCGCATAGACCTCGCGTCCATCGAGCCCGAGCGTCTGGGGGGTCTGGCCGGGCTCGAACTCCAGCGGGAGGACGCCCATCCCGACGAGGTTGCTGCGATGAATCCGCTCGAAACTCTCGGCCAGAACGGCGACGACGCCCAGGAGGCGAGTCCCCTTGGCGGCCCAATCCCGCGAGCTGCCGGAGCCGTATTCCTTGCCGGCGATGACCAGAAGCGGGGTAGCCGTGGCGGCGTAGACCTGGGCGGCGTCATAGATGGCCATCTGTTCGCCGGTCTCGTGCACGACCGTCACGCCCCCCTCCACGCCCGGCACGAGACCATTGCGGAGGCGGACGTTGGCGAACGTGCCGCGCGTCATGACGCGGTCGTTGCCTCGCCGCGCGCCATAGGAGTTGAAATCCCGCGGCTCGACGCCGCGCTCGATCAGATGACGCCCGGCGGGGCCGGTCGGCTTGATCGAGCCCGCGGGGGAAATGTGATCCGTCGTCACCGAATCCCCCAGCAGGACCAACACGCGGCCGCCGAGAATATCGGCGACGGGCGGAGGCTCCGGCTTGAGGTCCAGGAAGAAGGGGGGCTCCTGAATGTAAGTCGAGGCCTCATCCCAGGGATAGAGTTCGCCGGGGGCGACGTCGATCCGCTGCCAGGCGTCGTCCCCGATCTCCACCTCGGCGTAGCGGCGGCGGAAGGCCTCCGGAGTGACGGCCTCGGCGACGGCCCGGCCGACGGCGTCCGGACTCGGCCAAAGCTCCCGCAGATAGACGGGGCGGCCTTGGGCGTCTTCGCCGAGCGGCTCTGTCGTGAGGTCGATATCGACCGTCCCGGCCAGCGCGTAGGCGACGACCAACGGGGGCGAGGCGAGGTAATTGGCCCGGCAGAGCGGATGAATCCGGCCTTCGAAATTGCGATTGCCGGAGAGCACGGCGGCAACGACGAGATCGCCTTCCTCGACGGCGCGCGCGACCGGCCCCGGCAGCGGCCCGGAGTTCCCGATGCAGGTCGTGCAGCCGTAGCCCACCAGGTGGAATCCCAGACCGTCCAGATAGGGCGTCAGCCCCGCGGCCGCCAGATAGTCAGTCACCACGCGCGAGCCCGGGGCCAGCGAGGTTTTGACCCAAGGTTTGACCTTCAGCCCCCGCTCGACCGCCGCCCGCGCCAGCAGCCCCGCCGCCATGAGGACCGAGGGGTTGGAGGTGTTCGTGCAGGAGGTGATGGCGGCGATGACGACGCTGCCGTGCCGTAGCGCGCAACGCTCGCCGCTGAGCTCGATCTCCAGGCCCACTTCGCCGGGATCGGCGGCGACCGTGGCGACGGCCGCCTCGGCTTCGGGCTGGGCGGCGGCTCTGCCGCCGGAGGCTGAGGCCCCGACGCCCCCCTTGCCGAAGAGCCGCGCGAGGTCCCGCCGCCAGCCGCGGCCGACGGCGTCGAGGGGGACGCGATCCTGCGGTCGTCGCGGCCCGGCCAGGCAGGGCTCGACGTCGGCCAGATCGAGCTCCAGGAGTTCGCTGAAGCCGACGCCGTCGCCGGCGCAGCCCCAGAGGCCCTGGGCCTTGCAGTAGCGTTCGACGAGGTCGATCTGGCCGGGGGAGCGGCCCGTCAGGCGCAGGTAATCCAGCGTCAGCCCGTCAACGGGGAAGAAGCCGATCGTGGCGCCGTATTCAGGAGCCATGTTGGCGATCGTGGCCCGATCGGGGACGCTCAGGGCGGCGGCCCCGTCGCCGAAGAACTCGACGAAACGGCCGACGACGCCGTGGGCCCGGAGCCGCTCGGTGACCGTCAGGACGAGGTCCGTCGCCGTCGCCCCCGCCCGCAGCCGCCCGGTGAGCCGGAAGCCGACGACGTCAGGCGAGAGCATGCAGAGCGGCTGGCCGAGCATCACCGCCTCGGCCTCGATGCCGCCGACGCCCCAGCCAAGGATGCCCAGCCCGCTGATCATGGTCGTATGCGAATCGGTGCCGAGGACGGTATCGGGGAAGGCGACGCGCCGTCCGTCGAGGTCCGCCGTGGCCACGCAGGTGGCCAGATACTCCAGGTTCACCTGGTGGACGATGCCGCGGCCCGGCGGAACGATGCGGAGGTTCTGGAAGGCTTGCTGTCCCCAACGGAGGAAGGCATAGCGTTCGCGATTGCGCTCGAACTCAAGGGCCATGTTGCGGGCGAGGGCGTCCTGGCCGCCGAAGTAATCGACCTGGACGGAGTGATCGATCACGAGATCGACGGGGATACGCGGCTGGATGCGCCGAGGGTCGAGGCCGGCCCGACTCATCGCTCCCCGCAAGGCCGCCAGGTCCACGATGCAGGGGACGCCCGTGAAGTCCTGAAGAAGGACGCGGGCGGGCTTGAAGGCGATTTCCGGCCGGGCGTCGGACCGGGGCGTCCAGGCGGCCAGCGCGTCGACGGTCGCGTCGGTGAGGGTCAGCCCATCGTGGTTGCGCAAGGCGGCCTCAAGCAGGATGCGAATGGAGATCGGCAGGCGATCGGCCCGGCCCAGGCCGAGACGGTCAAGCGTCTCCAGATTGAAAAAGTGAAGGCGCCGGCCGTCCTTCAGCCGGAGCTCGCTCAGCGCTTCCCGCCAGCGGGAGGGTTGGGCCTGGGGAGAGGCAGGCATGAGAGGAACGAACGCGCGGGCGGAGGCGCGATCGGGGGAATCGCCGGCGAGCCGGAGCCCCCCCGCCGGGCGCCCGCCGCCGAGGGCATTCGGATTCCAGCTTAGGCCGCCGAAGGCGCCCCCGCAACGGTGACGTTCCGGCGGTGGGCTTGCTCGGCGCCCGGCGGGCGCGCCACTTCCGCCGTGCGCTCGCTTCGGCGACGGCGTCCGTCCCTTGCCTGGGGTCCGTTCCGTCCCCTTCTTCGGCCGGGGGGCCCGCCGTCACGAAACTCTTTGACCTCGGGGCCCGGGGCCGGTAGGCTCGGGGGTTTGGAGCGGGGCGGCGGCAATAGCGTCGGCCCCTCGAACGGCTCGGCCTGGGCTCTGGATTGCCGCCCGTGAGCGCGTAGCTCAGTCGGCAGAGCAGCGGCCTTTTAAGCCGTTGGTCGTGGGTTCGATTCCCACCGCGCTCACCCACGCCGACGGCGCGATCGTCTGGAGCCGCCGGCCCGGCCCGCCTCAGGCGCGTCCCCATCGTCTAGCCCGGCCTAGGACACCGGATTTTCATTCCGGCAACTGGGGTTCGAATCCCCATGGGGACGCCATTGGCTTCGCCCCGGGGGCGCTCGGGCGGGGTCCAGAGGGGCTTGAGGCTCGAAATTGACGTCCCCGCCGGGGGCCTCTAAGATGCGGTTTCCCCGCCGGGGAGGGGAAGCCAAGGCAGCCCTCCGCGATTGCCGAGGCCAACCGGCCCGAAGGGAAGACGTCGACGAGGGCGCGTTCGGGCCCGCCGAACGGGCCCCGACCGTAGCGAGGCAGAAGCTTATGCGCTGGTTTTCGTGTCGCTTTCTGACCGCGGTCCACCTGCTGACCGTTCTGACCGTGGCGGCCGCCTGGGCGCCCGCCGTTCGGGCCGACGATTGGCCGCAATTCCGGGGGCCGGGCTCGCTGGGCCTGCCGGCTCAAGAGAGCCCGTCGCTGCCGGATACGTGGACGCCGACGGAGAACGTGCTGTGGCGGACGGACGTCGCGGGCGTCGGGTGGTCCTCGCCGATCGTCGCTCGCGGACGGGTCATCCTGACCGCCACGATCAACGACGACGAGATCGAGCCGCCCAAGAAGGGACTCTATTTCGGGGGGAACCGGCCGGAGCCGCCGAAGGGGACGCACCACTGGGTGACTTACGGGCTCGACCTGGCGACCGGGAAGATTCTGTGGAAGAAGGAGGCCTACGCGGGGCCCGCGGCCTACGCCCGCCATCTCAAGAACTCCTACGCCTCGGAGACGCCCGCGACCGATGGCCAGCGGGTGTTCGTTTATTTCGGCAACCTGGGGCTTTTCTGCTACGACCTCGACGGCAACGAGCTCTGGGCGCACCGGTGGGAGCCCCGCGGGACCCGATACGGGTGGGGGACGGCGGCCTCGCCGGTCGTCCACGAGGGGCGCGTTTACACGGTCAACGACAACGAGGACGAATCTTATCTGGCGGCTTACGACGCGCGCACGGGGGAGCCGGCCTGGAAAGTGGAGCGGGACGAGAAGAGCAACTGGGCGACGCCCTATATCTGGCGGAACGAAGTGCGGACGGAGATCGTGACGCCCGGGACGATGAAGACGCGATCGTATGACCTGAATGGGCGGCTGTTGTGGCAGTTCACCGGGATGTCTTCCATCACCATCATGACGCCGTTCTCGCGCCATGGGCTCTTGTATGTGTCCTCGGGCTACGTCGGCGATAAGCTCCGCCCCGTTTACGCCATCCGCCCCGGAGCGAACGGAGATATCTCTCTCAAAGAAGGCGAACGGAGCAACACTTACATCGCCTGGTCGGACCCGGAGGCCGCCCCGTATAACCCGAGCCCACTGATTTATGGCGATTACTATTACACGCTGCTCGACCGAGGATTCTTCACCTGTCACGACGCCCGGACGGGGGCCGAAATCTACGGCAAACGGCGGATTGATCCGCAGGCGGCGGCCTTCACCGCCTCTCCCTGGGCCTACCACGGCAAGCTATTCTGCTTGAGCGAGGACGGGGACGCCTTCGTCATCAAGGCCGGGCCGGATTACGAGCTTCTCGGCGTGAACCGGTTGGGCGAGATGTGCATGGCCACGCCGGCCATCGTCGACGGGAGCGTCCTCTTACGGACGGCCTCGCGCCTTTATCGGCTTCAGGAGGGCGCGCGGCTCCCGGTGCAGTTCTGATGCGGCCGGCGCGGCGGCTTGGCGCCCTCCGGGTTTCGGCGCGGCTTCCTTCTCCTGTCGGGGGCGGCTGAAGCCCGTTGCGGGTCTTGCGGCGGGGCGCAGGTTGTCGAGACCTACGGGCGGGCGGGTTTCGTTTTGGTGACGGCGGCCAGGAAGTCGAGGAGCGCGGGTTGATCGTCGGCGTCGCCGCCCTCGATCACGAGCACGTCGCTCCCCCGGCGGACGAGCCGCGTCGGTTCGGGGACGGCGGCGTATTTAACGGCGAGGAGCCGGTCATAGGCGGCGGCGAACTCCTGGGCGTCGGCGTCGGTGTCCCAACACGTATAAAGTAACAGTAACAGATCATCGGAGTCGCGCCGCTTGAGGACCGCGTAGAGATCGCCGTCCCAGCCAGCCGCGGCCGCGCGGCCTTCGCTCGCGAGGCCATGCTCGGCGAAAATGATCCGCCACTGGATCTCGCCCAGCGTGTTCACGTCCAGCTCTTCGAAATCCGTCAGCGGCTCGACGCCTTCGAAGGCGGGCCAGGCCAGGCGATACGGGACCTCGCCGGCGATCCATTTTTCGGGGTAAAGAATCTGCTCGGACGACGCCGGCGGACGGGTCGTGTACAGCGCCTCGACCTCCGACCAGCCCCGGCCCTGAACGTTGTGGACGAACGCCATCCCCTTGAGATAAGCGCCCAGGAGCGTTTCGAGGACGAACGGCGGGATCTCGTCCATCGCCTTCACGGCATCCTCCAGTTGGCCGGAGAGCGGGCCGAGGACCGCCTCTTCCTTCAACATCCGGCGCAACATTTCGGTGTCCACCTGAGTCTGCATATTGATGGCCAGGGTGAGCATCTGGCGATCGGGGACGGAGCCCAGGAGCCGCCGGGTCGTGTAAAGTGTCATCACATAAGTAGCCTCGCCCTCGACGACGGCTTGACGGGCCATGAGTTCGTCGTCGTTGAGCGCTCCCTCCATCTGATCCAGGAGGTAAGCCTGGAGATCGAAGTATTGGTCCTGAAGGGCGTGATACAATTCGTGGGCGTAAACGGCACCCATCATGACTTCGGGGAGATCGCTCATGACGACGTAGAACGCCTGGGTTGCGGGATCATAGTAGGCCGCCGCCTGACTTTTCATGACGGCCTTGATCATGGCTTCCATGTCGGTGATTTCAGGGCCGCGATAGAGCCCGAGCTTGGCGACGATCCGGCCGAAGTAGCGGCGGCGTTTTTCCGGCAATTGACGCCGGAGCTCGGCTTCCAGGTAGTTCTCAAAATCCTCGATTGATTGGTGTTTGACCGCCGGCTCGGTTTTAAACGGCAATCCCCGCAGCTCGGCCACCTCCTCCGCGATCCGGCGGGCGAAGACTTCCGGGTTGACCGAAAGCCGGGCCCCTCCGGTCTCGACCGTGACCTGCGCCCCGACGGGCGGCGCCCCTCGCTCTCCCCCCAGGCCGGCCCAGAGAAGGGCCGCGCTGAGGATTAAACGATGTGACTTCATGACGGATGGCTCTCAATCGGGCGGATGGGGAGGCCGCGGGGCCCCGCGGCTCCCGTTTCGGCATTCTAATCCGACGTCGGCGGTCGTTAAAGCCTGAGGACGCGCGCGCCCGGGGGGGCCCGGCTCAGCCGCCGACGATCCCTTCCTTGACGAAGGCCGCGATCTCCCCGTCGGCGAAGCCGAGGCCGCGGAGAATTTCGCGCCCTTCGGCGCCGGCGGGGCGGGCGGCGTGATCATAGCGCGGCGGCGTCGCTGAGAATCGGATGGGGTGAGCGATCTGGCGCAGGCGTTTGCCGCCGGCGGCCTCGACCTCGACGATCAGGCCGCGCTCGGCCACCTGCGGATGCTCGGTCATCTCCTGAACGTCGAGAACGGGCTCCACGCAGGCGTCATGCCGGGCGAAAATCTCGCGCCATTCGGCGAGCGTGCGGGCGGCGATCGCCTCGGCCACGGCTCGCTTGGCTCGGGCTTTGTTCTTCATCGTGAGCATGGATTCGTTCGGGTCGGCGATCTCCGGCAGCCCGATCGCCCTCAGGAAGTCGTGCAGAAACTTCGGCTCCAGGCCGCCGACGCTGAGGTATCGCCCGTCCTTCGTGCGGTAGAGGTCGTAAAGCGTCCCGCCGTTCAAGAGCTCGGTTTCGCGGGAGGCGACGTGACCGTTGACGAGGAATTCGGCCGCCGCCAAGGCGTTCAGCGCCACCGAGCCGTCGAACATCGAGACGTCGACGTGCTGGCCCTCGCCGGCGCGCTCGCGGTGCACGAGGGCGGCCAGGACGCCGATGACGAGGCTCAGGGAGCCGGCGGCCAGATCGGCCACCTGAAGGCCGAAGGGGGCGGGCCCGTCGCCGCGCCGGCCCGTGTAGGAGAAGACGCCCGAGAGCGCCAGGTAATTGACATCGTGGCCGGCGCGGTCCCGCATCGGACCCGTCTGGCCGTAGCCGGTCAGCGAGGCGTAAATGATCCGCGCGTTGACCGCCCGCGCCGCGTCGTAATCCCAGCCCAGGCGGGCCATCACGCCCGGGCGGAACTGCTCGACGAGCACGTCATGGGCGGCGATGAGCCGTCGGATGATCTCGCGGCTCTGGGGTTTTTTCAGGTCAACGGCGATCGAACGCTTGTTGCGATGGAGCGTCAGATCGAGGGCATTGGGGCTGCCGTCGGGGAGATCGGGCCGGACGCCCGGGCGACCGGGCGCGACGACGCGCGTCACCTCGCCCCCCAGGTCGGCCAGCATCATCGTCCCGAACGGCCCCGGGAGGAGGGCGGAAAAGTCGAGCACCTTCAAGCCCGCGAGCGGTCCCGACATGGTGTGCTCCTGGGAGGGATTGACGCCGTGGGGGGTCTCAGAGCCCCAGGCGTTTGGCGATGATCGTCTTCATGATCTCGTTGGAGCCGGCGAAGATTGATTCGACGCGGAAGTCGGTGAAGGCCTTGCAGATCGGATATTCGGTGATGTAACCGTAGCCGCCGAAAAACTGGAGGCAGGTGTGCGCCACGCGGAAGTTCATGTCGGTGATCCACCACTTGGCCATCGAAATCTCCGTCGTCAGGTTCTCCCCCGTCATGTGCGCCTGGATCAATCGGTCGAGAAAGACCCGCCCGATCTGGACCTCGGTGGCCGCCTCGGCCAGCTTGAACTGCGTGTTCTGATACGAGGCCAGCGGCTTGCCGAAGACCTCGCGCTCCTTCACGTACCGCCGGGTGATTTCGAGCGTCCATTCGGCCTCGGCCTGGGAGCCGATGGCGCAGACGAGTCGCTCCTGCTGGAGGTTCTCCATCAGGTGGTAAAATCCACGCCCCTCCTCGCCGAGGAGGTTTTCGAGCGGGACGCGGCAATCCTCGAACCAGAGTTCGGAGGTGTCTGAGGCCCGCCGGCCCATCTTGCTGAGCTTGGCCCCCTTGCGGAAGCCGGGCGCGCCGGCCTCGACGACGACGAGGCTCAGGGCCTTGTGCGGGTCCGGGGCGCGCGGATCGGTCCGGCAGACGACGATGACCAGATCGCAGAGCTGGCCGTTGGTGATGAAGGTTTTCTGACCGTTGAGGATCCAATGATCGCCGTCGCGGAGGGCCGTCGTCCGGACGCCGGCGAGGTTGGAGCCGACCCCCGGCTCGCTCATGGCGATGGCGAGCACCTTCTCGCCGCTGACGCAGGCGGGCATCCAGCGCGCCTTTTGGTCCGGCGTGGCCAGGCGGCCCAGATAGGGGCCGCAGATGTCGTTGTGCAGACCGAGGGACCAGCCGACGGCGCGATGGCGGGCCACCTCCTCGATCATGACGACCGAATAGAGGAAATCGGCCTCGGCGCCGCCGTGCTGGGCCGAGGCCCAGGGGAAGAGGAACCCGTGGGCGCCGGCCTTGCGCCAAAGCTCGCGATCGACCTGCCCGGCTTCCTCCCAGCGCTCGTAATGGGGGAGGACCTCCCGCTCCAGAAACTTGACGAAGGCCTCCCGGAAGATCAGGTGCTCTTCGGCGAAGAGATTACGCTCCACGGCCTTCCTCGCTCGCGTCGCCGGTTCGCCCCCGGGGCGCGAGGGCGACCTCCGCCCCGCGTTCGATCTCGGCGATGCGCCCTTGGAGCCGGGCGACGGCCGGCCCGGCTCCGAGGCGTCGGTAATGTTCACGCGCCGACCGGAAGCGCTCAAGGGCGTTTGCGGCATCGGCGCGTTGAACGCAGATCAGGCCGAGAGCCTCATGATTCCTCGCCAACGCCTCCAGCCGCCCCAGCCGCTCATTAAGCTCCAGACTGATCTGATACAGGTTCTGAGCTCGGGTCAGGTCGCCCCGATCCAGGCAGATGCCGCCGAGATTGGCGATATTATCGGCCAACCCAGCCCGATCGCCGAGCCTTTCATTGATTTCCATGCTCTTGCGGTACCAGGCTTCGGCTTGGGTCCGATCCCCCCGCACGAAGGCCACGTTGCCCCGGCTGGCATAATCGGCGGCGCTGGCTCGGAGGCGGCCGAGCCGTTCGTTGATCTCCAGGCTCTGGCGATACATCGCCTCGGCTTGATCGAGATCGCCGCGATCCAGGAAGATGGTACCCAGGCTGGAATAGTTAGCGGCCATGCCCTGCGAGTGGCCGAGCTCCTCATTGATCTTCAGGCTCTGGCGAAACGCCGCCTCGGCCGCGGGTAAGTCGCCCCGTTGGTGGAAGATGACGCCCAGGTTCCCGAGGGCCACGGCGATCCCCCCTCGATCGCCGGCCTGCTCGCTCAGCGCCAGCGATTTTTGGTACATCGCCTCGGCCTGGACCAGGTCGCCCCGAAAAAGGCCGAGGCCTCCCACATCTCCATAACCAACGGCCATCCCATACGGCCGACCCAAGCTCTCCTCAATGTCGATCTTCTTCCGGAAGGCCGCTTCGGACGGCTCGGGCTCGCCAAGCATCAAGTAATGGCGGCCCAGCTCGGTCAGCCAATCCGAGAGGACGGACCTCGTGCCGGGATCCTCGGAGCTTTCGTAAGCCGCGACGCGGGACTCGAGCTCTTCGACCCGGCGGCGGCGCTCCTCGGCCGAGAAACGCCCATCGTCGCCGGCGCGCCAGACTTCGGAGCGGATCGGCAGAAGATCGGGAGCCTCCGAAGGGAACTCAATCGTGTCGGATCGCCAGTCCATGAAATCCGGCGCCAGCCGCGAGAGCAGCCCCTCGCCGAATTCGGTGAGCCAGAAGACGACCGGGGCGGGGCAGCGCTCGCGCCAGAGCCCGCGCCCGAGGTTGAGCGTAAAAGTGAAGGCGTTGGGGTCGGCGGCCTCGCTCAGGATGGCCTCCAGGCCGAGGACGTGGAGCGGCCCGCCGGGCTCCGTTCCGAAGCGCTCGACGACGCTCTGCAAGAGGTCCACCGTCCCCGGCGGCGTTTCAAAGACCCTAGGGGCGACGCCCAGCATCGCCTCCCCCAGCCGGGCGACGTAGGCGCGTTGCTCGGCGGGGCTGTTGCAGACGGCGATGAAGAGGCTAAACCCGCGGGCTCCTTCGAGGCCGCGCCGGAGGCCGCGCAGGGCGTCGGCGGCCCGCGGGCTTGAACCAGGGGATTTCACGGATGGCGGGGTTGACTTCATACCAGGGATGCTCGTTCAAGTATTTCAGGGCATAGTTAGAGAACAGTATATCCTGATGAGTCGGGTCCCTGGGAATCACCTTTTTCGGCTTGTCGAGCTTCCGGAGGGGTTCGTGATAGTCGTCGGGAATTTGCCGAATGAGGCTGTTCACGTAATGTCTTACCCCCGCGCGGGCCTGGGCTGACCCGATCGGCAGCCGATCCAACTCCCCTAAGGCGCCTCTGACGAACAGGATCAAATGGCGGACGTGTCCCCCGCTCATGCGACAAAGGTAGCGCGCCGTCTCCTCTTCGTCGAAGGCCGTCTGGAAGGGGACGCCCGCCCAGTTGCATCGCGCCCGGATCACGTCCAGCATGGCCTCCATCCCCACCGGGCGATCGAACTCGGGGCGAGCGAAGTCGTGCAAGGCGATGGCGGCGAGGGGGGGAACGATATCTCCGAACGACTCCTGGGTTTGGGCGAAGCCCGACTCGTACAGGAGGGACATGGGGACCGTAAAGACCACATTGAACGGAATTTGCATCAACTGGCCCGATCCCTCCACGAAGAGCGCTTGATGACGGTTCCGGGGGACCTTGTCCAATGCGTCAACGATGAGGGCAAACCTTGCCGCGCCCCCCGGCCTTTGCCCCGCTTCCGCCGTGATCTGTTTGGCATGATCGTGGAGTCCATCGAGAAGGGTCGAAGTCACCTTCTGGATCGCCTCCCGGAGCTTTTCGCGCGCGCTTGGCCGAGTTTTAATCGCGATGATTGAGTGGAAAAGCCCGAGACCGATCTGCCCGTCCTTGAATGAGATGTCGGGCACCAGGTCTTTCAAGTGGTCCATTACCGATGCCAGAATCGAGTTTCTTTCGGCCGGAAATGCCTCCAGCACCTTTGCGGCGATGAGCGCCAGGAGGTCGGAGAACGCCAAGTCCTGAGGGTCGAGCGTCTCTTCGACGTCGAAGAAAGCGACGGTGAACTTGGGGGGTCCCTGCTCCAGGTTCTGCTTCAGCTTCAGGAGTTCGGTCGTCTTGCCGATGCCTCGATGGCCGGCGAAGAGGAGCCGCTTGGGACGGTCCGCCGGGGCGTCCCGGAGTTTTTCCAGGCAGCGCCCCAGGATTCTCTCTCCCCGGGCCGCGGCAAGGTCAACGAACCGGCCGTCTCCGGGCAGAAGCTCCTCGGCCGGTTCGAAAGCCTGCGCCAGACGCGTTCTGTCTGGCAATTTCGGATCAGGTGGCCGCGGTGGTTGGGCGGGCATGAGTCACCGGCGGCGGCCGGCCTAGTTCACCTGCCGTTGTTTGTCGCCCCAGTAGGCTTTGCGGAGTTCGCGTTTCAGGATTTTGCCCGCGCCGGATTTGGGGAGTTCGGTCAGGAACTCGACGGCCTTGGGGCATTTGTAATGCGCGAGGCGCTGGCGGCAGAACTCGATGATCTCGGCCTCGCCGGCGGCCTCGTGCGGCTTCATGACGACGAAGGCGCGGACGACCTCGCCCCACTGATCGTCGGGGACGCCGACGACGGTCGTCTCCAGCATGCCGGGGAACTGCATGATCACGTTCTCGACCTCGGTCGTGTAGATGTTCTCTCCGCCGGAGATGATCATGTCTTTCATCCGGTCGACGATGGTGAAGTAGCCGCACTCGTTGCGGATGGCCACGTCCCCGCTGTGATACCAGCCGTTGCGGATGGCTTCGGCGGTCGCCTCGGGCTTGTTGAGGTAACCCTTCATGATGTTCGGCCCGCGAACGATGATCTCGCCGGCCTCGCCGACGTTGACCTCGCGCCCCTCGGGGTTGACGATCTTCATCTCCACACCGGGGACCGGCTGGCCGGCCGTCCCCAGGAGCCAGGCCATGGCCGGGTCCTCGTAGCCGCGGCGGTGATCTTCGCCCGAGAGGCTGGAGACGAGGGGAGCCGCCTCCGTCATCCCGTAGCCCTGGAGCGGAAGACAGGGGATTTTTTCGATCGCCCGCCGCAGGAGCGGGACGGGCATGGGGGAGGCCCCATAGAGGAAATGGCGGAGCGAGGTCAGGTCGTAGCGGCCAAAGTCCGCGTGGGCGAGGACGAAGTTGACCATCGTCGGCACGAGGATGAGCATCGTGACGCGGTGCTCCTGGACCAGCTCCAGGGTCAGCTTGGGCTCGAAGGCCCGGCCGAAGACGTGAACGCCGCCGACCATCGTGAGGGCGTAGATCGAGGCGGCGTCAGCCAGATGGAACATGGGGGCGATGTGCAGGTAACGGTCGTCGGGGCCGTAATGAATCATGGATTGGAGATGAAAGGCGTTGGAGACGAGGTTGCGGTTGGTCAGCATGACGCCCTTGGGCTCGCCGGTCGTGCCGCCGGTATAGAAGTAGCCCATCACGTCGTCGTCGGCGGTCGGCTCGGGCTCAAAGGCGTCGGATTGACCCTTCACCAGGTCGGTGAAGGGGAGGAGCCCCTCGGGGACCTCGTCGAAGTCGCTGTAATAGACGTCGTCGAGATGGCGCGCGCCGTCTCGAATCGTCTCCAGGTGGCCGAGGAACGGCCGGTCGATGAACAGAAGCTTCGTTCGGCTGTCGTTGAGGATATAGACGATCTCCGGCGGCATGAGCCGGATGTTGAGCGGGACGATGACGGCCCCCAGGGCGTGGCAGGCGAAGTAAAGCTGGAGATAACGGTGATGGTTGACGCAGAGGACGGCCACGGCGTCGCCGCGGCCGACCCCGGCCGTGCCGAGGCCGTTGGCCAGGCGATTGACCCCGGCGGCGAATTCGCCGTAGGTCATCCGATGGTGGGCGTCGATGACGGCGAGTTTCTCCGGGTAGAGCTTGGCCGGCCGTTCCAGGCACATGATGGCGCGCTGATGCATGGCTCCTCCTCGCCCGCCGAGGGCGCCGACGCCCCGAGGCTGCCGGGCCGCCGGCGGCACGCCCGGGGGGCGGCTCCGGCGCGGGCCGGGGCGGCGTCCTCCGAATGAAACGCCCGCCAGAATGCCGTAGCCCTGGGGGTGGGTCAAGGGAAAGCCGGCTCGGCCGCGGCGGGAGGGCGAAAGCTTTGGCGTCCGCCGATCGGAGGTGAAATAATTCGGGGCCGCGCGTCGGCGCGAACCCATGCGAACGGAACCCTCATGATCGTCGGCGTCCCCAAGGAGACTTCGCCCGGCGAACGGCGCGTCGCGCTGACGCCGCCGACGCTGAGCCCGCTGGTCAAGGCCGGCTGGCAGGTGCTGGTCGAGCCCGGCGCCGGCGAAGCCGCCGGGTGGGCGGATCGGAGCTACGTCGAGGCGGGGGCGCGCCTCCCGAGCCGCCTCGGCGACCTGATGGACGAGGCCGAAGTCGTGGCGCGCGTGCGCCCCGATCTGGGGGTCGGGCCGACGCCGGGCGATCTGGACCCCCTCAGGGAGGGGCAGATCCTGGTCGGGCTTCTGGACCCGCTGGGCCAGCCGCAGGCCTGCCTGGAGCTGGCGCGTCGGGGCGTGACGGCCTTCGCCCTGGAACTGATGCCACGGATCACGCGCGCCCAGGGGATGGACGTTCTCTCGTCGATGGCCACGGTGGCCGGTTATAAAGCCGTCCTCCTGGCCGCCGACGCCCTCCCCCGGCTCTTCCCGATGATGACGATGGCCGCCGGGACGATCCCGCCGGCGCGGGTCCTTGTCATCGGGGCGGGGGTGGCGGGGCTCTCGGCGATCGCGACGGCCCGGCGGTTGGGGGCGGTCGTCCAGGCTTACGACGTTCGCCCGGCCGTGAAGGAGGAGGTGCAGAGCCTGGGGGCGCGCTTCGTCGAGTTGGGGCTCAAGCCGGCCGATCCGGAAGACGCCAGCGGCTACGCGCGGGCTCAGAACGAAGCTTTTTACGCCCGCCAGCGGGAGGTCATGGAGAAGGTCGTGGCCGAGAGCGACGTGGTGATCACGACGGCGGCGGTGCCGGGCCGTCGCGCGCCGCTCTTGATCACGCGGGCGATGGTCGAGGCGATGCGGCCCGGCTCGGTGATCGTCGACGCGGCCGCCGAGCGGGGGGGCAATTGCGAGCTGACGGAGCCGGAGGCGACCGTCACGCGCCACGGCGTGACGATCCTGGGGCCGGTCAATCTGCCGGCGAGCGTGCCGCACGACGCGAGCCGGCTTTATGGACGCAACATGGCCAATTTTCTGCGGCACGTCTTCAAGGACCCACCCGGGAGGCTGGATCGGGACGACCCGATCGTCCACGACACGCTGGTGAGCTGGGAGGGGGACCTCGTCAATGCGCGGGTCCGCTCGCTGTTACCACCGGAGGCGGTCTCGGCGGGCGGGGGGTCGAACTGATGGACGCGCTGGTCGTTGGGCTGACGATCTTTACGCTGGCGGTCGCCGTCGGCTTTGAGCTGATTACCAAAGTTCCGCCGACGCTGCACACGCCGCTCATGTCCGGCTCGAACGCCATCTCCGGCATTACCCTTTTGGGGGCGATCCTGGCCACGGGGGCCGAAACCGGCCCGTTGACCACGGCCTTCGGTTTCTCGGCCGTCGTGCTGGCGACGATCAACGTCGTGGGGGGGTTCCTCGTCACGCACCGGATGCTCCGGATGTTCCGCCGGCGGTGAGGCCCGACGGACCCCGCCGGACGGACGCGGAGCGAGGCGGGGGCGGGCGCGCCTGAGGCCGGAGAGCCCGGCTTTAGACCCGAACGCGCCGCGGCGGCCGCCTGAACGATGTCGTCTGAATGGATCAACCTCGTCTATCTGGTGGCCGCCGGGCTGTTCATTCTGGCGCTCAAGGGGCTGGCGCGGCCGGCGACGGCCGTGCGGGGCAACGCCCTGGCGGCGTGCGGGATGCTCCTGGCCGTCGTCGTCACGCTGCTGGATCGGCAGATCGCCTCCTTCGGAGTGATTCTGGCGGGGCTCGTGGCCGGCTCCGGTCTGGGGGCGATCCTCGCCGTCCGGATCGCGATGACGGCGATGCCGCAGTTGGTGGCGCTGTTCAACGGCTTTGGCGGGGGGGCCTCGGTCCTGGTGGCCGGGGCGGCGCTCGTGGAGACGGCCGGGTCCGGCCAAGCCGTGGGGCTGGACGTGATCATCGCCACGGTAGCCTCGGGGCTGGTCGGGGCGGTGACGTTCTCCGGCAGCCTGGTGGCCTTCGGCAAGTTGCAGGAGCTGATCCCCGGCCGGAGCGTCCTGTTACCGGGCCAGAAGACGCTCGCGGGCGGTCTGGCGCTGGTGGCGCTGGCTCTGGGGCACACGGTCTGGTTGGCCCCCGGCTCCCCGGTTGCTTACGGGACGCTGGTGGCCGTGGCGTTGATTCTAGGCGTGGTGACGGTGTTGCCGGTCGGGGGTGCCGATATGCCGGTCGTGATCGCCTTGCTGAACGCTTATTCGGGGCTGGCGGCCTCCGCCACGGGTTTCGTTCTGGATAATTCGCTGCTGATCATCGCCGGGGCGCTCGTCGGGGCCTCGGGGTTGATCCTGACGCAGATCATGTGCCGGGCGATGAACCGATCGCTGGCGGCGGTATTGTTCGGGGGGGCCGTGGGAGGGGCGAAGGCGGCCGAAGAAGACGTTTACGGGGGGAAGGTGAAATCGGCCAGCGCCGAGGAGGTGGCGATGCTGCTCAAGGGGGCGCGGCGGGTGGTGATCGTGCCGGGCTACGGCCTGGCGGTGGCTCAGGCCCAGCACGCCGTGGCCGAGCTTTCCGAACGGCTGGGGGAGCTGGGGGCCGAGGTGGACTTCGCCATTCATCCGGTGGCCGGGCGGATGCCGGGCCATATGAACGTCCTTCTGGCCGAGGCCAACGTTCCCTACGAACGCCTAAGGGAGATGGACGATGTCAATCCGCTGTTCGCCGAGACCGACGTGGCGATCGTCATCGGAGCCAACGACGTGGTCAATCCGCTGGCGCGGACCGATCCGACCAGTCCGATCGCCGGGATGCCCATTCTGGACGTGGACAAGGCGCGGACCGTCGTCGTCATCAAGCGCAGCCTCAGCCCGGGGTTCGCCGGGGTCGCCAATCCCCTGTTTGCCGGCCCCAATACGCTCATGCTCTTCGGCGACGGGAAGGCCGCCGTCCTGGAGCTGATCGGCGCGCTCAAGGCCGCCTGAGCCGTCGGGGGGACGGCCGGGCTGGCGCAAGGCCGCGCCGGTAAGCTAGGCTCCCCGGCGTGGAGCCGTAGCGGCTCCGGATGCTGCCGGCTTTCGGCGGTGCGTTCCGAAGGCCGGTCCCCGTTGGCCCCGTCCGTGCTGGCCCGCCTGCGGATCGAGAACCTGGCCGTTATCGAATCGGCGGAGCTTGAACTCGGCGCCGGCCTCACGGCCATTACCGGCGAGACGGGGGCCGGCAAGTCCATCCTCGTCGGGGGGTTAGAGCTGGCCTTGGGGGCGCGGGCCGGCGGCGAGATCATCCGCGCCGGGGCGCGCCGGGCTTCGGCCGAGGCCGTCTTCGGACCTCCCTTCCCCCCGGAGGTCGCGCGGCGGGTGCGCGGCGAGCTGGGGCTGGAATGGTCGCCGGAGGAAGCCCTCGAACTGCGCCGGGAAATCCCGCGCGAGGGTCGCGGCCGAGCTTTCATCGCCGGTCAACAGGTGGCCGTGGCCGATCTGGCGGCCTTGGGCGAATTGCTCGTGGACCTTCACGGCCAGCACGAACATCAGTCCTTGTTCCGCCGGCCGGCCCAGCGGGCCGCCCTGGACGCCTACGGCGCCTGCGAAGCCCTTCTGGAAACTTATCGCCGCCGATACGCCGAACACGAAGAGCTGAAGGGCCGACAGAGGGCGCTCCTGGAGGCCGCCCGAGGTTTTGAGGAACGGTTGGACTTCCTCACCTTTCAGATCAGCGAACTGGAAGGCGCGGCCGCGCGCCCCGGCGAACTCGCCGAACTTGAAGCCGAGGAACGCCGCCTCACGCACGCCGAAACCCTCGCCGAAGCCGCAGCCCGCGTCTATGGGCTCCTCTACGAGGGCGCTTCCTCGGAGGCCCCGCCGGCGCTGGCAGCCCTGGGGGAGGCCGCTCGGGCGCTGGGCCGGATCGCCGAGCTGGACCCGGCCATGAGCGACCTGCCGGCCCGCGCCGAGGAGATCAAAGCGCTGCTGGAGGACCTGGCGCTCGCCGTGCGGGATTACGCCGAGCGCTGCGCGCCCGATCCGCGGCGTCTGGAGGCGGTGATCGAGCGGATCGAGACGCTGCGGAGGCTCCTGCGCAAACACGGCGTGGCCGACGAAGCGGGGCTGCTCGACAAGCTGGCGGCGCTGCGCGAGGCGCGGGCGGGGATGACGCAGGACGACGAGGAGCGCGGCCAGATCGAGCCGCGGCTCAAGGCGGCGGCGGCGGCCCTCCAGGCCGAGGCCGAACGCCTGAGCGCTCGGCGGCAGGAGGCCGCCCGGCGCCTGGCCCGGCTGGTCACGCGCACGATCGGCAAGGTCGGGATGGAGAAGGCCCGCTTCGAGATTGCCGTCCGGCCGATGGAGAGCTTTGGCCCCGACGGGGGCGACGAGGTCGAATTCCTGTTGGGGGCCAATCCGGGCGAGGGGATGAACCCGCTGCGCGAAGTGGTCTCGGGGGGTGAACTTTCCCGGACGATGCTGGCCCTCAAGACGGCGCTCGCCCGGCGGGACGCCATCCCGACGCTCATCTTCGACGAAGTTGACGCGGGGATCGGCGGCGAGACCGCCGCCGCCGTCGGCCGTCTGCTGGCCGATCTGGCGGCCTCGCACCAGATCGTGTGCATCACGCACCATGCCTCGATCGCGGCCCGGGCCGAGCGGCACCTCTCGGTGCGCAAGGCCACCGCCGGCGGGCGGACGCGCGGCTGGATCGTCAGGCTGGATCGGGAAGCCCGGCTGGAAGAACTGGCGCGATTGATGGGAGGGAAAGGGGCCGGGCCCGCCGGTCGCCGTCTCGCCGAGCGCCTCCTGGGCCAGCGCGGCTGACAGCGGGGCCTGGATTTTCGGGTCTTCGAATTTTTCCGACCTATTGCGCGGGTCGGTTTGCGTTATGGCGCGCGCAGGCCATGGCCGCGCCTTGACTCGGCGATGTCGGCGTCGTGGCCGGCGGATTCCCGGCGGCGGTAATCCGGTCGCGGCGCGTTAACGCGTGAGCCTCGCGAGCGCGTGTGATACAGTCGGGGCCGAGCGGGGCCTTGAGGAGCACCGTGAAGGAGATCGTGCTGGAGACGCGGGGGCTGGCCAAACGCTACGGGCGGCGTTGGGTGGTTGAGGACCTGGACCTTTCAGTCCGCCAGCGGGACGTTTACGGCTTCCTGGGGCGCAACGGGGCGGGCAAATCGACGACGATCCGGATGATCCTCGGGCTGGTGCGGCCCACGCGGGGGGAGGTCCTCGTGGCCGGTCGAACGATCCGAGCCGGGGGCCGCCGCTCGCCCTGGCCGGTCGGCGCGATCATCGAAAGCCCGGTGTTCTACGACTATCTTTCCGGTCGGACGAACCTGGAGCTGCTGGCCTCGCTCTCAGGCGGGGCTCCCGCCTCGCGGATCGGTCAGGTGCTTGAACTGGTTGGATTAACCGATCGCCAGCGGGACCCGGTCGGCGTTTACTCTCATGGGATGCGTCAGCGGCTGGGGCTGGCCCAGGCGCTGCTGCCGCGGCCGGAGCTGTTGATTCTGGATGAGCCGCTGGACGGGCTCGACCCCAACGGCATTCGCGACTTGCGTCAGGTGATGACGAACGTCGTCGAGACCGAGGGGGTCACGATTTTTCTATCGAGCCACATCCTCTCGGAGGTGGAGCTGACCTGCAACCGGGTGCTGGTGATTCATCAGGGGCGGCGGGTGTTCGAAGGATCAACGGCGGAGTTGATCGCCGACGCGGGTCACGTCCGGCTGCGGACGGCCGGTCCGCGCGACCCGGAGCCGGTCCTGCGGGGTCTGGGATTCATCGAGGCGATCGGTCGGGAAAACGGGGCGTGGCGCCTGCGGCTCCCTCAGGAGCGCGTGCCGGAGCTCAATCGCGCGCTCGTGGCGGCCGAGATCGACGTGATGGAGCTGACGCCGTTGCGGCGTCGCCTGGAAGACATTTTCATCGGGCTGACGGAGGCCGCCGGCTCCGAGGGAGCGGGCTGAGATGGAGTTTTTGCGCCTGGTGCGGGTCGAATGGGTCAAGACGATGCGGATGCGATCGACCTACATCGCCTTCGTCGTGGCGGGCATTCTGGTGATGACCGTCCAGCTCGGGGTTTATTTCAACGCCGACGAATCCCCGTTTTACCGCTTTCTGGAGGCCAACGGTTTTGATACGTCGCTTCTGGTCAACGCCTTCATCGGAACGCGGTTGGCCATGGAGGTCGGCTTCGGGCTGCTCATGGCCCCGATGATCATTCTGACGTTCGCCCGTCAGGTGGCCGGCGAGGACCTGCGGGGGACGCTGCGGCTGATGCTGGTCCGCCCGATCGGACGGCTCGACCTGCTGCTGGCGAAGTTTCTCGTCTGTTCGCTCTACGTCGGTCTCCTGATGGGGTTTTTTCTCGGGCTTTCCTACGGCATGGGGATCGTGCTTTACGGCCCCAAGGATTCGATCACCGTGGCCCGCCCGTGGGAAGTCGAGCCCGAGACGGGCTCGGGCGAGGCGGGCGGGGCGGCGGGGCCGCCGAACCAGCGATGGGAAGAGATGACCGAGGCCGAGCGGGCCCAGGCGCGGGCGACGCGACGGGGACGGCGCGATCGCCGGTTTCAGACGATCGCCCGCTACGTCATCACGCCGGGCCAAGGGCTCAAGCGGTTGTTGATCGCCTGGCCGCTCACGTCGTGGGCGCTTTTGACGGTCGGGTCGATCGCCTTTTTCTTTTCCGTGATCAACAAGCACCCGATCGCGGCCATGGCGCTCACGGTCGGGACTTACTTCATGGTCATGATCCTCCAGGGGCTGGCGTCGCAATCCAACATCATTCCGCTGTTCCAGTGGATCCAGCCCTACCTTTTCACGACGGCGATGGATTTCTGGCGCGGGTGCTTCAGCGTCGAGATCGAATGGGGGAGCGTCGGGCGGCACGCGGCGTTGCTGGGGGGCTATACGCTCGGTTTCTTCGCCCTGGCCCAATGGATCTTCTGGCGCAAAGATATTACGAGTTGACCGTTCCTCGAGGCGCCAAAAGTAACATGCTATCAATCTCCGCCGGGACGGCCCTGGAGCGCGTTCTCGACGGCGCTTTTCGGCGAATTGTTGCTCGACGCCTGAGGTCCGCGCGGGGTCTCAAACGGCGGGGGCGTCGTTGCCGGGGGGGAACATTTCCAGGAGGCGGGAATCGGACGGGACGTGGACGGCCTCGCGGATTCTTTCGGTCTTCCACGCCAGGTGGCTTTCGAGGACCTCCAGAACCGCCTCGGGGCTATCGACCACCGAGACGATCGCCAGGTCGCGCGGTTCGATCGTCCCCTCGGTCAGCAGCGCTTCCCGCACCCAGGCCAGCAGGCCGTTCCAATAGCGGCCGCCGTAAAGAATCAGCGGGAAAGGATAGACCTTTTCGGTCTGGATGAGGGTGAGGGCCTCGAAGAATTCGTCCAGCGTGCCGAAGCCGCCGGGGAAGGCCACGTAGCCGAGCGAATAGCGGACGAACATCACCTTGCGGATGAAGAAGTAGCGGAACCGCAGGGCGAGATTCTGATGCCGGTTGGGGGTTTGCTCGTGCGGCAGCTCGATGTTGAGGCCGACGGAGACGCCGCCGGCCTCGCTGGCCCCTTCGTTGGCCGCTTCCATGATGCCGGGTCCGCCGCCGGTGATGACGGCGAAGCCGCGGCGGGCCAGACGGCGGGCGAGCTCGCGGGCGGCGGCGAAGTACGGGCTTTCGCGTCCGATGCGCGCGCCGCCGAAGATGCAGACGGCCGGGCCGATGCCGCTCAGTTCGTCGATCGATTCGACGAACTCCCCCAGAATGCGCAGCACGCGCCACGGATCGGAGGCGCGAAAGTCATCGCACAGCGGCTTCGTGCGTTGGTTCTTCATGGGTAACCCACCTCCGCCGCCGCCGGCCGGGGCCGGCGCCCGGGCCCCCGATCAGTAGTGAAACAGGTCCTTGCGATAAAGGTGATCGGCCGAACTCAGGAGCGCCCCGGCTTCCCGCAGCCAGGGGTCCGGGTCCTCCGGGGCCAGCTCACCGATGGCCCCCCCCGGCACCTTTCGGTGGAACTCAAACAGGCGGGCTTTGTGATGGGGTCGGATCATGAGGGCCCGGTCCGCCTTGAGGTAACAGTAAGCGCCGTAATAGTGCAAGAAAGCGAACCCGGCCGCGGGATCGATCTTGCGGAGGTCCCGGCCGAAACCGCAATGCCGGGCGTCCCCGCCCAAGAGCCCCAGCAGCGTCGGCAGAACGTCCAACTGCGAGCCGAGGGTGTCGATCCGACCCGGGACCATCTCCGGAACGGCGGGGGCGAGGATCAGGAAGGGGATGTGGAAGCGGTCGACGGGGACGAGGCTTTTGCCGTGGACGGCGACACCGTGATCGGCGACGAAGACGAAGACCGTCCGCGCCCAGGCGGGGGTTTGGCGGACGGCGTCGATGAACCGGCCCATGGCGAAGTCGGCGTATTGGAAGGTGCTCGCCACCTTGTCATGGGGATAGATCGGGTCGATCCGCCCCGGGGGCCAGGTGTAAGGCCGATGGTTGGAGATGGTGAGGGCGAGCGCGAAGAGGGGGCGGCCGTCGGGCCGGGCCACGAGATCCTCGATGATGCGGGCATAGACGTTTTCGTCGGAGGCGCCCCAGGTCGTCTCCCACACGGGCTCCCGAATGTCGCGCCATTCAAAAACGTGATCGAAGCCGTTGGAGAGGATGAAGCCGCGGAGGTTATCGTAGGCGGCGTCCCCGCCGTAGTAGAAGCCGGTCTCGTAATCGCGCGCGCGGAAGAACCCCCCGGCGTTGAACAGCCGGCCGTGGGCCCCGCTGCGCTTAAGCGTGCTCATGCCCGGCAACGGCGGAAACGAACAAAGGATGGATTCGACGCCGCGGGCCGTGCGGTCCCCGTTGGCGTAAATCCGGGTGAAGAGCAGCCCCTCGGCCGCCAGCCGATCGAAGTGGGGCGTCACGGCGCGGCCCGCCCCCAGCGCCCCCACGTAGCTGGCGGCGTGGCTCTCCAGGATGACGACGACGACGTTGGGGCGCCGGGCCGGCAGCGCGGATCGGAGCCGGCGGTCCAGGGGATTGACGCCGCCTTCGACGAAGGTGGCCCCGTCGCACTTGATCAGCTCGCGCAGCCGCGCGAAGGCCGTCTCCGGCGGGGCCTCCGGCACGAGGTCGGCAACCCGCCCGCCGTGACGGTGTTCGTCGTAACTGATCCGGAGGGCCTGGTAGATCCCATTGGCGGCGAGTTGGTTGACCAGATGAGAATTGGAGAACTCATAAGCCCCGACGCCGATCGGTCGGCCCCGCAGGCCTCGGCAGCCGACGAACACCCAGGCGGCGGCGATCACAAACTGCGCCACCGAGGCCAGCGAGGAAGCCTCGGCCAACGTCGTCCAGGCGAGCATGGGGCGCAAGGCCCAGACGGCCAGGGCCGACAGGGCCACGACGGCGAGGCCGCCGCTGAGGATCGGGTAATCCTTCCAGAGCATGGCGACGACCTCGCGGTTCGGCCGCGCGTATTCCAGGAGGATCTGGTTGAACTTTGCGCCGTACTCCTGGAAGTAAAAGAACTCCACGCCGACGGACAACAGGACGAGGAAATAGATCGCGGCCAGCGTGGCCTGAACGAAGCGCTGATAGCCGAGGCTGTCGTAAAGCTCATCCGTCGGGAGGCAAACCACCACGATCAGCGGGGCCAGCAGCAGACCCGAGGCCACCAGGTCCATGCGCGATCCGATGAGGAAGGCCCGCTTGAGGAGCTGCGGCTCCACGCCGGCGAACCGGGCCCGGTGACCCCAATAGACGGCCAGGCGTGAAAGGCCGAAAGCCACGAGCAACGAGCTCTCGACGACGATCAAGAGCGTCAGCCGGTGCCAGTCCACCCAGGTCATCGAATTACCCAACGCCTCCGCCGACGTGAAGGGCCCGCGCCTCGGCGAGGGAGCTTCAGCATTGTGCCCGCGCTCTCGCCGCCGTCAAGCGGACCTAAAACCAAACTCTAACATATTCGGAGGGCGTCCGCCGAGAGGCGGTTTTTCCGGTCGGCGCCGCCGCCGTCGCTCAAGGGATCGGCGAACCGGAGGCCGAACGATCGGACGGCGGCCGCAGGATTTCCAGGTTGACGGCGGGCGGCCGAGGCTCGGGCCCCAGGAGTTGCCGGACATCGGGGGCGTCGGCCGGCTCCGGGGCGGGAGTGGCGGCCGCGCCGTCGGCCTGGCCGGCGGCGGTCTCGGTCGGGGGCCCGTAGCGTTGAAGCCCGCGCGGATTCCAGGCGACCTGCATAGTCTCGCGATCGAATTCCCAGAGGAAGGCCTTGACGTGATCGAAGAGGACGTTCTCGATCAACGGGATCGCGGCCTCGAAGTTCCGATCCGAACCCTCCTCGCGCTCGAGGACCCGCATGACGTGGTAGGCCCCCCAGCGATCCCGGAAGACGGAGCTGGTCTGACCGACGGCGAGCGAGAAGAGCGTCTGGACGAACTCCGGGGCCAGGCCCGAGGCGCTGGGCCCGCCGAAACTGGGGGCCTCGAGGATCTCGACGGCGCCGGAAACCCAGCCGGTCTCGCCGACGGCTAGCCCTCGCGCCGGGTCGTTCTTCTCAACCAGACGGGCGTAATCGGGCTGGCGCTTGCGGAGCTCGGCGCGGACGCGGTCGAGTTCCTTCCGGAGGTCCTTCTGTTCATCCGTGTCCAGCGTCGGCAACGGCAGCCAATAGGCGCGGAAGGCGCGGGCGCGCGGCGGGACATAGAAGGCCGAAGGGACGCGACGGTAAAGCTCCTCGTAATCGGCGCGCGTGTAGGAATTGCGCAGCGTGGCCAGAACGTAACGTTCGACGAGGAGGGCGTCCCGGATCTCAGCCAGCAACATCTCCTCGGGGATGCCGGTCAGGAACCGGCGGCGCTCGACGACGGAGCCGGCCGGGGCGGCCGCCTGGCTCGGCGGGCCCGTCAGCTCGGCCCAGGCCCGCCGGACGTCTTCCTCCGTGACGGAGAATCCGCGGCGGCGGCCCGCCGTCGCCAGCGTCGTCATTTTGGCCCATTCCTCGGCGATCTCGGCCCCGTGGGAAAGCCGACGCTCTTCCTCGATCGCTTCCTGCCGGCGCGGGTCGCGATGGCGGGCGGGGGGGAGCGTTGAAAGTCGCAGGTCGATCCGGCGCTCCAGTTCCGTTATCGTCAGCGTTCGGTCCTCGACGACGGCGGCCAGCGGCTCGCCCGCGGGCGAAAGCCACGGCTCCGGCCTCAGGATGCGCCGAGCGGGCTGCGGAAGGGGCGTGGGGGTCGCGGGGGCGTTCTTTATGAGCGGCCTCCGAACCCATTCGGCCAGCGCCTCCAGCGACGGGGGCTCCTGGCCGACCGTTGGCGGCGCGCCGAGGGGCTCGGCGACGGGAAGCCCGGGGCCGGGCTGAGTCTGGGCCACGGACGGGTGAACCCAGGCGATCGTCCAAGCCAGGGCCAGCCCGCGGACGGCCCGGGAGTAGGCGCCTGACGCTTTCGGGATCATCGGCTTCAAGGCTGCGCCGCCGGCGACGGCCCCCCACGATTCAAACGCAACCCCGGGCCGAGGGCAAGCCGCTCTCGCCTCCGATGGACGACGACCCCGCCCCTGACATCGGCGCGGGGGGCGGCCCCCTCAGGGGTGGAGCCCCGCCTGGCGAGCCGCGGCGGCGCAGAAGCCGATGGCCTCGGCGATTTCCCACTCGGTCCGGGCTGAACCCGGCTCCGGCGAGGCCGTCCAGCCCAGGTTCAGCAGCCCTTGAAACCGGATCGAGGCCAGGGCCTGGAAGTAAGCGACCCAATCAAGACGCCCGGGCGCCGCGCCGGGCCGCCGCGAGACCGGCGGCGCCTCGCCGAAGACCTCACGCCGGGACCGCGCCACGACGTCCTCCGGCGCGTCGGCGAGGTAGGCGATCATGAGATGGCGACCCAAGGCGCGGACTTCGTCGGCGGGCTCGCGCCGGCCGGCGACGGCGTGCGAAGGCGAGAACCCCAGCCGCAGGGCCGGATGGCGGACGACGCGCGATAAGGCCAGTTGGGCCGTGGCGTGATCGCAGTCCGAAGCCGTATCGTTGTCGAGGATAAGGTAAACCCCGTTGTAGCCCGCGCAGAGGACGTACTCGCGCGTCCGGTCGATCAAGTCCGGGAAAAGGAGTTCTTCGGCCCGGTCGATCACCGCCGGGACGCCGCGTCGGCCCGCCTCTTCGATCGCCCGGAGCTTTTGCCCCCGTTCGAGCCCCGTCAGGCGCAGGACGGCCACGGCGACGCCGGCCTCGGCCAGGTAATTGAAGGCCCGGGCGTTGTCCCGATCCGGATGGAAGTGGCCGCCGGCCAGCTCGATCCGGCTCAGCCCGAGGCGCATCATCGAGCGGGCGACCGCCTCGATCCCCTGCCCGCGCCAAAGCCCGCTGGATACGCACAACCGCGAGAATAAAGCGTGACGCTGCATCGACCCCGGGGAGGATAGCCCCGAACGGCGGCGGGCGTCACCCCTTTTGTCCTCGGCTCAGCCCCCTGGGCGCCCCGCGGCCTTCCCGCCTCCGGCTTCTCGGTCGGAGGTTGGCCGCGTCGTCCTCGCCCCAGGGGGATTCGTCTTGCTTTCGTCAATCCATCGTGTTAATTTCGCTTCAGGATCGGGGGGCGCGTTCCTCCCAAGGAGAGCTACTTATGTACCTGACCCGTCGGCAGCGCCAGATGTTGGATTGCGTCGGCCGATTCATCGAGGAGAACGGTTACTCCCCGACGCTGGAGGAGATCGGCCGGAAGATGGGGCTTTCGTCGGTGGCCACGGTTCATAAACATTTGCAGAACCTGGAAGCCAAGGGGCTGATCCGACGCAATTGGAACCACAGCCGGTCGGTGGAACTGACGGGAGAGGCCGAATTGCGCCCGGCCCGGCGCGTCCCGTTGCACGGCCTTGTCGCCGCCGGGGCGCCCATCGAAGCCGTGGAGACGCCGGAGACGATCGACGTGCCGCGGCAGCTCGTCGGCTCGCGGGAGTCCTTCGTCCTCCGGGTCCGGGGGGATTCGATGATCGACGAAGGCATCCACGATGGGGACCTGATCGTCGTCGAGCGGCGAGACCGGGCCGAGGCGGGCCAGATGGTCGTCGCGCTGATCGAGGGCCACGAGGCCACCGTCAAACGTTTCTACCCCGAAGGGAGGCGGCGGGTCCGGCTGGAGCCGGCCAACGCGGCGATGAAACCGATGCGTTACCCGGCGGGGTCGGTTAAAATCCAGGGGGTTGTTGTTGGCCTGATGCGCCGATACGCCGCCTGAGCCCCCGCCCCGGAGACCCCCCATGTCCTCCCCACGCTCGCTCAAGAGTCCGATGCCGGTTGAGATTGTTCCCTTTTCCGCCACTGACGAAGTCCAGCTTGCCCAGGCCGCTCGCGTTCTTTACCGCGCGATGGAGCCGATCACCGACGCCTGGCCGACGCTGGAGGCCGCCCTCGGCGAGCTGATCGATCTGGCCCGGCGGCGGGAGACGATTCTGCTGGTGGCGCTCGACATCGTCGGCGAGGTGACGGGGATCATCGGCGGCGAGCCGCGCTATCCGGGCCACGTGCTGGAGATTCACCCGCTGGCCGTCGATCCGGATCATCAGCGCCGCGGGATCGGGCGGAAGCTCCTCCAGGGGCTGGAAGCCGCCGCGATCGCCGCCGGATATCACACGCTCCTCGTCGGGGCCGACGACGAGACCGGCGCGACGCCGCTGGGCGGCAAAGACCTCTACCCCGACCCGCTGGCCCATCTCGCCGCGCTCGCGGCGGGTGGCCCCGGGCCCGATGAAGCCGCTCCCGGCCCCGCGCCGGCCCCGTCGCCGTCGCTCTTGCGCCCGGCTAGTGGACCCGCAGCGGCTCCGGCTTCGGGCGCGACCGACGGCCCCCGGGCTATTCCGACGCCGGGCTCGCCGGGCGGAACGCGCGCCCACCCGTCCCCGACGGCGACCTCGACGGACGGCGCCCGCGCCCATCCGTTGCCGACGGCGTCCGAACTCCGCCCGCCGGCCGAGGGCACTCACCAGCTTGCCTTTTACCGGCGCGTGGGGTTCGCCCTCGTCGGCGTCATCCCCGACGCCCATGGTTTCGGTAAACCCGACCTCTGGCTGGCCAAGCGGATCCGCTCCAGGCCGTAAGTTCCGCTCGAGGATGCCCGGCGCGGTGGGCTGGCGGACCGGCCCAGGCAGCCGGGCGGGCCCGGATCGCCCGGCACTTCGACCTCTCCATCGGCTCGGTCACGAAGCGATGCCGAAACAGCCATATGCCCAATCCCGGACGCTCGTCCGACCCCTACGCCGTCGAGCGGGACAGACAAAGCAAGCCTTCAAGGGCGACGTGCGCCGCTTGAGAGAACACTTCCAACGGTTCAATCGCGACGTCTCGGAGATTTGCCAGTGGCTCATGGCGCTGCGGCCCAGGGGCGAGCCTCAGAATCCTTCGCTTGGCCCTCTTTGGGATTTCTTCACCGGCCCGGCCCCCTGCGGCCTTGAGGAGGATGAAGCGCCCGCGGATCGGGGTCGCCTCGAGGTCTTCAAGGTCGCCGCCGGTTGGTCGGGTCCGGAAGCGCTCTTGGGTTCAAACATCGAGTCACCGGTCCGCGACGCCGCCGTTGCCTGCGCCGGCCTGCCGCGCAGTCGGACCGCTGCGGCGCTCCTCGACCGCCTGCGCTCGCTCAGCGATCCCCACGTCATGATCCTCGTTAAGGCCGCCTCCGAATGGGTCCGGGCCCACTACCGGCGCGCCCGCGAAAACTGGGATCGCCATCACCGCGCCTGGCAGGATGAGAAGCAGGCCTGGGAGCGGGCCAACGCCCGCTTATACCAATAACCCCTCCGCTGAGCTTGGGTGTAGCCGTCCGCCGACTTGCCGTTCTCGACGCCCCCTGTGCTCATGTCCTGTCAGGGAAAGTGCCGCGACCGAGCGGCAAATCGCCGCTCCCGATACTCGGGCGGCGCGGAGCCTGGGGCGAGCTCAGTCCGTCAGCTCGCGAAGCAGGCCCCGGACGATCGCCCGCGCCACCGTCTGATACGTCTCGACCGAGCGCAGGCGCAGCTCATCGTTCGGGTTACACACAAACCCCCCCTCGATGAGGATCGACGGGCAGAAGCTCAAGTTGCGGTTGACCCGGAAATTCTCCCGCACGACGCGCGGGGGGGTCCCGGCGCCCCAGGCCGCGGCCAGTTCCTCGGCGATGCGGCGCGCCAGCCCGAGCGCATGATCATAGTGATAAAAGACGATAGGCCCCGTGTCCCGCAGCGGGTCCGTCGTCGGGCTTACGGAGTTGTGATGCAGACTGAGAAACAGGTCCGGATCGTCTCGGAGGCCGACGAGCACGCGATCGTCCAGCTCCACCCCGGCTTCTCCGGGGCGAATCTCGAGGACCTCGGCTCCGCCTCCGCGCAGCTCTTCGGCGACCCAATAGGCCAGCACGCGATTGGCGTCGGCCTCGGCCAGCCCCGAAGGCCCCAACGCCCCGAGGTCGGCGCCGCCATGACCGGCGTCGACGGCGATTCTGAAGCCGGCCAGCGGCTGAGAGGGCCGGCCGAGCCGCGGCCGCGTCCGCGCCTTCAGGCTGAACGTTCCGGCCGCCGTCGGGCCGAAATCGTAACCCCATAGCGGCCGGTCCCCGATCGCCACGGCGAGGCTCGGCGGCTGGCCGAGGCCCGCCGGGCGAACTTCGACCGAGAAAAGCCCCGCCCCCCCGGGACGCTCAAACCGGCCCGGCACGGCCGAGGCCGCCCCCAGAAGCGAAATGATCAGCTCCCCCCCCGTTTCCCCCGGATGAAACACGCAGGCCAGCGGATGCGGCACCTCCCAGGTAACACTCACCCTTTGGGGTTCCCCTTTGTAATCCGAAAAAGTTACATGCGGCGCTCCCAGATGCGGCGCGGCATGGCCGGCTTCGATCACACGCACGGAGGCGCTTTCGAGGTAACCGCTTGCGCCCACGGGCAGGAGCGCGCTCACGCGATCGCCCAGAAGCTCGCCCACGGGGAACACCGTCCCGCTCGTCCAATTCCCCCACCGCTGCCAATCGCTGCGGTTTTTGAGGAAAGTCGCCCGGTAAGTCCCGACGATGCCGGTGAGCGAATAATCCGAGGGCAACCGGCGCACGCGAAGGGCCGATGTCAACTCCCGGCGCTGAGCGGCCCCTCCCTCCGGCGGCCGACCTTCAATTCTGAATCGGATGGGCTCGACCGGGCCGGGGGGGGCGTCGACGCCCTGGACCGTGAGCGTGGCAGCGTAGCGGCCGCCGTCGAGCGGGCTCGATGAGATCGGGTTCATCGGCAACCACGGGCCGGTTTCCCCCAGGCGATAAGTAGCTTCCGCCCCGGGGCTGGCCCGCAGCGTCAGCGCGAGCGAGCTGCCGGGGCGAAGCCAGAACTCGCCCGTCGGCTCGACGGGTCGGGCCGGATGAAACGCGAGCGGCCAGGCCGCCGGGCCCAGGAGCCGCTCCTGGCGGATGACGCGCCTGCGGACGGTCGTCGAGCGCCCCTCGTGCGTGGCGGTCAGCACGATCTCGCGCGCGCCGACGGGGAGCTCGACGAGTCCCGTCACGACGCCCCCTTCCCAGACGCGCAGCGGCGTCCCATCCATGAAGACCGAGGCTTCGGGGGGCTCCACGCGGGCCGCATATCGGGTCCGATCGTGATCGTAGCCGACGATAGTCTCCGGCTGGGGATAGACGACGAGCAATCGGGGGGCTCCCGGGCCGTCTTGATGAGGGCCGGGGGCGCGCCACAGGCGTTCAAACAATTCCGGCGGCGCGGCCGCGTGGGCGGCGGTCGCCGGGAAAGTAACAATCAGCAACGCTAACCACGGCGAAGAGTGGTACCACGAAGACACAAACGGACGAAGAAAAGAGGCGGGTCGCGGCGCGGGTTCCGTCGCCTCTACCGGCGTCCCGGCGTCTTGGCAGCGGCGCTTCATCTCAGAATCCGAACCGACGCCGGAGATGCCGGCCCGTCCAGGAGGTTTCGCAGCGCGCGATCTGCGCCGGCGGTCCCTCGGCGACGATGCGGCCGCCCCCCTCGCCGCCTTCGGGCCCCAGGTCGATGATCCAATCGGCCGAAGCGATCAGATCGAGGTTGTGTTCCACGACGAGGATCGAGCAGCCGCGCTCGACCAGATCGTGCAGAACGCGCAGGAGCCGTTCCACGTCGGCCGCGTGAAGGCCCGTCGTCGGTTCGTCGAAGACGAGCAACAATCCGCGGCCGTCCCGCATCCGCGCCAGGCGCCCGGCGAGCTTGAGCCGCTGGGCCTCGCCGCCGGAGAGCGTGGCGGTGCTCTGACCGAGCCGAAGGTAACCGAGCCCGACCTCGCGCAGCGGGCGGAGCGCTCGGACGACGCGCGGCTCCCCGGCGAAAAATCGAGCCGCTTCGTCGACCGTCAGGTCCAGGATATCGGTGATGGTTTTGGCTTGATAGCGATAAACCAACACACGATCGCGGAAGCGTCGGCCGTCGCAGCTCTCGCACAACACCTCCACGTCGGCCATGAACCTCATGTCGATCGTCTGATAGCCGGTGCCCTTGCAGGTGGGGCATCGGCCCCCCTCGACGTTAAAGGAAAAATCCGCTGGCTTGAGGCCAAGCGCCCGCGCCTCGCGCGTCGACGCCAGGGTGTCTCGGATCGGGTCCATCGCTTTGACGTAGGTCACCGGGTTGGAGCGGCTGGAGCGGGCCAGCGGCGTCTGATCCACCCAGATCAACTCTTCGAGCGCTTCGAGCCCCTCGATCGCCCGGCAAGGGGCCGCCTCCACCGGGGCCAGCTCGCGCCGCCGGCGCCAGGCCGCCGTCAGCGTGTCCCGGACCAGTGTGGTCTTGCCCGACCCCGAAACGCCCGTGACGCCGACGATCCCCCCCAGCGGGATGGCCACGTCCAGCCCCTTGAGATTGTTCCCGCGGGCGCCCAGGATTCGAATCCATCCCTTGGCCGGCCGGCCGCGGGTGGGGACCGGCGGGACGGGATAGCCCGCCAGGTGGCGGGCCGTCGGCGTCGTGAGGCCGTTGATTTCATCGAGCCGACCCTCGAAGAGAAGCTCGCCGCCGGCCTCGCCGGCGCCGGGGCCGAGATCGATCAGCCGATCGGCCGCGCGGATCACGTCCAGATCGTGTTCGACCACGACGACGGTGTTGCCGAGATCGCGCAGCCCCTGGAGCGTCCGGATGAGCCGTTCGGTGTCGCGCGCGTGAAGCCCGACCGTCGGCTCGTCCAGGACGTAAAGCGTCTGCGTGAGCCCCGAACCCAGCGAGGCGGCCAGATTGATCCGTTGGGCCTCGCCGCCGGAGAGCGTCCGCGTCGGCCGATCCAGGCTCAAGTAACTTAACCCGATTTCCTGGAGGTAACTCAACCGGAGGCCGAGCATCTCGATGAGCCCGCCGGCGATTTGCCGTTCGCGAGCGGTCAAGGCGAGCCGACCGAAAAAATCCGCCAGCGGGCCGATCGGCTCGCTCGCCAGCTCGGCGATCGTCCGCCCGGCCAGCCGGACGTTCAGCGCCTCGGGCCGAAGGCGCGCCCCGCCGCAGACGGGGCAGGTGCGGTAAGCGCGATAGCGCGCCAGCATCACGCGGGCCTGGACCTTGTATTTCTTGGATTCCAACCACTGGAAGAAGCCGCGGACGCCGGGGAACCGACCCACGCCTTCGATCAGGTTTTCCCGCTGCGCGGGCGTGAAAGCGGCGATGGGCTTGAGCCGGGGAATCTGCTGAGGCGTCGTCCGCCGTCGCAGCAGGTCGTACATCTCGATGCTGCCTTCGGAGTTCCAGGGGGCGATCGCGCCGTCCTCGATGCAGCGCTCCGGGTCCGGAATGACCTTCTCCAGGTCCAATTCCATAATCCGGCCGAACCCCTGGCACGCCGGGCAGGCCCCGAGCGGGTTATCAAAGGAAAACAGCCGCGGCTCCGGCGCCGGAAAACGCTCGCCGCAACCGTCGCACATCATCCCCGCCGAGAATGGAAAGCGCTCCCCCCGATCGGGGACTTCGGCGACGGCGCGACCCTGGCCCGCCTGAAAGGCCGTCTGAAGCGCCGCGTGGAGTCGCGTTCGATCGGCCTCGGCCACCGCCAACCGGTCGACCACAATCGCCAGGGGGACGTGCGGGTCCGACGGCGTCGCTTCGGCTTCGAGGTCCACGAGGGCCGACCCATCCCACAGGCGGTGGTAGCCGGCCCGGATCAACTCGGCTCGAAGCGTCGGCGTCAGCCGCGCCGCCGTGATCCCCGTCGGCGCCACGACGATGAGCCGCGTCCCCTGCGGCAGGCTCATCAGCGTGGCGAGGGCCGACTCCGGCGTCTCGGGCCGGACCTCCCGGCGGCAGGTTGGGCATTCGGTCCGCCCCAGCCGCGCGAACAGGAGCCGAAGGTAGTCGTGGATTTCCGTGGCCGTCCCGACCGTGGAGCGGGCGCTGCGCACGGCGTTGCGTTGTTCGAGCGCGATCGCCGGCTGAAGCCCCGTCAGGCTCTCGATCGCCGGGCGCTCCATCCGCTCAAGGAACTGACGGGCGTAAGTCGAGAGCGACTCCACGTAGCGCCGCTGCCCTTCGGCGTAAAGCGTGTCGAAGGCCAGCGAGGATTTCCCCGATCCGGAAACCCCCGTCACCACGGTCAGACCCCCATGCGGGAAGACACACGAAACCCCTTTGAGGTTGTGAGTGCGCGCCCCTCGAAGCTCGATCCGGTCCAACATGGTCTATGGGGCCGGGCCGCCGCCGGCAGCCCGGCCTTCCATTATACCCGGCCTCCCGGCCGTTCGGGCTTTATCGGCCGGCCGGGTTGGGCTAGCTTGGCTCGGGCCCTGCGGCCTCCCGATCGGGCTCCCGAAGGGAGAGGCTTTCCGCTTCAACGCCTCGCGACGGCTCAAAACGCTTAACTTCCCCGTTCCCGCGGCCGATACATCTGGTTGGCAGTTCGCGCTGAAAGGTGGTGCCGCAGGTGATGAAGCGTCGTTGTCGGATGAAGCTGCCGGCCTTGGCCGGCGCGGCCGTCCTCGTCGCCGCCTGCGTCGGCGGCGGCCCCTCAACGTCTATCCCCCCCCCGATCCCCCTGCCGAACCAGGATTATCGCAACGGGTGGTATCATTTCGCCGACGGGCGGCAGACGATCCAGCAAATCGCGGACACGTATCGACGGGACCCGGAGCTGGTGGGCCAGCTCAACCGGTTCGGCGTTGGCGAGCGCCCCCCCCAGGGCAAGCCGATCTACATCCCGCCCGTCCACGACCGGGCCGAGTTGCGCCGCATCCTGGAACAGATCAATCGGGACCCCGCGAGCGTCCCGCAGGTCGCCCCTTCGCCGGAGTTCTTCGACGGCCTGCCCGTTTTCCGCGCGCCGCGACCGGCGCACCCCAACGTGGCGCTCGATGAAACCGGCGAGCGGCGCGGTGCGGCGCTGACCGCGCTGGCGCGGCCGGAGACGGACACCCCCGAAAGGACGCCGACGCTGTCGGAAGCCGCCCGCGCCGGACCCGCGGCCGAGGCCGCGCCGGGCCGGTTTCGGTGGCCGGTAGAAGGCCGGGTGAGCCGCGCCTTCAGCGCCGAACGACGCGCGCCCTTTAACGGCGTCCTCATCGACGCCGAGATCGAAACGCCGGTGCGGGCCGCCCGCGCCGGGCGCGTCATTTATGCCGGCGCGCTGCGCGGCTACGGCCGGACGGTTATCGTCGATCACGGGGACCGATTCACGACCGTTTACGGCTATAATGAGCGGCTGCTTGTGCGGCCGGACGAGGACGTTGAGAGCGGCCAGACGATCGCCACCGTCGGCCGCCCGTCCGACAATGGCCGCGGCGGGCTCTTTTTTCAAATCCGCAAGGACGCCGCGCCGGTCGACCCGATCCCCCTGTTGAGATAGCCTCACGGCTTCGCTCTGAGCGCGGATGGATCGCTCGGTCGAACCCTTTCAGGGTTCGGGCAAACCGCCGCCGCGCGGGGACGCTACCCCGGGTGGCGCGCTTGGCGCTGACCCTGGGCTGACGGATCGAACCCCCTCGGGGTTCGTCCGTGACGGCCCAAGGGGCTCAACGTGGGTCGCCGGCGGCGACCGTGACGTGGCCGATGTTGCGTTTCTTCCAGGTATAGAGCACCTGGAGCCGCCCGGCGGCGTCTTCGATCACCGCCGGGTAAGAGAACTCCTCGCCCGGCTCCTCTTCCAGAACCAGCGCCCGCGCCCAGGAAAGCCCGCCGTCGGCGGAAAGGCTGAGCGCCAGGCGCTCCCGCCCGGAGGTCGTGTCGTTGTGGACCAGGGCGATCCGCCCGTCGCGCAGCCGGACGGCGTCGATCGCCGAATTGGGGTTGGGCAACTCGGTCGCCCGGGCGGGGCTCCACGTGCGCCCCAGGTCAGTCGATTGGCTCTGGCAGACGCGCCCGATCTTCTCCGTCGGCCGCATGAGCATCCGGAGCATCGTCCGAGCGGCGTCCGACCAGAACAGCGTCGGCTGGATCAGACCGTGGGGCTGGCCCGGGTAGACGATCGGCCCGAAACGGCTCCACGTGCGCCCGCCGTCGGGCGTCAGGTTGACCCAACAGCTCCAGGCTTCCCAGCTTTCCACCGAGTCGCCGCAGAGGAGCGCCCCGTCCTCCAGCGCCAGGGGCTTCGACCGGACGGGGCCGGTCAACCCCGCCGGCAGGATATCCGGCGGGCTCCAGCTTCGGCCCTCGTCGGTCGATCGCGCGAGCGCCCCCGTCCACACCTGAGGCGAGAGCCCGACTTTGTAAAACAACAGGAGTTCACCGTCGCGCGGATTCCGCGTCAGGACCGGATTCCAGCAGGCCACCGGCCAATCGGTGACCTTGACCGGTCGCCCCCATCGCCTCCCGTCATGATGGACGATCCAGACCGCATTGGCGGGATCGCGCGCGGCGGGCCCGCCGATCGCGCCGGCGATCAGGCGGCCCGGGGCGACCTCGAACAGCGTCGGCGTGTGCGCAAAGGGAAATGGAGGCTCGGCGAAAAGAAAATCGCGGGCGAGGACGCGCATGGATGCCTCCTGGGCCGCCACCGGCCAGGCGGCCAAAACGCTCAGAACGACCAGCCAACGGCCTCCGAGGCCGAGCGTGAAGAACCTGATGAGCCTTCGAGACGGCAAACTGAACCGCCCAGGAACCCCGGCCCCTGGTAAGCGCGACGGAGACGATAGCGGGCGCCACGCCGCGGACGAAGAAGCTCCCTTCCGGTTTCCCCGATTTCCTCCTCTCTTCGCCGCTTGGGGGTTCATCCGTTCTGCCTCACGTTCCGTCCTCAGGCGATCGGCGGCCGACGGGCGTGAAAATCGGTCGCCCGCTGATAGGCGCGGCCCACGGCCAGAATCGTCGATTCCTCGAATGGCCGCCCCAGGAGCGAGATGCCCTGCGGCAAACCCTCATGGAAGCCATGAGGGAAGGCCAGTTGCGGATGCCCGGTCAGGTTCGTCAGCGTAAGCGAAGCCCCCCCGCGCGATGGGACCACCAGCACGTCCCAATCCTCCATCAACCGCGCCATCGCCCGCATCAGCAGCCAGCGGGCGCGCTGCGCTTGAAGATACTCCACGGCGGGCACCAGGCGAGCCGTCCGGAAGGCGTTGGGCCAGGAGACCGGCGCCTGGGCCGCCATCAGGTCGTCGCGGTCGCTCCGCGTCAGGTCGTCGAAGGCCGCCGCCGCCTCGACCGTCAGGACCATCCGGATCGCCCCCAGGGGGAATTCAGGCAGTTCGACGGGTTCAAGCCGCGCCCCCAGGGCACGCAACTGATCAAGCGCCGCCGCGTTCAGCTCGCGGGCCCAATCGGCCGAAACGGCCTCGAACTCGCGGACGGCGTAGCCGAACCGCAACCGGCTCAGATCAACCTTCGTCGGCCAGAGGAAGGGGCGCGCCACGACCGTCGGATCCAGCCCGTCGGGGCCGTGGATCGCAGCCAGGGCGAGGGCGCAATCCTCGGCCGAACGGGCCATGGGGCCGATCTTGTCCATCGTCCAGCTCAGGGCCATCGCTCCATGGCGGCTGACGCGACCGAACGTCGGCCGCAGGCCCGTCACCCCGCAGACGGTCGAGGGGGAAACGATCGAGCCGAGCGTCTCCGTCCCCAGAGCGAACCCGACGAGCCCGGCCGCGGTGGCCGCCCCGGGCCCGGCCGAGGAACCGCTTGAGCCGACGGACAACTTCCAGGGGTTGAGCGTCCGGCCGTTGTACCAGAGATCGCCTTGAGCCAGCTCCCCCAGCGAGAGCTTGGCGAGGAGGATCGCCCCCGCCTCGGTCAACCGGCGGACGACGGTCGCCGTCGCCTCCAGGACCTGATCTTTATACGGGGCGGCGCCCCAGGTGGTCGGCGCGCCGGGGACGGCGAACAAATCCTTCGCGCCCCAGGGGATGCCGTGCAGGGGGCCACGATCGTACCCGCGGCGGAGTTCGGCCTCCGCCTGGGCCGCCGCCGTCCTGGCCGAATCCTCCAGGAGCGTCACGAGGCAATTGAGTTTGGGGCCAATCTCGCGCAGTCGCGCCAGGTAAAGCTCCGTCAATTCGACAGGGCCGATCTTCCCGGCGCGGATCAGGCGGCCCAAGTCGACGACGGGCAAGTAGGCGAGGGACTCGGGGTCGGCGGGAGGTTCGCCGCGCCAGGGCTCGATCGGGATGGGCCTCGACGGCGGCAACTCCGGCCGAGGCTCGGCCCACGGTTCGGCGTGAAACATCATCGCCGGGGGGACGTCGTTGCCGAGACGCAGGGCCCGGACTTGGTCATAGCCGCGAAGGTACCGCTGGAGGCCCGTCAGCGTCAGGCGGCGCTCTTCGGGGGTGAAGGCGAGCCCGGCCAACCGCTCGGCTTCGGCCACGGTCGCCTCGGTGATCTCCGCGAGTTGGACCTCCTGAGCCGCCAGCGGGGTCTCGCAGCGGGCAAGACGGAGGGCCGCCAGACCGGCGATCAGCTTGCCGAAGGCGCGACGATCCAGCCGGACGAAACCCCCGCCGGCTTCAGCCGCTGGCCCCAGGGGTTGCTTTTCCGCGGCGCCCGCCTCGCCGGAGCGGTTCGTCACGCCGCCGGCGGGCGCCCTCGCCTGCCGCTTCACGTCAGCCGGGCCGTCGAAGCCGCCGATGGGGTCAATGTCGTCCATTGCGTCCTCCACCGCCGTCGGGTGTTCCGGGGGCCGGTCCGCCTGCCGCGGCCCGCGCCGGGCGCGCCCCGGGCCGCGGATCGTAGCGCGGCTTCGGGCCCCGCGCTACGGCGGCCCGGGCAAGCGGCTTGACAGGGGGGCGAGCTTGTGAAAAAATTCGCAAAGTCCAACGCTTTGGCGTCACGGTGGCCCGATGATGATGCCCTCGCCCCGACGGACCCGAACGGAGGGCGCCTGACAGGCCCAGCGGCGTCGGCTTCCCCCAAGCCCACGCTAAATCCAGTGGGTTCAACGCCTTCGCCGCCCCTTCGGCCCCCCTTGCCCCATGGGCCATCTTCAAGCCTACCTCCCGCTGGCCCTGATGGTGACGGCGGCCCTCGTTTTCGCGTTGGCGAGCCTCTGGTTGGGTCACGTCATCGGCCCGTTGCGTCCCAACCCGAGCAAGGACCTCCCGTATGAGTCCGGCATCATCCCGACGGGGGAAGCCAGCGTGCGGGCCCCGATCCGGTTTTATCGCGTCGCGCTTTTGTTCCTTCTGTTCGACGTCGAAAGCGTCTATATCCTGGTTTGGGCCGTCATCTTCGGCGGGCGCTCTCTGGAGTTCGCCTCCGGGGAGGTGGCCTTCTCGGCCGAAGCCTTCCAACGGTTCGCCTTCCTGGAGATGTTCGTCTTCATCGCCATTCTCATGATCGGCTACCTCTACGCTTGGCGGAAGGGAGGGCTCCAGTGGTCCTGAGCGAGAAGGCGAGCCGTCCGCCGTGGCGCGTCGAAGCCGAGCTGGCCGGCGCCGATAAACTGCGCCCGGCCGAATACGACGGGGCCTTGGCGCGGACGTTGGATGAAGTCATCGGCTGGTGCCGGCAGAACGCGCTCTGGCCGGTGACGATGGGGCTGGCTTGCTGCGCGATCGAGATGATGGCCACGGCGGCCGCGCGTTACGACCTGGCTCGGTTCGGGGCCGAAGTGTTCCGCGCCTCGCCGCGCCAGGCCGATCTGCTGATCGTCGCCGGGTGGGTGTCAAAGAAGATGGCCCCGGTGGTCCGGCGCGTCTATGACCAGATGACCGAGCCCAAATGGGTGATCGCCATGGGCGCCTGCGCCTCCTGCGGAGGGATGCACAATATCTACTCGGTGCTGCAAGGGGTCGATCAGATCGTCCCCGTCGACGTCTACGTGCCCGGCTGCCCGCCGCGGCCCGAAGCCCTCCTCTACGGCCTGCTGAAACTCCAGCGCAAGATCGAGCACTCGCGCCAGGCGTGGCGATGAGGCCGGCGGCGCTCCCCGAAAGGCGCGGCTGATGCGGTTACCGGCACCCGAGCTTAAGGCCGCCGTCCGCCGGACGCTCCGGGCGATCGACCCGACGCTGATCCTGGCGGAGGAAATCTCCGCCGACGAAGTCATGTTCACGGTCGATAAGCGGGGGATCGTCGCCGCCTTGCGGGCGCTCGCCGCCGAGCCCGCGCTGAGCCTGAACATGCTCTCGACGATCACGGCCATTGACCATCTGCTTCTGGCCCGGCGGCCCCGGTTCGACGTCGTTTACCAACTTTACTCGCTGGAGCACGGCCACCGGCTGCGGCTGAAGGCCCCCGTCGAGGCCGATGAGCCGGCGATCGATTCGGTCTGCGAGCTGTGGTCGGGGGCCAATTTCATGGAACGGGAAGTCTATGACATGTTCGGGATCGAGTTCCCGGGGCATCCGAACCTCGAACGCATCCTCATGCCCGAGAACTGGCAGGGTCACCCCCTTCGGAAGGACTTCCCCATCGGCGGCAGCCCCAGCTTCTATTACAAGCACGCCACGGGCGAATACACCGGCGAACCCGACGACCTCGTCCCGCGCATCCGCGTCCAGGAGGGCGACATCTGAAGCTCGATCCCCCGACCCTCCGCCTCGATCTGAGCCGACCCGACGGAGCCTCCGCCACGACGTGCCTATGCCGCTGGCGCGAGCCTCCTCACGCCACAACCTAACCCCGGCGTGGCCAATCAACGGACACCCACCCCGCTCGACGCCGCCAACCCGAGGGCGGCCCTCAGGAGGGTGAAAACGGCAGCGTGAGCTCCCCCGCCGAAACATCTCCGGGGCGACGGGCCGTCGTGCGCGAGTACCCGACGGGCGAGATTTTGACGCTGAACATGGGCCCGCAGCATCCGTCCACGCACGGCGTCCTGCGGCTCGTTCTGGAGCTGGAAGGCGAGAAAGTCCTCTCGATCAAGCCGCACATCGGTTATCTCCACAGCGGCAAGGAAAAAATTGCCGAGGTCAAGACCTACCACCAGTTCATCCCCTATACGGACCGGCTGGACTATCTCTCCCCCATGGCCAACAACTACGCCTTTGTCGCGGCCGTGGAGAAACTTCTCGGCATTGAAGAAACCGAGCGCTGCAAGTACGTGCGGACGATCCTCTGCGAGCTGGCCCGCATCTCCAGCCACCTTCTCTGGCTCGGCACCCACGGCCTCGAACTGGGCGCCGTGACGGTTTTCCTTTACACGTTCCGCGAGCGGGAGGCTCTCTACGACCTCTTTGAGGAAATCTGCGGGGCGCGGTTCACCGTCAGCTACATGCGCGTCGGCGGCGTCCAGCGGGATTATCCCGAAGGGTGGCTGGATCGGGTCCGGGCCTTTATCGACGAATTCCCCGCCCGCCATCGGGAATACGCCGACCTGCTGACGACCAACGACATCTTCGTTTACCGCACGCGCGGCGTCGGGAAGATCAGCGCCCGGGACGCCCTCGATTTGTGTCTGACCGGCCCTTCGCTGCGGGCCAGCGGCGTCGGCCTGGACGTCCGCCGCGCCGATCCGTATCTGGTTTACGACCGCCTGGATTGGCGCGTCGTTACCGCCGAGGGGGGGGATTGCTACGCGCGCTTTCAGGTACGGATGGAAGAAATGCTCGAAAGCGCCCGGATCGTCCGGCAATGTCTGGACCAAATGCCCAAGGACGGTCCCATCAACCTCGACAACCCCAAGGTTCTTTTTCCCGCGCGTGAGCGCGTCAAGGAGAGCATGGAGGACCTGATCCATCACTTCCTGCTCGCCTCCGAAGGCCTCCGAACGCCTCCCGGCGAGGTTTATCGGCCCATCGAAGGCTCCAAGGGTGAATTGGCCTTTTACATCTACACCGACGGCGGCCCCCGGCCTTACCGGCTTCACATCCGAAGCCCCTCTTTCGTCAACCTTCAGTCGCTCTCCAAAATGTGCGAAGGGGCGCTCATCGCCGACGTGGTGGCCGTGATCGGCTCGCTCGATCTCGTGCTGGGAGAAATTGACCGATGAGCGGCCCGACCTCGACGACGGGCGCGCGCCCCCCCCTCAAAATCCGCCGCGCGGCCGACATCGACGCGGCGTTGCGCAAATATCCCACGCGCCGGTCGGCCGTCATGGACATCCTGTACATGGTGCAGGAGGACGACGGATGGGTCTCGCCGGCGGCCATGGAGGAAGTGGCCGAGATTTGTCACATGCTCCCGAGCCAGGTCGAGGAGATGGTCACGTTTTACACGATGTATCATCGCCGGCCGGTCGGGCGCCACGTGCTCGCCGTCTGTGGCACGCTGCCTTGCGCGCTCTGCGGCGCCGCCGGCCTGCTGGCCTATCTTCAAGAGCGCCTCGGCGTCGGCATCGATGAAATCACCCCGGACGGCCTTTTCACGATCAAACGGGTCGAATGCCTGGGCGCTTGCAGCGAGGCCCCGCTCATGCTGGTCAATCGGACGCTCGCCTGCCGTTTGACGCGCCAACGCGTCGATGAGTGGATCGAGCGTTGCCGCCGCGGCACATGAAGAAGGCAGGAGAATGATCAACCCCCAGGTCGCGAAGACACCAAAGCGAGGTTTGGGCGTGGAACGGCAAGAGCCCGCCCGTCTTCGCGTAGGGGCGTCTTCGGGGGCGCTCTTGGACCTCCGGCCTTCTGGGAGCCTCACGCCGTGACCCCGGCCTACGAGCCCCTTCTCAGCCGCGGCATGACGGGCGTCTGTCGGGACGGCTGGACGGAGGCCCTCGCCGAATACCGGGCCGACGGCGGCTATGCTGGGCTGGAAAAGGTCCTCCGGGAGCACGCGCCGGCGCAAGTGATCGCGCTCGTCAAGGCCTCGGGCCTGCGAGGCCGGGGCGGGGCGGGCTTCCCCGCCGGCGTCAAGTGGGACTTCGTCCCCAAGGAGAAGCGCGGCCCGCACTACGTCTGCGTCAACGCCGACGAAAGCGAGCCCGGCACGTTCAACAACCGCCCGATCCTCGAACAGCGGCCGCATCTCCTTCTCGAAGGGACGTCCATCTGCGCTTACGCCGTCGGCGCTGAGACCGCCTACGTCTACATTCGCGGCGAGTATCATGAGGCCGTCCGGCAGGTGGAGCGGGCGATCGCCGAGGCCTATGCGGCGGGTCTCCTGGGGCGCAACATCCTCGGTTCCACGTTCAGCCTCGACGTTTACGTCCACGTCGGGGCGGGAGCCTATATCTGCGGCGAAGAGACGGCCCTGCTGGAATCGATCGAGGGCAAACGGGGCTATCCGCGTCTGCGACCGCCGTTTCCGGCCGTGGAGGGGCTTTACGGCCGCCCGACGGTCGTCAACAACGTCGAGACGCTGGCGCTGGCGGCGCTCATCTTTCAGAGAGGGGTGGAATGGTTCCGCTCGATCGGGACGCCGAAATCGCCGGGGCCGAAGCTGTTTTCCATCAGCGGCCACGTCGCGCGGCCGGGCAATTACGAGGCGCCGCTGGGGATCCCCCTTCGCACGCTGATCTATGACATGGCCGGCGGCATCCGGGACGGCCGTCGCTTCAAGGCGGCCTTCCCCGGCGGCAGCTCCGTCCCGATGCTCTTCGAGGATGAACTCGACGTGACCATGGACTACGAGGCCCCGCGCGAACATGGAACCTTCCTGGGCGCCCCCGGGGTGATCGTCATGGACGAGACCGTCTGCATGGTCTGGGCGGCGCTCAACCTGATGCACTTTTACTGGGATGAATCCTGCGGCCAGTGCACCCCCTGCCGCGAAGGGACGGGCTGGATGCATCGGATTCTGCGCCGGCTGGAGCACGGCGGCGGGCGGCGCGAAGACGTCGATCTGCTTCTGGACATCTGCGGCAAGATCGCCGGCCGGTCCATCTGCGCCCTGGGGGAATTCGCCACGGCGAGCCTTGTCCGCACGATCCCCCGCTTTCGGGACGAATTCCTGGCCCACGCCGACCACGGCGGCTGCCCTTTCGAAAAGCCGTACCTCAAGCTGGAGTGATCCCCCCGCCCCGATGACGCCGCCCACCCCTCACCGCCCGATTGAGATGGTCGCCGTCACCGTCAACGGTCAGGAACGGAAATTCCCGCGCGGCAAGAACCTGCTGGCGGCCCTGCTCGACGACGGCGTCCCGGTCCCGCATTACTGCTGGCATCCGGCGCTCTCGGTCGACGGCAATTGTCGGCTCTGCCTGGTCGAGGTCGAAGGTCAGCCCCGCCCGGCGATCGCCTGCAACATGACCTGCGCCGAGGGGCTCCGTATCCGCACCGAGGGGCCGCTCGTGGAGGATTGCCGGCGAGGGATGATGGAGTTCCTCCTGGTCAATCATCCGCTGGATTGCCCCATCTGCGATCGCGGCGGCGAGTGCATGCTCCAACGCTACAGCATGGAATACGGCGACGGCCACGCCCGAACCGTCGAAGAACGTCGCCGATTCCCCAAACCCCAGTTCGACCCCCTGATCGACATCGAGCGCAATCGGTGCATCATGTGCACCCGCTGCGTCCGTTTCATGGACGAGGTGGCCGGCCAGCCTCGCCTGGCCGTTCTCGGCCGCGGCAACCGCAACTACATCGGCACCTTCGACGACGGGCCCCTCGCCGACATCTTCTCCGGCAACATCATCGACATCTGCCCCGTGGGGTGCCTGACGAGCAAGCCCTGGCGATTCAAATCCCGCCCCTGGGAGCTGAAGCCGGTCTTGACCACCTGCCCGTTGTGCTCGGCGGGATGCCCCACGACGGCCTGGGTTCGCGCCGGCGTGCTGCACCGCCTGACGCCTCCCGTCCGCCGCCACCTCGGCGGCTATACGATCGACGAGGACACGACGGAGTTCCTCTGCAACGAAGGCCGCTTTGGGGCCTATTACATCAACAGCCCGGACCGGCTGAGGACTGCCTTTGCGCGTGAAGACGGCCAGGGCCGGCCGGCGGCGTTGGATCGCGCCCTTGACCTCGCCGCCGAAGCGCTGGCCGAAGCCGCCGCCGTCGGCCCTGAGGCCGTCGCCTGCCTCGCCGGGGCCCGCCTGACGAACGAAACTTACTATTTGCTGGCCCGTCTGTTCCGGGGGGTCCTCGGCTCGCCTCACGTCGATTGGCGGCACGCCTTCGTCGCTCCCGCCGCGGCTCGCTGGGCGGGGGAGGCCTTCCGAGCCGCCGACGGCGATCTCGCTCTCCTGGAAGAGGGCGCCTACGAGGCGACGTTCGTGATCGGCGGGGAGCTCAAATCGCTCGTTCCGATCGTCGCGCTCAGGCTCAAGGAAGCGGCGCGCCTGGGCCGGACCCGTCTGGCTGTTCTGGGGCCGCGTCTCGACGGGTGGCTCAGCCGGGTCGCCGCCACGACGGCCGTCGTCGCGCCTGAAGCGCTGGCGGCCACGCTCAACGAACTCGGGCGAGCCCCCGGCTCCGACGGGGCGGGCCCGGTGGCCGAGCATCTGGCGTCAGCCGCCGGGGGCCTGATCGTCCTGGACCTGGAAATTGCCGGCGGGGCGCTCAACGCGGCGCTCGTCCCGGCCGCGCTCCGCCTCCTGCGTCGGCTCGGACCGAGCTGGCGGTTCCTGCCCATCGCCCAGGGGCGCAACGTCCGCGGCGCCTTCGCGGCCGGGGCCCAGAGCGACCGCATGCCCGGCGGCCCGGCCGATTCGGCGGCGGGCCGTCAGCGCCTCTCGGCCTTGTGGGGAGCGACCCAGGAGCTCCCCGCAGCGGGCGTTACCGGGCCGGATTTGCTCCGGCGGGCCGCCCGGGGCGAGATTCGGACGCTGCTGCTGCATCGGGCCGATGAACTCGTTCATCATCCCCAGCGGGAGCTGGTCGAACGGGCGCTTGCGGCCACGCCCCGCGTCGTGGCGATCGATCTTTTCCCGTCGTGGATCACGGAGCGGGCCGGCGTCGTGCTTCCGGGGGCCGATTTCTTCGAGACCGAAGGGACGATGGCCTCGATCGACGGAACGCTTCAGGCCATGAGTTGCGGTTTCCCGGCTCCAGGCGATGCGCAGGAGGATTGGCGGCTCGTGGCCGAGCTGATCGATCGGCTTGGCGGCGGCCCGCGCTACGAATCGGCGGGTCAGGTCTTTGCCGAGCTCCTGGCTTTCTGGAATCCCCCTCAACGCTTCACGATCGAGGATTTGCGGCTGCCCGGCCCCGGACCCGAGGCGCCGCAACGCCCGCTCAGCGGGCTGCGGCGCGCGACGCGCCCCGATTTCAAGCTTCAAAGCGAGGAGCGGCCCGACCTGGGCCCCGTTCCGCCCGTCGAGCCCCCGCGGGGCGATCCGCTGCGTCTCTGCTGGATTTCCTCGATCGAAGGCCGCGATCATTTGACCTCGCGGGCCGAAGGGTTCGTCGAGCTGAGAGCCCGGCCGACGATCGAACTCAACGTCGAGGACGTCGAGCGTCTCGCGCTCCAGCCGGGCGACGCCGTCCGCCTGGCCGCCGAGGCCCCCGAGGCCACGCTGACGATCAACCCGAGCCTTCCGGCCGGCGTGGCCTTCGGCGCGGCCAATCTCCTAGGCCTTCGGCTGGAGGACGACGTGCGCGGCCTGCCGCCGATCAGCCTCCAACGGATCGAGGCACAAGCCTGATGGACGCGATCGACTGGACGCTCCTCGTCCTCAAGGTGCTGGTCGTCTTCGTGGCCCTCATCCTTTCCACGCCCATCATGGTGCTGCTCGAGCGCAAGTGGATCGGGCGCATCCAAGAACGGCCGGGCCCGAATCGGGTGGGGCTTTATGCGTTGTTCCGGGACCTGACCGGCGCCGGACGCGAGGGCCCCGTCCCGCGGCTTCCCCAGCGCTGGTTCCGCAACGGCGAGCTGCAGACGCTGATCGACGGCATCAAGTTGTTGCTCAAGGAGGATTTCATTCCCCCCAAGGCCGATCGCCTGATCTTCCTTCTGGCCCCCGCCGTGGGGCTCCTGCCGGCGGCCCTGACGTTCACCATCATCCCGTTTGGCCCCGAGATCGAGGTCACGCTCGGCGGGCAGACCCGAACGATCGCCCTCGGCCTGACCGATCTTCCCGTCGGCCTGTTGTTTTACATGGCGATGACCTCGATCGGCGTCTATGGCATCGTGCTTGCCGGGTGGGCCTCCAACAGCAAGTACGCCCTGCTGGGGGGCCTGCGCTCCTCGGCGCAACTGGTCAGTTACGAGTTGACGCTCGGGCTTTCGCTGGTGGGCGTGCTGCTGATTGTCGGCTCCTTCAACATGCGCGAGATTCTGGCTTCCCAGGCCGACGGCCTCTGGGCCTGGCATCTCTGGCGGCAGCCCGTGGGGTTTCTCCTGTTCCTGGTGGCCGGTTTCGCCGAGACCAATCGGCTCCCCTTCGACCTGCCCGAAGGGGAATCCGAACTGGGGGCGGGCTTCCACACCGAATACAGTTCGCTGCGCTGGGCGATGTTCATGATGGCCGAATACATGAACGTGCTGACTTTCTCGGCCATCCTGGCCACCGTTTTTCTCGGCGGCTATCACGGCCCGATCGGGCTGCCGGGCCTCCCCTGGCCGATCGCGGCCTTGTCGGGGCTTTTCTGGTTCTCCTTGAAGCTTGGGCTCATCTTCTTCTTCTTCGTCCTGGTCCGCGGGACGCTTCCCCGGCTGCGCTACGATCAGCTCATGAACCTGGGCTGGAAGTGGATGTTTCCGGTGGCGATGGCCAACCTGATGCTGACGGCGGCCGTGTTGGCGGCCGACGTGCCCGGGCGGGGCCTCCTGCTTTTCGTTTCGGGTCTGGCCCTGATCGTCGTCGTCGATGCGTTGGCCAATGCCATGAAAAGGCGGGCGCTCGGTCATGTTGCTTGATCTGGCCCGCGGATTCGCCGTCACCTTGAAGCGGGCCTTCGGCCGGCCGATCACGATCGAATACCCGGAGGTCCGGCGCCCTCAGCCGCCCAATTTCCGGGGGCGGCACCGCCTCCAGCGTTACGAGAACGGCCTGGAGCGGTGCGTCGGCTGCGCTTTGTGCGCGGCGGCCTGCCCGTCGGAGGCGATTTACCTCGAAGCCAAGGAGAACGACCCGGCGGCCCCGGTTTCGGCCGGCGAGCGCTACGCCGCCGTTTATCAGATTCACCTGTTGCGCTGCATCTGGTGCGGCTATTGCGAGGAAGCCTGCCCGGAAGACGCCATCGTCATGGGCCCGGACTTCGAGATGGCCGATTACTCGCGTCAGGGGCTCGTCGCCGACAAGGAGGACATGCTCGATCCCCCCGAGTGGGGCTTCGGCCGCCCGCCGGATTTGCGACCGAACTTTCCTCTGTAAAGGCCGCGCGCCGGCCCGCCCCAGAACGCCGATGGCCGAGTTGACCTACAGCCTCTTTTTCGTCCTCGCGCTCGTGAGCGCCGTCCTCGTCGTCTTCTCGCGGCACCCCGTTCATGGGGCCCTGTTCCTGATCCTCACGATGGTCGCGCTCGCCGGCCTTTTCATCCTGATCAACGCTCAATGGGCGGCCGTCTTCCAGATTCTCGTCTATGCCGGGGCCATCATGGTCCTCTTCCTCTTCGTGATCATGCTCTTGAACATCGGCCGGGCGGGCGAGCTGCCCGTGAGCACCCGTTCGATCCGCCGGGCGGGCGTCGTCTTCGGCCTGGCGCTGGCCGTTCAGGCCGCCGCGCTCATGGCCCGCTTCGGCGCCGAAGCCGCCTTCCCCGAGACCCCCCCTCCGCTCATCCCCATCGGCCGGATCGCGCTCGCCCTCTTGACCCGCTATCTCTACGCCTTCGAGCTCACCTCGGTCATGCTCCTCGTGGCCGTGATCGGCGCCCTCGCCCTGGCCGGCCGCCGTTCGTCGGCCGATGGGCCGCCGGAGCCGCAACCTCCCGGAGGCCGGCCGTGAGTTTCTTCTACCAGGGCAATTTGCTGCTGGCCGCCATGATCTTCGCTCTGGGGGCCTTCGGCGTCCTCTGGAAGCAGAACGCCATCGCCGTCTTCCTCTGTCTCGAACTGATGCTCAACGCCTGCAACCTGGCCTTCGTCACGCTCGCTCAGGCCCAGGGCCACCCCGACGGGTTCGCCATCTTCATCTTCGTCGTCACCGTGGCGGCCGCCGAAGCCGGCATCGGCCTGGCCCTCTTCATCAAGGTTTTTCACGAAAGAGAACACATCGACGCCGACCGGATGATCATGCTGCGCGATTGAGCCGCGCCGTCGGCGACGGATCCCCCTGATGCCTGATGCCCCTCTGGCTCTCCCCCTTCCCGAGGACTTTCGGCCGCTCGGCCCGGCGGGGCTGGTTCTGGCGACGGCGCTCGCGCTCCTGGTCATCGAGCTGATCCGGCCCGGGCGGGCGGGGCCGGCCTCGCGGGGCGTGGCGGCCTTCGGCCTGACGCTGGCCTGGGGGACGCTCCTTTACGGGGTCGGCGCCCCCGGCGAGACGCCGCGATTGATTCTCTACGGGTGCCTCCGCTGGGACGGCGTCGTCTTCCTGGGTCAGAACGTGATTCTGGGGCTGGCCTTGTTCTTCATTCTCATCTCGCCGTCGTATCTGGAAGGGCGGGCGCTGCCGCCGGCCGAGTATTACGCCCTCATGACCCTGGCCGCGGCGGCCATGATGCTCCTGGCGGCTTCCCACGAGCTGCTGACCCTGTTCTTGAACCTCGAGTTCGTCGCCATCTGCTTTTACGTCCTGGCCGGCCTCGAGCGGGATAACCTCCGCTCGACCGAGGCCGCCTTCAAATACTTCCTCACCGGCGCCTACGCCTCGGCGTTTCTCCTGTTCGGGATCAGCATGGTCTATGGGGCGCTCGGCACCACCCGCCTGAGCGAGATCCACGCCCACCTGGAGGCGGGCGCGCTGCCCGGCCTCTTGCGTCACGGCTTTTTTCTGGGCGCCGGTTTGAGCCTCATGCTCGTCGGCTTCGGCTTCAAGCTGACGCTCGCCCCGTTCCACATGTACGCCCCCGACGTCTACGCCGGAGCCCCGACGACCGTCGTCGGCTTCCTGGCCACCGGCTCCAAGGTGGCGACGCTGGCCGCCCTTCTGAATCTCTTCCGCCCGCTGGTGGCCTGGGCCGATCTGCCCGACGGCTTCGTCGTCGCCATCGGCCTTCTGACCGTCGCCAGCATCGTCGTCGGCAACGTCGGCGCCGTCGTCCAGACGCACGTCAAGCGCCTGCTGGCTTACTCCGGCGTCGCTCACGGCGGCTACGTCCTGATCCCGCTCTGGGCGGCGGCGCGGGAACCGGCGCACTGGGTGGCGGCCGAACGCGCCGTCACCTATTACGTCCTGGCCTATGGGTTGATGACGGCGCTGGCCTTCGGCGTCGCCGCCACGCTCGGCCCGCAGGGGGAGAGCCATCTGGACCGCTACGCCGGGCTGGCCCGCCGCTCGCCGGCCCTGGCCGCGGCCCTCGCCCTGGCGCTCTTGTCGCTGACCGGCGTTCCTCCGACGGTCGGCTTCGTGGGGAAGTTTTACCTGTTCTCGGTCGCCGTCGACGCCGAGCTTTACGCGCTGGCCTGTTTCGGCGTGCTGGCCTCGGTGGCCTCGGCCTACTACTACCTGAAGGTGATCGTCAAAATGTACATGGAGGAAGCGCCGGCGGTTCGCGCCGAGCCCGTGGCCTTGGAGGGGGGCAACGCCGTGGCCCTGATCCTCTGCTCGGCCGGGGTCCTCGCCTTTGCGCTCTTCCCGATGATGATCGTGCTCTGAGCGCCCCCGGGCGCCGAACGCCATGATCGAACTGCTCGTCTGGACTCTCCCCGTGCTGCCTCTGGCGGCTTTTCTGGCCAACGGTCTGTTCGGGCGATGGCTGAAGGAAATCGGCGGGTGGCTCGCCGTCTTCGCCCTGGGGATCGCCGCCGCGCTCGCCCTCATTCTTTTCGTCGCCGCCTGGACGGGCCGCGCCGGCCTTGACGAACCCGTGGCCGTCCCCCTGTGGGAATGGGTTCGGGTCGGCTCCCTGCGGGTGAGCCTGGGGTTTCAGTTCGACCGCCTGACGGCCGTGATGACGCTCGTCATCACGCTGGTCGGCTCGCTCATCTTCCTTTACTCGATCGGTTACATGCGCGGCGATCCCGGCTTCTCGCGCTTCTTCGCCTTCCTCTCCTTGTTCGTTTTCTCGATGCTGATCCTAGTCCTGGCCGACAGCCTGCCGCTTCTGTTCGTCGGTTGGGAAGCCGTCGGTCTGTGCTCTTATCTCCTCATCGGTTATTACCTGGATCTGCCGGGCTCGGCCTCGGCCGGCAAGAAAGCCTTCGTGGTCAACCGGGTGGGGGACTTTGGCTTCCTGGTGGCCATGTTCCTCCTGCATGAACGCCTGGGGACGCTGGCGATCCCCGAAATTCTGGACCGAGCCCCGGGCCGGCTGGGGGAGGACGCGACGTCGGCCACGCTGATCGCCCTGGCCCTCATGCTCGGCTGCGCGGGCAAGTCCGCCCAGATTCCGCTCTTCGTCTGGCTGCCGGACGCCATGGCCGGCCCCACCCCCGTCAGCGCCCTCATCCACGCCGCCACGATGGTCACCGCGGGCGTCTATCTGTTGGCTCGGCTGGCGCCGTTGTTGGCGCTGGCGCCCGGGGCCATGCTCGTCATCGCGCTCCTGGGCGCCGCCACGGCCTTCGTGGCCGCCACGATCGCCCTCACGCAGCGCGACATCAAGAAGGTGCTGGCCTACTCGACGATCAGCCAACTGGGCTACATGTTCCTGGCCTGTGGAGTCGGCGCCTTCGCCGCCGGCGTTTTCCACGTCCTCACCCACGCCTTCTTCAAGGCCTGTCTGTTTCTGGCCGCCGGCGCCGTCATCCACGCCGCCGGCGGCCTCCAGGACCTGTTTCTCTTGGGCGGCCTGCGGCGGCGCCTGAGGCTGACCTGGGTGGCCTTCGGCCTGGCGACGTTGGCGTTGGCCGGCCTGCCGCCGGCGGCCGGGTTCTTCTCCAAGGACGAAATCCTCTGGCGCAGTTTCGCCGAGAGTCCGGCGGCGCTGCGCCCCCTCGGGGTCCCGATCCTCTATCTGCTGGGGGCCGCCACGGCCGTGATGACGGCGGCCTATGGCTTTCGGGCGCTGTTCCTCGCCTTTCATGGCGCGACCCGTCTGCCTCCTCCGCGCCGTGAACATCTGCACGCCCCTCACTGGACGATGTCCGTGGCGATGACGGCCCTGGCGGTCGGTTCGCTGACGGCGGGCCTGCTCAACGTCCCGCGCGCGCTGGCTCATCGGCTGGGCCTCGGCGAAGGGGCGCAATTTGAGCATTTTCTCCGGCCCGTCCTCGAAGAAGCCGAACGCCTGCGGGCCGAGACCGTCGGCCCGGCGCCCGTCTTCGGCGAGACCGCCGAGCTCGCCTTGACGGCCCTGTCGGTGCTGCTGGCCCTGCTCGGCCTTTTCCTGGCCTATCGGTACGCGTTGCGGGGCTGGCCCGACGCGGCCGACCGTCTAGCCACGCGTTGGTCCCTTTTTTCTCAGATCAGCCGCGCCGGGTGGTGGTGGGACGACGCTTATAACGCGCTGATCGGCGCCGGAACGCGCCAGATCGCCCGCCTGGCCGTCTGGATCGACGCGGCGTTGATCGACGGGACGCTCCATCTCATCTCGCGGCTGACCCGCGAGGCCTCGCGCGCCGTGCGTCACGTTCAGATGGGCCAGGTTCAGGCCTATGCCCTCCTGACGCTGATCGGCGTCAATCTTCTGCTGCTGGCCGTCTGGCTATGGTGACCGAAGCTCACGCCGCTGAATTGCTGCTGCTCGTCTTCCTGCCGCTGGCGACGGCGATGCTGATCGCCTGGGTTCAGCCCCCGCGGACGGGCGGGCTTTCCCGCTGGTATGCGCTCGCCGGCTCGGTGGCGACGTTCGTCGTCGCCGTGGGCCTGTTGCCCCGGGCGTTGGCCGCGCCCGGGGAATTCACGGCCGGGTTGAGCCGCGTCTGGATTCCCGGCTGGGGAATCCGCTTTTTCCTCGCGATGGACGGCCTGTCGGGGCTCCTGGTGACGTTGACGAATCTGCTGACGATCCTGGGCGTGCTGGCCTCCTGGAGCGCCGTCGTCGAACGGCGGCGCGAGTTCTACGCCCTTCTGATGCTCCTTCAGACCGGCATGGTCGGGACGTTTCTCGCCCTCGATCTTTTCCTCTTTTACATCTTCTGGGAGCTGATGCTCGTCCCCCTTTATTTCCTGATCGGCATTTTCGGCTCCGGTCGGCGCGTCTACGCCACGCTTAAGTTTTTCCTCTACACGATGGCCGGTTCCGTCCTGATGCTGATCGGCATCCTGGCGCTTTACTTTCACGCCCGGCCGTTGATGGTCGGCGGCTCCTTCGCGCTGCCGGAGCTGGCCGCCGTGAGCGATCGGCTGCCGGCGGAGGTTCAACGGCTCATCTTCGCCGCCTTCCTGATCGCCTTCGCCATCAAGATCCCGCTCGTCCCGTTCCACACCTGGCTGCCCGACGCGCACACGGAGGCCCCCACCGCCGGGTCGATCCTGCTGGCCGGCGTCCTCCTCAAAACCGGCGTCTACGGCCTGATGCGTTTCGCCATTCCCTTCTTCCCGTCGGTGGCCGCCGAAGCCGCCCCGTGGATGATGACCGTCGGGGCCGCCGCGATCATCTACGGCGCCCTCACGGCGCTGGCTCAAGAGGATGTCAAACGCCTGGTTGCTTACTCTTCGGTCAGTCACATGGGTTTCGTCGTCCTGGGGCTTTTCGCCTTCCGGGAGGAGGCCGTGGCCGGGGCGGCCCTTCAGATGGTCAATCACGGGCTTTCGACGGGAGGGCTTTTTTTCTGCGTCGGCGTGTTGTATGAGCGGCGCCACACGCGCCGGATGAGCGATTTCGGCGGCCTCGCCCGCAACATGAAGCTTTACGCCACGCTGACGTTGATCCTGATTCTCTCCTCGATCGGCCTGCCGGGGCTCAACGGCTTTGTGGGGGAGTTCCTGATTCTCGTCGGGACCTTCAAGAGCGCCCCCTGGCGGGCGGCCATCGGCGCCGTCGGCGTGATTCTGGCCGCCGTTTATCTCCTGCGTCTGGCGCAACAGGTCTTCTTCGGCCCGCTGGAGACGGCCGAGAACGCCGGCCTGCGCGATCTCAACCCGCGCGAGACGTTCGCCCTCGGCGTCCTGGTCGCCTTGGCCTTCTGGATCGGCCTCTACCCCCGCCCCTATCTGGACGCGGTGGCCCCGCTGGGGCGTGAATTGAGCGCGATGGTCGAGGCCGGTCGTCCCGTCGCCGAGGCTTTTCTGGCCGGCCTTCCCGCGCGGCCGACGCCGTGAAATCGGGCGATACCTTGTGAAGTTACAAAAGTTATAATTCACCCCCAGGGCACGAACGCGCGGAAGCCGCCGGCTTGGTCTCTAAGCCTTTGAGCATTTGAGATGTACGCTCTTCGCCGCTCAGCCCTGAATCATCTTGGTGTCTTCGTCTCTTGGTGGTTCAAATTATAACTTCCAACTTTCTCGGAACCCTTCAGCTCGCCGAGGAGTCCGTCACGCCGATCCGGACCTCATCGCCCGAATCGAGAAAGACCAGATAAGCCTCCGGTTCGGGCACGCGCCAGACCGTCTGCAGCGCCCGCTGATAGGCCGTGATCTGCGGCCCATAGCGTTGCGTCAACCGAGTCACCGCCTCGGGCCCGCTTACGGGGTCCGTCTTATAGTCCAGCACCAGCACCCGCTCGCCTTCGTCCAGCACGCAATCGATTGTCCCTTGCAACAGGATGGGGGTCGTCATCTCCGGGCCGAGATCGTCAGCCGGCCCGACCATCCCCCGCGGCAATTGCGAGGCGGGGACCCACCGCGTAAACGGCAGCTCCCGCAGGACCGAGCCGGGCCGCCGGCGCAGCCGCCGCCCGAGCGGGCGATCGAAAAACCGGGCGATCGCGCCGTAAGGCAGACTGTCCAGCTCCCCGATCCCCTCGGCTTCAAGCAGGCCGCGACGGCGCAGCTCCTCAGCCTGGAGCCGCAGATCGGCTTCGTCCAGCGCCCGACTCAGATCGAGATGCTCCAGAAGCTGATGCGTCAGACGCCCGCGCCGGCGGCCATCGACCGCCGGCCCGCCCGCCGGCCGCGCAAAAGCGGGACCTCCCTGGAGGAGCCGCGCGAGGGCGCCGCTTGGGGCCATCCCTTCCTCGTCGAAGCGCGCCGCCTCGTCCGGGTCCCCTTCGCCCGGAACGTCCCGATCCCCTTCGGTCCGCATTCGGGTCAATTGCGTCACGGTAAGCTTGAGCGGGAGCCGCGCCAGAACCCCGGGCTCGGCGATCGGGAGAATGACCGGCGGCGGCGCCTCCGAGACCGCCGACCCCTCAAGACGGCCCAACTCGACCCGCGCGGCTTCCCAAGCCGCCTGAGCTTCATCGGCCGAAACCCGTAGCGCCCGCTGATACCATCCCACGTCCGCGGCCGCCGGGGAGGGGAGGGCGGCCGGCGGAGGGTGAACGTGAAGCCACGGCGGCGGGGTCGAGGTCGCTAGGCGAACGAGCGCCGGCCGGAGCAGTTCGACATAACTCCCCGCGGCCAGTCGCTCGAGCGGCAACGTGGGCTTGTCTTCGTCGGCGTTCGAGGGCCCGGAACTCGGCCGATGGCTCCGCGGCGGATCGAGGCCGCTCAGGATCAGACGCTCCCGGGCGCGCGTCATCCCGACGTAGAGCAATCGGATGTGCTCTTCACGGCGGGCGCGGTGTTCCCGCTCGCGAGCGGCCGTCAGCTCCGGCCCGACGAACACCAGCCGTCGGGAGGGATCCCCGGCCACCAGGGCCATGCCCCCCTCCGCCTCCAGGATCAGATCGGGATTGCGGTACTCGCCGGCCTCCAGCGGAGAGCCCAATCGGGGAAGGAAGACGATCGGGAATTCAAGCCCTTTGCTTTTGTGGATCGTCAGCAGGTGCACGGCGTCCGCCCGGTCGGCCAAGCCCTCCACGCTCCCCTGGAGCGAACCCGCCTCCAGGGCCTCGATTCCGCGCAGAGACGCCGCCACGTCCTCGCCCAGCCCCTGGGCGGCGAAGCGGCGGACTAACTGCCGGAGCTGCGCCAGATGACCGAGCCGCTCGCTCGCCTGTCGCGTCCCCGCCACGTGGGCTTCATACTCCGTCGAGCTGAGGATCGCCTCCAAAGCCGCCTCAGGTCCCCCCCGTTCAGCCTCCCGTCGCCAGAAGGCCAGATTCGTGAAGAACGCCTTGAGCTTCGTCTCAAGGGCAGGGGGGAGGCAGGCCGCCCCGGGCTCGCCCGGCCGCGCGGCCCAAACGGCCTCATGGAACGGCCCTTCCCGCCGGAGCCTCCGGAGGCGCAGCAGGTCATCGTCGCTTAGACCCGCCATCGGCGACCGGAGGACGCCGGCGAGCGTCAAATCATCGAACGGCTGATCGGCGACGCGGAGGGCGTTGAGGACATCGACCACTTCCGGCTCGGCCAGAAACGACGGCTGATCCGGCGTCTGGACGGCCAGGCCGGCGCGCTCGAGTTCGGCGATCCACGTCGGCGCGTCGCCGGCCATTTTGCGGACCAGGATCGCGCAATCGCCCGGCCGAGCGCGTCGCCGGCCCTTGCCTTCGTCCGGGAGCCAGAGGCCTCCCTCGGCCGAGGTCAGCTCGACGATCCGACGGGCGATCCATCGGGCCTCTCGCTCAAGCCCGCTGAGCGCTTCGGATTGCATTCCCGGGTTCGTGTCGTCCTCGTCGGATTCGGCGGCCCTCTCTTTCCGTTTTGTCCCGCCTTGAGCGGCGGTTGGAAGGGGCACGAGCTCGACGCAGATCGGATCGTCATCGGGCGAATCGGTCCGGGTCGCGACGAGCCGCGCTTCGGCGTCGTAGCTCAAGCCGCCGAGCGTCTGGTCCATGAGCGTCTCGAAGACGGCGTTGACGAAATCGATCAGGCCGGGGCGCGAGCGGAAATTAGCCGTCAGGCTGACCCGGCGACGTCCGTCCGGCGGGCTCGGCTCGGGCGCGGCCGCCTCAAGCGCTTTGAGGAACCGTCGCGGCTCAGCCCGGCGGAACCGATAGATGCTCTGCTTGAGGTCCCCGACGACGAACAGGTTGCGCGGTGTTTCGGGGGGGCGGCCCTCGGAGCGTGAAAGGCGCCGGATGAGGGCGTCCTGCAAGGGCGAAATGTCCTGGTATTCGTCCACCAGCACGCTGTGGAAACGCCTCTGATACTCCCGCGCCAGCGCCGAAGGGCCGGACGTCGCCGGGTCCGTCAGCGCCCGAAGCGTACCCCGTTCCAGATCGGCGAATGTGAGGAGGCCCCGCCGCCGTTTGAGCGCCTCGACCCGCTCATCGGCCAATTCCACCAGACGCAAAAGGGCAAGGGCCTGGTCGGCGGCCAGGGCTGAAATTTCTCCCCAGTGGTCCGGATTGAGCGCGAACCAGCGCCCCCTCCACGCGGTGAACCGTTTCGAAAACGCCTCCAACGTATGCTTGCGGAAGCTCTCGTCTTGAGCGAGGGCGGGTCCACAGGTTTTCTTGTCGCCCAGCGATTCCAGCGTGGCGGCCGGCTGCCGCTCGACCTCGCCGATCCCGTCCTTAACGATAGCCTCGATGGGCTCGTCGCCGCTCAGTCGCGCGATCAGCCGGTCCAACCAGTCGCCCGCGCTCGCCCATTGCTCAAGCGTCCCGCCGTCCGCCCGACGAAGCCGCGCCTCGGCCAGCACGACCTGGAACAAATCCCGTAGCTCCCCGGTGGCCTGATGGAATGAACGGCGAAAACGTTCAGCGGACTCCGATTGGAGGCGGCCCGGATCGTGGAGCGTCCCGGCGAACCGGTCGCGGACGCTCGCCAGCCAGTTCTCCGGAGTTTCCAGCGACTGCATAAAGCCGCGGATCGTCTGGATCCGTTCACGCAGGGTTTGCAACGCGCCTCCACGTGAGGGGGAGGTGGTCGCTATCAGCAACGCCATGGCGCGGCCGTCATCGTCGGCCCGCGCCGCCAGCTCCTCGAAAAGGCGATCGAGGGTCTGACCGACCAGTTCGGCCTCTTCGTCCGCTTCGGCCACACGCGCGGCGGGGGAAACCTCCGCCTCATGAAAATGGCGCCGGACGAAACGGTCGCAGAAGGCGTCCAACGTCAGGATGCAAGCCTCCGGAAGGGCCTCGAGCGCGGCGCGCGCGGCCCGATCGGTCGGATCGGCCGCCAGGGCCTTGAGCAGCCGCCGCTCGATCCGATCGCGCATCTCCCCGGCGGCCTTGCGGGTGAACGTGACGACCAGGAGCCGCTCCAGGCCGACCGGCGCTCCGGTCGAGGGATCGGGCTTCGTGATGAGCTCGAAAACCCGCTCGGTCAGGACGGCCGTTTTGCCGGAGCCCGCCCCGGCCGTGACGATCAGCGCGTTGGCCCAGTCCTCGATGGCCTGACGCTGTTCCACGGTCCAGATCCAATCCGAGCCCGCGGCGGGAGCGACCGTCTCTACGTTACTGGTCATCGGAGCCTCCCCCGGCGGCGAATCGCCGGCGGAACTCACTGCGATCGAGTCCGGCTTCGGTATGGAACACGTCCCCTTCGAACGTCGACTTCCGGCAGAGCGCCTCATAAGCGCACTGATCGCACGCCGTCCCGCCGCCGCGCCGCCATGGATGCAAGTTGATCTCGCCGTCGGCGATCCGGCGCGCGCGCTCCCGCATCAACTGTTCGACGTGGCTCAGATAGCGCCCGAAGCTCCCCTCGGGCAAGGGTCCGAAACTCCGGAAATCGACCCCGCCATCCTTTTTGAGCCTGAAGCTGAAGGCCAGGGCATTCTCGCCGTTTGGGAGAATCTCAGTGTCCAGGTCCCGGGCGATCGTCACGTCGAACAAGCCCTTGAGCTTATAATTGTCAAACCATGGGCGAGTCCCCGGCTCCGGCCAGCTCGACCCGTCGGCGCGGATCAGCCTGACGCCCACGGGCCAATAGAAGACGCCGAGCACCGGCCTCGAGACGCGCCGCGTCTCGGCCAAGGCGTAGGCGGCCAATTGCAGATCGATCCCGTAATACAAATCGGTCGCGGAGAGATCGCGCCCGCCGGATTTGTAATCGTAAAGAACGAGCGCCCCCGGCGCCGCGCCCGCCTCCGCCATCGCGTCCTTGCGGTCGATCTTGCCCGTCACTGTGAAAGCGAGTCCCTCGCCGGCGTCCAAAACGAGACTTCCGGCCAGAGGGCCCTCAGCCTCCACCTGCCGCAGCCGGCTGCGCCGCCCGACCTCCTTGAGCGCCGGCAGCAACACCCTCATCTCCGCGATGACGAATTCGACGAGTTTTTGGGTCAGGGCGTCGGCCCCCAGGCTGCCGCCCAGGAGGTCGGCCCGAATTTCCGCCGCCGCCTCGTCGATCGCCTTGTCGGCCTCGGCGAGGTCGACGCCTCCCCAATCGAGCCCCTCCGCCCCTTTGAGCTTCGCAAACAACGCCGCGAGCAACCGATGCCGCACCTGCCCCATCTCCAGCGGACCCGGCAGCGGCTCCGCCGGTTCCTCCAGCCGCAGCATGTTCGAGGCGAAGAACTTGAAAGGACAGGCCGCGTGCGTCTCCAGCGCCGTCACCGCCAGCCGGGGCCGCTCGCTCCAGAACGCCCGCGCCAGTTCTCGCTCGAGGTTCCCCCTGGGCGGCCAATCCAGCGCCGCGATCGTGCGCTCGATCCGGCGCCGTGCCGCATCGGCCGCCGGCCCCTCAAGCGCCGCGCAGAGCGGATGCGGCCCGGCGAGGGCTTGGCCGATGACCGCCGGGCTCATCCCGGCCCGGGCCCGATGAGAGGCTTCAACAACCATCCGGCCCCATTCCTCCGGAAGCACGGGCGCGAGATTCGCTGCCGAGGGGAGCGGCGTCCCGCGGGGGGCCATGGGGAACGCCTCGGCGACGGCGCGGAAGACCGGCGACGGGGGGTTCAGGCGCCCCCCGCTATCCGCCATGGGCCGAGTCAGCACGAGCCGCTCCGACGGTCGCGTGAGCGCGATATAAGCCAGATAACGTTCGTGATTCAGCCGCGCCGTCCGATGTCGCCCCAGCGTCTGCTGCGCCGTCCCGAGCGCCTCCCGCTCCGTGTCGCTCAGAAGCGGATCCTCTTCCTGGGTTCGCGGAAACTCCCCTTCGGCGAGCCCGAGCACGAACGCCACGCGCACGTTGGGCAGCCGCGAGCGCTCCACCGAGGCCACGATCACCTGCTCCACGGCCGGCGGGATCAAGCGCGCCCGCGCCGCCGAAAGCGCCCCGGCGAGCGCCTCCGTCAACGTCGCGACGAGGCCCTCGGCCGAGGGGACCGCCCCGGTTGAATCGGACCCAGCCCCAGCGGCGGGCACCGGCCCCGGCAGACCGAGTTCCTCCAATCGCTCCAGGAAGGCGACCAGCTCGGCCCAGGCCTCCTGATGAAGGAGCGCCGCCTCGGGTTCGCCGGCCTGGAGGGCTTCGTCGACCCATTGCTCCAGCTTCTGGCGCGCCCCCAGCCGCTCCAGGAACGCCCAGAGCGCCCGCGCCGGCGATGAGCCCGCCTCGGCCGCGCCTCCGGGGGCTCCGTCGGCTTGTGTCGGCCCGTCGCCCGCCTCCAGCGCCGCGAGCGCCGCGCCCAGCGCCTCAACCGGGGCCCAGGCCTCGGCCCAGACTTGGAAGAGCCATTCGGCCTCGACCTCCTCCTTGGTGGATGGCCCCGGCTGTCCATGGCGCGGCCCGACCCACCGCCGGAGGTTCCCCCAGTCGGACCCGGTCAGCCGTCGCCGTCGCGCCAGCCGCTCCAGCCGGGCGGCGTCTTCGGGGTCCGCCAGCGGGACGAGCCCACTCTTGAGATATCGGCTCACCGTTTCCGTCCGCGTCGGCCCCTCGACGAGGGCCAGAGCCGCCGTGAGCAGGCGGGTGATCGGATGCGAGGCCAGCGAACGCCCCTGATCGAGGAAGAAAGGAATCCCGAACCGAGGGAAGACCTCTCGGACCAGCGGCCCGTACTCCGTCAGGTCCCGAGCGACGACGGCCATATCCGACCAACGCAACGGGCGCGACCCCGGCTCAGCCGACGCCGCCACCAGGGCGGCGATCCGCCGGGCGATCGCTTCGACCTCGGCCCGACGGTCCGCGGCCTCGACGAGCTCGATCGGTCCGACGGGCCAGACCGGCGCGGCCCCCTCCGGCCGATCCGCATCGGGAAAGCGGCTGGGGTTGAGGCGCGTGAGGACCTCCGCCTCCAGGAAGCTCAACGGCGTGACGTGGGCCGCGCGAGTCGGATGACTCCGCCGGGGAAAGCTGATGTCCACGGTCGGCCACCCGGCCTGCTGAATTCGGGCTTTGAGGTGAAAGTAATGATTCTCGATTTCCTCAAAAACCCGCTCCGGCCCGACCCGCACGAGCCCCTCGGCCGGTGTCGCCGCTCCCGATTGTCGCCGCCTGAAGGTCTGATCCTCAGGGTCGAGGCAGAGCGTAAGGGCCGCTGACCGGGCCCCCCCGAGGAGCGCCATCAACAGTTTGAATTCGGCCGCGGTGAAGGAGGCAAAGCCATCCACCCAGACTTGAGCGTCGGCGACGCCACCCCACTCGGCCAGACGCTCGGCCGCGACGGAGGGCAACTCGATCGCCTCGGCCAGCCCCTTTTCCCCCAAGAGGTCGTCGTAAGCCGCCCAGATCGTAAGGAGGTCCGAGAGTTTCGCGAAGCCGCCCCCGCCCGGATCGTCGCCGCCGGCCTGCGCCTCAAGCCGGGCCCGAAACTCCCTCAGCCCCCACCCGCTCTCTTGGAGCTCCCGAAGCGTCCGGCTGACGGCTTCGGCGAGCCCCGGCCCGGCCGACCGCCCCCCCAGCAGCCACAGGCGGCTCCGGCAGCGGGCGATCGCCTGGCGCAACAGCATCACCCGCCCCCGCTCGTCCAGGCAACGCGCGGGACGGCCCCCGACGCGGCGAAAGACTTCGGCCTGAAGGAGCCTGAACGACATCACGCGGGCGCGCGTGAAGCCGGCCACGCCCGGCGGCGTAGCCAGCGCGTATTCCATCTGCGCTGAGGCCTGCTCGGGGACGAGAAGAATCAACGGCGTCCCGCGCGGCGCGCGGCGCAGCTCCCCGGCGATCGCTTCGACGCAGGCCTGCGTCTTGCCGGAGCCGGCCCGACCTAGCCAGAACTCGATCTTGGGCGACGGCATCGGAAGACGACCAGCACGAGGCAAAGACACAAGGAAGATCGACGTGGGAAATCAGGTTGAAGATTATGGAGATGCAGACTTCCTCAAGTCTTTGTGTTTCGGCGGTTAATTCTCCCTCCAGAGTTGATCGGCCCCACCGTGGGGCACCGGCGGTCACCTCGGGTCGGCGCGGCTGACGCCGTTGAGTTTCCGCGCCCCCCCCGCCAAAAAGTTACACCGGCGGGAGCAGGTCGGCCAGCGTCGTCGCCAGCGTCTGGCCGGCGGATCGATTGACGAGACGGCCTTCGAACCCCGCCGCTCGGGCCGCCGCCACGTCGTCACGCGGATGATCCCCCACTTGCAGCAGCGGCGCCCCGTCGCGCGCCCCGAGACGCTGGCGCGCCAGCTCGTAAATCGCTCGATCGGGCTTCTCCACCCCCACCTCGCCCGAGATCAGAATCGGATCGAACGCCTCGGCGAGCCCGAGCCCTTCCAGGATCGGGCGCAATCGCGCGTCCCAGTTGGAGATGATCCCCAGCCGATACCCCGCGGCCCGGAGCCCGGCGAGCGTCGCCGGCACTTCCGGAAACGTCCGATACCGCTCCGGCCGGGCGAACTCATCGAACACGGCCTCGAAGAAGTCATCAAACCGGGGCGTATCGGCCGCCGCGCCGAAACTCAGCCGCACCAGCCGCCGCCACCACCGCCGCGCCCGCTCGAGCGACGTCGTGTGTTGCGTCCCTTCGGCGAGTTCCTCCTCCCGCATTTTGTGGAACCACCGCCGCGCCGCCCGTTCCACCGCCTCGGCCTGGACGTCGATCTGATAGCGCGCGGCGACCTCGGCGTAAACGGCGCCGATCGACGGGTTCGCCCGCAGCAACGTCCCCCCCACGTCGAAAAAAATCGCGGCATACTTCTCCCCGCGGTCTGGGGCGTCCATCACGCTCCCGCCCCTTGGGGGAGTCTCCCCGCCGCCGCCGGCGTTCGAAACGCGGACGACGGCCGGGGGAAGGGAGCGGCGGTCCTCCCTTCAGGGCCCGGCATAGCTTGTCGGGTCGGGCACGCCCGCCCGCGCGAACGCCCGCCGCCTTTCGGCGCACTTATTGCACCGCCCGCAATGGGCCCCGCCGCGCGGCCGCAGGCAGGAAAGCGTCGCCGCCAGCGGCAAACCGGCCCCCCGGCGGATGACCTCGGCCTTGTCCCAGGCCGCCAGCGGCGTTTCCACCCGCACCTGCGACCCGATGGCGAGGCCGGCGGCGGCTTCGAAGGCTCGCCGGAAGCTCTCCGTCGCGTCCGGGAAAGGGTTCGCCTTGAGAATCCCCAATTGGATGCGCCTCAACCCGTGGGCGCGCGCCAGCAGCGCCGCTTGCGCCAGCAGAGCGAGGTTTCGGCCCGGCAGATAAACGGCCGAATCGGCTGAATCCGGGCCGGGGGCTTCCGCCTGATCGCTGACGGCCCAATCCGGTCGGGCGGCCTGCGGGAACGTAAGCTCGCCCGTCACGATCGGATGCAGCCGTCCATCGCGCGGGCGCAGCGCCGCCAGAAAGCTCCGCGCCGCCGTCAGCTCCTCGGCTTCCCAGAGGTAGCCCTGCCGCACGTAGAGCGGCCAAACGACCTCGCCGGCCTCGACCGCCAAACCCGCCATCACCGCCGAATCCAACCCCCCGCTCATCAGCACGACCACGCCCGGCGGCGTCTCCAGCTCCTCGGACGCGCGCGGCGGATTCTCCGATGGCATCGGCGGAGGCTCTCCCTCATCGTGAGGCCCGCAGCGGGGCGCCGGGCCTCAGGGCTAACACCCAAGAGCAGAGTTTCATTCAGGGGATTGCTCAGCCTCTTGCGCAGGGAGGCCGGCCTCGGTGCGTTCTGGCTCCGCCTGCCGCGGACCCGTGAGGCGAGTCGTGCCGCCGGGTGGAGTGCCCGCCGGCGCCCCGGCCGATGTCCAGCGGCGCCAGGCCAACGCCGCCAGCGCCACGATCGCCCCCAGAGCGACCGCCGCCAGCGCGACCCGGCCCGGCAGACTCGACTGAAGCGCGCGTTCAGGTCCGACGGCCGACGCCGGGTCGGTCGATTCCTCGTTCGGGGCTGGTTCCGCTCCCGACAGCCCGCTCCGGAGCGCCGCCACCTCCTCGGCCAGCCGCCGCCGGGCGGCCCCCATCTCTTGCAGCCGAGCTTCGACTTCACCGCGCAGGATTCGCTCCTGTTCCTCCCATCGGCTCAGCTCCCGCTCGATGGTCTCGATCCGGTCCGACGTGGCCCCCCGCTGGCGGACGCCTTGGCTCGCCGGCGCGTCGGCATCGGAAAAGCCGCGGGCGACCAGCCCGCCGGCCGCCAGCAGCCCTCCGGCCCATCGCAAGCCGGTTGCAAGAAGCGCGAGCGCGGGCCACCTCATGACCCTGAATCCTGCCCCAGCCGACGGCGAATGCAAAGCCCTTGGTCCTTTCCGGTCGCGCCCCTTTCGCGACCGATTTCGGGGCCTTAGCTCCCTTCGCGCCGCGCACTTCGAACGCTTTCAAAGCTTCCGGTCGTCATTGCCAACGGCCGGAGCCCGGCGTAGACTGAAGCCTGCGCGTCAATCGGCGGCGACGGCCCGTCGCCGGGAAGGGAGTCGCTTCAAGCCATGGCCAACCTGATTATACGCCCCGGCTGGTGGATCCCCGAGCGGCTGGCCACGCCGGAGAGCCTTTACCAGAATTACCACGCGCGGCGACGAACCCGCACCGAGGACAGCGAATCGCGTCGGGCCTTCATGCGCAAGGCCGGCTCGGCCGCCGCCGCCCTGGCCGGAGGGGGCTTTCTCGGCTGCGGCGGTCCGCAGGCCGAGGCTCAGCCGCGTTCGTCGGGGGCGCCGCAGGCGTCGGACTCGGCGGCGCGGCCGGCTCCGCCGGAGCCCGCGCCCGGTCTTTATCCCGCCGAGCGCAGCTCCCGATTCAATCAATTGGATCGACCGCTGACGGCCGAGGCCGTTGCCGGCACACACAACAATTTCTACGAATTCGCCAACGGCCAGCAGGGGCCCGGCTTTCAGCGCACGGTCGCTGACCTCGCCAAGGGTTACCCCTTCCGCCCGTGGCAGGTTGAGATCGCCGGATTGTGCGAGAAGCCGCAGACGCTCTCGATCGACGAGATCGAGAAGCTCGCTCCGCTGGAAGAGCGCCTGTATCGCTTCCGCTGCGTCGAAGCCTGGGCGATGGCGGTGCCCTGGACCGGCTATCGGCTGGCTCGACTGCTGGAGGCCGTCCAGCCCAAACCGGAGGCCCGCTACGTCCGCTTCGTGAGCTGGCTCGACCGTCAGCTCCTGGGCGTCAAGTCCGCCCCCTGGTATCCGTGGCCCTATTACGAGGGGCTGCGGATGGATGAAGCGATGAACGAGCTGACGCTCCTCTGCACGGGCATCTATGGTCACGCGCTCGCCCCGCAGCACGGCGCGCCGGTGCGAGTGATCGTCCCCTGGAAGTACGGTTACAAGTCGGCCAAGTCGATCGTCCGGATCGAGCTGACGGAGACCCAGCCCCGAACGTTCTGGAACGACCTTCAACCGACCGAATACGGCTTTTACTCCAACGTGAACCCCAACGTCCCGCACCCGCGCTGGAGCCAGGCCTTCGAGTGGATGATCCCCGATAAGAGCGACCGCCGCCCGACGCTCCTCTATAACGGCTATGGCGACGCCGTCGCCTCGCTCTACAACGGAACCGAAGTCTGATTTCCCGGCCGCCCGACCAACGGGAAAGGCCCAAAGGCTCGGCCGCTCCGAGGCCGGCCATTAATCCCCCCAGCCGGGGCCGGCGCGGGCGTGCCGGAAGAGCAGAAACACAAAGAACGGCCCCCCGAGCATGGCCGTGATCACGCCGACGGGGAGCTCCTCGTCCCCCAGGACGTTCTGCGCCAAGGTGTCGCAAGCGATCAGGAAGAGCGCCCCGGCGACGACGCAGGCTGGCATCACGCGCCCGTGCGGCGCTCCGAGCGCCATCCGGACGCAGTGCGGCACGATCAGCCCCACGAAGCCGATCGGCCCGGCAAAGGCCACCACGCAGCCGGTCATCAGCGAGGCCGCCAGCAAGAGCCGCCACCGGGCGCGCTCCACGCGCACCCCGAGGGTCGCCGCCGCCAGCGGATCCACCGCCAGGAGATCGAGCTCGCCAACGGCCAGAAAAATCGTCGCCAGCCCGATCGCCGCCACCGGGCCCACGATTTGAAAGTCCCGATAACCGACGATATCCAACCCCCCCATCATCCAGCGGATCATCTCGTAGACCTGCGTGTAATCGGCCAGGTATTCGACGAGCAGGATCAGCGAGGCAAAGACCAGATTGAGCGTTATGCCCGCCAGAATGATCGTCGAGGATGAAAACCGCCCCGCCGAGCGCGCCAGGATGTAAACGAGGACGATCGCCGTCCCGGCCCCGGCCAGCGCCGCCGCCGAGACCACCGGCAAGGAGAGCCAGGCGGCGCCGGCCGGCCCCAGTCGCCCCGCCAGCGCGATCGCCACGACCGCCCCGAACGTCGCCCCGCCGGAAACCCCCAGCGTATAAGGCTCGGCCAGCGGATTGCGCAGCAGCGCCTGATAGACGGCGCCGGCCGTGGCCAGCGTCGCTCCGCTCACGGCCGCCATCAGCGCCCGCGGCAGCCGCAACGTCGCCAACGCCTGCGCCCGCGTGGGATCGATCTCCCCGCCGAGCGCCCAACGGAAAACCTCCGCCCAGGTGATCTCGATCGCCCCGCCGCCGATCCGAAGGGCAAAAAGAATGCCGCCGGCCAGGGCGGCCAGGCCGACGGCCCAGCCGAGGACGCTCCGGCGGGGGAAGGCCGTCCCGGGGCTCGACCCGACCTCAGTGCCGGGCGTCGCCATCGTCCGCCCGCCTCTTGAGGGAATCGCGGGCCGCGGGCGTATGCCGGACCCGAACGAACCGGACCCCCGCGCTTTCGATCACGTCAGCGGCCACGCCGTAGAGCGCCTCGATCCGCTCCGGACGCAGGAGGGCCTCCGGCGGGCCGTCCATCAGGACGCGTCCGGCCCGGAGACCCACCAGCCGCGGACAATACTCCGCCGCCAGATTCACGTCATGGGTCACAACGAGCACCGTCAGGCCGTGCTCGGCCGTGAGGCGCTCCAACAGGCCATACAGCGCCGCCTGATAATAGAGGTCGAGGGAGGCGGTCGGCTCGTCCAGAAGAAGCCCCGGCGTCCCCTGCGCCAGGGCTCGGGCCAGGAGGACGCGTTGAGCCTCGCCGCCGGAGAGCCGACTGAAAAGCCGATCGGCGAAACCCGCCGTGCCGGTCACCTCCATGGCCCAGCGGATCTGCTGCCGGTCGGCGGGGGTGGGCTCGCCGAAGACGCTCCGCCAGGGGTGGCGCCCCATCGCGACGATCTGGCCCGAACGGTAGGGAAACAACACGCGCGAGGCCTGGGGGACCAACGCCAGCCGGCGGGCGCGCCGTCGCGGATCGAGGCGGGCCGCCGGCCGGCCTTCGAGGCAGGCCGTCCCGCGCGTCGGCGGGAGCAGCCCCGCCAGCAAGTGCAGGAGCGTCGATTTGCCCGCCCCGTTGGGCCCGATCAGGCCGACGCAGTCGCCGGGCTGAATCCGCAGGTTCACCCCCTCCAGAACGTCCGGCCCCGTCGGGTACCGAAACCCCAGGTCGCGCGCTTCAAGGAAAGGAGGGACGTTGGCTTCCGGTGAGGCCATCTTTCTCGGACCAGCTTAGACGAGGCGGGAGGTCCTGTCAGCCCGTCGCCGGAGCCGTCGCCCGCCGCAGTTCCCCGTTGCCGATTGAGCGGGCGACTGTTAATCGTGGAGCCGGCGTTGGAAGGGCGAGGCGAACGGATGATCACCCGGTCCCCATGGTTTTATCCGAATCGGGTTGCGCGGTCCGGCGGAGCTTGGCTCATCGCCGTCGCGCTGGCGGCCTGCAGCGGGCCACGGATGAAGCGGCTCGACCCGACGGCCTATAAGCGCCGCCCGTCGATCTATCCCGTCGAAATCTACGTCGGCCAGGTCGAGCTCCCCCACCGCGAAATCGCCGTCATCGACAGCTCCGGCTACCCCGACGACGACGACGCCACGCGCGTGCGGCAGCTTGAAGAGCTCCGCCAACGGGCGCGGGGATTGGGGGCCGACGCCGTCCAGGACGTGCGCTTGATGACCAAGCGCGTCCGAGGCTACACGATCGACGAAAGGACCCCCTTCCCGGCGCTCAAGCAGGGCCGCTATCCCCTTTATTTCATGCGCGGGACGGCGATCGTCTACGAAACCAGCTTGCCGGGGGCCGTGGCCGAGGGGCGCGGCTTTACGCTACCGAGCCAGGAGGAACTCCTCCCTTTGCCGACGCCCTCGCCGACGCCGCCTCCTTTGCCTCCGCTGCGTTCGGAACCCTGAACGCGTTCGGGCGCGGTCCGACCCTGGCCCCGGAGCGAACTCCCCCGCGGGGTTTGGCCGTGCAGGAAAGCAAACCTGAGCCAAGCCTTAGGGGCGATCCGCCCGAGGCTCCGCTTTCATGATCAGCAGCTCGACCAGTCGCGAGTGGTGCGTGTTGGCCATGGGGACGCGCCGGACGGCGAACCCGTGACGGCGGGCGAGCGCGCGCGGCTCCGGAGCGTCGTCATAGGTGATGAGAGCGGGGCCCCGGGCCGCGGCCAGGAGGGCGAAAAGCCGCTCATGATCCAACGCGTTGAACGCGTAGAGCCGCCGGCCCGCCCGTTTGCCGCCGGCCGTGTAGGGCGGGTCGATAAAAAAAGCCGCGCCGGGGTCGGTCTCGAACCGCGCGATCAGTTCCAACCCGTCCCCCTCGATGAACCGAAGGCGGTCCCGGACCTGAGCGATCGCCCGGATGCGCCGGGCCAGCGTCTGTGGATACCAGCGGCAGGCTATCCCCCGGCCGTTCTCGCCGGTGCGGATCAGACTCGCCCCCGGGGCCAGAATGCCTCCGCGCTGGACGCGATTGCGCAGGAGCGTGCGGAAGGCGAGGTCGAGATCGTCCCGCGTGGGGCGATCGACCGCCTTGATCACCTCCGATCGGCTCATTTCAAATCGCATGATCCGGTCGATGAGGGCGTTAAAATCTCCCTCCAGCAGCGTCCGCCAGACGGCGGCCACGTCCGGATCGAGTTCGCCCAGGAGGACCCTCTCGGCGAGCCCTTCCATGGCCGCCGTCAGGCCGATCGCACCACCGCCGGCGAAGGGCTCGACGAGCAGCGCCGGACGGCTCGCGAGCGAGCGGATCCAGGCCCGGAACCGGGGAATCAGCCAGCTCTTGCCGCCGGGATAGCGGAACGGGCTGCGCTGCGGCACGCTGGCCACGTTGACGACGTCGGGCGAGGGCGGGCGCGGGGATCGCGGGGTAAAACTCATCGGCGGGGGCCATCTTACCAGAGCGGGAACGCCCGCCGGATTGGAGATTCCCATTGAGCTTCCGGCGCGCCAACGCTTGATTTAACGACGCCCCCGAGCCGATCCTCCGCAGCGCTGGAGGGACCGGACCGTCATGCCGCAAGGAACTTCCCGCCCCGCCGGGCGCGTGCTCATCGTCGGCTCGATCGCCCTCGACGACGTGAGCACCCCCTTCGGCGAGGTCACCGAGGCCCTGGGCGGAGCGGCCGTCTATAGCGCCTTCGCGGCGAGCCTCTGTGCGCCGGTCGACGTCGTCGGCGTCGTCGGCGAGGATTTCCCCGAGGCCCACCTCGAACGCCTGCGCGCCCACGGGGTCGACACGCGCGGCGTCGAGATCGTTCGCGGCGGCCGCACCTTCCGTTGGGGCGGGCGCTACCAGGGGGACATGGAGGAGGCGATCACCCACTTCACGGCCCTCAACGTCTTTGAAGGCTTCCACCCCGTCATCCCGGATTCCTACCGGGACGACGAGGTGGTCTTTCTGGCCAACATCCATCCGGCCCTCCAGCTTGAGGTGCTCCGCCAGGTCCGGCGGCCGCGGCTCGTCCTCTGCGACACGATGAATTATTGGATCCAGCAGGAGCGGGAGCTGCTGCTGGAGGTCCTCCAGCGCGTCGACGTCGCCCTGATGAACGCCTCCGAAGCGCGCCAGTTGTTCGAGACCGAATCCCTGCCGAAGGCTGGCGTCGAGCTGGTCCGTCTCGGCCTCAAACGCGCCGTCATCAAAAAGGGGGAGCACGGCGTCCTCATGTTCTCCCCCGACGGCTTCTTCGCCACCCCGGCCGTGCCGCTCGAATCCGTTCTGGACCCGACGGGGGCGGGCGACACGTTCGCCGGCGGAGTCGCCGGCTATCTGGCGCGGCGGAGGACCGTGGACGAGGCCACGCTGCGCCAGGCCGTCGTCCTGGGCACCGCTCTGGCCTCCTTCGTCGTCGAGGATTTTTCCACGCGCCGCCTGGAGGGGGTCGACGCCCCCCAACTCGAGCGCCGCTGCGGTCGGATCATACAATCGATGGCGGTCGGGCCCCTTTCGCTGGCCGAATGAAGCCCTTTCCCCCTTTGGCAAGCGCGCCGACCGTGTGCATACTGATCCGGCCCCCGCTGGCCGGGGGCGCTCGCCGATGACCCCCGCCAAGCCCAGATCGACCGGCCGAGCCCGGCGGGCCGCCGCCGAAGCGGTGGCCGAAGCCGCCCGCTCGGCTCAGGACCTGCCGCCGCCGCGGACGCTGGCCCAATGCCGCCGCGAGATCGACCGGCTGGACGAGGCCATCATCGCGCTGCTGGACCGGCGGGCCGAGGTCGCCCGCCGCGTCGGTCAGCTCAAGACCGTTCAGGGCAAGGACGTCTTCGACGCCGGGCGACACCTGCAACTCCTCAACGGGATCGCGCGGCGCGGCCGGGGGGATTTCCCCTCCGAGGGGCTTCGCAACGTCTTCGGCGAGATTCTCTCGGTCTGTCTCAATCTTCAGGCCCCGCAGACGATCGCCTTCCTCGGCCCGGAGGCGACCTTCACGCACATCGCCGCCCGCCGCGCGTTCGGCCGCAGCCCGCAATTCGTCGACTACGAGACGATTCCGGACATCTTTCTGGCCGTCGAGAAGGGCTGGGCGCACTATGGCGTCGTCCCGATCGAGAACTCCACGGGGGGGGTCATCCACGCCACGCTCGACGAACTGATGAACTATGAACTTTCGATCTGCGCCGAGGTCTATATCCCGATCCGTCACCACCTGCTCGCCGCCGGGCCGCGCTCGGCGATCCGCCGCGTCTGCACCCACCCGCAGATTCTGAGCCAGTGCCGCGTCTGGCTGCGCGAGAACCTGCCGGGGGTCGAGCAAGTCGAGACGGCCACGTCGGCCGAAGGGGCCAAGCTGGCCCAGGCCGACCCGACGGTGGCCACGATCGGCTCGGCGATGGCCGCCGAAATTTACCACCTGACGATCCTGGAGGAGGGGATCGAGGATAAAAAGGACAACGTGACGCGGTTCCTGATCATCGGCCGGCAGCGCTCGCGGCCCTCGGGGCAGGATCGGACCTCGATCATGTTCTCGATCAAGGACGAACCGGGGGCGCTGTATCATCTGCTGAAGCCGTTCGCCGACCGGAAGATCAACATGACCAAGATCGAATCCCGCCCGACGCGCATGCGCGCCTGGGATTACATCTTCTTCGTCGATATCGAGGGCCACATCTCCAACCCGACCGTCGCCAAGGTGATCGAAAAACTCCGCCGCCACTGCACCTATCTGCGCGTCCTCGGCTCCTACCCCCGCGACCATCAGCCGAAAATCACCAGCGATTGACCCCTCGACCGCCCAGGGCCCCCTGCGGCGCCCTCAACAACGCCTGGCGGCGGCCGGGGCGGGTCGCGCTTGGCTCCGCGCGGCGATCCCCCCCGGGGGGGCGGAGGGCTCAAACTTCGGGCGAACAGGGGCGGGATTCAGCTCCGCACCTCGTTCATGAGCGCCAGAAGGTTGCCGTCGGGGTCGCGGGAGAACGCCATCCAGAGTTCGTAATCGGGCAGCCGGGCGATGAGATGGGGTTCAACCTCAAAAGTGACGCCGCGGGTGGTCAAGGTGGCGACGGCGACCCGCAGGTCGGAGACTTTATAATAGATGAGGGAGTTCTGAGCGTCGCCCTGAGCCGCGGCGGGCTCATCGAGCATCAGCCGAACGCCGCCGCAATCGAAGAAGGCGAGCCCTGGGGGGCTGAAACAAAAACCGCATCCCGAGAACGTCCCGGTAAAACGCCACCGCCCGCCCCAGATCCTTCACCGGCACGGCGATCTGGCCGATCTCGGTGAGCCCGAAGGAGCTGGACGGAATCTGATCCATGGGATAGACGCGCATACGTGACTCGCCTTACAGGAACCGGCGCCCAGACCCCCCGCGCAATCCCTCGGGAGAAGTAGCCTCCGAGCAACGCAGCGTTTCTCGAAAATGGCCGGAACTTCAACGTGAATACGCGTCCCTGTCCGCTCCCCCTGCGCCGGGGACCGCAGGTGGCCCCCGTCGAGGAGATCGTCCTTATCCCGGGGGTCTCGGCACAACGACGTCAATAATTCGTCGACGGCGGGGAGAGGGTGGGTGGGATGGCATCGCTCCGGGGCGGAAGGGTCCCCTAGTCCCCGGGCGGGGGGAAATCGGGGTCAAGCAACCGGCGGACGGCCGGCGTAGCGAGGTTCTCCCGGCTCACGAGCGCCAGCGGCGTCGCGATCCGCGTCGGGACGGCCTCGCCCCGCAGGTGCGCCACGAGCGTCCGCACGCCGATCTCGCCGATCGCCATCGGGTCCTGAACCACGAGGGCGTCGATTTTTTCCTCGACGAGCGCCTCGATCAGCCGCGTCGTGGCGTCGAAGCCCACGAATCGGACCCGCCCGGCTCGGCCGGCGTCCTCCAGCGCCCGCAGCATTCCGATCGTCACCGGCGCGTTCGGGCAGAAAACCCCGTCCAGGGCCGGGAACCGATTGAGCAGCCCCTCGGCCTGCTGGTAAGCCCCCTCGACCGTCGCCCCGGCGTACAGATTCGACGAGATCAGCTCGATTTCGGGGAACCGCTCCCGGAGCGTCCTCAGGAAGCCCTCCTCGCGGCGGGTATTGCTGGCCGAACCTTGCAGATACCGCAGCAGCGCGACACGGCCGCGACCGCCCAGCAGCCCCCCCAGATGCTCAGCCGCCAGCGCGCCGCCCCGGTCGTTGTCCGTGGCGACGAAACTGACGTGATCGGTCCCCTCCAGATCGGAATCAAAGACGACCGTCGGGATGCCGGCGTCGCGGGCCTCCCGGACGGGCCGGGCGAGCGCCCGTTGGTCCAGCGGGGCCAGAACGATGCCGTCCACCTTGCGGCTCACGAAATCCTCGACGAGCTGGATCTGCTGCTCGCGGTCATCCTCGCGCTGGGGCCCTTTCCAGATGATCTCAACCCCCAGTTCGCGCCCAGCCTTGAGCGCCCCGGCCTGCACCGTCCGCCAGAACTCGTGCGTCGTCCCCTTGGGGACGACGGCGATCGTCTGCGCCCCGGCTTCGAGACCGCACCCGAGCGCCAAGGTCAAGGCGAGCCCGCGCGTCCACCGCCTCATGGCCGAGCCGCTCCGGCGGCTCCGTCGGCTTGGGGCGCCGGCTCGTCCTCCAGGACGCGACGGAACCGGCCCGTGATGATCCACGGCGGAGCCGCGCGATCGGCCGGGATGATCACCCCCTCGCGGGCGTACGTGTCCCCTTCGACCCATTCGCGCAGGCTTTCCAGGCCGTCGGGACCGGAACGGAACCAGATGACGGCGCCGGCCTCCAGGCGCCCCTCGTATTCGATGACCTTGCGGCCGGCGTCCGGCAGGCGGCGTCGAATCAGCCCGCGCCGCTCAAAGTCCGCCAGTTGAATCACCTGCTCCACCCCCGGCGCGCCTTCGCCCGGTTCGGCGATCTCGATGCGCCCTTCCTGGCGGAAGTGTTCCCGCTCGGCCACGTGGCGAAAGGTCAGGCGAACCTCCCGGCGCGTCGGGTCCGTCCCGTCCCAGCGATAGCGCCGCTCCTCGCCCGCCCAGCGGCCGTCGAACGGCTTGAGGGGGGATTCGATCACCTTGGCCGAGAGGGGCCGCAACGAACGAAAATAGGCGGCGGCCCCGAAAGCCGCGATCCATCCGAAGATGACGAGGACGAGCCATCGGGAGGTCCAGGGCGAACTTCGGCGCGGGACGGCGGCGCGGGGTTGGGGATCCTCCACGGGCGTCTGCGGCGTGGGGGCTGGCGGCGGCATCGGAAAGAACCTTGAGGCGCGGCCCGGGCCTATCGGCCAGGGGACAATTTCTCCGTCAAGCGACGCAGCGCCTCCAGCGTCTGAGGCGAGACGTGATGTTCGATCCCTTCGGCGTCCAGAAGCGCCGTCGTGGGGGGAACCCCGACGGCGAGGAGGAACCGGAGCACGGTTTCGTGTCGAGCGCGGGTGCGACCGGCCAGCTCGCGACCGGCGTCGGTCAGGAAAACGGCCCGGTAGGGCTCGGTCGTGATCCAGCCGTCGCGCTGGAGACGCTCCAACGTGCGGACCACGGTGACATGAGAGACCCCGAGGCAGCGGGCCAGGTCCACGGCGCGCGCCTCCCCTTTCTCCTCGATCAGCGCGTCGATCAGTTCGACGTAATCCTCGGCCAGTTCCCGTTGATGGTCGCGGCGCGTGCGGCTGAAACCGGGCGCGTCCGCCTCGCGCCGCGAAGGGATGGGCCGCGCGCGCAGCGAAGGGCCCGTCCCCGACGAGCCTCGCGGGCCGCGTTTGGTTTTCGGCGGCGGCACGAACGCAACTCCCGGGCCCCGCGGGCGGCGCCGCGGGACGGATTTCAACCGGCGCGATGCGGGTCGAACGCTGACCGGCTCATTATAACCGCCGGCGGCCAGCGGGCAAGTCAAGCCGGCCCCCTTCGAGCCTCAGCCCCGAGCCCCGCCCTCCGGCATCGGCTTGGAGCCGGCCCGGCGGACCGAGTGCTCGATGATCCGCCCCACAAGCTCGGGGAAGCTGAGCCCGGCGGCGGCGGCGGCCTGCGGCAGCAGGCTCGTCTCGGTCATGCCGGGGATCGTGTTGATCTCCAGGATTTTTGGACCGGCGGCGCCGCAGATGAAATCGACCCGCGAAAAGCCTTCGACGCCGACGGCCCGATGGACCTCGACGGCGAGCTCGCGCAAGCGCCCCTCGAGCGCGGGCTCGATCTCGGCCGGAACGATCTCCCGGCTGAGGCCCGGGACGTACTTGGCTTCGTAATCGAAGAAGCGCCCTTCCGGCGGAATAATCTCGACGACCGGCAGCGCCTGCGGCTCGGAGCCCTCCAGCACGCCGCACGTAAACTCCCGCCCGCCCACGTACTCCTCAACGTGAACGACCGGGCCCATCTCCCAGGCTTCATGCAACCCCTCAACGAGTTCGGCGTGCGTTCGGGCGATCCGCACGCCGACGCTGGAGCCGCCGAGCGCCGGCTTGACGACGTAGGGGAAGGAAAACCCCCGTTCGAGCACCGCCTGAAAGTCCCCGCTGGCGGCCGATCGGCGGTCCAGCGCGACGAAACGCGGAATCGGCAACCCCCGGGCGGCCAGATAAGCCTGGCAACGCGGCTTGTCCAGAGCCAGGGCCGAAGCCGCCGAGCCCGATCCCGTGTAGGGAAGCCCGGCCAGCTCAAGGGCCCCTTGCAGGCGTCCATCCTCCCCATTGACGCCATGGAGGATGATGAAATGGGTCGCGTATTCATCAACAAGGAGGTGCAGCAGCGCCTGCGGGAAATCCAGCTCTCCCGGTTGATAATGACGCCGCAGAAGGTCGGGGTCCTCGACGGCGCGAACGAGCGCCTCGGCCGGGAGCGCGTCGGTCGGCCGCGACCAGCGCCATCGGCCCTGAGGCGTGATATAGATCGGGACCGGCGCGTATTGACCCGTGGCCTCAATCCCGGCGGCCACGCGCGCGGCCGAACGGATCGAGACCTCGTGCTCCGGCGATTGACCGCCAAAGATGACCGAGACCGTCGGACGCGGCACCGCCGAGGCGCTCATCGCCTTACCTCGTCCGCCGCCGGCGACCCGACGCTCCAGGCGGCGACGAACCCCCAGACGCGGCTGCCGCTCTGGCGAGCCTTGCGCTCGTAGTTGGTGACGGCCTCGTCCGCGAGCGGAGCCTCGGGCCCGATCCGCAGGAACGTCCAACCGGCTCGCCGCCGGAGCAGCCCGACGGCGAAATTGAAATACCAGCCGACGTCGGTGCGAAAGATCAACTCGCCGCCGGGGACCAGCGCGCGCTCGACGTGCTCGACGAACGGGGGACGAAACAGCCGCCGCCGGCGATGGCGACGCTTCGGCCAGGGGTCGCTGAAGTTGATGACGATCCGCGTGGCGCAGGCCGCCGGCAGGCGCTCAGCGAAGAACTCGCCCGCCTCGGCCTGGACCAGGCGAACGTTGGCCAACCCGTGGCGAAGCATCCGCTTGCGCGTCTTGGCGAAAAACTCCCCCGAGCGCTCGATCCCCAGGTGGTTGACCTCCGAATGCGCCGCCGCTTCTTGCGCCAGAAAGGTCCCATTGCCGCACCCCACCTCGATCAGGAGCCGAGCGCGACGGCCGAAGACGACCTCCGGCGCCAGTCGCTCGCCCGGCGATGTCAGACGAAGCTCCGGCTCCCAGGGGGGCGCGGCCGGGGGGGAGATGGGCGTGGATGCGCTCATCATCAGTCCCGTCGGCCAAGGGGCGACGGCCCGGGCATCCTAGCACAGACCCGCTCGGGGGCGACACCCGCCCGACGGTTCGATCCTCAAATCCCTGGAAGCCGCTCACCCCCTGAGCCACCATGAGCCGGGCTCCGGGCGACGGCCGGAGCGCGACGCGCCACGATGGGAGCGACTTTTTCCTTGGACCCGCCGCCGGCCGGCGCCTCTCCCTTGAGGCCGGAACTGGAGGCGCTGCGGCGCCGCTACAGCGACGAGGCGTTGCGGGCCCTCCCCCGCCTGCTGCAACTGGTCGATCGCAATCGTTACAGTCCCACCTATGGCTCCTTCGATCGCGCCTACTGGCACTATCGCACGATGGACTTCCCCTGCGGGATGGCTCAGGAGTTCGCCCTGCCGCTGGCGCTCGCGCATCACTATCCCTTTCCCGACAACCCCTATTATCAACAGGAGCGGCTGCGGGAGTTGGCGCTGGCGGCGATCGGCTTCGCCCGCCGCTCGGCCCATGCTGACGGCAGTTGCGACGATTATTTCCCCTACGAACGCGCCCTCGGGGCCGCCGTGTTCTCGCTTTACGCCTTGAGCGAGACCTGTCTCGTCCTGGGAGAACGCCCTTCGGAAGAGATCGCCTTCCTCGCCCGCCGGGCCCGCTGGTTGACGCACCACAACGAATCCGGCCGTCTGGCCAATCATCAGGCCCTCGCCGCCCTCGCTCTCCACAACGCCTGGCTGCTCACGGGGGATTGCGCCTTCGAGCGCGCCCGCGACCGGTATCTGGAGATCGTCGCCTCATGGCAATCCGAAGAGGGTTGGTTTCAGGAATACGAAGGGGCCGACCCCGGTTATCACACCTGCACCATCGATTTTCTGGCCAAACTCATGCGCAAGACCGAAGGGACGCCGCTCGCCGAGCGCCTGCGCGGGCTGCTCCGGCCCGCCGTCGGCTTCGCCTGGCATTTCATGCACCCGGACGGCAGTTACGGCGGCGAGTACGGCAGCCGCAACACTTACCACTTCTATCCGCATGGATTTGAATTGCTCGCCCCGTTCGACGCCCGCGCCGGTCAGATCGCGGATCAGTTTCTGTCGCTCGGCCTGCCTCGGATGACGCGCTCCTTCAACGACGACGACCGCATGTGCGCCCACTATATCTACGATTGGTTGCAGGCCTATCTCGACTTTCACCCGCAACGACCCGAGCCGATCAACGACCGGCCGAATTTCAACCGTTACTTTCCCGAGGCCCGCCTGCTCGTCAGAAAAACCGATCGCTATTACGCCGTCCTCTCGCTCGCCAAGGGGGGGGTCCTCAAGGTTTTCGACGCCACCGGTCCCTTGTTCAGCGACGCGGGCCTCATCGGCCGCACGGGGACCGGCCGCGTTCTTGTGACCCACCTGATCGATGATTATCACATCAGGGCCGAGCGGCGACGCGAGGGAGGCTGGATCGCCTCGGCCGCCGGCCGGATGTGCGAGCGACGCGTTCGCCTGCCCACCCCGGCCCGCCAGATCGTGTTCCGAGCGATCAATCTGACGCTGGGGCGCTTCGCCTCCGACCTATTGAGACGTTGGTTGCAAAAGTTGCTCATCACCGGCAAGCCGCGCACGGATTACACTTTCTCCCGCCAATTCGCCTTCACGGATGATAACATCGAAATCCTTGATGAAATCGGCTTGCCCCGGGGCGGAGCCGGCAGCTCCGCCAATCTCGTGAGCCTTCACGCCGCCTCCGACGCCACCTCCATCTACGTCGCCAACAGCAACGTCTACCAGCGGAGCGTTCTCCTCCCCTGGCAGGATCTGGGGTCGGCTCTGCCGGAGTTGAACGCGCGAGGGCGGGCTTCCGTGCGGCGGATGGCCTTGCCGCGGCCGGGGGAGGAACCGGAAAGCCGGCGGCGATGAGACGGCTGCTCCCCCTGGCCGTCACGGTGGCCGTGTTGGGCGTCATTCTGGCGCGCGTGGATCGAGCCGCCCTCTGGGCCAACCTGAAAGCCACGCGCCCGGCCCCCTTCGCCTGGGCGCTGGTTTTGTTTGTACCTCAGAATTTCATCTCCGCGCTGCGCTGGAAAATGATGGCCGGGCGGTTTATCACGATCGGCTGGCGGGACGCCGTCGGCATGATCCTCGGCAGTCAATCGCTGAATATCATCCTCCCCTCGAAAATGGGGGACCTGACGAAGGCGGTCTTCCTGGCCCGCTCCGGGGCGCTGGATTTGAGCCGCGCCGGCAGCCTTGTCATCTTCGAAAAGGCGCTCGACCTGGCGGCGCTGTGTCTCTGGGCGGTTCTGGGCGCCGCCGGCCTTTTCAAGTTCGCGCCGGGGCGGCCCGACGCTCCCCGCCTCGCCGCGCTCGCCCTCCTGACGGCGACCATCGGCCTGGCCGTGATCGCTCTCGTGGCCGTGCTTTACTTCCTGCCGCCGGGGCGCCTTTCAAGCTTGCGCCGTGGCGCGGCGGCGCCGTCGGGCGGCCCTCATCGGCTCGCTCGCCTGCTCGCCTCGGGGCGGGAGGTGATGCAGACCCTTCAGCGAGCCGAGGCGCGCCGGGGGAGCCTTGTTACACTTTCGATTATTCTCTGGGGCTTGCACCTGTTACAAATCCGCTGTTTCTTCGGGAGCCTGAACGCCGAGACGCCGTGGCTCGCGTTCGCCAGTCTCACCCCGCTGGCCATCTTCGTCGGGCTCATCCCGATATCCCTGTTCGGCGTCGGGACGCGCGACGCCGCACTTATCTTTCTCTTTACCCCTTATCAACCGGCCGAGGTCATGGCGGGGGTCGGATTTTACGTGAGCCTTCGTTACATCGTCCCGGCGATCGGAGGTCTCCCCTTCCTCCATTATTACCTGACCCTGACGCGCTCGGCCGCGGCCGATGAACGTCCCGGGGCGGCGGGGGAGTCACAACGATGAGCTTCCGAGCAAGGCCTTGAGCTCCGCAACGAGGCGCCGATTCTCCTCCGGCGCGCCGATCGAGACCCTCACGTGGCTCTTAAGACCATATCCCCCCATGGGCCGGACGACGACGCCCCGCCGAAGCAGGCGTTCATAGACCGTCGCGCCCGAGAGGCCTCGGGAGCCGAAATCCACGAGGAAGAAATTGGCGTGCGTCGGAGTGAACGCGAGCCCCAGGCGACCGAAGGCGACGCCTAAATAACGCTTGCCGCGTTCATTATTGAGGACGCTTCGCCGCAGATGGGCGCGGTCCCCGAGCGCGGCCAGCGTCGCCGCCTGGGCCATCCGATTTACATTGAACGGGGGGCGCACCCGCTCGAGATCGGCCACCACCGTCGGATCGGCCACGCCGTAACCGATCCGCAGCCCGGCCAGGCCATACGCCTTTGAAAACGTCCGGGTCACGATCAGGTTGGGATGACGACGGCGCAGCGCGAGCCCGTCGGGATAGTCGGGGTCGTTCGCGGCGAACTCGTGATAGGCCTCGTCGAGAACAATCAGCAGGCTCGACGGCAGATCGCGCGCGAGCCGGGCGAGTTCGCTCCGCCGGAGGATCGTCCCGGTCGGATTGCAAGGGTTATCGATGAAGAGCAGCGTCGTCGAGGCGTCGACGGCGGCGGCCAGCGCGCGCGTGTCATGCCGCAGGTCCTTCATCGGGACGAGCCTCGTCTCGGCTTCGGCCAATCGGCCCGCCATTTCGTAGCGGAGGAATGCATACTGAGAGGTCACCATCGAACGGCCCGGCCCGAGATAACAGAGCGCGAGAAAGAGTGTTACTTCATCGGAACCATTGCCGAGGATGATCTCTTCGGGCCGGACGTTGAGCCGTCGGGCCAGTTCCCGCTTGAGATTGTAACCGCCGCCGTCGGGGTAGAGATTCATCTCGCTGAGAACGTCGGCCATGGCGCGCACGGCCTTGGGCGAGGGCCCGAGCGGGTTTTCGTTGCTGGCGAGCTTGATGACACCGGCGAGCCCCAGTTCGCGCTCGACTTCCTCGATCGGCTTCCCCGGCAGATACGGGGCCAGGGATTTCAGATGCGGTCTAAGGGGCGGCGGCGCCGACGCGCGCGCTCGGCGGATGGTCTGGTTCATTAATTCGTCTCCCTGGATGGCAACATCCGGCTGGGGCCGTCATACCGAGAAACGAATCTCGATCACGTCCCCGTCCTGAACGACGTAGTCGCGGCCCTCGGTTCGCGCTCGACCTTCACGCCGGGCCTGGGTCATCGAGCCCGCCCGCGCCAATTCTTCCCACCCGATAACTTCCGCGCGGATAAACCCCCGCTCCATGTCGGTGTGAATCCTTCCGGCGGCCGCGGCGACCGGCGTGCCCGCCGGCGTCGTCCAGGCGTGAGCTTCCCTGGCGTTGGCGGTGAAAAAAGTGATCAGCCCCGCCGCGCGATAAACGGCGCGGATCAGCCGGTCGACGACGGGCTCGGCGAGGCCGTAGGAACTCAGAAAGGCCCGCCGCTCGGCCGGATCGGCCAGCGCGGCGATCTCCTTTTCCACTTGCGCGCAGACGGCCAGCACCGGCTCGCCGGTCGGAGCCGCCGCGTGCGCCAGATGATCCTCCCAACGCTCAGCCTCGGCGATTTCCCCTTCGGCGACGTTGGCGACGATCACGGCCGGTTTAAGTGACATCATTTGAAAGGCCCCGAGCAGCTTGAGCTCGACGGGATCAAAACCCAGCCCTCGCAGGGGCCCCCCCCCTTCCAATCGCCTCCGGCAACGCTCCAACGTTTGACGTTCCCGCTCCAACCGTTGGCGATCCTCCCCCCCCTGTCTGTGGATGGATTTCTCGATGCGATCCAGCCGCGTCGTCACGCGAACGAGGTCGGCGAGGATCAGTTCCTGGCGAAGCGTCGCCAGGTCGGCTTCGGCCTCGGGCGCGCGGCCCTCTTCAGGAAACGCTCGAATCACGAGCGTCAACGCGTCGGCCTCGCCCAGGGCCAGGAGAACTTTCTCAGCGAGAGCCTGCGAGGCGGGGGCGCCGAGCGTCGCCGCGCCCGCCACGTCGACGAACGTCAGGGCCGCCGGGACGACTTTCTTCGGCTGATAAAGGAGCGCCAGCCGTTCCAGCCGAGGGTCTCCGGCTTTGACGACCGCCAGACGGCGATCGCCGGCGGCGCCGGAGCCGTGCGGCGCCCCCGCCCCCGTCAGCGCCTCAAAGAGCGTCGTCTTGCCGCTGCGGGGGAGGCCGAGCAGGCCGACTTCCATCAATGAGCCCTCGTCGAATCGAGAAACGGCTCGGGGGCGATGACCCCGCGGGGCGAGACTCCCGGCCTTCCGTTCCCCGCCCGCCGCGATTATTCTCCGCCCGTTCCATCGTGTCAAAAGGCCGCTGCGTCAAGCCGCTTCGGGAAAAGAGCCGATCCAAATTCGCGCAGCGGCGACTTAATTTGCTTGATCTTTTGTCGGCGTGCGCGGTACGTTAAATGGTTGGAGAGGGGGGGGCGGTAGAGAGAGATGGACGCGCGGGGGGCGTCCGGGCGTGGGACATCACGGCGACATTCGAAGGCTACTCGTTGTCGCCCCGCTGGAGGTTTGGAGGGATTTTTGGCTTCGGGCAACGGGCATCCGCCGCCGGTACTCTCAAATCACCGGTCATGCCGTCAAGGCGGCGCTCCCGTTCGAGGGGATCGACTACGTCGAGCTGAGGGCCGCTTGATTTATGCCCGGCTCGGGGGCAGTCCCGACGACGAGCGCGATCGCGGTCCTTCGGGCGCCCGGCGTGTCAGTTTCCATGGGTTCCGGCGAACGAATGTACATCCTAGCAAGGGGGGAAATTCAGGAGGCTCACGTTCTTGGGGCGGAGATTTCACGTCGAATGGTCCACTATTTCGCCCGCAAATTCGGGATTTCTATTCACCTTTTGTATCATCCTGTAATGATTGAGTTGCCCATCGAGAAGCTTCCCCCGCCTCCGGGTTCGGGTTCTTAAAGAGCCGGGTGCGTCGGGTGACTCCGCTTCCTCCGCATTCGCCAGAAGGACGGCGTTGGTTGGAACGTCAGGTATGGAGAACGGCGGGGCCTGCGATCATGGCGCGCCTGCGCTTATGCCTTCTGGCGGGGTGGGCGTGCGTGATCCTGGCGTGCGGTCCGCAGGAGACCGGCAAGTACACGACCGGCCCCGACGACCCGGCTTTGGCCGTCACGCCGGAGGACCTTGAGGCCGTCCGCCAAGTCCTCAGCGAGCAGGAAGCCCGCGATATCGCCGAAGGTCTCCGCCAGCCGCGTCGGTCCGGCGAACTCCCCCCCGATCATCCCCCGATCCCCAGCGCCGGATTCCCCGAAGCCCACGCCGGCGGCTTCGACCTCGGCTTCCTCAAAGGGGACGTCCCCGATGACTGGGTTGTGGAGCAGCCGGATTCCCCCATGCGCCGGGCACAGATGCGGCTCCCCCGCGCGCCCGGGGACGCCGCCGACGGTGTGTTGACGGTCATTCAGGCCGCCGGCTCGGTCGAGGACAACTTGGAACGCTGGTTCGGCCAGGTTACCCAACCCGACGGACGCCCCACGCGCGAGACCGCCCGCGTCGAAACGGTGCGAACCAGCGGCGGGCTTACGGCGACGTGGGTCGAGGCCACCGGCGCCGTCGACGTCTCGATGCCGGGCGGACCGCGCCAGCCCCCGCAGCCGAACTGGGCCCTCGCCGGCGCGATCGTCGACAGCTCGCGCGGGCTGGTCTTCTTTAAGGCCATCGGTCCCGAGCGGACGCTCGCGGCCCATCGCCAGGCGCTGCGGGCCTTTATCGAGAGCCTGGGCGGGCCGGGCGAGGAAGCCGCCGTCGCCGCCGCTCCCGCCAGCGCGCCGCGCGCCGGTTACTCCGCCCGGCCCGCCGCGCCGCCGCCCGGGGACCAGCCCCAGCCGCTGGATATGGACGTCGTGGTCGGTGTCGCGCCGCCCGGCTGGATCGTCGAGCCGCCCGCTTCAACCATGCGAAAGGCCCAGATCCGCCTGCCGCGCGCCGAAGGCGACCCCGAAGACGCCGAGCTGGTTGTTTTCTACTTCGGCCCAGGCCAGGGGGGCGAGGTAGAGGCCAATCTCGAACGGTGGTACGCACAGTTCAGCCAACCCGACGGGCGCCCCTCACGCGAGGCCGCCGTGACCGAGACCTTGCGCGCCGGCGATCTGCCGGTAACGTTCGTCGATCTGGCCGGGACGATGGAACCCAGCGCGATGCCGGGCGGCGGCTCGACGCCGCGACGGCCCGGCTGGCGGATGCTCGCGGCCATCGTCGAGACTCCCCGCGGCAACGTCTTCATCAAAGCCACAGGGCCGGACCGGACGCTCTCGGCCAATCGCGGACGACTGCTACAGTTCATTCTCTCGCTTGAGCCGAAATAGCGTCCCGGCGGACCTTTGCGCGCGATGCCCCATTGCCGTCGGTCCCGTCGGATCCCCCCGTTGCGCGGCCCCCTTGACCCGGTCCTCCTCTTACCGTGAGAGTTGGAGCTCCCTCGAACTCCGAAGGGGTTTGACAATGATTCCTCCGAAACGGCGCGAATATCCCCCCGACGACGGCTTCCTAGCCCAAGTTCAAAGGTTAGCACACATTAAATTGTAACACACGCTCCGGTCACGGTTCTCGTGGAACGTAGACACCCAGCCGGGTATTGAGCGTGCGATAGGGTTCCGCCGGGAGGGGGTCATAGAAGGGTTCATAATGTCTTTCGAGCGCCTGCATGGCCTCCGGGGCGAATCGGCCCGTCTGATCGAGCTCGACGATGACAATCGGCAGCTCGCGGCGGTCGATCGCCTCGGCCAGCTCGCGCGCCTTACGCCAGCCTTCGCCTTCGGGATTGCCCGCCGCCCGGTCCCGATTGTTCTTCACCGTCCAGAGAAATATTTCGCTGTATTCCCCCCAGATTTTTCTCCCCGTGAGGAAGGCATAGAAAGGGGGAGCGAGGATCACATCACCGGGGGCGCTCCGGCGCTCGATCCAGCGGCGGACCTGTTCGACGTTGGGACGCGACCGGCCCGCCTCGTCGCTTCCCGCGTGGGCGAGATCGGGTAACTCGTAGGCCGCCTGCGTCCAGAGCCGCCGATAGTGAAGGGCGGCGGGTCCAAGAACGACCAGACCGAGCAGAACCGCCCCCCCGACGGCGACGGCGACGGCCGCGCCCCCTCGCCGGCGCGCGGCGGCCGCCCGGCCGCCCAAGGCGACAAGTTCGCCGGCGCCCAGGACGGCCAACGCCGGCTCAGCGAGGCAGTAGATGTAATCGACGGTGCCACTTTTGGCGACGTAAACAAACGAAAACAGTGTTACCAAAAAGAAAAGGGCCAACCCGTCGCGCGCGTCAGCCGCGAGCGGACTTTCCCGCAGGAACCGCGTGAGCCCCAGCGTCGCCAGGACGATCACCCCCCCCTCCAGCCATAAAATATCCCCGCCCTCGGCGATGAGCTTGCCGAGCGTGTATTGCGGCGATCCGAACGCGCCCGCCTGATTAAGAACGACGTTGTCGAAGAACCGGCCCGTGCGGATTTCAAACCATGCCCAGACGCCCGCGGCCAGCCCCAGCGCCGAGAGCGCGATCCGCCCGGCGCGCCGCCGGTCCCGCGTTCCCATGAAGAGGATCAGCGCGAGGAGAAACGGCACCGCCGTGACGTTGGTGAGGGCGGCCAACGCCCCCAGGAGGCCGACGAGCACGTCGCGGGCGCGCGAACCCGCCAGCGCCACCCGCGCCATCGCGACCAGAAAGAAAACCTCAAGCGGCTCCGATTGGAACCCCATCGACCACCAGTGCCCGATCGGCAAGACGAGATAGAGCCCCCCGGCGAGCGCGCCCGTCCAGGAGCGGCCCCACGCCCTCAGGCCCAGGTCGGCCACCGTGAGCGCCGTCGCCAGCCGCAACACAAGACTGAAGCCGCGAACAAGAAAGAGCGGTGAATCCCACTCAAGCCATCGCGCCAGCCTCACGAGGGCCATCCCCACGTAAAGGTGCGCCGGCGGCTGAGGCGCCAGGATGTCCCGGTAAACGACGACCCCCTCGGCCATCCGCGTGGCGATGTAGAGATAATTCCCATCGCCAAAGTCGAGGTAGGCCGCCGACCACTGCGCCGCGACGAAGAGCGCGTAGAGCGCGCCGACGCCCCCGAGCGTCAGGGCCGGTCCGCGGCGCCATCGCGCCCCGGCTTCGTTCTCCGTGGGGCCCGGCGTCATCGGGCCGTTATCACGCACCCCCTGGCCAAATGCAATCCTCCCCCGTGAGGGCCCATCCCCCCGACCGGAAGCGGCGTCCAGATTGGGCTTGCGCGCGCTCAAGGCTCGGCGTTATCATCGCCTTGAGTTCGAGAGAACTCACGTTCTGAACGGCCCGTGCCGGGGCCAAATGACGCAGGTCATTGACGCGATGAGTCCCTCCCGCCTGGGCTCGCTCAGCCTTCAAGCTTCGGATGGCTCATGGGCCGCGGGGGCGTGGACGCGCGACCGCGTTCATCGCTCGCCACGGGCCGACCTGCCTCATGCCACTCAGCGTCTTGACCGCCCCGCGGACGTGACGGCATCGCCGCTCGGAACGTCGATCACCTCTCACCGTCCTCGCAGACTCCATCAAGGAGGCCCCCGACTCATGCTGCTCCCCCTCCGGCTCTCGGCCCCGCTCATGAAACTGACGGCGATCGTCGCGCTGGCGGCGCTGCCGGCCCTGCGGGCGATCGGCGAGGATTCGGCTCCGGCCGCCGCGCCGTTCGACGCCGAACTCCTGGCCCTCATTCTCGGCGTCCCCTCGCTCGAAGGCTTGACCCTCGCTTCGGCTCCCGTCTCCTCGGTCGATGAAGAGCTGTTGGCGCTCATCCTCGGCGTCGACAAGCTCCCGGCCATGCCCGCGCCGGAGGTCGCCGCCGTCGCCCCCGCCGACGATCCGGAGCTATGGGCCTTGATCCTCGGCGTTGAGACGCTACCGACCTCCACCGGACCGGCGCTCGCGGCCACGGCGGGCTTCGACGCCGAGTTGGCGGCCCTGATCCTCGGCGTCGAGACCCTACCGGCGCCGGCGGATTCAACGCCCGCCGTCGCGCCGCCGTACGACGCCGAGCTGGCGGCGTTGATTCTCGGCGTTGAGTCCTTGTCCGTTCTCGAAGGCCCCGAGGTTTCGCCGCCGCAGGCGCAGCCTCCGGCGGCGACCAGCGTCGCCCGGGCGGCCTCGGCGCCGCCAATTCGGATCGGGCCTCTCACGCCGGCCGAAGCCCGCGAAATGTCGCGCTTGTTCGCCGAATACGGCTACACCGTCCCCGCCGAAGACCTGATGCTCATCCTGGCGGCATGGGTCGAATCTAACCCCGTCCGATCCGCCGCCCTGGCTCGCTAGGCCGCCCGATCGGCCGCGGGCTCCCGAATCTCACCGTCCCGCCGCGCCCTCGCCCAGGTCCACGACGACCCGCGAGCCGAAGTCCCGAGTCGCCAACCGACCTCCCAGCGTCTGACGTGTCCGGGCCAGGCGCTCCTCCGGCCAGCCGAATCCATCGCCATCGGCCGCCGCCCGCGTGATCACGACGTAGCGGACCCGCCGCTCCCGCAATCTCTCGATCGTCTCCCCTTCGGGGAAGGCCGCCAGCTCGCGCAGCAGCCGCGGATGCCCGGGGGGGAAAAACCCGTTGGTGCCGTTCATGATCGGCTGGCGATGCCACGTCGCGTGGAGCATCGGGCGATTGTCGTCGTCGGCCGCCAGCGGCAACTCCAGGACCGGCGACGGGAACGCCTGCTCGGCGAGCCATCGGTAAACCGCCGGCGGCGCGCTCTCGACTTCGACGAACGGCATCGGCCGATACAAACTCTCCGCGAGCCCCAGGCTGAGCGCCGCGGCCCGCGCGACCCTGACCCATGGCTCCCGCACGATCGCGCTCAGCCGCTCCCACGCAAACGCGGCCGAGAGCGCGACCCCAAGCAGGGCCGGCAGCCCCCATCGCGCCGGGACCCGCATGAGCGCGAGCGGCAGGCCGCTTCCCCGCCCGCCTTCGCCGACGGGGGTTCCATCGGCCGCGGCCAGAAGGGCGAGCGTCAACGTCAGCACAAGCCAAAGCCCCGCCGGGAAGCCGACGAGGGGCGGCGTCCCGGCCTCGCCCGGCCGACCTCCGCCGCCCCGCTGAGTCACGACGAACCCCGCCGCGGCCGCCAAGCCCGCCAGCCCCACCAGGCCCGGGAAAAGGTGCCGTTCCGGCGTGACCGCCTCGGCGCGGGCTCGACCCCAGCCGTGAAGGAGACTTCGCTCCGTCGGCCTCAGCCAATCCGCCGCCCGCGCGCTCAGGCCGCGCGACCCTTCGGCCGGTCGAAACAGGGCGTTTTGCCGCATGAGCCGCCAAGTGGGCCAGCCCATCGGGACGACGGCGGCCACGGCCAATCCCAATGCCACGGCGAGCCGGCTCGCGCGACGTCGGTTGAGCCGACCCCGACACATCCAGCAGCGCGCCGCGGCGTAAGGAACGAACGTCCCCATCGCAAAAACGGCCCAATACCACGAGGTCAGACATTGGGCGGCGGCGGCCACCCCCAACAACCACGGCCAGCGTCTGCCCTCGCGCGCGAGCGTCCCTTCCAGGCCCAGGAACATCAGCGGGAAGAACTCCCCGTGAACGAGCTGGACGTGCCCGCTTTGCGCGATCCGGTAGCCGGCGAATCCATAGATCAAGCCGCCGAGCAGAGCCGCCCCGTGACGAAAGTGCCATCGCCCCAACGCATAAGCCCCCAGCGCGCTGAGGCCGTAACCCTCGATCAGCGAAACGTTGTGCGCGGCGACGGCCCCCGCCGGCGGCGGCGCGATCGGCAGCGTCAGCAACGCCGGCGTCAACAGATGCTCCCCATAGGCCAGCGCGTCGGCGTGCGGCCAGAAGAACCCCGCCTGAAAAAAGTCGTAAACCTGGCGGAAGATCGCGAACCGGACCCAGTCCAACAGATAACTGTTCAGCAGCGGATCGGCCAGACTCTCGACGCGACCGCCGGGGGCGACCCAGAGCGGATACGTCGCCGCCAGCGCCAGCGTCAGGTAAAGCCCCGCGGCCGTCCCCGCCTCGACGGCCCATCGAGGCGCCAACCGTCGCCGAACGAGGGCAAACGCCATGGCCGCGGCGAGACGCTCAGCCGACCGCCGGGCCCTCGGGCCCCGAAAGCATCCTCAGCCAAGCCGATACGAGCAGCACGGCCAGCCCGAGGACGATATTGACGGTCATCCAGAACGGCCGTCGCGCCTGGAAACCCTCCAACGCCTCCGATGGGATCAGCAGCAGGAGGGCAATCGCGAACAACCCGGCCACCAGCAAGAGCTTCACCAGCAGGAGCGGCCAATAAAGGGACGGCAGATCGGGCCGGTAAACCCGCATGACGTTGACGAGGCCGGTCAGGATCAGGAGCGCGATCGAATGGGTAATGAGGACCGTGAACTTTCGCCGGACCGTCCGTTCGAAACCGGCCCGCCCCTCCCCCTCCGGCAAAAACTTAAGCCCGGGATGAACGGCCAGCCGCAGGCAGAGCGTCCCCCCCACGGCCGCCACCGCGGCCGCCAGATGAAGCCAGTGATTGATGACCGCGACCGCCGGCGGCATGGGCGTCTTCGACGGAGCCCCCTGAACGCAGTCCCTCCCAACGCGAACCCTGAATTGAGGAGCCGCGCGCCGAAATCTTCGATCCGGCCGAACCCTCAACCCACGGGCCGAACGCCCGAAGATGCCCCATCCACCCCCTCGCCTTCAACGCCTTTCCTCAGGCCCTCCTCCGAGTCGAGGAGATTCCTCAGGGAGCGATCTTGGAGTTCTTGATCAGCCCGAACGGGCGCTAAGTGGTTTATCTAGCCGACCGGGACACGCCGGCAAACTTTCAAAATCCGCTGGAATCGCCCTCGGATTTTGAACTTCAAACGCCCTTCTCGTCCTTGCGGACCCGCATCGTGACCGCGGGGATGTGGTGGATCGCCGTGGGCCGGCCCGCGCCGAAGCGGTTCCGCACCACCTCC
>Ga0209399_10000018_pt1 | contig 101923 bp, 102 predicted proteins | sample OV2TP3_FD_184130 | JGI IMG/M metagenome (GOLD analysis project Ga0209399, IMG submission 184130) | Hot spring microbial communities from Beatty, Nevada to study Microbial Dark Matter (Phase II) - OV2 TP3 (SPAdes) (version 3) | ecosystem: Environmental > Aquatic > Thermal springs > Hot... | reverse complement strand
ATGCGGCTCAACTGCGACGCCTGAGGAGCGCCGATACGATTCCATTCGGCGCGCCGCTTCCATCGCGGCGGAGCACGAGACGCACCCAAGCAGGCCGCTTTAGAGATTAGCTTTGTAGTGGAACTGGAGCGAGGAGGGTGAGCGTGCGGGGGTCGTCGGTGAAGGGGAGGGTGAAGGAAGTTTCGCGGATCAGCCGGTACCCGGACGGGACATCGCTCATCGGGCTGGTACGGAAGAGTAGGACTTGGCCGCCGGGGGCCAGGAGCCGAGGAGCCTCTGCGAGGATGAGTTCGGGCCGAACGGCCCGGCTCGTCACAAGGTCGAAGGGGCCGGCCTGCCCGGGCTTGAGGTCTTCGATCCGCGCAATCAGCACTGAGACTCCGGAGATCCCCAGGAGCCCGATCATGTGGTGGAGGAAGGCCGCCTTTTTCTGTGACGGTTCGAGCAAGGTCACGACCAGGTCCGGGTCCTGAAGCTTCAACACCAGCCCGGGAAACCCGGCGCCCGTACCGACATCCAGAACCTGCCGACCCGGCCCCGGCCGGATAAGCCCCGGGGCCGACGTGATAAGCCTGACGGCGGACAGCGAGTCGAGGAAGTGCTTGCTGATGATGTCGCGCTCGGTGGTGAGGCCCGTCAGGTTGACCTTCGCGTTCCACCGCGTCAGCTCCTGAAGATAGAGCACCAGGCGGGCGACGGTATGGGGGGAGAGGGGAACCCCCAGCCGCAGGCCGCCTTCCATCAAGGCCGAGGCCGGCGTGGCCGGATCAGGGGTGTGGAGGGGGCTAGGGGGCATGTTCCACGTGGAACATTTACGGTAGGGGCGGTTCGCGTACCGCCCCTATGCGCCGGGACCGCTCCAGGGCTACCTGAAGGAGTGAGACGGCGGCGGGGGTGACCCCCTCGATCCGGGACGCCTGTCCCAGCGAGTGCGGGCGCACCCTCCGGAGCTTCTCCAAAACCTCGCGCGAGAAGCCCTTAACGCAGGCGTAATCAAAATCACATGGGATTTTGCGGGATTCCAGCCGCTTAAAGTTATCCACTTCGTGGGATTGACGGTGGATATATCCTTCGTACTTGATCTGTATCTCCACCTGCTCTCCCACGGCTGGGACGCTATGGCCCTCCAGGCCGGCCAGCTCCATGACCCCTTCGTAGTCCAGTTCTGGGCGCCGGAGCAGGCCCGCCAGGGTCGTGTCGGGGGTCAAGCCCTCGATACCCAGCGCGGCCGCCCGGGCCAGCACCTCGGGAGTGAGCCTGGGCCGGGTCTTGAGGAGCCGCTCCCGCTCTCGGTTGATGGCGTCTCGCTTCTCGCAAAAACGCCCGTAAACGCCGCGCGGGACGAGTCCCAGCCGGTAGCCGATGTCCGTCAGCCGCAGATCGGCGTTGTCCTGGCGGAGGAGCAGCCGGTATTCGGCCCGTGAGGTGAACATCCGGTAGGGCTCCCTCGCGTCCTTGGTGATGAGATCGTCGATCAGCACCCCGATATAGGCTTCCGACCGGTCCAGGATGCAGGGCGTGTCGCCCTGGATCTTGAGGACGGCGTTGATGCCGGCCATGAGCCCCTGCGCGGCCGCCTCCTCGTAGCCGGACGTGCCGTTGATCTGGCCCGCGTGGTAGAGCCCCCCGACCAGCTTCGTTTCCATCGTGGGGTGGAGCTGGCGGGGCGGGAAGTAGTCGTACTCCACGGCATAGCCGGGCTTCAGCATCGTCGCGCGTTCGAGCCCGGGGATGGTCTTCAGGAACGCGGCCTGAACGTCCACCGGCAGGCTGGTTGAAATTCCGTTGGGGTAATATTCATCAGTGTCGAGTCCCTCCGGCTCGATGAAGATCTGATGGCGGGGCTTGTCGGCGAACCGCACGACCTTGTCCTCGATCGAGGGGCAGTAGCGCGGCCCCGTGCCCTCGATCACGCCGGTGAACATCGGCGAGCGGTCCAGGTTGTCCCGGATGATGCGATGGGTCTCGTCGTTGGTGTACGTGAGATGGCAGCAGACCTGGGGCATCGGGATCTTCCCGGTCCGGAATGAAAACGGCGGCGGCGGCTCGTCCCCCCGCTGCGGGGTGAGGAGCGAGAAATCGATGGTGTCCCGGTCGAGGCGGGGAGGGGTGCCTGTCTTGAGCCGCCCCAGCTCGAAGCCGAACTCCCGCATGCAGTCGGAGAGGTGCTCCGCCGGGGCCTCGCCGGCCCTCCCGGCAGGGAAGTGGTTTAACCCTACGTGAATTAATCCCTTAAGGAAAGTCCCGGTTGTCAGGACGACGGCCCGGGCCCCCAGCCGCTCACCCGCGCCCGTGACGACGCCGCCGACCCGGCCGCCGACCGTCTCGATCCGGTCCACGGTCCCGCGCATGATCGTGAGGCCCGGCTGCGCGCGCAGCGTTCGCTGCATGACCAGCCGGTACTGCTTCTTGTCGCACTGGGCCCGCAACGAGCGCACGGCCGGCCCGTTCCGCGTGTTGAGCATCCGGAACTGGATGCCGGTCTCGTCGGTGTTGCGTCCCATCTCGCCGCCAAGCGCGTCGATCTCCTTCACCAGATGGCCCTTGGCGATCCCGCCGATCGCGGGATTGCAGGACATCTGCGCGATCTTGTCCTCCTCCATCGTGAGCAGCGCCGTGCGGGCCCCCATGCGCGCCGCCGCGAGCGCGGCCTCGCAGCCGGCGTGGCCGCCCCCCACCACGATCACATCAAAGCTCTCCTGGTACGCCCGGAGGATCATTTGCCGATGCAAAACTCCTTGAAAATGCGGTCGAGGATGTCGTCCGTCGTCGTTTCCCCGATGATCTCGCCGAGCGCGTTGACGGCCGCGCGCAGGTCCACCGCGATGAACTCGGCCGCCATGCGGCGCTCGGCCGAGAGCAGCACCTGCTCAAGCGAGGCACGGGCCCGCTCGAGCGCGCCGCGATGGCGCAGGTGGGTGATCAGCAGGCCTTCGCTGGGCTCGAGCCCCTGCTTGAGCACGGCATCGCGGATCGCGTCGCGCAATTCTTCCAGGCCGGCGGAGGCGGTCGCCGAGGTCCAGACGATGCGGTTTTCTTCCGTGAGCCCCTTGAGCTGCGGCGGTTCCAGGCGGGGAGGGAGGTCCGATTTATTGACGACCAGGACCGCCGCCTTGCCTCGCGCCAGCGCCAGCAGCCGCCGGTCCTCCTCATCCAGCGGCTCGCTCCCATCGAGCACCGCCAGCACGAGCTCGGCGCGCGCCAGCGCGTCGTGTGACCGGCGCACACCCTCGCGCTCCACCACATCCACGGTCTCCCGCAGGCCCGCCGTGTCGAGCAGGCGGACGGGAATGCCGCGCACGTTGACGCATTCTTCCAGCACGTCACGCGTCGTGCCGGGGATCGGGGTCACAATGGCCCGATCCGTCTTCGCCAGCGCATTCATGAGGCTGGACTTGCCCACGTTGGGACGCCCGACCAGCACCGCCGTGACGCCTTCGCGGACGATGCGCCCTTCCTCCGCCGTCCGGATAAGCCGCCCTATCCGGTCCCGGACGGCGACGACGCCCCTGGCCAGGTCCTGCGAGGAGATGAACGTAATGTCTTCGTCCGAAAAGTCGATGCCGGCCTCGATTTCGACCAGCAGACGCACCAGACCTTCGCGCAGGCGCCCGAGCTCCTCCGACAGGGCACCGCGGAGTTGGTCCAGCGCAACCCGCAGACCGGTCTCGGTGCGGGCCGTGATCAGATCCATGACCGCCTCGGCCTGCGGGAGATCGAGCCGCCCGTTCAGGAAGGCGCGCTTGGTGAACTCTCCCGGCTCCGCCAGCCGCGCGCCGCTCAGGAGGAGGGCCTCCAGGCCGAGCCGGAGGACAAGCGGCCCGCCGTGGCAATGGAACTCGACGACGTCTTCGCACGTGTAACTGCGCGGCGCCTTCATGACCGCGACCAGGACTTCGTCTATGCGCGTGCCGGTTCCCGGCGCGCGCAGCTCGCCGTGGTGCAGGGTGTGCGTCCGGTAGTCACGGACGGTCCGGCCGCCGGAGCCGGCAAAGACCCGCGAGGCGACGTCAATAGCCTTCTCGCCGGAAACCCGGATGATGCCGATGCCGCCCTCACCGGGCGGGGTGGCAATGGCGCAGATCGTGTCGCCGGCGATCATGTGGGCTCATTTGGCGGCCGGAGCCATCGCCGGGGCCGGCGCCCGCGGCAGGATGTACCGGTCGGTGATGACCTGCTGCGCGATCGTGAGGACGTTGTTCGTGAGCCAGTACAGCACGAGCCCCGCCGGGAAGGTGATGAAGAGGAATGTGAGGAAGACCGGCAGCAGCAGCATGATCTGCGCCTGCTTCGGGTCCATCGTCGTCGGCTGGATCTTCTGCTGGATGAACATCGTGGCGCCCATCAGAATCGGCAGGACATAGTAGGGGTCCTGCACCGACAGGTCCTTCACCCACAGGAAGAACGGGGCCTGCCGGAGCTCGATGGTCATGTACAGGATGTTGAAGAGCGCGACGAAGATGGGGATCTGGAAGAACATCGGCAGGCAGCCGCCGACCGGATTCACCTTCTTGTCCTTGTACAGCTTGATCAATTCCTTGTTGAGCCGCTCGCGATCGTCGGCGTACTTCTTCTGCAGGGCCAACATCTCCGGTTGCACGGCCGCCATGTCCTTCATGGACTTGTAACTCTTGTAGGCGAGGGGCGCGAGCAGGAGTTTGACCCCGATGGTGACGATGATGATGGCCACCCCGTAGTTATGGGTGAGCTCATGGAGGTGGCGGATGGCGTAGAACAACGGCTTGGCCACCGCCCGCACGAAGGACCAGCTCCCGTAGATGAACCAGCCGAAGTCGATCGTCTCCTCCAGTTCGATCTTGAGCGCCGCCAGCGTGTCGTACTCTTTCGGGCCGACGAACAGCCGGTAGCGGCTCGCGACGGTCCCCGGCGCGGCGGGCGTGCGTAGGCCGACCGAAACGAGCCGCTCGCCTTCGTTGCGCACGACCCCGATGTGGGGCACGGCATCGGCGGGAATGGCGGCCGCCAGAAAATACTTGTCCTGCATGGCGGCCCATTTCAGCGGGCCCGAGCGCAGGTCTTCCTTCTCGGGCATCGCCTTGTCGAGCCTGCCGGCGCTGTGCGTAGCCGGCCCGATGAAGCCGACGAACCCCTCCTCCCATTGATGGACCCCGAAGTTCGTGCCCAGGGAGAGGGTCGTCGAGCTGATCACGCCGGACGTCTCCACGCTGAGGTCCACCAGGTAGCTGCCCTGGTGAAACGTGAGGCGCTTCGTGACCCGCGCGCCGGACTCTGGATCCGTGAAGGAGAAACCGATCTCGCCCGTCGGCTGCGCCGGACTGAGGCTGAGGTCCCGGCCGGCGACCGCGTACAGACCCCGTGCCAGCCGTTCCTGCAGCCTGGCATCGAGGACCTCCACGGTCAGCGGCGGGATGAGCGAGACCCCCTTTTCCTCGGCGGGCACGAGTTGGATGGGCTTGGGCTGCTTGGGGTCTGTGTTCAGGTAGCGTTTGAGCTCCCAGCGCTTGATCACGCCGCCGCGGTTCGAGAGCACGACCTTGACGAGGTCGGTCTCGACCGTCACCTCCTGTTCGCGCTCGCCCGCCAGAGCCGTGGCCGGCAGCGTCGCGCCGCCCCTTATCGGGGACGGGGCCGCCGTGACCGTCTGCGTCGGGGGGGGCAACGCGGGTGTGGCCGTCTCGGCATCCTTTTTCTTCGCGGCGGGCGCGGGCGCGACAGGCACCGGCCGTTTCGCAACCCCCATTTTCTCCAGGAGATAGGGGTAGAGCACGATGACCGCCATCGAGAGGACAAGGAAGAGGATGATGCGTTTTTCCATATCTCTATGCTCGTCAGCGAACCGGCCGCACCGGATCGTAGCCGCCGCGATGGAGCGGGTGGCATTTCAGCAAGCGTCGCACCGCCATCCCCAGCCCTCGCAGGAGGCCATGGCGAACCAGCGCCTCGCGCGCGTAGGTGGAGCAGGTGGGCACGAACCCGCAGCACGGCGGGCCCAACGGCGAGATCCACCGCTGATAGAAGGCGATCAGAGCGACAACAATCCGGGTCATCATACACTCTCTGCAGCTACCAGGTGCGCACGCCTCAGAACGGCCTGCCAGCTCTCGCGCAGGCTCCGCGCGGGCTCGGTCACGGATTCCCGCTTCGGCAAAATCAGCAGATCCAGCCCGGAAGGGACCAGTCGCAGGCTCAGCCGCCCAAGCTCGCGGAACCGCCGCTTGGAACGATTGCGCGCCACCGCCCCGCCGAGCTTCTTTCCCACCACCACGCCCACCCGTGTGCAGGCCACCGCGTTCCGGCGGTAAAGAAGCGTGAACAGCGGGCAGGAAACCCGCTTCCCTTCTTTGAAGACCAGCCGGATGTCGGCGCTGTTGCGAAGGAGGTGCTGTGCGCGAGTGGAACGGGGGGGAGCCACCGATCCAGATCAGACGGTCAGCTTGTGCCGTCCCTTGGCCCTGCGGCGCGCCAACGTCCGGCGTCCGCCTTTCGTTTTCATCCGTTCGAGAAACCCGTGGGTGCGTTTCCGCGCCTTGTTCGAGGGTTGCCGCATCGTGGCGGACATGTGCTGACTCCTTCGTTTTCAGTTAAGTGTGAATTGAGGCGTCATTATAAGGGCGGTGCCGGAGGGTGTCAATCAACGCAACAACTCCTTGATCGCGGCCAGCAGGTCGCCGGGATCGACCGGTTTCTGGAAGGTCCGTTTGGCGCCCAGGATCCGCGAGACATCGAAAAAGAACTGCCGCCGCTCGTCCTCATCCGACCCGGAGATGGCGATGATTTTGACGTCAGGAAAGTCACGCTTCAGCTCATTGATGACGTGCATGCCGTCCTTCACCGGCATCAGAATGTCGGTGATGATCAGGTCCGCGGGGTTTTTCCGGTAGAGCGCGAGCCCCTGGACGCCGTCCTGGGCCACGACCACGTCGTGCCCCGCTTCTTCGAGGATCGCCTTGAAAATCTCCCCGGTGTGGGCATCATCATCGATGAACAGAATCCTGGCCATATCACCACGCCACGCGGTTCACGCGATCACTCGCCCTCGTCTGGCGCGCCGCCGGCTCGGGCGAGGTCATCGATCTTGATCTTCTCCGGGTTCAATTTTTGAGCCGCGGCGGTCATGCGGTCCAGGGCCTCGTCGAAGGACAAGGGCGCGGCCTCCTTCGGCCGGAACCGGATGGGATTGATCCGGGCGACGACGAAGCTTTTGAGGTAGGGGCTGGTCATTCCTCTGGCTTTCAACGCCTCAACCCTCTGCACCACCAAATCGTCCAGCGCGAGCACCGTCTTCGCACGCATCCGGCGGGTCTCCAGCGCCGCGTGCAGGCGGCCCTGGAGGAACCGGTCCACACGCTTGAGCACCGGATGGTACGCGCCGCCGCTGAAGCGCGGCCGTTCCTCATAGCACAGGCCCAGGGTGATGAGCGCGGGCTCCTCGAACTCCAGCGCATAGGTCTCTTCCGTGGCGCTGTCCAGCCGCGCCAGCTCTTTATACATGCGGATCACCTCGAGCGCCTTCTCCCGGAGATTATGTGCCTTCTCGGTGTTCAACGCCAGGATCTGATAGGCCGCCGCGGCCTCCGGCACGACGATCGCCGTGATGCTCTTCGCGCCGAGCGTGCGCATGGCCGACAACCGATGGTGCCCGTTCGGTGTCCAGTACCCGGCGGGCTGCCCGTCGCGCGCGCGCACCGCGATGATCGGATCGAGAAAGCGTCCGAGCTTGCCGATCACGGCCTCGAGCTTGCGCACATGCGTGTCCGAGAGATTGCGCTGGTAAGGCGTGGGCTCGACCTTCTCGATCGGGAGCGCGGCCAGGACGACCCAGCGCCCACCATAGGGCTCCCGGTACACGGCGAGCGTCTTCCCGCCGTCCTCCTCGATCACACGGTGCAGCGCGGCGACCTCGCCCGGCGGCGCCGCGGCCTGCAGCTCCGCCGCCGCCAGCCCCGTCGCGACCCCGGCGGGCTTTCTCCGCCGCCGCGCGGCAGAATCGGTTTTGATCCTACGGAGTTTCTTTTCAGCCATGGCTGGTGCCTTATGATAGGGGAGCTGGCGTCAAAAGAAAAGGTCCGTGGTCAGGCGGTCACGTACGGGGCGAGCACCCGGCGCTGATCATCCGTCAAGGTTTGGAATTCGACGCCCAAGACAAGGCGCGGCCTCTCCTCGATAATCCGGCGGATCACGCAGGGCACCTCCAGCTTCGTCTTCTGCTTGCTATCCAGGAGAATCGTCGCGGACAGCGCAGCCCCGGTCGCGATGTCCTTGATGGGGTCGGTCTCAAGGCGCATCCCGGTCGCGGAGATATCGAGAACCGTGGTGAACCGGTCTACCTTTCTGGGATCATCGGACAGCTTGAAACTACAGATGAGATTGACCGCCTTGCGCAGCGAGCGGGGTTGGCTAAGGACGGCCCGACATGTGTTCCCGCAGGCGCAGGTGTATTGAAAGGGGTCATCCGAGTCCAACGCGAAATCAGACAGGTGCAGCTCCTTGGAGGCACCGCACCGCTCGCACCGGGCCAGAAAGGTTTTGCTTCTAGATTCGTCCGGCGGGAGCAGGTTCTCTTCCATCGCGCACCTATTGAAAGAACGAGCGAATCTTTTCGACCCGCTTGCGGTTGACGCCAAAGTCCGAGTGCCCCACGCGCGAGGCCGAGCGGACATGGATCAGCTTGGTCGGCGGATCGAACAGGAACTCCACATCGTCCACGAATCGAAAGATGCGGCTGCGAAACTCGAGGTGCCAGTACCGGTCCTCTTCGACGACAAAGGCGGCGTTGCCGGCCGCCAGCACGGCATGCCGGAGCCGGGCCTTTGCCGAGGCGAGATCGCCGGTCCAGCTCAGCGGCGGCACGCGATGCGTCGAGCCCTCTTCCGCCAGCGACGAGACGCAGTTGGGGGACGAGGGGCACGGTTTCAACGCGCGCGGCATTCCGCAACGTTACACGAGAATGTCGCCGCGTGCCAGCCCTGGTGGGTGGATCACGTGATTCTCCGCCCATACTTGTTTATAATGGAGGCCGTCGGACGTTGGGATCGGTCGTGAACAGCCACAAGGAGACGCGTAGATGACCTTCCAGGAATTTCTCAAGCAGGTGTCGTTCTTCAAGGGCCTGACCGACGAGGAGATCAACCAGATCGCGCCCCTCTGCCGCCTGGTGGAGGGAAAAGCCGACGACCGTCTCATCAAGGAAGGCCTGCCCGTCAAGTCCGTCTACTTCCTCCTCTCGGGACAGGCCGTCGTCACCAAAGGCGTGGAGCAGTCGAAGCAGTCGGTGATCGGGGATGTCAAGCCGGGGTCCATTATCGGGGAGCTCTCACTGTACGACAACACCGAAGCCTCGGCGACAGTGCGGGCGACCGAGCCGTTCAAGGCCTTGGCGATCGACAGCATGAAATTCTCCCAGGTACTGGAGGCCCATCCGGTCCTCGGCTATAAGATCTTCAAAAGGCTGGCCCAGACGACCAGCCGCCGCCTGAAGTCGATCTCCGGCGAACACGCCGAATGCCTTGTCTTCCCGGACGACTCCGCCCAATAAAAGGCCCCTGAGTCTCTGGACCCAGGGGCTTCTGATGGTGGAGGCGAGGGGAGTTGAACCCCTGTCCGAAGACCGTCAGCGAAGGGCTTCTACATGCATAGCCGGCGATTTGGGGGTTCGCTTCCGTCCACGCCCTCCGGCAGGCTTAGAACGGTCGCTAGCCCAGTGCGTCTCGCCCGCCGCCGCTGAGCACCAGCGTCAGGCCAGCCCGCTATCGTCGCCTCATCCCCCGCGCGGGCGCCGGGAGAGAGACGTCACCGCTTAATTAAGCAGCGAGTGCCAGTTCGTTATTGGCAGTTGTTGTTTCCGGACTTTTACGAGTTCCCGGAGCTCGGCATGCCACCCTGGCCTCATGATCCCCGTCGAAACCGGTCGCCCCCTTTCGTTTGCGTTGTGTATTAAGATAACACCCATCCCCCCGGCATTCAAGGCTGGCTATATTCGTCCTTTCGTCCGCTCCCCCTTGCGATGCCCCCGCCCCAGCAGGAACACCGCGAACTCCCGCGCGCCCCGCATGCGCTGCTCCAGCGGCCCTTTCTTGATCTCCTCGTTCTTCAGGTGCTCCTCGAATTTCTCCAGCGCCTGACCCATGAACTCCTCGAAGAGCGAATTGTCAAAGAGCGTCTTTATTTTCATGGCGGCTCCTTCGTCTTGACGCGATCGCGGTCAGGTACTACGATACGCCCATGGCCAAGCGCCCCAGCCTGAACCCGTTGCCCGACATCCTCTCCCGGTTTCTCAAAACACACGGCATGGCGATCCATATGCTGGAATTCAAGCTCCAGCAGCACTGGCCCGAGATCGTCGGCGAACACGTCGCGCGCCACACGTGGCCGGACTCCGTCCGGCACCGCAAGCTCTACCTGGTGGCGGAGAATTCCGTCTGGCTCCAGCAACTCCTCTTCCTCAAGCCGGAGCTGCTTGCTAAGATCAACGGCGCAGCGGACGGCGAGGCGCTCACCGATATCGTCCTCCGAGTCGGAACGGTGCCGTCCCCGGCCGCCGGCGAGGGCCTTCCGTCCCATCCCGCTCCCTCCGAGCGGAAGGAAGAGCCCGTCAGCGCGGAAACGGGCGCCGGCATCGAGGCGGCAGTCCAAGCGGTCGCCGATCCCGATCTCCAGGCTCGCCTGAAGGTGCTCTTCTCGAAATCCGCGACCTAGCCGCCACCGAGTTTCCCCTGAAAGAGGACTTTGGCGCCGACGGCGCCGTATTCCATCCCGGCCGTGAGCCGATAAATCCCCCGCACGCCGCGCTCAAAGCTGGAGCGGGCGAGGGGATCCGCTCCGCTGACGTAGGCTTTGAGCGAGGGCTCTTCCGCCAGGCCGACATTGTCGAAGACATAGATGGTCAGGCGCTGGTAGCGGCCGGCGGGATCGCCGGGCGTCGTCGGCATGATCTTGAGACGGGCGAATCCGTCCCGATTCCCGTGGGCCGCAGCCTGAAAACGGACCAGCAGGGCCTCAATCTCGGGGGCCGTCGTGCGGGGCGGGACGTTGACGGTGACGCTCTCACCCATCTGTGCCATGACACTGTATGGCGGAATCGAGCGGTCCGGCGCGGTCAGGATCATTCCGACCACGGTGATGACGATCAGGCCTATGCAGATCGTGAGCGCGGTCTTGACGAGTGGGTCGAGGGGCCTAGGCGCCGGACTCGTCTCCATTGTTCTTGTCCTCGCCTGCGGCGCCTTCGCCGGCGGCCTCGCCCGAGGATTCGGCCAGCTTGGCCACGCCCACCACGCGATCGGTCTCCCCCATATCGATCAGCCGCACCCCCTGCGCGTTGCGGCCGATCTCGCGCACGTCGTCCACCCGCGTGCGGAGGATCTTGCCCTCGGCCGTCATCACCATGATCTCGTCGCCGTCGCGGACCTGATGGAACGAGACCGCGGGGCCGTTCTTCTCGGTCACCTTCACAGAAATGATCCCGCGGCCGGCACGGCCCTGCAGGCGGTACTCGCCGACCAGCGTGCGCTTCCCGTAACCGCCCTCCGTGACGGTGAGGATGGACGCGGTGGAATCGGGGGTGATCGTCTCCATCCCGATCACGAAGTTGCCTTCATCCAGGCTGATGCCGCGCACGCCGTGGGCGGTGCGGCCCATCGGCCGGACGTCCTCCTCCTTGAAGCGGATGACGATGCCGTGCCGCGTGCCGAGCAGGATCTCCCGTTGGCCGTCGGTGATCTCCACGCCGATCAGCTTGTCGCCTTCGTCCAGCGTGAGCGCGATGATGCCGCCCTGGCGAGGGTTGCCGTAGGCTGAGAGTTCGGTCTTCTTGATGACGCCCTGCCGCGTGGCCATGACGACGTAGCGGTCCTCGCGGAACTCCGTGACGGGCAGGGTGGCCGTCACCTTCTCGTCGCCCGCGAGCGCCAGCAGGTTGACCATCGCCTTGCCCTTGGCGGCGCGACCGGCCTCGGGAATCTCGTGCACCTTCAGCCAGTAGACCTTCCCCGCATCGGTGAAGAACAGCAGGTAGTCGTGCGTGGAGGCCGTGAACAGGGTCTCCACGAAATCCTCCTCCTTGATCCCCATCCCGATCTTGCCCTTGCCGCCGCGACGCTGGGCCCGGTAGAGCGACACCGGATTGCGCTTGATGTACCCGGCGTGCGAGATGGTCACCACCACTTCCTCCTGCGCGATCAGGTCCTCGACGTTGATCTCGGCCGTCTCCGGCACGATCTGCGTCCGCCGCTCGTCCTTGTACTCCTCCTTGACGGTCAGGAGCTCGTCCTTGATGATCTGCCGGACCAGCGCCTCGGAGCCCAGGACGGACTTGAAGTAAGCGATGCGCTTGATGATCTCCTCGTACTCCTGCGTTAGTTTCTCCCGCTCCAGTTGCGTGAGCCGCTGCAGCTTCATGTCCAGAATGGCGTTGGCCTGGATCTCCGACAGGGCGAACTGTCGCATCAGGCCGTTGCGCGCCTCCTCCGGCGAACGCGACCGTTTGATGAGCGCGATCACGGCGTCCAAATTGCCCAGCGCGATCTTGAGGCCTTCGAGGATGTGCGCCCGCTCCTCGGCCTTGCGCAGGTCGAACGCCGTCCGGCGCAGCACGACCTCGCGCCGGTGCTCGATGAAGGCCTCCAGGATCTGCTTGAGGGTCAGGACCTCCGGCCGGTTGTGGACCAGCGCCAGCATGATCACGCCGAACGTGCTCTGCATCGGCGTGTGCTTGTACAGATTGTTGAGCAGCACGAGCGGGATCTCGCCCTTCTTCAGCTCGATCACGATCCGCATCCCGTCCCGGTCCGACTCGTCGCGGAGGTCCGAGATGCCTTCGATGCGCTTGTCCTGGATCAGCTCAGCGATCTTCTCGATCAGGCGGGCCTTGTTGACCTGATAGGGGATCTCCGTGACGATGATCCGGTCGCGCTCGGTGCGCTCGTCGGTCTCGATGCTCGCCTTGGCCCGGAGCGTGAGCAGGCCACGGCCGGTGGAGTAGGCGTCCTTGATGCCCTGTGTGCCGTAGATGTAGCCGGCGGTGGGGAAGTCCGGGCCCGGGATGACCTCCATGAGCTGAGCGATCGTGGTCTCCGGGTCGTCGATCAGCTTGATGAGGCCGGCGACGACCTCAGCCAGGTTGTGGGTCGGGATGTTCGTCGCGTAGCCGACCGCGATCCCGCCGGCGCCGTTGACCAGGAGATTGGGCACCTTGGCCGGCAGCACCAACGGCTCCACGCGCGACTCGTCGTAGTTGGGGCGGAAGTCGACGGTCTCCTTGTCGATGTCCGCCAGCATCTCCTCGGCAAGTTTCGTGAGCCGCGCCTCGGTGTACCGCATGGCGGCCGGCGGATCGCCGTCCACCGAGCCGAAGTTCCCCTGGCCCCCCACCAGGCAATAGCGCATGTTGAAGTCCTGCGCCATGCGGACGAGGGTGTCGTAGATGGCCGCGTCGCCGTGGGGGTGGTAGTTCCCCATGATCTCGCCGACGATCTTGGCGGACTTGCGGTAGGCCCGGTTGTGGACCAGCCCCATCTCGTTCATGCCGTAGAGGATCCGGCGATGGACCGGCTTCAGCCCGTCCCGGACGTCCGGGAGCGCGCGCCCCACGATCACGCTCATCGCGTAATCGAGGTAGGACGAGCGCATCTCGTCCTCGATGGCGATCTGGGTCAACCGTTCATCTACGGGCATGCATGCCTCCCGTTAATCGTTATACGTGAATCGTTAATCGTGAATGCATCTTCTGGATCAGGACCGTTTAACGTTTAACGAATAACGTCATACGTCGAGATTCCGCACTTCGAGCGCGTGTTGCTGGATGAAGTCGCGCCGCGGCCCGACCTCGTCGCCCATCAGAATGGAGAAGACGTCCTCGACGCCGGCGAAGTCCTCGAGTTTCACTTGTAAGAGCGTGCGGGTTTCCGGATTCATCGTGGTCTCCCAGAGCTGATCGGGGTTCATCTCGCCGAGACCCTTGTAGCGCTGGAGGCTGATCCCCTTCTTGCCGATGTCCAGGATCGCGCGGACCAGCTCGCTCGTGCTGGAGAACTCGGTCGCCTTCTCCTCGGCCTTGACCTTGTACGGCGGGCGCCCCAACCCGATCGCGATCGGCGCCAGCCGCTGTAGCGCGCGGAAATCCGCCGAGCCGACGAGCTCGTGCGTGACCTCCAGGCTGTGGGCGCGTCCGTTCGTCTGCGCCCGGCACTCGACCCTGTTGGACTCATGTTCCTCGTCCGGGACGATCTCCAGATCCACGGTGGCTTTGGGAAAGAGGGTCGCCAGGGTCTTTTTGACGCTGGCGACCACCTTCTTGAGGGCAGCCTGATTCTTGAGGAGGTCGCGGTCGAGGCCCGGTTCTTCGACGAACGCGCGCAGGAGCCCGGACTCGTGCTGCTTGCGGCCGAACCGCACCAGGAGCCCCTCGTACTCGATGAGCTTCTTCAGGACGGGCAGCAGGCGGCGGCCAGTCACGTAGGCCTGTCCGCTCTCGAGGTGGACTTCGACGGCTTCGACCGCGAGATCGGCCAGGTATTCGTTGAGCGCGTTCTCGTCCTTGAGATACTTCTCCGTCTTACCCTTCTTGACCCTGAAGAGCGGCGGCTGGGCGATGTAAATGTAGCCGCGCTCGATGAGCTCGTGCATCTGCCGATAGAGGAAGGTGAGCAGCAGCGTCCGGATGTGGCTGCCGTCCACGTCCGCGTCGGTCATCAGGATGATCTTGTGGTAGCGGGCGCGGTCGATGTCGAAATCGTCCTTGTTCTTCTCGCCTTCCTCGCGCGGGCGGCCGATGCCGGTCCCGAGCGCCTGGATCAGCGTCCGTATCTCCTCGCTGGAGAGCATCTTGTCGAACCGCGCCTTCTCCACGTTGAGGATCTTGCCCTTGAGCGGCAGGATGGCCTGGAACTTCCGGTCGCGCCCCTGCTTGGCGGAGCCGCCGGCCGAGTCGCCCTCCACGATGAACAGCTCGCTGTGGGCCGGGTCCTTCTCCGAGCAGTCGGCCAGCTTGCCCGGCAGCGAGCCGCCTTCCAGCGCGCTCTTGCGGCGGATCAGCTCCTTGGCTTTGCGGGCCGCATCGCGCGCCCGCGCCGCGTCGACGGCCTTCCCGATGATCTTGCGGGCGATGGGCGGGTTTTCCTCGAAGTACGCGCCGAGGGCCTCGTTGACGGCCGTTTCCACGATGCCCTTGACCTCGCTGTTACCCAGTTTGGCCTTGGTCTGACCCTCGAACTGCGGGTTGCGCAGTTTCACGCTGATGACGGCGGTGAGGCCCTCGCGCACGTCGTCGCCGGTGAGCGACTCCGTCTCCTTCTTCAGCAGATCGTTCGCGTTGGCGTAGTTGTTGATCGTGCGGGTCAGCGCCGCCTTGAAGCCGACGAGATGGGTGCCGCCCTCCCGCGTGTTGATGTTATTGGCGAAGGAGAACATGTTCTCGGCGTAGGCGTCGTTGTACTGGAGGGCCACCTCCAGAATCATGTCGCTCTTCTCGACGCTGATGTAGATGGGCTTGTGCAGCGGCGTCTTGGCCTCGTTCAGGTGCTCGACGAACGAGACGATCCCGCCCTTGTAACGGAAGACCTGCTCCTTCTCCTTGCGTTCATCCTTGAGCGAGATCTCCAGGCCCTTGTTCAGGAACGCCAGCTCGCGGAGGCGCTGGGCCAGGACATCGAAGCTGAAGTCCGTGGTCTCGAAAACTTCATGGTCCGGTTTGAAGGTGATCGTTGTGCCGCGCTTCTTGGTCTTGCCGGTGACCTTGAGGGGAGCCGTCGGTTTGCCTCGCTCGTACCGCTGTTCGAAGACCTGGCCGTCCTGCCAAATCTCCATTTCCAGCCACTCCGAGAGCGCGTTCACGACCGAGATGCCCACGCCGTGGAGGCCGCCCGAGACCGTATAGGCGCCCTGCTCGAACTTGCCGCCGGCGTGGAGCATGGTCAGGGCGACTTCGGCCGCCGATTTCTTCTGCGTCGAGTGCATACCGGTCGGGATGCCGCGGCCGTTGTCCACCACCGTGACGCTGCCGTCGATGTGGATCGTGGTCTCGATCGTCTCGCCGAACCCGGCCATGTGCTCGTCGACGCTGTTGTCCACCACCTCATACACCAGGTGGTGCAGGCCGTCGGGGCCGGTGCTCCCGATATACATGGCGGGCCGCTTGCGGACGGCGTCGAGGCCTTCCAGCACTTTGATCTGGTCGGCGTCGTACGAGTCGCGCGGCGCGTTCTCGGTCTTGGTCTCGTCTGTGGCCATAGGCCTCCTCTTCTTCGAGTCCTAAATCTTCATCGGCATGACGACGCACAGGAACCCGGGATCGCCCTCCGAGCGCAGCACACAGGGGCTCAGGGGGCTGCTGATCTCCAGGTTGACCGAGTCACCGTCCATCACCGCCAGCGCGTCGAGCAGGTACCGGGCGTTGAAGCCGGTCGTCAGGCTCTCCCCGCGGTACTGCGCGGGCAGGTCCTCGGTGGCTTCCCCGACGTCGGGATTGCTGGTGTGCAGCGTGACCGAGCCGTTCTGCAGGATCACCTTGACCGCGTTCGTCTTGTCCTTCGAGAGCACGGCGACGCGCCGGAGCGCGCTTTCCAGCGCGGTCCGCTCGATCACGGCCTTCTTGGCGCTCTCCTTGGGAATGACCTGCTGGTAGTTGGGATACGTCCCCTCCATCACCCGCGAGGTCAGGAACAGCCCGCTCTTCTGGAAGGTGACGAGGTTCTTCGTGAAGCCGAGCAGCGGCTCGTCCTCCTCTTCCTCCAGCAGGCGTCGCATCTCCTGCGCCGCCTTGCGCGGGATGATGGCCTTGATCTCCTTGGGCAGGTCCGTGCCCGCGCTCTGGGTCAGATCGCTTTCGGCGACCGCCAGCCGGTGCCCGTCGGTGCCGACCAGCTTCATGGTGACTTTCTTCTCCGAGGAGTGCAGCGAAATCAGGAGGCCGTTGAGGATGTACCGGGCGTCGTTGTCGCCGACCGCGAAGAGGGTCTTGCGGATCAGGGCCGCGAGCCCGCTGCCTGGAATGGCCACCCGCCCCTCCCGTTCGATCGTGGGAAGCGCGGGGAACTCCGACGCCGCTATCCCGACGATCTTGAACTGGCTGCGGCCGGCCTGGATCTGCACCCAGTTGTTCTCCTGCGCCACGAGGGTAATCTCGCCGTCCGCCACCTCTTTCAACAGCTCATAGAGCTTGCGGGCGGAGAGCGACACACTACCGGCCTGCTGGACGTCCGCCTTGTAATGCCCCCGGACGCCGATCTCGAGATCCGTCGCCACCAGCTCGATCCCGTCCTGCTTCGTCTCCAGCAGGATGTTGGAGAGGACCGGCATGGTATTGCGCTTCTCCACAATTCCCTGGACGCGTTGCAGCCCGGTCAACAACTCGTCCCTGGCAATCCTGATCTTCATCGGCCTCCCTCCTTCTGGCCTACGCGCCGGTGATCTGGCGTTTCAGTTCCTCGAGCGTTCCGAGCAGGCCGGGGTCGCTCTGCTTGGCCTTCTCGATCTGCTTGCATGCGTGCATGACGGTGGTGTGGTCCTTGCCCCCGAAGTGCCGCGCGATCTCCGGATAGGACTGCTGCGTGATTTCCCGGCACAGGAACATCGCGATCTGCCGCGGGTAGACCAGCACCTTGGTCCGCCGCTTGGATTTCATGTCCGACATCTTGAGGTGGAATTTCGCGGTCACGGCCTCCTGCACGGCATCCAGGGTGATCACGCGTTTCCGCTCGTTGATCAGCTCCTTGAGGACGTTCTGCGCCATCTCGAGCGTGATGGACTGCCCCGTCAGTTGCGAGTAGGCGCCCAGCCTGACCAGCGAGCCTTCCAGTTCCCGGATGTTGGCCTTGATGCTGTTGGCCACGAAATGCGCGACGTCGTTCGGGATCACAATGCCTTCCCGGTCGGCCTTGTCCTGCAGGATGGCGATCCGCGCCTCCAGCGGGTACGGCTGGATGTCGGCGACCAGGCCCCATTCCAGCCGCGAGCGGAGGCGCTCTTCCATTTCGGGCATGTCCTTCGGGTAGCGATCGCTCGATACCACGATCTGCTTGCGGGCTTCATAGAGACTGTTGAAGGTGTGGAAAAACTCTTCCTGGGTCGCCTGCTTCCCGGCGATGAACTGAATGTCGTCCACCAGCAGCATGTCGATGTTGCGATACCGCCGCCTGACGTCGATCATCTTGTCGTACCGGATGCCGTTGATGACCTCGTTGGTGAACTGCTCCGAGGTGACGTAGGCGATCCGGAGGTCTGTGTTCTCCAGGACAAAGTTGCCGATGGCATGCATCAGGTGTGTCTTGCCCAAGCCCACCCCGCCGTAGATCAGCAGGGGGTTGTATGCGGTCGCCGGCGATTCGGCGACTTTCAAAGAGGCCGCACGCGCCAACTGGTTGTTCGAAGCGGCTACAAAGGTCGAGAATACGTACCTCGGGTTTAAATGGGTGGGGCGCTTGCCCCGTACTGCCGCCGTGCCGGGCACGCGTTCGATTGCCTCACGCAAGCCTTCTTTCCCTGGCGCTTCCGGCTCTGAAATGGTGTAGGCCACCCGTAACCCTCTCTTCTCGGCTACCTGCCCAATGACATCTTCCAAAATCGCCTGGTAATGGTCCCGTATCCAGTCTCGGAAGAAGCGGTTCGGCACCCGGAGCATCGCCTCATAATCACTTATGTTTTCAATGGATATGTCGTGAAACCAGGTGTCATAGACATCCTTGGACACCCTCTCCCTTAGTATCCCGGCGCTGGTCTGCCAGAGCGCTGTTATGTCCACCGCAAATCCTTATTTTTCAAGAAGCCCACAACCCTTTCCACACCTGTGGATAAACAGGCCTGCAAAATCGCCTCCCTTTCCCCACGACCTATCCCTTGCCCCTTCGTGTTTCCAAATCATCTACAGGATATTCGCTCCTCACACATCACACCTTCCACCTTAACGCCTATGACACGCGATCAGCCTATGTCGTTACATGCCTTTTTCTTTTCTCTCTTATGCCCGTTGAACACACCCGTTACTCTTTCTCCCCTTCCTCCTCTATTTCTTCAATACACAATTCGAAAGAGAAGAACCGTAACCATTACCACACAAGGACACTATTCGCTTCAAAGATCAGATCAACCAGGCGATCATAGGAAAGAGTGTCATTGCTCTGCGCCAGAGCATTCTCCGTTACGCGGTAGACGGTGCACTTCGGCAGGGCCGGCAGCACACCAATGGAGGACAGTAGAACAACCACAGGAGGGTTTGCCGGGGGCGCTGTCTGTGAGGACAATAACTGGAGAGCCAACGGGCTGACCGGGTCTTTGAGCAGGTGAAGGGTCATCCGGTCAGGCCTGCGAGAAGATGAGGACACGGTCGGCCGTCTCCAGCGCGGTGGCAATTGCAGATGGACTGATAGGCTTGGTCACACAGTCCTGCATGTAATGGGGAGGGTTTTCCGCATCGGTGTCAATTGCAAACGGAGTACCCCATTCAATGAATACGGGTAGATGCTTCTCAAGGATTTCTCCATCGACAATGTCGCTCGTGTCGTCAGATAGAAGAAACGGAGCGCGCCCGCTCAAAATAATACTGACATCCCTTCCTTCATTGTGGGAACCCAACCCCAGCGCTATGCGGAGGGCCTCAACGGCCCGGTGGCTTTTCATAGGGTCTACGGCGATCAAGACCACGATCTTCGGTGAAGGAAATTCCACTAAAAAGCGTTCAATTTAAGGCCACAAAGCGATCGCACGTGGAAACGATATTCGAAAGAACCACTAAACCACAATATGTGGCTTTATCGTCCTTTCTTGCCACACCATGTTGTTGAGCACCATAGGCACAGGCGAATAATTTGAGACCGGAGTCGCGTAAAGGCTGAAAACGGGGATCGTCAACGGTAAGAACGCCTTCGTCGATCAGGTAAAGATAGACATCGACACCAGCTTTAAGCGCAGCACCTGAAAGGTTGACCGCCGTTGAAAGATTCGCGTTCGCAGGCCCTGTGGATAGGAGAATACCTAGGGCTCTTTTTTTCATCGTATATCCACAGGACGGCGAGGTTCGTAACTAAGCAGGATAATAAGAGAATTTAAGAACTGAAACACGACAAAAATCTACCATAAAAAGCAGCCTAGAGTCAATGAAAAAAAGAGGAATGAAACAGAAAGGCCAGACGTGCAGTAAGCCTAAGTGATTGCGCTTATTCCACGCCTCTGAGGCGGGCCAGGAAATCGGCCAGGGCCAGGGTCAAATCCTTCCGCTCCGGCAGGTATCGAACGGTTACCGACGAGGCAGCTTGGTCGAAGCGCCTGATAGCCCATAAAATACCGGTGGTTTCCGCGTACTTGAATTGCCTCCCGAGGTCGTCCTGGGCAAGGGAGGTTTCGACGTAGAGGCCGGCATTCCGAAGCTGTTCGGCTTGCTGTTGGAGGAGATCAGCGGGCTGGCCTTCGTTGACGAGCAGAACGCGCGCTGTCGTAGCCGCAGCTTGGCCCGCTTTGCGCTCTTGGAGAATGGAGAGGATACGTTCAAAGCCGATCGAGCAGCCGACGGCCGGGATGGGCTTGCCGGCAAACTGTCCAATCAGGCCATCATACCGGCCCCCTCCGAGGATGGCAGACGGATATCCTTCAACAACGGCTTCATAGACCGGGCCCGTATAGTAGTCCATGCCGCGGACGAGGATGGGATCGAAAACGATTGAAGAATGTGCGTTTACGGTTAGAACCGAATGCATGATGCACATCGAATTGTTGTGGACGGTCTCCAACTCCGCATAGACCACAGACTGTTCGAGTTCGCGCAGGACTTTGTCGAAAAAGGCATACGGAGCAGGACGAGCGCTAACTTTGCGTATCTCGTCAGTATCGCGAATAAACTGTTGCACTTTTGTTGAGACCGCCGGACGCGCGACAAGAATTTTTTGGACCTCGGCGCAAACCTCATCGAGAGGGACCTTATCGAGTTTGTCGAGCGCAATGGTAATGGGGCCGATCTGTTCCTGGGGCACCCCATATCCTTCCAACAGCAGCGGCAGCAATCGCTTGTCGCTCAGGCGAAAGCGATACTTCCCAAGGTTCAGTTCCTTGAGCACCCGCTCGGTCGCGGTAATGACCTCAACTTCGTAATCCGGCGAGGCCCCGCCCACCACGTCGATGTCGCACTGGTAGAACTCGCGGAACCGTCCTTTCTGTGGACGGTCAGCGCGCCACACCGGGCCGATGTGGTAGCGGCGGAAGACCTTGGGGAGCTTTCCCTGGTGCGTCGCGACGAAACGCGCGAGTGGCACGGTCAGGTCGAACCGCAGGCCATAGTCGGCGAGCTCGCCGCCAGCCCCCTGCGCGTCGGCGAGCTTCTCTCCCCGCTTCAGGATCTTGAACAGGAGCTTCTCGTTTTCCCCCCCGCCCTTGCCGAGCAGGACGGCGAGGTCTTCCATGACGGGGGTGTCGATCGGGAGGTAGCCATAGAGCCGGTATACCCTGCCGATGGTCTCCATCAGGTGCTGGCGGAGCAGCGCGTCCTGAGGCAGCCAGTCGCGCATCCCGGTGGGGGGGCCGATCGACGACATTGCCGCGTATCCTAGCGGCTTCTTGAGCGGCTATCAAGCAGGCAGGTGGAAGGCTTCCTTGACGCCGGTGAGGACGAACTGGACGGCGATGGCCGCCAGGATGAGTCCCATGACGCGGGTGAAGACGCGCATGCCGGTTTCCTTCAACAGGCGGGTGATGGTGGTCGCGCTACGCAGGGCGAGGAAGGCGATCACGACGTTGAGGGCGATGGCCAGCAGGAGGATGCCGAACATCGGAATGACGGAGGAAGATTTCGCCGCCTGGCCGGTAAGGGCGATCACGCTGGAAATCGTGCCGGGGCCGCTCAGCAGGGGGATGGCCAGGGGGATGACGGCGACGTCCTCCCGTTTCGCGCCTTCGGCGTCTTCCTCCGGCGTGTGGCGCACCCGCGCCGGCTTGGCCTCCATCATGTCGAAGGCGATCTTCAGCAGGAGCAGCCCCGCGACGATGCGGAAGGCCTCGATCGTGACGCCGAAAAACCTGAAGATGAGGTTGCCGCAGAGCGCGAAGAGCACCAGCACGCCGAAGACGACCAGGACGGCCCGGGTGACCATCGAAGCGCGCTCGGCTTCAGTATTGTGCGGTGTGATGGAGAGGAAGATGGGAACGTTGCCGATCGGGTCGAGCGTCACGAAGAGCGACACGAAGGCGGTGACGAAAAAAGCGAACAGGGAGTCCATCAGCGTCCCGCTGGCCCGGTCTTGCCGAATGCGCTCCGCGGGTCTTCGGACGACAGCTGCGCGAGTTCCCTGTACAGCTCGCGCTCGCGGGGCCCCACGGTCTTTGGAGCGGCCAGGACGAGGCGAACGTAGAGATCGCCGCGCGCGCCGTCCCGCTTGGGCAACCCCTTGCCGCGCAGGCGCAGGCGCTGGCCGCCCTGGCTTCCGGCCGGGACGCGCAGCGAAACGGGGCTGTCCAGGGCGGGAACCGTCACCTCCGCGCCCAGCACGGCCTCCCAGGGCAGGAGGGGCAGGTCCATCTGAAGATCGTCGGGAGAATCCTCGAGCAGCGTGTAGACCGGGTGGGGCCGTATGCGGATCTTCAGGTACAGATCCCCGGGCCGGGCCGCCCGCCCGTTCGTCGCGCCCTGGCCTTTGAGCCTGATGCGCTCTCCCGGCCGCAGGCCCTGCGGGAGAGTGACGTCGAGCTCCTTGGGACGCAGATGGCCTGACGCGTCCCGCGCCGTGAGCGCCACGCGCCTAGTGCCTCCCTGGGCGAGCTCTTCCAGCGACAGCTCCATCTCCGCCTCGAGGTCGGACCCCCTCTCATGGCCGCTCCGCATGGGCTCTCCCGTGTCCCAAGGAGCCCCGCCTCCGGAGAACGGGCCGCCGCGACCGCCGAACAAAGACTCGAAGAAGTCGCTGAAGCCCCCCGCAGAGCTCGTGCTCGTCGTCCACGTCCATCCGCCGCCCTGTCCTCCACCGGGCGGCGGCGTGAAATCCATCCCGTCCTTCCAGCGTGAGCCGAGGCGGTCGTACTTCTTGCGCTTCTCCGGATCGCCCAGGACCTCGTAGGCTTCGTTGATCTCCTTGAATTTCTCCTCCGAGACTTTCTTCTTCGCCGGGGCCGTCTGCAGATCCGGGTGATACTGGCGCGCCAGCCTCCGGTAGGCGTCCTTGATCGCCTTCCCGGCGGCGTCGCGCGGAACCCCCAGGACCTCGTAGTAGTCTTTAAACTTCACGCCCATGGTTCCAGAGTAATCATCGCGCGCGATTTTGTCCAGCCGCCGCCCTGGTTGTGCGCCTCGGGCCCGTCTGCTATAGTGCCGCGCCATGTTTGCGGTGATCACCGGCGGCTCCCGCGGCATCGGGGAAAGTTACGCGCGGCAGCTGGCCGCGCGGGGCTACGCGCTTCACCTCGTGGCCCGCGACGCCGCGCGGCTGGCGCGGCTGGCGGGCGAACTGCGGTCAGGTTACGGTGTCGCGGTCGAGGAGACCGTGCTCGATCTGGCCCAGGCGGATGCGGCCGAGCGGCTGTATGCGGAGGTGCGCCGGCGGCGCGCGGAGCCCGTGGACCTGCTGGTCAACAACGCGGGGTTCGGCCTGTATGGGGAGTTTGCGGACCAGCCGATGCCGCGCATTCAGGACATGCTCGCGCTGCACCTCCTGACGTTCACGAAACTGGTCCGCCTGTTCCTGCCGGAGATGCGGGAGCGCCGTCGCGGGGCCATCATCAACGTGTCGTCGGTCGCCGGGCTGATGCCGCTGCCGTACCTCGCGCTCTATGCCGCGACGAAGGCCTTCATGGTGAGCCTGGGGGACGGCGTGGGTCTCGAAGCCGCAAAATACGGGGTGGTGGTGCAGACCTGCTGTCCGGGTCGGACCAGCACCGATTTTCACGAGACGGCCGGCGTCAAGGCGTACCGGGCGCCCGGCGGCGAGCAGACGGCCGACGAAGTGGTGGCCGAGTCGCTGGCCGCGCTGGATCGGCGCCGGTCCCTGGTCATCACCGGCCGGCGCAATCGTTTCCTGGCCCGCCTTCAGCAGATCATGCCCCGCCGCGTAGTCTTATGGGCCGCCGAGCGGGTACTGAGACCGTCATGACGGGACGCGTCGCAAAAGCCATAGAACAAACCTTCGAGAAGTTCCTCTGGAACAGCCGGTTCATCGTGCTGCTCGCCGTGATCTCCAGCATGATCTCCTCCGTGATCCTCTTCGTGGTCGCCACCGTCGACGTCTTCGAGCTGGTCAACAAGGTCTTCAAGTACATGGCGCTGCCGGGGAGCGAACGCACGCCGGACGTGTACGAGGAGTTCCACGGCAACGTCGTGGGCCATATTATCGGCGCCATCGACGACTACCTGCTGGCGACAGTCCTGTTCATCTTCGCCCTGGGCCTCTATGAGCTGTTCATCAGCAAAATCGAAGAGGCGGAAGCGGAATCCGCTGCCAGCTCGCGCATCCTTGTGATCCACAGCCTGGACGACCTCAAGGACCGGCTGGCCAAGGTCGTCCTGATGATCCTCATCGTGACCTTCTTCAAGAACGTCATCCACGCCACCTTCGAAGATCCGCTGGACATCCTCTACCTCGGAGTCGGCATTCTGTTCGTCGCGCTGGCGCTCTATTTCACGCACAAGGGCGGCGAAGCCAGGGGCAAGGGGTCCGATCACGAATGACCGGTTCCCCCCTCCCGCTAAAATTGCTCGCGCTCGTGGCGGCGCTGGCGGTGGCCGCCGGCTGTGCGCACAACCAGCACCACCCGCTTCACCGGGACAGCCAGCCGGCCGTCACCGGCAACCCCGCCGCCGATCCCACGCTCCCGCCCAGGCTCGGCCGTCCCGGCCGCCTCTTGCTCCAATGCGCCTCGCCGGCCGATCTAAACTCCGCGCGTTGGGATGTGCATGCCTCCGCGCAGGATTTCGATGAAGGGAGACAGAGTTTTTTTCTCAAACGAACGGACCCCGTGGGGAGCGAGACCCTCTACCCGCTGCACGGGCACTTCCTCGATGGGGGCTCGACCGGCGTCTTCATGGTCCACGACGGCAGGGGTGCCAAGAATGGGCAAGGGGACGCCTTCCTGATCGATCAGAGCGTCAATATGGGCGTGCTCCTTTTCCGCGCGACCGGCGATGGAGCCAGGGCCATCCTGGACGTGTTCGCGGAAGAGCGGGAGAACGGCGCGTCTGGCAGGGCCAAGAGCGCGCTGGATGACTATTTCTGCCAACAGGGAGAGGCGGCCGACACCCCCGTGGCGCGTCACGCCGCGCAGCCAGGGCACGTGCGGATGCAGCCCAACAGCGGAGCGACACCCCCCAGCTACTGGTTCCGGGAGTCCGATAAGACGCTGCTCACCTGTCGTGGGACCGCGGCGGCGGACGAGTATCGCTTTGAGCTGCTCGGCTCGAAGATCTGGCCGGGCCACCTCGGATTTCTCATCGTGCATGCACCGGGGGCGGACCCGCCGGTCGGGTACAACGTGCATCTGCTGGCCGGCGCCGGTCGGCTGCTGATCCACGCGCACAGCTACCCGCACCGCTCGCGGGCCCACCTGCTTAACACGATGGAGGAAACGGAGACCGTAATCGGCGGGCTGCTGCTTGTTGAGACAAGGGACGGATACGCCGGCTGGGCCGGTCTCGCAAGCTCGGCCGCCGATCCCTACAACATGTCGTTCTCGCGCGACGCTACGATGGGCGATTATGCAAGTTTGGGCCGCACCGTCGTGCCGCCGACGCCGGTCACTTGCCGATAGGCGGGATTTCGCGGCCGGTGGCGTCGTGGCTCTGCTCCCACGGAACGAGCGGGTATGTGATCTCCTCGTAGCCGACGTTGATGCCTTCCTTGTCGGACGCCACGACTCGCAGGGTCAGGCGATCCTTGCCCTTCAGCCACTTGGGAATCGTGTAGTCTCCCTGGAAAATGCCCCGCGGCCCTTGGTGAAACAGGTCCAGCCGCCCGATCACCTTGCCGTCGCTCAGCACCTCTCCGTAGAGGTCCATCTTGCGGGAGTCCCAGTTGCCGAACGGCTCGACGACGCAGTCGCACATCATGTTGACCGTCGCGCGCACCGTCACGCCGTCGCCGATGCCCAGGGGGCGGTCGGGGATCGGCGCTGCGATCCGGACGATCAGCCCGTAGAGCACGAGCACGATCCCGTCCCCCGTGACGTGCCTGCCGGGGTAGAGCAGGACGGTTTTGCTCGCGCGGCGCTTGGCCTGGAGGAACTTCAGCGGCCCTTCCCCGCTCACCTCGACCAGGGTGGGCCTGGTCAGCGAAAGAGTCGCGACGAACGAGGCCGTCCCTTTCGCGCTGTAGATCTGTTCGATGTGCTCGCGCGGGGTCTGCATGACGGACTTGAGGTCGCCGGTTGAGCCGGTCTGCGTCCCCGAGGCCAGGATGGCGCCCGTTTCCACGTCCTTGATCGTGACGGCGGCCCCGCCCACGGCGTCGCCCAGCGCCATCGCATGGCTACCGACAACACGGACGGCGACCGTGGTCGGGACGCCGTTCCCGTGGGGCGGCGCCTCGGCCGAACGGCCCCCGCCCGCGCTGAACAGGAGGACAAGAAGAGCTGCGCCGAGGGTCAGCGGGTGCTTCATCAGCGTGCCCCAGGCGGAACGAACATCTCGTTGACGTTGCTGAAGGACCCGCCCGGGGTGGGGCCTCCGCTCAGGACGTAGATACGGCCGTCCACGACGGCTGAGCCCAGGCCGTGACGGGCGGTCGGCATGGGCGCCTGGGCCATCCAGGCATTGGAAGCCGGATGGTAGGCTTCATTTTCATTGAACGTCCCGGCCGGCGCCTCGCCGCCGAATACGTAGATGCGGTCGCCCACGACCGCCGCCGTGATCCCGCTGCGCGCCGTCGGCAGGTCGGCTTTGCGCGTCCAGCGGTCGGTCGCCGGATCGTATTCCTCGGTGATCGGGAGGTTCTGGCTGTACTGGCGGTTGAGCCGGCCCCCGATCGCGTAAAGGCGGCCGCCGACCACGGCCGCCGCGTGGTGGTCGCGGGCGGTGGGCATCGGGGCGCGGGCGGACCAGGTGTCGGTCGCCGGATCGTAGACCTCGTGCGCGGCGCTGTTGCCCTCCCGATTGTAGCCGCCCACCGCGTGCAGCTTCCCGTCCAGCACTGCAACGGCCAGCGCCCCGCGCGGGGCGGGCATGGGCTTGCGGGCCGCCCACCGGTCGGCGCCGGGATCGTACTCATACACGCTTGTCAGGGGTGACCAGATCGACAGGAACGAGTGCTCGAAGCCGCCGATGACGTAAATCCGGTCATTGACCACCCCGATCCCCGCGTGATGCAAACCTCCGGGGAGCGGCGCGCGCGCGCGCCAGGTATCGGCCTTCGGATCGTACTCCTCGACAGCCGGCGTGATGAAGCTCAGACCCTGCTGGAACCCGCCGACCACATAGATCCTACCCTTCACGGCGGCGGCCGCCACCTCGGTCCGTTTGGTCGGCGCCGGCGCCTTCACGACCCACTCTCCTTTGGATTGGGCGAATGCGAACGATGTGAGGGCGACGGCGGTCACCAGGCTGACGGAGGCTATTCGGCGCATGAGCGCATTGTAATCGAAGCCCGGCGAAGGTGTCTACGCGCCGGCGCCGTCGACACGCAACGGTGGCTGATGGAACTTTTTCCGGAGGCGGTTGATGGTGTGCAGCACCGGCGGCCGGCCGATGATGCTCCGCTCCAGCGCGCGTTTTCCGGGGAAGTCCACCAGCGACACGCCGATCAGCATCGTCAGCAGGCCCTGGCCCGGCAGGACCAGCATCGCGAGGCCGCCCAGGAGCAGGATCACCCCCAACAGGTTTTTCAGCGTCAGCGCGGTCACCCGGATGACGGGGTGATGCTCCTTCAGCCACGTTCGGGGGTGGCGTTCCGTGAAGTAGTCCCGCGGCAGGCGGACCAGGATCAGCGGGATGGCGATCACGCTGGCGACGAAGCTGACAAGGGACAGGATGAAGAGGAACTCGAGGTCAGCTCCCAAGCGCCCGGTCCAGTTCGTAGATGAGGCCCTTCACCGCTTCCTCGAGCGCAACGGCGCGGACTTCGCCGGGAGGGAACGACGCTCGTTCCGGGTAGATGAACGCGCTTGAACGCCCGGGCGAGATGCGGGGATACCAGGGCCGCGCGTCGTCATAGTCGGTCGCCAGCAACCGGGCCTCGCCGTTGGCGACCGCCGAGAACAGGCTCTTGCCGCTGGCCAGGTCCAGCGCGACGAGGCTGACGGTGAAGTAGCTGTCAGTGCGGGTGCCGACGGCGCTGCCGTTCCGGCCGTACTGGAGCCACACCGGGCTTGCGACCTCGATGCCTTTGGGCATCACGACCAGGACCTGTTGGACCTTGAGCGTGGCGCCGGCCTTGCGGATGCCCGCCAGGGTCTCACCGTCTGCGGCGGCGACCGTCACGGAGCCGACGATTTCAAGACGCTTGCCGGCCACGAACTGCGATTTGATTTTTTCAGCCAGGGCGCGCTGGGCGGCTTCAGGCGGCGCGGCTGAATTGAGCGGCTTCAGCCAGATGAGCCCCACTTGGGTCGGCTGCAGGCCTTTCATGCCTTCGATGGACGGCGCGCCGGAGAGGAACGGGTTCGTGGGTGGCGGGTAAGTTTCCGGAAGAGCGGCGCAGCCCGCCACGATGGCTGCAAGCGCGATTGCCGACAACGTGCTTCGGAGTGCGATGGTGATCATGGCATGACTCCTTTCTGTCTGAAGGAAGCGGTTCTATTATCGTAGCATACCTCAAAACGGCATGTCGTCGTCGGAGAGCCCGAAATGATGGCCGATCTCATGCACGACGGTTTCCTGGACCTCGTGCACTACATCATCCTCGGTCTCGCACAGGCGCAGGATCGGTCCCCGGTAGATGTAGACGCGATCCGGCAATTGCCCTCCGGCATCGAAGAAGGAATCGCCCTGGATGGAGCGGCCCCAGTAGAGTCCGAGCAGTTCGTCCGACTCCTCGGACTCGAGGCCGACCGACTCAAGGGCCTCGTCGCTGGGCTCCTCCTGGACTTCGATCGCCACGTTGTCGAGATAGCGCCGGAATTCCTTGGGCAGGCCCTTGACCGCCTCGGCGACGAGCGCCTCGAAGTCTTTTCGTGAGAGCCAGCCGCCCGACATGGAATGAGAAGGGGAGGACTCCTTCGCGGAGTCCTCCCCCCTTCGATGCAGTGGATACGCGTTACTTCTTCCGCACCTGGATCCCGTGCGGGTCGGCCTTCTCGGCCGTCACGTCCTTGCCGTCCTTGTCTTTCTCTTGCACCTTCTTACTGATCGGGGCGATGCCCGCGAACGTGCCGCTCTTCCCCCCACCCTCGACCTTGATGACGCCCACGCCCGGCGTGCTGCCGACCGCGTTATTGACGTCTTTATGGTTGCCGGTCAGCGGGCTCGGGCCGCGCAGCGCCACGAAGACATAGCTGCCGTCCGGGGCGGCGTCCATCAAATCGGGCGCGGGATCGTTGCTGACACTCCCGGCGAGGTTGATCGTGCCGACCTTGATGTTGCCGTTGCCCGTGTCGTACACGTCGATCAGATTGAGGTGCCGGTCGCCGGACCAGAGGTACTTGCCGCCGATCCCGACCATGCCGTGCGAGTCGCCGCCGTCGCGCCCGCCGATGCGCGTGGGCACGGCCACTTGCGGCAGCGCGCCGATGCCGAACGCGTACACGTCATGGTTCAGGGGCGTCGCGGGCCACCCGCCGCCGGAGTTCAGGTACATGGTGGCGCCGATCTGCACGCCGCCGCACCCGGCCCCCCGCACCGCCGCGGCGGGCACCGTTCCGGTGAGGAACATCGGGGTCGCGGTGATGTCGTAGACCGCCAGCCCGCCCCCGCGCGGCGTGACGAACACGAACTGGCTGCTGTTATCGGTGATCGGGCAAATGGGAGCCGCATCCGGCAGGATAGGTTCCAACGCGCCCAGGGCCACCGTGTCCGTGATCGTGAACTTCTTGTCGGCGTAGTCGGTCTTGACGCGGACGAGCTTCTTTTCCGCGATGTTCGCGCCGATCGCCACCTTGCCGTTGGCCGTCGGCCAGGCCGCGTGGGCGTTCTTGCCCAGGCTGACGCACCCGATCGGCGCGCGGGAGGCCGCGTCGATGAACACGACATGGCCGGTGGCCACGTACGAGAGCAGCGCGTATTTCCCGTCCTTGGTGAAGAAGAGCATGTGGGGGCGCTTCGGGAAGCCGCCGGGCACGTCCTTGCAGGCCTCGGCGAACTTGCCGCCCAGGTCCACCGTTTCGGCCTTGGCGCTTGCCGCGTCGGCGGCCAGCGCGGCGCCGTCGTAGATGTGGAGCGTGCCGCCTCCGTCCTTTGAGCTATCGGATTGATCGAGCGCCCAGACCTCGTAAGCCGCTTGCTGGGCCAGGGCCGGGCCTGTTCCGATTCCGAGGAGGAGGACCAGGAGTGGAAGAATCCATAGGGAGAAACGGCGTCTGTCTATCGCGATCATTGCGGTGACCTCCTTGTGCTGACCGTTCGACTTAATCCGAAAGTGGCAAGGGCATAATCGGGTTTCCGTAGGCGCTGTATGGTAATCGCATGGCCGGAATCTGTCAACGGCGGAAACGGCGGCCTATCTGACGACAATCTCGGCCCGCATGTTGTGGCCCGGGAGGTCGCAAATATAGGAAAACGTTCCGGAAGTTTTGGGGATGAACCGGAGTTCGGCCCTGCCGTGGGGGGGAATCAGGACACGGGCGAACCCAGTCTCGTTGAACTCGGGGGCGCCGTTTCCGCTGACTTGTACGTTGGTGCGCTGGAACAGCAGCAGGGGGACGAAGGCATGCAGGTCTTCATCTTCGTTACGGATGATCAGCGTAGCCGGACGGGCGAGCCGCAGCGTGATCGTCTCCGGGGTAAACGCCCGCTTGCTGGCGATGATCTCGACGGTACCGGGCGTGGTGTCCGCCGCATGGGTGAACGGGATCGCCGACCCGACCAGCAGCGCAATGATGAGGGCGGTTCGTCCCGGCCTCATTTGGTCTTCGCGAAGATGCGAATCGGCGTGCCGGCGAGACCGAACTTCTCGCGGAAGTAGTTCTCAAGATAGCGCAAGTAGGGCGCGCCGACGTCGTCATGGTGCCTGCAGAAGAGGACGAACGTGGGGGGCTTGGCGGCCACCTGGGTGATGTAGGCGGACTTCACCGGCTTGCCCTTGCGGATCGGCAGCGGATTGGCCTCGATCGCCTGCTGGAAGGTGCGGTTGAGCTGCGCCGTGGGCACGCGGTGGGCAAAGGCCTTCAGGGACGCATTGATGAGCGCGAAGATGCCCGTGACCGTCTTGAACTGGAGGGCCGAGCCGAACATGACGGGCGCCCAGGTGAGGAACGAGAAGCGCCGGTGCAGCTCGGCCTCGTACTTCGCCCTGTCGTCCTCATCGTCGGCGCGCAGGTCCCACTTGTTCACGAGGAGCACGCAGGCGCGGCCCCCGCGCAAGGCCAGTCCCGCGATCTTGGTGTCCTGCTCCGTGACCCCTTCGACGCCGTCCAGGATCAGGACGGCCAGATCGGCCCGCCCGAGGGCCCGCATGGCGCGCGCGACACTGTAACGCTCCACGCCCGGATCAATCTTGCCGCGCCGCCGGATCCCCGCCGTGTCGATGAAGAGGTACTCGTCCTTCTTGTAGCGGATAAGCGTGTCGATGGAATCGCGCGTCGTGCCCGGCACGTCGTTGACGACGAGGCGGGTCTCGCCCAAGAGTGTATTGATGAACGTGGACTTGCCGACGTTGGGCCGTCCCACGACGGCGACCTTGGGAATGTCAGCGGCGGCGCCGTCTCCCTCTGCGGCCGGAATCAGGGCATAGAGGGCATCCAGCAGCTCCGCAACGCCGGCGCCGTGCTCGGCGGAGAGAGGATACAGCGGCTCCATCCCAAGCTCGTAGAAGTCCCCGATCAGCGGGTCGGATTTGGGGGTGTCGATCTTGTTGATCGCCACGAACAGAGGCTTGTTGACGCCACGCAGCAGGTCGGTGATCGCCCGATCGACCGGCGTGAGGCCCTCGCGCCCGTCCATCAGGAAGATGAGCGCGTCGGCCTCCTCGATCGCGCGGCGCGACTGCTCGCGGATCAGGCCGAACATCCGGTCCTCGGAGGACGGCATCAGGCCGCCGGTGTCGATCAACTGGAACCGCCGCCCCCGGTCTTCGCATTCGGCGTAATGCCGGTCGCGCGTCACGCCGGGAAAGTCCTGGACGATGGCCTGCCGTCGGCCCAGGATGCGGTTGAACAGCGTGGACTTGCCGACGTTCGGCCGCCCGATGATGGCGACGGTGAACATGCGGCTCACGCTAACACGCGGTCCGCTGTCTTGACAATAAGGGTTGGGTATAATGGGCCATGAACTGGACCGTAATCGAAACCGTCCTGCTGGACATGGACGGGACGCTGCTCGACCGGGCGTTCGACGATCATTTCTATCTGGAGGCCCTGCCGGAGCGCTACGCCGCCGTCCGGGGCATGCCGGTAGAGGCCGCCCGCGAGCGGCTGGTCGCGCTCTATCGCGCCGTCGAGGGCCGGCTAGACTGGACCGACCTCGACTACTGGACGCGCCAACTGGAGCTCGACGTGCCGGCCATCAAAGACTCGTTGCGGCATCGCATCGCGCCGCACCCCGACAGTCTCGAGTTTCTCGGCTTCCTGCGGGAGCGGAAGATCCCGGTCCATCTGGTCACGAACGCGCATCCCAAGACGCTGGCGATCAAGATGGAGAAGACCGGGCTGGGCGCGCATCTCGGCCGGCAGATCACGGCCTTCGACGTCGGCTGCCTCAAATCCCAGGTTGCTTACTGGGTCAAATCGGAAGCGATCCTGGGCTTCGATCCGGCCACCACGCTGCTCGTGGATGACGACGAGGTCGCCCTGGTCTCAGCCGAGTCGCACGGCATCAGGCACCTAGTGCATCGCGCCAAATCCAGCTCCGCCTTGCCGCCCCAAGTTTCCGCGAAGTACCGCTCCATCGAATCCTTCCACACGCTGATGAAATAAAATAAGTACGGCGGGTGGCGCCGATGTCGCCTGAGGCGGAGGGGTGACGCCGGAAGGGGGCCCCCCCGCCGAGCCCAGGGCGTACAGCCGGGTTCCGGGACTTCGACGGCGAAACGCCCAACTCGGCGGGGGATGCAGGCGGCAGGCCCCCGAAGCTGTAGGCGATAGGACCGCGCCTACGGCAGGTCCATGCCGCGCGCTTGTTCCTCCACGTGCTCGCCGTAGGGCGGGAGCGTCGTGAGGCGGGGATCGTCCACGGGGCCGCCGACGGTGAAGTGGTACAGCGACTGGAAAGCCAGGTCTTTGAAGCCGAAGGCCTGATGCACCGGGTCGTCGAAGAAACAGCCAATGCCGGTCGCCCGCACGCCCGCCGCTTCGGCCTCCAGATATAGCACCTGCCCGACCACGCCGGTCTCCCAGAACAGCCGCCGGTAGAACCACGGCCCGTGCGCGAACAGGGCCTCCCGGTACTCGGCGATCATGCCCAGCGAAAAGGCGCCGTCGCCGGCGATCTCCTGAAAGCAGCTCACCTGCGTGGCGATCCGCTGGGCGTTGCCTTCCTCGAGGAGATAGAGGGGAAGATCGGACGGACAGCCCGGCGGCGCGGTCCAGGCGAACTGTTCGTGCAAGGCCTTCCGCAGCTTGTCCACCGTGGCCGGATCGCGGGCCAGCACGTACAGGCCCGGCGGGAGCCCCTCCACACGATGGACGAACAATCCTAAATGAATGGTCGGATCCCAAGGGACGGCATCCCAGGGCATGGGCCGTCTGAGTACTTCCAGATCAACGCGAGGCATGACCCGCAAAAGCATTGTGTAGAAGCGCTCGGCAGAGATGGACGTCTTCCCGTCGCAGGCCAGGAGGCTTCGCCGCTGGTGGATGATCCGGCCGGCTGAAGGACCCTCAAGCGAAAAGCTGCCGGCGGGGGGTGCTACAGTCGGAGGAGGCAACTCTAATCCGTGCAAGTCGCTGCTCAGTTTTCGCGAGGCGTCCGCGACGTGGTCGATGATTTCCCACGGGACGGGGTCATCGGGACTCAACCTGTTCGCCTTCCCGTACCACTGCTGCTTCGCCAGTTCGCGCGCCAGCTCCGGGTCGAGACAGAGCGGGAGCACGCGATCGTCGCCGGCGCGCCAGCCCTTCGCGAGGCCAGTCGGATACACGGCCAGGAGCACATCCGGGTGTTCGCGCTCGACCCCTTGGAAGTCCTCGGTCCGGTTCAGCCCCAATAGATTTTCGACGGTGTCATCCGATAAACAGGTCAGGACCACGGCGGTCCAGCCCAGCGTCGCGGCCGCGATCCGGACAGCGCCGATCGCATGCCCCACGTCGTGCTGGCAATAGCGAAACGCGCGCTCGCCGTATTTCCAGGCCTCCCGCCAGTGCACGGAGGACAATCCCACCAGGAAAGCCTGCGGAGGAAACTCGTGCATGAGCGACGCGAACAGCCCATCGGGACAGTCCGCGCGCCGTTCGAGTCCGTGCTCCTTGGGCGCGTAATGGTACAGCCCCGGGGTTGAGGCGAGACCGGGCACGGCGCCGATCAGGAGATAGCCCTCGGTCGGATGCAGGTTGCCGCTGGAGGGATTGCTGCGCAGCGCCCAGCGGCTGCTCCCCGCCTGCTTCCAGGCCGACAGCGCGAGCGCATATTCGAACAGGCGGGACAGCGCACGGAGCGTCACGGGCGCGCTCGGCGCGGCTTCCGGATTGTATAAATGGTCATAGGACGGCGGGAGCGGCTCCTCGTCGAGACTGAGAATCGGCAGATGGACGAGGCTGGCCCCCTGATAGCGGCGGAAGGGGTTCGGCTGGTTCGCCCAGTCCAGATAGCCGAGCGCCTTGGCATAGCGGTTGAAGTGGTGCTTGGTCTCCTGGTGATACCGCATCACCATCTCAAGCCGTTTGACCGTATCATCCATGAACGTGCATCATACCCGAATCAACTAGCGCTTGACTCGCTCCGGCCGTGGATGGTACGGACTCGTCAGCCATGGGGAAGTTCGACCTCGCCAGGGCGATCCTCGAGACCGGCTCCTTCCATTGGAAGGCCACGCCGCAGTTCACGCTGGCCTCCGGGCGCGCCAGCGAATACTACGTCAACTGCAAGCAGCTCTTGTCGCATCCGGGGTACAGGCGGATCCTCGCCGAGCTGATCGCCCAGCACCTCAAGGGCTGGGACGTCCAGGCCGTCGGCGGAATGGAAATCGGGGCGATTCCCATCGCCACCGCCGTCTCGGACTACGTCTTCGACCGGACGGGCCGAGCGCTGCGAACATTTGTAGTACGCAAGAAGGCCAAGGATCACGGGATGAAGCATACCGTGGAAGGCGCGTTCCAGACCGGAGACCGCGTCCTGATCCTGGACGACGTGCTTACCACCGGCCAGGCGACGATCGACGCCATCACCCAGGCGCGTGAGGCCGGCCTCGACGTGACGCAGGCGCTCGTCGTCGTGGACCGCCAGGAAGACAACGGCCGCCAGCGCGTCGAGGCCCTCGGCGTCCCCCTCACCAGCCTCCTCACCCTCCAGGATTTGAAGGACCTCAAGGGCCATCCCGACGCGTAGGTTTCTTGCCCGCTCTCCGCCGGTGTGTTAGATTCGCGGCTATCCATCATGGAACGCACGTACGATCACCAGCAAATCGAGGACGAGTGGCAGGGGGTGTGGGCCGAGCAGGAAACGTTCCGCGTCACCGAGGACCCCGCCCGCCCCAAGTACTACTGCCTCGAGATGTTCCCCTACCCGTCCGGCCGCATCCACATGGGCCATGTCCGAAACTACGCCATCGGCGACGTGATCGCGCGCTATAAGACGATGCGGGGCTTCAACGTGCTGCACCCCATGGGCTGGGACGCCTTCGGCCTGCCGGCCGAGAACGCGGCGATCGAGAAAGGCGTGCACCCGTCAATCTGGACAGAAGAGAACATCGCCTACATGCGGACCCAGTTGAAGCGCATGGGGCTCTCCTACGACTGGTCGCGCGAAATCGCCACCTGCGAGCCGGACTATTACAAGTGGAACCAGTGGCTGTTCCTGAAGTTTTACGAAAAGGGCCTGGCCTACAAGAAGCGTTCCGCCGTGAACTGGTGCCCGAGCTGCGAGACCGTGCTCGCCAATGAGCAGGTGGAGGACGGCCGCTGCTGGCGCTGCGATGCCGTGGTGGTCCAGAAGGAGCTGGAGCAGTGGTTCTTCAAAATCACGCAGTACGCCGAGGAGTTGCTGACGGGCTGCAATCAGCTTCCTGCCTGGCCCGCCCGCGTGCTGACGATGCAGCGCAACTGGATCGGCAAGAGCGTCGGCGTGGAAGTGGATTTCCCGCTGGCCGAGCCGGTGCCCGGCCTCCCGGCGATTCGGATCTTCACGACCCGCCAGGACACGATCTTCGGCGCCACGTTCATGAGCCTGGCGCCGGAATCGCCGCTGGTGGAACGGCTGATCGAGGGCCGTCCCGAAGCGGCGGCCGTGCGTGAATTCGTGGCGCGGGTCTCCCGGCAGGAGAAAGCGGTCCGCACAGCCGCCGACCGCGAGAAGGAAGGCATCTTCACGGGCGCCTGCGCCGTGAATCCCTTCACGCTGGAGCCGATTCCAATCTGGGTGGCGAATTTCGTCCTGTACGAGTATGGGACCGGCGCCATCATGGCCGTGCCCGCGCACGATCAGCGCGACTTCGAGTTCGCGACCAAGTACGGCGTCCCCGTTCGGCTCGTCATTCAGAATCCCGCCGGCTCTCTGGCCGAGCCGCTGTCGGCTGCCTATGAAGAGGAGGTCGGCACGTTGGTGAGCAGCGCGCAGTTCTCCGGGCTGGGGGTCGCCGAGGGGAAGGCGAAGATCGCCGACTACGTGGAGGCCAAGGGACTCGGCAAGCGCACCGTCAACTATCGGCTCCGCGACTGGGGCGTCTCGCGTCAGCGGTACTGGGGCACGCCCATTCCGATCATCTACTGCACAACCTGCGGGACGGTACCGGTGCCGGATGCCGATCTCCCGGTGGCGCTGCCGATGGACGTGCCGTTCACCGGCAAGGGATCGTCGCCGCTGGCCCAGGTGGCATCCTTCGTGAACACGACGTGCCCGAAGTGCGGCGGCGCGGGCCGGCGCGAGACCGATACGATGGACACCTTCGTGGATTCCTCCTGGTACTTTCTCCGCTACTGCTCCCCGCGCGAGGGCGCCCGCCCGCTCGACCCGGCCAAGGCCGGTCATTGGATGGCGGTGGACCAGTACATCGGCGGCATTGAGCATGCGGTGCTGCATCTGCTTTACGCCCGTTTTTTCACCAAAGCCGTCAGGGATCTGGGACTCATCAAGGTGGACGAGCCGTTCACGTGCCTGCTGACGCAGGGCATGGTGTGCAAGGAGACCTACCGGTGTGAGGAGCACGGCTGGTTGTTGCCGGGCGATCTGCTTGGAAGCGAAAAGGGCGGCTGGCGCTGCACGCAATGCCGGCGGCCGGCCGAAAAAGGCCGTGTCGAGAAGATGTCCAAGTCCAAGAAGAACGTCGTGGACCCGGAGCACCTGATCGCCACCTACGGCGCGGACACGGCCCGGCTCTTTTCGCTCTTTGCGGCCCCGCCGGAGAAGGACCTGGAGTGGAGCGACGCCGGCGTGGAAGGGGCCTCCCGGTTCCTGGCCCGCGTGTGGCGGCTGGTTCATGATGTGGCCCCTGCAATTCAAAAGGCATCGGCACCCGCCGGTGATGCGGCGAAACGCATACAGGACCTTCGACGTCTCACGCACCGGACCATCAGGAAGGTCACGGAGGACATCGAGCGGGAGTTCCAGTTCAACACGGCCATCGCCGCGCTGATGGAGCTCGTAAACGGCCTCTACAAGTTTACTGCCGAATCCCACGATGCGCTCAACGCGGATGGAGCCGCCGCCCTGCGCGAAGCGATCGACTCGCTGCTGCTGCTGCTCTCCCCGTTCGCCCCGCATATTGCGGAGGAGCTCTGGGCCGTGACCGGCCACGCCACCAGCCTGGCGCGGGGGCGCTGGCCCGCACACGATGCGGCGCTCATCCGGGAGGAGGTGCTCACGATCCCCGTCCAGGTGAACGGGAGGGTTCGGAGCAAGCTGTCCGTGCCGGCCGAATGGAACAAGGAGCAGGTGGTCGCGGCGTCGCAATCGGATGTCAAAATCAGGGAATGGATTCAGGGCAAGACGGTCAAGAACGTCGTGTATGTGGACAAGCGGCTTGTGAATATCGTGGTGGGCGACGCGTGAGGAAAGCCGTGCTTGTCCTTGTGCTCGCCCTGTCGACGGCCGGGTGCGGCTACGAGTTCGGCACCACGGTCAGGCCGGCCCAGGGCGTATCGTTGCGGGGCTTGCACCTGGCGGTCCCCGTCTTCGTCAACGATACGTTCGAGCCGGTCCTCGACAAGCGGGTCACCGAGTTCATCCGCCGGCAGTTCCTGCAGGCCGACGGTCTGACGCTCTCGAACGATGTCGGTGCCGCGTCCCTCGTGCTCAAGGGGACCATTATGGGATATGGAGTCGGGCCGATCGCATTCAGCCGCGGCGAGGTCCGCGAACAGCGCGTCAGCCTCTCCGTGGAGGTGACCTTCGAGGATAGGAGCGCCCGCAAAACGCTCTGGAGCCAGACGTACACCGCCTCGGCGGAGTTCTTTCTGAGCGGCGATCTGGCCACGAACCGCGCGCGGCAGGACCGGGCGGCCGACGAAGCCTGCCAGGCGATGGCCGAGCACATCGTTTCGCACGTGATCGAAACGCTTTCCGACGCCGGGGCCGCCCGATGAAGACGAAGCGGGAAGCATGACCGTCCCTGAGCTGAAGCGGCGGGTGGGCGCCGGCGAGTTCGCCCCCCTGTACCTGATCGTCGGCGAGGAAGGGTTGCTCCGGGATGAGGCGGTGGCGGCGATCCGGGCGGGGGTCTTGGGTCCCGACGAGGCGAATGTGGGGGCCTTCAACTGCGACGTGGTGTACGGCGATGAAACCGACGCGTCGGAGATCCTCACGCTGTGCGGCAACCTGCCCATGTTCGCCGCGCGCCGCCTGGTGGTGGTGCGCGACGTCGGGGATCTGCGGGCGAAAGACGCGGAGCGGCTACTGCCCTACCTGGATGCGCCGGTGGAGACCACGTGCCTGGTGCTGACCGGCAGGAAAGTCGACGGGCGCGTGAAGTTTTTCCAGGCGCTCAAGAAGGTCGCGGTGGCGGTGGCCTGCGAGCCGCTCGAGGCCAGGGCCTTGCCGGCATGGATTCGTGAGCAGGCTGCCGCGCTGGGATTCCGTCTGGACGAGCCTGCGCGGGCGCTGCTGCAGGAAGCCGGCGGCGGCGACCTCGGCGTGCTGCGGCGCGAGCTGGAGAAGCTGTCGGCGTATGTGACGCCCCGGAAGACGGTCACGGTGGCGGATGTGGAGGCCGTCCAGGGTGCGGATACGGGCGGCACGGTGTGGAACCTGCTGGAGGCCTTGCGGCGCAAGGAGCGCGAAGGCGCGTTGCGCTTTCTGGGAAAGGTCCTTGACGCGGGCGAGCCGCCGTTGAAAGTGCTCGGCTTCCTGGCCGCGTGCTGGCGGCAGGAGTGGAAAGCCAGAAGGTTCTCGGAGGAGATGCTCCGCGACTTCGAGCAGTTCCGGGAGGCCGATTCGCGCTTGAAAGGCGGAGGCGGGGGACGCGGGAGGGACCGGCTGGCGATGGAGCGGATGATCCTGAATCTCTGCCGCGGCGCGGCGCGGGCTACGCCGGCACCACGCCCTTCCGCACCTGCGCGGTGAGGCGGGACAGCTTGCGCGACGCGGTGTTCCGATGCAGCACGCCCTTGGAGGCGGCGCGTTGCAGGGCGCGCGCGGCTTCGCGGAGCAGGGCCGCCGTTTCGTCGGTCTTCTTGTTCTCGACGGCGGTCTGTAGCTTCTTGATGACGTTCTTGACTCCGGAGTGCAGGGAGCGATTCCGCGCCCGGCGCTTCTCGGACTGGCGGGCGGCTTTCAAGGCATTCTTATGAACGACCGGCATAGGCGAATTCCTCTGGTGAAACAGGCATGATTGCTACCATGGCCCTTGTTCCGAAGTCAAGGCAGCCCCATGACGCAAACTGATCTACTACCGTAATTCCCACCTACGGCTTTAGTCGGTTTTTCCCACACATTTTAAAATTACCAGCGAAAAACTATTTTCTACTAATTTAGTTTTTCCTTGACATGTCCTAAATACTAATTTAGTATGTTGTAGTATTTGACTAGTAATTGGAGGCGGCAATGGCAATAGTAGAGACACCCCCAGATGCTCGTAAGACACTGGCTGGTGTACTGCGTGATCCCAGCTTCCTTGATAAAACACGCGATCCCGAATTCCAAAGGGTGATTCAGAGGGCTAACGAACGGTATGTGCCTTGGGAAAGATTCCGGTCTTGGCCTTTACCATCAGGTTTTAGTCCTGACGCGGTATGGGCCTATTTAAAGCTAGGACGAATGGCCAGTAAGAAAGCTGTTCCTCTCAAAGATAAACGGGGCGAGCCGTTTTCTTATTGGATAACTGATTCAATGTTGAAGGCATTGAATGTGATCGACCTATGGTCTGGAGGAACAATCACGACTGACCAGCCTATGGGATTGCCTCCTAAGGAGCAATATATCATTAGCTCACTCATGGAGGAAGCTATCGCCTCAAGCCAACTTGAAGGGGCTGCTACGACAAGGCAGGTCGCGAAAGAGATGCTGCGGTCTGGAAGAAAGCCTGCCAACGTGCATGAACAAATGATCGTAAACAATTATGAAACGATGCAGTACATCCACGCCAATAGGGCAATGAAATTGACTCCAGAGAAGCTAATGGAAATTCATCGACTTGTGACAGAAAAGACCATTGATCCCAGTGAAGCAGGACAGCCAAGAAAGCGGGACGACATCATTGTTAGTTATAACAATGAGACAGCGCACATTCCACCTCTCGCTGCAACTTTACCGGAACGGATTCAAGTGCTCTGTGATTTTGCAAATAACAATGAGGGCGAATATTGGATTCATCCGGTTATCAAAGGAGCCATTATCCATTTCGGTCTGGCTTACGATCATCCTTTCACAGACGGAAACGGTAGAACCGCGCGAGCCTTAATGTATTGGTATTTGCTTTCTCGCAAGTATCTGTTGTTTGAGTATCTTGCGATCTCTAGATACTTTCTGCGGGCACCGGGTCAATACGCGCGAGCTTATCTTTACACTGAAACGGATGAGGGCGACTTAAATTACTTTTTGCAGTACAACTTAAGGGCGATCACGCTTGCGATCGGGCAGCTAAAGTTGTACTTAAACCAAAAACAAAGGGAAATATCCCGATCTAATGTGCTCTTGCAAAGCTACCGTGGACTCAACGCAAGGCAAAAAACTTTAATCTATCATGCCATTCGGCACCCAGAGGCAATCTATAGGATTGAGGAACATAAAAACTATCACGGGATTGTATATCAAACAGCGAGAATGGACCTTCTTCATTTAGCAACCAAGGGGTTCCTAAAAAAGCAAAAGCAGGGGAAGGAATTTGTATTTCTGCCGTGCGATGGAATGATTGAGAAACTAAGAACGAAAGACGCAAGGGAGACAAAGCGCCTTGAAAACCCTATGCAGCAGAAACTTCTTGACATTACTTGACCGCACAAGGCGACCCCATGTCGCTTAAGCCCCGCGAGCGATTGATTTTTGCCCTGGACGTGCCGTCGGCCGACGAGGCCAAGCGCCTGCTCGACCGCACGGGGGACGCCGTGGGCTTCGTCAAGATCGGCCTGGAGCTCTTCACCGCCGCCGGACCCGACATCGTGCGCTGGGCCGTGGCGCAAAACAAGCGGGTGTTTCTCGATCTGAAGCTCTTCGACATCGGGGAAACGGTGAAGCGGGCCACGGCGGCGGCGGCCGAACTGGGCGCGACGTTCCTCACGGTCCACGCCACCGGCCAGACCGTGCGGGCCGCCGTCGAGGGCCGCGGGGGGAGCCCGATGAAAATCCTGGCCGTGACGGTGCTGACCAGCTTCAGCGAAACGGACCTCCGTGAGACGGGGATCGCCGGGTCCATCCACGACACGGTCATGCGGCGGGCCCGCCTGGCGGCAGCGTCCGGCGCCGACGGGGTCGTGGCCTCCGGCGTCGAGGCGGCGCTGATCCGGCGGGAGTTCGGCAAGGGGCCGCTCATCGTGATCCCCGGCATCCGCCCGATGGGCGCCTCGCATGACGACCAGATCCACGTCACCACCCCCGTCGGGGCCATCGCCGCCGGCGCGGACTACCTCGTGGTGGGGCGCCCCATCCGGGACGCCGCCGACCCGGCCGCCGTCGCCCGCGCCATCCAGGCCGAGATCGAAGTCGCGCTTACCTACGGCGGCTAAGCAAAACTTGCGGCGCGCCCGTCGCGTTTGATAGGATTCATCTCGCTTCCCGGTTCGCCCGCAGCACTTCTCCTCTTGGTGGTGGGTATAGCTCAGTTGGTTAGAGCGCCGGATTGTGGATCCGGAGGTCGGGGGTTCGAAACCCCTTACCCACCCCATTTGTTCTCCTGATTCATGCAAGACAGTTGGGGCCCGGTCTTCGCTCTGGTTGTCGCAGGTCATGTTCCGGTATCATGGGTGGGGCATGACGGCGATACCCGATGCCATACCTCGGTTTTCTGCGGATGACGCCAGCGCCCTGGCGCGTGAGTTGTTCGGCGTCACAGCAATGGCTCGCTCTCTGCCGAGCGAGCGGGATCAGAATTTCCTGTTGGAGATCGGTGCCGGGCCCGTGTTCGTGCTGAAGATTGCGAACGCGGCTGAGGCGCGGGAGGCGCTCGACGCCCAGAATGCGGCGCTGGAGCATGTGGCCCGTCGCAATCCGTCCCTGCAGTGCCCGCGCGTGCGGCCTGCCATTTCGGGCGACGCTGTTGCGAAAACGCAGGGGGTGGACGGCTTATCCCGCTTCGTCCGCCTACTCACCTATGTGCCCGGGCATCTGCTGGTCCATGTGGGTCCCCATACGCCGGAACTCCTTGACAGCCTCGGCGCCTTCTTCGGGCGGTTGGATCGGGCGCTGGAAGACTTCTCGCACCCCACGCGACGACGTGAGCTGCAATGGGATCTCAAGCAGGCTGGCGCGGTCGTCGCCCAACACATTGAGCACATCCCCGAGCGGGATCGGCGCGAGCTGGTCGGACGCTTTCTCCGGCGCTTCCAGGAAGTCGCCGAGCCGGCGCTGCCGGGCCTGCGCACAAGTGTCATCCACAACGACGGCAACGACTACAACGTCCTGGTGACGAGCATCCACTCGGGCGGCGGCACGGTCACGGGCGTGGTGGACTTCGGCGACATGGTGGAGACCAACACCGTCTTCGAACTGGCGGTGTGCTGCGCGTACGCCATCCTGGGCAAGGCCAATCCGGTGGCCGCGGCGGCGCAGGTCGTCGGCGGATACCATCGCGCGTACCCGCTGACGGAGCAGGAGCTGGAGCTGCTGTCCGAACTCATCGCCATGCGGTTGTGTACGAGCGTCGTCATTTCGGCTCGCGAGAAGAATAAGCATCCCGACAACCCCTACCTGACCGTGTCCGAAGCCCCGGCGTGGGAGGCGCTGGAATGCCTGGCGCGGCTGAGCCCGCGGCTCTTCCTCTATGCCTTCCGTGACGCCTGCGGATTGGCCGTGTACCCACGCACGTCGGCCGTCGTCCAGTGGCTCAAGGTCCATGCGGGCGCCATCGGGCCGGTGGTTGAACCGGATGTGCGCAAGGGCGAGCGCGTCGTGTTCGAGCTGGAACCCGGCAGCGCCGATCCGGCCTGCCTGGCGGACCAGACGGACGTGGCGGGTTTAGCCGAAACTCTGTTCGGGCGGATGCAGGCCGCGGGGGCGAGCGCCGGCATTGGGCGATACGACGAGGCCCGCCGCGGGTATGCCGGCGCGCAGTACCACTCCCCGGGCGGCGAAGTGGAGGACTGGCGCACGGTCCACCTGGGCATGGATCTCTTCATGCCGCCGGGGACGCCCGTCCTGGCGCCCCTGGGTGGCACGGTGCACAGCTTCGGCAATAACGCCGAGCCCCTGGACTACGGACCGACGATCATCCTGCGGCATGAGAGCGAAGGCCTCGGCGAATTCTTCACCCTCTACGGGCACCTCAGCGAAGAGTCGCTGAAGGGGCTCCAAGAGGGCATGCCGGTGCCCAAGGGCGCCCGGATCGGGACGATCGGGGACGCGTCGGCCAACGGTGGCTGGCCGCCGCACGTGCACGTCCAGCTCATCACGGATTTGCTGGATCATGCCGGGAACTTTCCGGGCGTCTGTGCCGCGCGGGCCCGTGGGCTTTGGCTCAGCGTGTGTCCCGATCCGAACCTGATCCTCCAGATTCCCGACCTGTCGAGGCCAGGCCGCGGGCGGAGCCCTGAAGCTATTGTGGCGGCCCGGAAGCGAGTCCTGGGACCCAACCTGAGCGTCTCCTACGAGAAGCCGTTGAAGCTTGTGCAGGGCTGGCGGCAGTACCTCTACGACCACCTGGGCCGCGAATACCTCGACGCGACGAACAACGTGGCCCACGTCGGCCACGGTCATCCCGCGATCGTCCGCGCGGCCCAGGAGCAGATGACCCTGCTCAACACCAACACGCGCTACCTGTACGACCGGCTCGTGGACTACGCGGAGCGGCTCTGCGCGACCCTGCCGGCACCGCTCCGGGTCTGCTATTTCGTCTGTTCGGGGAGCGAAGCGAACGAGCTCGCCGTACGCCTGGCGGAGGCTCACACTCGAGGCACGGAGTTTGTGGTGGTGGAGGGCGGCTACCACGGCAATACGACCACGCTCGTTGACATCAGCCCTTACAAGTTCGACGGCCCGGGCGGCACCGGGGCGCCGCCGTACGTCCACAAGGTCCCCATGCCCGACACCTACCGGGGCCCGTACAGGGACGTGCGGGATGCAGGCTGGCGTTACGCCGGCGAGGTTGCCAAGGTCTTGGAGGCCGTTCGCACGTCCGGCCGGCGCGTGGCCGCGTTCATTTGCGAATCCCTGCCGAGTTGCGGCGGCCAGATCGTCCCGCCGCCGGGCTACCTCGCCGAGGTCTATCGGGCAGTCCGGGCAGCCGGCGGCGTGTGCATCGCCGATGAGGTGCAGGTGGGGTTGGGACGCGTGGGCACGCACTTTTGGGGCTTTCAGACGCAGGACGTCGTGCCTGACATCGTGACCATGGGCAAGCCGATCGGCAACGGACATCCTCTCGCGGCGGTCGTGACGACGCCGGAGATCGCCGCGACGTTCGATAACGGGATGGAATACTTCAACACCTTCGGCGGCAATCCCGTTTCCTGCGCGGTGGGGCTGGCGGTGCTGGACGTGATCGAGCGGGAAGGGTTGCAGCAGAACGCGCTGACGGTCGGCGCCTATTTAAAAGGGCAACTGACATCCCTGGTGGCTAGGTACCCGCTCATCGGGGATGTCCGCGGGGAGGGGCTCTTTCTGGGCGTCGAGCTCGTTCGGGACCGGGGCACGCTGGAGGCCGCCACCGCCGAGGCCGCTTACGTGATCGAGCGCATGAAGGACCGCGGTGTCCTGCTCGGGACCGACGGCCCGTGGCGCAACGTGCTGAAGATCAAGCCGCCCATGGTATTCACCAAGGCGGATGCGGACTGCCTAGCCGACGTGCTCGACCGCGTGATGGCCGAGCCTCGCCTGGAAGCCCTGTCACGGTCCGTTCACAGTCTGCCCCGCCAGGCCTGACGACAATCTTGACGGGCTGACCCATGGCCTGTTCCGGGAACACTCATGACGCACGGCAAGGCCCACGCGCCTTGACCCTTACCGAGCGGTGGCCTTCGCGACGTACTGGCGCGCCTCTTGCAGTTCGGACAGGTCGGCGTCCGCCTGTGCCCAGACCTCCAGCAATTTGGAGTAGGCGGTCATCGCACTGGGCCGATCACCGCTCTGCACGGCGGCCCGGGCTGCGCCGAGCAAGGACCGGGCACGCTTGGAGTGCCGCGCGAGGGAGGTCGCGAATTGCTGGGCCGCCTCGTGAGGACGGCCTGCGCGCAGCAGGATTTCGCCGAAGAGTTCGTGGGAGGGCTTGATCATGTCGGGAGGCCCGGAGGGCGGCTTCTCCTTTTCCTCAAGTTCGACCGCGGTCTTCATCAGAGCGATGGCGTCGTCATAGGCGCCTTTCGCCGCGCGGGCGACGGCCGCAACCTGCAACTCCTTGACTTCCGACGGCTTGGCGCGGCGGGTTTGGTCCGCGTCCTTGCCCTGCTTGCGGAGGGCCTGCAGCTCAGCGAAGGCGGTCTCTGCCTCCGGGAGCCCTCGCTGGGCCGCGACCAGTCCGCGGATGTACGCGGGGAGGGCTCGGGTCTTCCCGTCGTCCTTGGGCGCTGCTCTCTCGAAGAGTTGCGCTGCCACCTCCCACCGCTGCGTTTCCACAACGTAGGTCGCCGCCATCTCGTCGAAGTAGCGTCCCACGTCGCCTTTGTGTCCGAAGGGTTTTCCTTTCTGCTGGTGGCCGGCTTCCCGCATGTCATTGCGCTTGAGCGCGAGCAGTTCTTCGGCCTGCTTGTATCGCCCCTGCTGAAGGTACACATACTGGAGCCAATACAGGCTGTGGTAGTCGCGCAGTCCCAGGTGCAGTCCCTGGCGTTTCACCCACGCCACCGAGGCCACCCACCCGGCTTCGTTCGAGGCCGCCGCTTCCGGCCACATGCCCAGTTGCAGGAAGATATGCGCCGGCATGTGCTGGGCGTGGTGGGCGTCGGGGGCGATCTGAGCGTAGCGTCGAGCGGCCGGTAGCGCTAGGATGGCGTGGTCCGGGTCGTCGAACGCGTGAATGGTGTAGTGCGCGGCGCAGGGATGATCGGGATTCTTGCGGTACACGTCGAGCGTGACCGCACCGGCCTGGATCCGAGCGCGCACCCGGCTGTCCGACTCGCCGGCGAGAGCAAGCAGTGAGAGCGCGTAGAAGCAAGCCGCTTCCAGATCATCGGGATGGTCCCGGTAGAGTTTCTCCATGGCGGCGGCGTAGGCCTTGTCGCGGGCCGCCTTGTCGCCCTCTCCATACAGGACCTTGACGGCGCTCAGATACGCGCGTTCTCTCGGCGTCAGCTTGCCGCTGTCTTTGATTTTCTCAAGCGCCTTTCGAGCGGCTTCCGTGTCCTGTTCCTTCCAGATCGGATGGTTGTGCGCCATGGCTTCGCCCCAGTAGCCCATCAGGAAGTCAGGGTCGGCCTTCGTGGCTTCGCGAAACGCCTCCTGCGCTTCTTCGTACCAGAAGGAATGCAGCGCGGCGACGCCCCGCAGGAAGTGACTTTGCGCGTGAGCGGAACCGGACGTGGGGAAGTCGATGCTGCCTAGCTTCGATTGCTGAATGCCGGTCCCTGAAGCCCAGGCCTGGCTCATGGAACCCAGCAGCAGGAACAGTACCAACCTGATGAGAGCGGTCCGGCGTGAGGACATGATCATACCTCTCCAACGGAAAGAGTAATGGAGATGTGGCTCTTCCGCAAGGGCATGACCGCTAGCCGCCACTCGCGTGTGCTAGCGCTCCGAGGGCCCCATGTCCGGCGACGGCATGACCGTCAGACAGCAGATCGTTCAGGTGATCACCGGGACCCGCTGTTCCTCCCGGGACCTCGCCCACCGCCTCGGCATTTCCGAGCGGCAGGTCGAAGAACATCTGGCGCACATCGCCAGGTCGGTGCACCGCGAGCGGCACGGGCGGTTCCTGCTCGACCCGTCCCTGTGCCAGGACTGCGACTTCGTGTTTCGCGGGCGCGCGCGCCTGACCCGGCCGAGCCGCTGCCCGCGCCATCCAGGCCGAGATCGAAATGGCATTGACGTACGGGGGGGTAAGCAATACTTGCGGCCGTTCGTCGCGTTTGCTAGGGTTCATCTCGCTTCCCGGTTCGCCCGCAGCACTTCTCCTCTTGGTGGCGGGTATAGCGCGGTTGGTTAGAGCGCCGGATTGTGGATCAGGAGGTCGGGGGTTCGAAACCCCTTACCCACCCCATACTTTTTCCCACAGCGTTTCCCGGTTTTCGGTATATGATTGTCCGGGGGGCTCCAGGAGGGCGACAGCGTATGAGGAAAGCGGTTCGATCCAATTTGCGCGGGAAGGGAAAGACAGCTCAGCCGCTGGTCGGCGTGATCATGGGCTCCAAGTCCGACTGGGAGACGATGGCCCATACCATTGAGACGCTGGAGAAGCTGGGCGTCCCTTTCGAAGTGCGCGTGGTCTCGGCCCACCGCACGCCGGACCAACTCCTCGAATACGCCGAGACGGCCGAGCGGCGCGGGCTGGAAGTGATCATCGCGGCGGCCGGAGGAGCGGCCCACCTCGCCGGCGTGACGGCGGCGAAGACGGTCCTGCCCGTCCTCGGGGTGCCTATGGAGTCCAAGGCCTTGAAGGGGTTGGACTCCCTGCTCTCGATGGTGCAAATGCCGGCCGGGATTCCCGTGGGGACGCTGGCGATCGGCAAGTCCGGCGCCGTGAACGCCGCGCTCTTTGCGGTCGCGATCCTCGCGGGGCAATACCCGAAGTTCCGCCGGGCGCTGCACCACTACCGCACAGCCCAGGCACGGGCGGTGCTCGCGCAACCAGACCCGCGTAAAGCGTTCTGACCCCGTATATAGTAGATCACCGTTTTAAAGGCCATATATTTAGCGTATTGACACTGTATAAATATACTCTACACTTTTACTGTTCATGGATAGCTGAACGCCGTGAAGTTCTAGCCTCAAGTCTGTCTCTTGCCTCGGGAAGGAGATTGAGGTGGCGCGACTGTCTGAAGCGGTGCCGAACACCCTGTCGTTCGACGAGGTATGCCGGCAGACCGGGCTCTCGCGTAGCACGCTGCACAATTACGTCCGGCGCGGGCTGATCCCGAAACCCGACCTGTGCCGGGACCGCGACTCCGCGCGCCGGTACCGCAAGATGTCCTATTTCCCGCCTTCCGTTCTGGAGCGCCTCGCGGCGATCCAGCGGCTCAAGGACGACGGCCACAGCCTCGACGGGATCGCGGAGCGGCTTGCGCTGCAGGACCAAGGGGTCGTCCCGATGCCGGGGGTCCGTGTGCCGTCCAAGCGGACCGCCAAGATGGACATCCCGACGTCCATCACCCAGATCGGGTACCCCGCGTACATGCTGAACCGGAACTGGGACGTCGAGTGGATCAACGAGGGGGCGGAACAGCTGCTCTTCGGCCGGCCGATCAGCAAGATCCCCAACATCGAAGACCGCCATTTCTTCAAGCTCCTTTTTACCACCAACTCGCGCGACCTGGTGACCGACTTCGAAGCCTTCGTCAAGAGCCACCTGCCGCTTGTGCAGGGGGACATTCCCCCCCCGCGCCAGAACCCGCTGCTGGTGCCGATCGGCGGGGACAGCGTGAACTGGTTAGCGCGGCTGTGGCCGGCCGAAGGGGGCCCGAAGATCAGCGCGATCGATCGCCGGGAGGAAAAGATCCGATTCCGGCCGGCGCACATGGAGCGCTACCACCGGGTGGCGGCCCTCTTCCGTGAGGGCACGCTCGTCATCTGGATCCCGGCCGTGGTGAACATGGACCCGATCCTGGATTTCCTCACCGGGCGCCAGCAGGTCATCACCGACCTGTTGATGCACCGGCTGCCGGCGCTCTGCTCGATGGCCGTCCTGGTCGCCGACCTGCAGAACTCGGTCAAGATCTCCGCCGACTTGCCTCCCGACGAGTACTTCAAGCTGATCACGGAAATCTGGGCTCGGCTGGAGGAGCCCTTCCGCAAGCATCAAGGGACGATGGGCAAGCACATCGGCGACGGCGTGGTCCGCTACTTTCTGGCCAAGCCCGGCAGCGTGTCGGACCACGTTGTGCGGGCCCTGCTCTGCGCGCAGGCGATTCGGGAGTGCATGGTCACCGTCAATGCGGCCTGGAAAGGGAAAAAGCATTGGACGAACGACCTGGTGCTGAACATCGGGCTGCACGAAGGCCGCGAGTGGTTCGGGTATATCCCGACCGTGCCGACGCCGGAGTTCACGGCCCTCGGGGATACGGTCAATATCGCAAGCCGGCTTTCGGGGTTTGCGCGAAGCGGCGCGCTCTGGGTGTCCAAGCAATTCCTGAGCACCCTGCCCCCGGAGGTGGACGACCACATCGTGTATGGGATTCGAAGGCGGGCGGCCGAAGGAGAGGTCTGGATCCCCAAGACCTACTCGCGCGTGGTCGACTTGCTCGATCCGGAGTCCATACGGAACTACAAGCACCATGATATCGTGAATCTCTCCGTCACCGAGATCCTCCAGGTCGACGAACCGGCGATCCGCCAGGCGACGGCGGCGAAGTCCCCTCCTGCCTCTCCCGCTCCACCAGGGGGCGCTGGTCGCTCCTGATACGCCCCGGCTTTTTCCTCCAGGATGGTCCCCCCCGCAAGGGCATTTGACATGGCCGGTTGTCTGGAGGTACCGTGCCTCCGTTGCTAACCCGTGTGAGGCGCAGATGAGGAACTCCAGGCACTCTCCGACAGACATGCTCTTCGGTTTCCTGCTCCTGGTCCTGGCGAGCGTCTTCCCCTGGGCCGGCGAGGCGCGCGCGGCGGCGGAGCTCATAGAGGGTAACTATTGGGCCCTGATCATCGGCATCGACAAATACTCCGCCCTGCCGGAGGACAAGCAGCTCAAGTCGGCGCGCAAGGACGCCGAGTCGGTCGCCGCCGTGCTGCGCGACCGGTACGGGTTCGCCAAGGAGCGGATAATCGAGCTGTACGACGAAGCGGCCACCCGCAAGGCGGTGTTCAAAGCGTTCAGCAACCTCAAGCGCGAGCTGACCGGCAAGGACAGCCTGTTCATCTATTTCGCCGGCCACGGCGCCTACGAAGGGCGGATCGAGAAGGGCAACGAGATCGGGTTCTGGTTGCTCGCCGATTCGGAGGAACCGTCGATCGACCCGTCCTCGGCGCTCCAGAATACCCAGGTTCGGGACTTTACCCAGGGCTATGCGGCCCGGCATGTCTTCCTGGTCGCCGACGCCTTTTTCACCGCCAAGCTGATGGGCAAGACCAGCGCGCTCGTCGGCGGCAAGGACCTCGCCAAGTCGTTGTATAAAGACAGGTCGCGATGGGTCCTCATATCGGGCAGAAATTTTCCGGAGCCGGACCTGGCCGACAAGAACAAGCAGGGCCACAGCCTGTTCGCCTGGCACCTCGTCAAAGTACTGGAGTCGAACACCAGCCCGTATATGATCGTCGATGATCTCGTCGAGCCCCTGGCCGTGCGGGTGTCCAATGAGAAGCAGGGCAAACTGCCCAAGAGCGCGCCCATCATGGCGGCCGGCGACGAAGGCGGCCAGTTTGTCTTCCGGCTCCTCCCGGAATTCCGGAAAAAAGGCGACGTCGTCGACGCGGAGAAGGCCAAGGCTGTCGAGAAAGACCGGGCCCGGCTGGAAGCGGAAAAGGCCAAGGCCGAGGCCGCGCAGAAGGAATTGGAAGAGCTGGAACGACAACTGAAGCAAGCGGAAGAGGCCTTGAAAAAGAGGAAATAGGCTTGCCGAACTGGCGCGAGGGCGTCACTCCCTATCAATGGCGTGTCCTGCTCGTGGCCTGGCTCGGGTGGGTTTTCGATTCCATGGACGCGACGATCTACGCGATCGTCCTCCATCCCGCCTTGCATGATCTGCTCCACACCGGCCCAGGGGGCGCGCCGGTCAGCGACGCCGACATCGGCAGGTACGGCGGCATCATCTTCTCGATCTTCCTGATCGGCTGGGCGATCGGCGGCGTGTTGTTCGGCGTGGTCGCCGATTATTTCGGTCGGACCAAGACGCTCATCGCCACGATCCTCATCTACGCCGTGTTCACCGGCATGGCGGCGCTCTCCGAGACCTGGTGGCACCTGGCGATTTACCGGTTCCTCACGGCGCTGGGGGTCGGTGGGGAATGGGCGGCGGGCGCGGCCATCGTGGCGGAAGTCTGGCCTGAAGAGAAGCGCGCCAAGGCGGCCGGAATCCTTCAATCGGCCTGGGCGGTCGGCTTCTTCCTCGCCGCCGCATGTAATCTGCTCCTTCGCGGATACGGCTGGCGCGTCCTCTTCCTCGTCGGGGTGCTGCCGGCGCTGGTGGCCCTGCTGGTCCGGCTGTGGGTGAAGGAGCCGGAGCGCTGGGTGAAGGCCCGCGCGCTGGAGCTGCAAGCCGGCGCGGCACGGGGCGTGAAGCTGCCGGAGCTCTTCCGCGGCGATCTGCTCCGGCCCACCCTCGTGGGGGCCGGGCTCGCGTTCGTGGCGGTGTTCGGCCTGTGGGGCGCCACGAATTGGACCGCCACGCTGGTCCGGCGCCTTCCCGACATGAAGGGATTGGACGCCGCGACGGTCGCCACCAACGTCAGCTACGCCATCATGTGGCTGAACGTCGGCGCGCTGGCAGGCTACCTCGCATTCGGCCCGCTCGCGGATCGCTTCGGGCGCCGGCCCATCTTCGCGCTGATGTGCGCGGGCGGCTTCGTGATGCTGCCGGTCATCTTCCTGGTCCCGCGCCCGTACGAGCACGTGCTGCTGTTGCTCCCCCTGCTGGGGTTTTTCAACAACGGGATCTTCAGCGGGTTTCCCATCTATCTCCCCGAGCTGTATCCCACCCGCATTCGCGCGACGGGCGCGGGGTTCTGCTTCAACGCCGGCCGCGTGCTGGCCGCGGTCGGGCCCTTTCTCACCGGGTTCCTGGAACAGTCGCTGGGGAGTCTGGGACGGGCGGCGAGCGCGATCGCGCTGATCTATCTGGTGGGGCTCGCGATCCTGCCGTTCGCGCCGGAGACGCGCGGCAAACCCTTGCCGGACTGATGTGGCTTTCTCATCCGCGAAAGCTGGGATGCTGTCCTGGGCCGTGATCCTGCTCCTCCTCGACCCCGCCGCCGCCATCGAGCTGAAGGAGGACCCCGGCGGCTATGAGGGAGTGCCGTGGAAAGCGCCGCCGGAAGAAGTGCCCGGCCTGGAACTGGTGCAAGACAGGGGGGACCTGAAAGTCTATAAGAAGCCCGGCCCGCCTCCGCCGATCGCGGGCGCGGCAGTGGAATCGCTGTGGTACCGGTTCTATAAGGGCCGGTTCGAGAGTGTGGCGATCAGATACGCGGGCAGGGAAGCGCATGAGAAGATCCGGGCCTGGGCCTTGGAGCGCTTCGGTCCGATTCCCAAAGGCGAGTTTCGCTTCATGCAGGAGTTCACGTGGGTGGGCCCGGAGACCACGGTCCTGCTGCAATTCGATGTGGCAGGGAAACGGGGGGTGCTCTTTTACACCAGCCGGGCCTTGCAGGCCGAGTTGAGCGCCACCATCCCCCTCGAGTAGACCCTCCGGACGGGCACGGGAAAGCGGTCGGGCCTACTGGCGGATGGTCCGCTCGAACACCTTGGCTTCGAGGAAGAGGTCGAAGAGGCTTTTATCGATGTGGCCCTCCTTCGCCTCGTAGCCGAGGATGTCCAGCGCCTTCGGGACCGGGACCGCTTTCTTGTACGGCCGGTCGGAGGCCGTCAACGCGTCGTAGATGTCGCTGATGGTCATCATCCGGGTCTGGATCGGGATCTCCGGCGCGGAGATCGCGCGGGGATAGCCCTTGCCGTCCAACTTCTCATGATGGCCGTACGCGATCTCAGGGATCCGACGCAGCTTGCTCGTCCATGGAATGGTAGCCAGGAACCGGTAGGTATGCGTGACGTGGCTCTCGATCTCCAGGCGGTCTTCGTTGGTCAGGCTGCCCCTGGGGATGGACAGGCTGACCAGCTCGGGCGCGGTGAGGAAGGGCTTAGGTCCTTCGAAGGAGGTGAACTTTTGCGCGGCAATCTCATTGAGCCGCTCGAACCCGCCCTTCTCCAGCACGGTCGGGATGTTGCAGTTGAGCAGGAATTGTAAGATTTCTTCGGTCTCTTCCAGCTTGCGTGCCACGTCCGCGTCGACCTGGGCGAGCAGCTCGGTGGTCTCTTTGGGGTTCGAGTACTGGTAGATGGAGATCTTGCGTTCCAGGGCCTCCTTCTCCAGCGTCCGCTTGATGAAGTCGAAGCGGGCCTTCAGGACCGCGACCTCGGAGGGGTAGAGCTTTTCCGCTTTGACCAGGACGTTCTCCCGCACGCCCACTTTCCCGAAATCATGCAAGATGGAGGCGTAGCGGATCGCCTTCATCTGGTCGTAGTCGAAAGCGATCTCGGCGAACGGGCCGGTTTCGACGCGGTCCACGATCTCGGCGAGGCCGCAGGTGAGGGTCGCCACCCGCCCGGAATGCCCGGAGGTCGTGGGGTCACGGGCTTCGATCGCCACCACGCTGGCCGCGATGAAGCCCTCGAAGAGCTTGTTGATCTCGTCGTAGAGGATCGCGTTCTCGATGGCGGCGGCGGCTTGCCCGCCCAGGGCCATCAGCAACTCCTCGTCTTCCGCGTCGAAGGGGGGACCGGGCGATCCCTGCTCGATCTCGGCCTCATGCCCCGCGGGGTTCTTGTTCAACACCTGGAGCACCCCGACGACCTCATCCTTGGTCGAGAGCATCGGAACGGTGAGCATGTTGCGCGTGTGGAAGCCGGTCGCCTTGTCGACGGCGGGATTGAACCGGGGGTCCGCGTAGGCGTCGGGGATGTTCAGGGGCCTTTTGGTCTGGGCGACGTGGCCCGCGATACCCTTGTCGGCGGGGAACCGGATCTCCCGCGCGCCCTGCGCCACCTTGCTCCACAACTCGTTCTTATCCTTGTCCAGCAGAAAGATGCTGCCGCGCGTGGCCTCGACCACCGAACGGGAGTGCTCCACGATTTCTCCCAGCAGGACGCCGAGGTCCCGTTCCGTGGCCATGGCCATGGCCACGTTCAGGATCGCTTCGAGTTTTTCGATGCGCCGTTCTCTCGGGTCCGGATGCGGCACGCGTGGCCCCCCCTCGTGGCACCTAGGGTACACCTTCCGGTCGCGACGTTCAACGAAGTACGCTATAATGCCGCTATGCGGATCTGCCCCAAGTGCCGCCTCATCGCTGCGGATGATCCGGTCTGCCCTGAATGCGGATGGAATGTCGCCACGAGCGTCCTTGCCGGGCCGCTTCCCGCGCTAGCCGCGCGGCACGCCGATCATTTGCGATACCTGTCCGTCTTTACCGGGCTGATGTTCAGCGCCTCCCTGATCGGCGCCTTCGCGACGACGCGGGGCGATCACTTCATGCCCGCCGTCTCGATCGCCCTGCTCGGCGCCGGGCTCATCGCCGACCTCTTTCTGCTCCTGCTCATCAACCGGACGGCGTCCCTGTATGCCGAGGCGGCCCGCTGGACCGTGGGCGCGGCGCTCACGTTCCCGTTCGGCACGCTGATTTTCGCTTGGCTGCTGGCTCGGCGGGTCCGGCAGGGCGAGACTATTTTGCGGGGTGATTCGAATGGAAGAGAATAAGGCGGACGTTCCGGACGGCGCGAGGCGGAGCTTCTTTGCCTGGCTGATCATGGCGTCGGCGGGCCTGATCGGCATCAGCCTGGCGGTGCCGTTGGGCGGCTACGTGGTCTCGCCGGCCCTCAAGCGGCGCGAGAAGAGCTGGGTGGACGTGGGCCCGGTGGCCGACTTGCCCGTGGGCGAGCCGGCGCAGCGGGATGTCGTCATGACGATTGCCGACGGGTACCAGGAGGTCGCGTCCGTGAAGGGAGTCTGGGCGCTGCGCCGGGAGGCGAACGAGGTGACGGTGTACTCGCCCATCTGCACCCACCTCGGCTGCGGCTTCCGGTGGGACGGCGAGGAGAAGAAATTCAAGTGTCCGTGCCACGGGAGCCTGTTCGATGCCGACGGCAAGGTTGTCGGAGGGCCGGCGCCCCGACCGCTGGACCGCCTGCCGGTCAAAATCGAGAACGGGCGCCTGATGGTTCAATACAAAGAGTTCAAGTCGGGCACAAAGGGTCAGGTGGAGATCTGATGGCCTCAAAAATTTACGAGTGGCTGGACAGCCGGCTCAAGCTGAAGCCCGTCAAGGAGACGCTGCTCGATGAGCCGATCCCCGGGGGCGCGTCCTGGATCTACGTCTTCGGCTCGGCCACGTTGTTTCTCTTCTTCCTGCAGGCGATCACGGGCATGTTCCTCGCAGTGTATTACGCCCCCACGCCAGACCACGCCTACGACAGCGTCCGCTACATCGAGACGCAAGTCCTCTTTGGGACCTTTGTGCGGGGCCTTCATCATTGGGGGGCCTCTGCGATGGTGGTCGCCATCGGGTTGCACATGCTGCAGGTCTTCCTGTACGGCGCGTACAAGCCTCCCCGCGAGGTCATGTGGATCGTCGGCGTGCTGCTGCTGCTGCTCACGATGGGGTTTGCCTTCACCGGCTACCTGCTGCCCTGGGACCAGAACGCCTACTGGGCCACTCAGGTAGGGATCAACATGGCCGGGGGCGTGCCCTTCGTGGGGACGTTCCTCGTGAAGGTCATGCGTGGGGGGGACATGCTGGGCGCGCTCACGCTGTCCCGCTTCTTCGCGGTGCATGTCCTGTTCCTGCCCGCGACCATCGTGGCGCTGATCGCGCTCCACATGTTCATCCTGCGACGGGTGGGCCCGGCCGGGCCGTGGTCGGGCGGGCTCGATCGCCGTGCCCGGAGCCCGGAGTCGCCGCCGGCGTCTCCCCCGCCTTCGAAAGAGGAGGGGCAGCCCGCCCGCCCGCCCACCGAGCGCCGGGCCAGGAGAAGCGAGCCCTTCTATCCCCGGCAGGTCTTCATGGACGCCGTGGTGATGGTGGGCGTGTTCCTCGTGGTGTCGGTGTTGGCGCTGTCCATCCCCTTTCCCCTGACGGACAAGGCCAACCCGTCGGACCACAGCTTCATCCCGGTGCCCGAGTGGTATTTCCTGTTCTACTATCAGTTCCTCAAGTACATGGAAGGCCCCATCCTGGGGCCGATCGCCACGTGGGTGATCCCGGGCGCGTTCATCGGCCTCCTGCTGGCGCTTCCCTTTCTGGACCCTTCCAAGGATAGGGCGCCGTCGTCCCGTCGCGTGACGCTCAGCATCGGCACGCTGTTCCTCGTCGGCGTCTTCACGCTGGTCGGGCTGTCGCTTCACGACCTGCAGGCGATGAAGCGCACCGACCCGGCCGTCGCGTCAGGCAAAGCGCTCTATGATCAGTTCGGCTGCACCGGGTGCCACCGGATTCACGGCGCGGGCGGGGCGGTCGGGCCGGACCTTTCCTACATTGGCGATCACCGTGACCGCGACTGGCTGATCAAGCACTTCCGCGATCCGCAGTCCACATCGCCCGGATCGATCATGCCGAAGTTCCCGCTGGACGAGCGGCAACTCAACGAGCTGACCGCCTACATGCTCAGCCTGAAGAAGAGGGTGTAGGGGCGCTTGCGCCGATCATGCCAATCGGCTAAGCTGCTTCTCCTCAGGCTGCGCGCGTGTTCATCAATTTATTACGGAGGGGGATAAGGCTGTGAAAGAACGAGTGTGGACAGCGGCGGCGGTGCTGGCTCTGGCGCTCGCGGGATGCGGGGGCCCCGGCCAGACCGTCAAGTTCTCGGCTTCGGCGGCGACGGTCCCGGCGCCGGAGAAGGCGCAGAATGCGTTGCGGGTGGCGGTGGCCCTGTTCGAAGACCTGCGGGCCGACAAGGGCCGGGTCGGGCGGTACCAACATTACGTCGAGACGAGAGTGGACCAGTTGGTCCCCGCCAAGGGAACCGCGTCGGAGCAGGTCACGGAGTTTGTGGCGGAGTATTTGAAGCGCGCGGGCTTCCAAGTGACCCGCGTGCAATCGGGCGCGGCGGCGGGCGCGGCCGATGTCGTGCTCACGGGCCAAATCGAGTCGTACTGGAACGAGGCCGTGGGACGGTTTTTCCACACCGAGCTGATGTCCAAGAACCGGCTGGTGCTCCGGGCGTCCAACACGGGCGACGGCAGCACGGTCCGCACGACGGTGGCGGGAGAAGGGACCACGACCGTGTTCTGTTTCTGCCCCACTGATCTGGAAAAGCTGAACAGCGAGGCCCTGGGGGAGAGCGTGAAGCGGTTCCTCGGGGACGTCGTCGTGGCGGATCGGGGACTCCAGCCCAAGCGGTAGGGGCTTTTGACAGGGCAGCGCCATGGCCACCCCGCCCGTGCCGGACGACCAACTCCGACGGCAGCTCGAAGAGCTGCTGGCGCTTCCCGACACGGACCCGCAGGCCGCGCTGCTGAAGGACCTGCTGGGCTCGGTCCTCCGGCTGAACGAGTCGCGGCTGGACATGCTCGATCTCAAGATCCTGCACCGCAGCCTGCGGGAGATGCGCTACGCGTTCCGGGCCTTCATGCCGTACCGCGACCGGCGCAAGGTCAGCATTTTTGGCTCGGCCCGCATCGCGAAGGACCATCCTCTGTGCGATCTCGCGCGCCGCTTCGCCCGGCTCCTCGCCGAGCGCGGCTACATGGTCATCACCGGCGCCGGCGAGGGCATCATGCGGGCGTCGAACGAGGGCGCCGGGCGGGAGAACAGCTTCGGCGTGAATATCCTCCTGCCCTTCGAGCAGGAGGCGAATCCGGCGATCGCGGACGACCCGAAGCTCATCCACTTCAAGTACTTCTTCACGCGCAAGCTGTTCTTCGCCCGTGAGTCGCACGCCAGCGTCATGTTTCCCGGAGGCTTCGGGACGCACGATGAAACGTTCGAAATCCTCACGCTTCTTCAGACGGGGAAAAACAATCCTCACCCCGTCGTTCTGTTGGACCTGCCCGGCGGCGCCTATTGGAAGGAATGGGAGCGCTTCGTCCGGGAAGACCTGCTGGCCGCGGGCCTGATCGCACAGGCGGATCTGGGGCTCTTCCGAATCGTGGATTCGGCCGAGGCCGCCGTGGCCGAGATCGACGGGTTCTACCGCAACTATCACTCCAGCCGGTTCGTCAAGGACCGGCTGGTGCTCCGCCTGCAGCATCCGCTGACGGCCGCGCAGGTGGACAGCCTCAACGTCCGGTTCGCGCATCTCTGCCCGGACGGCAAGATCGAGCAGCGCCAGGCCCTGCCGGAAGAAGCGGACGAGCCCGCGCTCCTCGCGCTTCCCCGGCTGGTCGTGCCGTACCACCGGCGAAGCGCCGGGGGGCTCCGGCAGCTCATTGATGTCGTGAATACGCTGGCGGTCTAGCGAAACCGAGCCGGCCCCGGCCCGGTGCTCGTTAGTGCCGTAAGGTCACGGAGATGGTGCTGCTGCGCGCTCCGAAAAACTCCCTGGAGAACTCCTCTACCACCACCGGGTCGTAGCCCTTGCAGCTGAAGATGTCGAGGTAGGCCCGGTTCGTGTCGTTGGCGAAGTGTCCGCTGATCAGGGAGGTCTCGATGAGCTGGATCATCGAGTAGCCCGCCACCCGTCCGTCTCCGAAATGGACGATCTGGCAGTCGCCGTACCGTTTCATCCCGATCAATGTGCAGAGCGCGATGACGTAGGCCTCGATGTGGTCGCGGTCCCGGATGGTGTCGGGCCTACAGTCCTGGAGGTCAACTGCAGTGGAGAGGCCCCAAGCCTTCCCGTCCCCGATCAGCTCGTCCGTCGAGCCCGTGGCGGCGGGAGTTGGGGCCATCGTTGGCAAGATCGCACCTTCGGCGTTGGCTAATGCGTCCATCGATATCGAGTACCTCCTGGCTGATTGTGGTTTCGCCCGTGTTACATCGCATGTGAAGCGCACTATAACACAGTATTTTTCTCGTGCAATATCTTTTTTCGCCTCCGTTCAAAAATCTTTCGACGGCACGTAGTCCCGGATCCGTGCGTGCGCCTCCTCGACGGCCATCTTTTTCAATTCCACCTGCCGCCGCACCCACAACTCATGCTGCTCCCGTAGGTGATGCTCCTGGCGGCGCTGGAACGCGCCGCCTCCCAGCGTCCAGATCGATGTGTAGAACGTGTCCTTCTGCGACGACAGCAGGCCCGCCTGGCCGAGCGCCGCTTCCTCGTCGAAAATCGGGGAGTCCCAGGTCCAGGTCTCGTCGTATTTCGGCGCGGTGGTGCAAGCGGTGATGATGAGGAAGACGAGAAGAAACGCAACGGGTTTCATGGCGGGAGCATAGCGGGGAGGGACGGATGAATCAAGAATTGTCGGGCGAGAAACCGCGCCGCAGGGTGTTCTCGGAGACCACGGCCGCCGTGACGAACTGCAGCAGGTAGTCGGGCCCGCCCGCCTTGGCGCCGATCCCCGAGAGCCGCCCGCCGCCGAACGGCTGCCGGCCCACGAGCGCGCCGGTGATCCCCCGGTTGATGTAGAGGTTGCCGACCAGGAACTCGTCGCGGGCGCGGGCGATGTGGCGGGGGCTGCGGGAATACAGGCCGCCGGTCAGCGCATAGTCCGACGCGTTGGCGAACGCCAGGGCCTCGTCGAAGTCGCATGCCCGGAGCACGGCCAGCACCGGCCCGAAGACCTCTTCGCGCGCCAGGCGATGCCCGGGGCGGATGCCGGTGACGATCGCCGGCCCGACGAAGTTGGGTCCCGGCCGCTTGTCGAAATCCGGCAGCAGGACGGGCGTTCCTTCTGTCTTGGCGATGTCGAGGTACTCGAGCACTTTCCCCACCGCCCGCTCGTCGATCAGGGGGCCAAGCCCCGCGCCCGGCTCTTCGGGCGGGCCCATCCGCACGCTCCTCGCTGCCTCCACGAGCCGCTCGACGAAGACGTCGTGGATCGAATCCAGCACGATGACGCGCGAGCAGGCGGAGCACTTCTGGCCCTGATAGCCGAGAAAGGAGGCCGTGACGCCCGCGACCGCCTCGTCGAGGTCGGCCGTGTCGTCCACGATGATCGCGTTCTTGCCGCCCATCTCCGCGATGACCTTCTTCACCTCCCGCTGTCCCGGCCGGACGCGCGCGGACTCGGCGATGATCTCCAGGCCGACGGCCTTCGAGCCGGTGAAGGCGATGATGGGCACGTCGGGATGGGCGACGAGGCGGCGCCCGACGTCCGGCAAGCCGGGCAGGAAGTGCAGGACGCCGTCGGGGAGACCGGCTTCGCGGAACGCGTCCACCAGCGCATAGCCGGTGACCGGCGCGCGCTCCGAAGGCTTGAACACGACGGCATTGCCGGTGACGAGCGCCGCCGCCACCAGGCCGGTCGGGATGGCGAGCGGAAAGTTCCAGGGAGAGAGGACCGCCGCGACTCCGCGCGGGCGATACACCAGATGATTGAGCTCGCCCGGCTCATGCCCCAGGCGCAGCGGGTGCATGAGCCGGCGCATGTGCCGGCTGTAATAGTCCAGGAAGTCGATGGCTTCGGCCACGTCGGCGTCGGCCTCCCGCCAGCCCTTGCCCGTTTCGAAGACTTCCAAGGCCGCCAGCTCGAACCGCCGCCGTCGCAGCACGTTCGCGCAGGCGGAGAGCAGGGCCATGCGGTCCCGGGGCGGCACATCCGCCCACGTCCGCCCCGCCGCGCCGGCGCGGGCGACCGCCTGGTCCACGTCCTCGGGCGCGGCGGCGGGCACGAGGCCGATCACCTCCTCGGGGCGCGCGGGGTTGCGGGAGGTGAGCGTCGAGCGCCCGCCGCCGGGAGGAGCCGGCCAGGCCAGGTCGATCGTGCGCGGACCTCCGCCGAGACGCTCCTTGAAGGCCGCGATCGCGGTCGCCATCTTTTGACGCGACTCCGCGCGCGAGAAGTCCGTGTGGGGCTCGTTGGAAAAATGCAGGCCCCGATCCTTGCGCGGAGGCGAGGGGGTGGGAGCGGGCGGCCGGAGCAAGTCATCGAGGCTCTGGCTCCCCAGAAACTGCCGGCGCAGGATGGACTCGTTGGCGGTGTTCTCCAGCAGGCGTCTCACCAGGTAGGCCATGCCCGGAATCAAATCGCCGACCGGCGCGTACACCCGCAGGCGATGGCCCGCGTTCACGACGGACGCCTGCAGGGGTTCCGCCATGCCGTACAGCATCTGAAGCTCCACCGCCTGCGCGGGCATGCCGCGCCGTTCGGCTTCGGCCAGGGCCATCGCGACGTGGCGCAGGTTGTGCGTGCCGAAGGCGGGCCGGATCACCGCAGCGTGCTCCAGCAGGAGCGGGATCAGCCGTTCATAACAGGCGTCGGTGTCGGCCTTGTGGGCGAAGACCGGCACGGGCCAGCCGCGCTGCCGGTGGAGGATGGTCTCGTAGTCCCAGTACGCGCCCTTGACCAGGCGGACTCCCACCGGACTGCCGCGCGTCTTGGCCCAGGCGATCAGCTCGCGCACGTCGCGCTCGGTGTCCCTGAGGTAGGTCTGGAGCGCAAGGCTCGCGTGGGGGTAGTCGCGGAACTCCTCTTCCATGAGCAGGCGGCGGACGATCCCGAGCGTCAGGTCCTTCCAGGCGTACTGTTCCATGTCGAACGTGACGGCGACCGACCGCTGTATGGCGGTTCTCATCAAGGGACGCAGCCGCGCCGCCACGGCCGCGTAGCACCCGTCCTGGTCGATCGGATCGAACTGCGAGTCCAGCGCCGAGAGCTTGATGGAGACCTGCGTGCGGGGGAGCGCGCCCAGGTGGTCGGCCTCCAGCGCGGGCGCGGGGCGCCACTCGCGGGCCGCGTCCGCCAGCGCTGTGAAGGCGTCCCGGTAGCGGGCCGCGTAGGCGTCGCATTCCGGCTCGCAGACCGGCGCCTCGCCCAGGAGGTCCACGGAATGGGCGAGGCCGCGCGTCCAGAGATCGGCCACGACCGGCAGCGCCTCCTTCATCCCGGCGCCCACGATGAACTGGTTCGCCATCTGGATCGCCTGGGCGTAGATCGTATCGGCCGTCACGCCGGCGCCGAACCCTGCGGAGGACAGCGCCCGCATCCCCCAGCGCACGAGCGAGCGCCCCCCGGCGTCCCGCGGGCCGGTGTCCTGGCGGAAATATTCATCCACGAGTCGTTGGATCTGCGCCGGCGTCTTCAAGGTGGGCAGGACGTCGATGAAGCGGAAGAGCTGGACTTTGAAGGCCTCGTCGCGGATGGTCCACTCAAGGAGCCGGCCGGTCCACCACTTGCGGTCGAACAGGCGCGGGTGGGTCGCCGCCGCGCCTTCGTACAGCCGTTCGGCGTGCCGCCGGATGTCGGCTTCTGTGGCCAGCCGGTCCGCCATGGAGGTCTCCGTGCGCAGGGACGCCTCAGGCGCGCCCCTGCGCTGATTATACATCGGCGGGTCCGGTCTTGAATTGAGGCGCGAGGGTAGGCTAGATTACGGCCATGGCTGAAATTCCCGTCATCACGATCGCGGGCCCGCAGAAAAAGGAGCCGAAGCTGTTCTTCACGCGGGTCTTTTGCCTGCGCCGGGAGCCGCCCCCGCTCGGGCTGCTCGTCGAGTTCCTGAAGGCGCGGGGCGCTACGCCGATCCTGCCCACGGAAGTCAACGAGAAGCTGTTGAACAGCTGGAACTGGGTGGGCATCGAGATCGGCTACCACAAGGACCGCACCCCGATCGTGCTGACCTGCGTCCGGAAAGGCGGCGCCCAGGACGATCTCTTCAAGCAGGACACCGAGGGCCTCCTGAACTTCGTGGAAGCGCATCGCGAGATCGACAACTGGCGCGTGGCGGACCAGTTGCACGCGTGCCGGTTCTACGTTGCCTCGATCCTGGACAAGAACGACATCACGGACGAGGGGTACGACTTCAACGGGTGGATCCTCCAGTTCTTCCAGGAGAACTGCGACGGGATGGTCCAGATCGACGGGCAGGGCTTCTATAATGGAGACGGCGAACTGATCTTCGAGCTGCCGCCGATCGACGACGAGCCCGAAGCTGAACCGGCCACGCCCAGCCCGCAGCCGAGCTAGCCTGGACAGCGCCCGACGCGGTGTGCTAAGGTCCCTTCGCCCTGGCTTGGCGGACGCGCCTGTAGCTCAGTGGATAGAGCATCAGCCTCCGGAGCTGAGGGCCACAGGTTCAAATCCTGTCAGGCGCACCAACCGCCGAATCTACGCGCGTATCTTTCCTGGTGGGCCGTTAGCTCAGTTGGTAGAGCAGCTGACTCTTAATCAGCGGGCCGCAGGTTCGATCCCTGCACGGCCCACCACTCCGAGCTTGCTAGGCCGGCACTTCGATCGAACGTGCCGGATATGCAATACCGCTTGCGCTTGAGCCTCATGACCCCACGAGACGACGATGACGAAGAAGAGGAGGTGCCGCATGAACTTTGTCAGGATTCAAAACTACTTCATCAACCTCGATCAAATTCTGTACGTGCAGGACGCGGGCGAAAATCTGTTCGTCTCGTTCAAGAACGCCCAGGATCTGCCGATCACCATCTTTGTCAAGAAGACCGAACCGGACGGGGCCCAACTCCTTGCGGCACTGCAAGGCCCATTGGGCTGATCCCGTTTTTGTCCCTGCTGATGATGCAATGGTTGTGGATTGCCGCCGTGCTGGGAGCGCAGCTCCTGCTGCCGGGCTGCGGGGAGGGCTCGAATGCCGGCCCGTCTACGCTCGACCCCACGCGTCAGGCGGAGCGGGACGCGATGGTCGAGCGCCAGATCGTGGCACGCGGCGTGAAGGACCAGGCGGTGATTAGGGCGATGCGAAAAGTCCCGCGTCACCGGTTCCTTCCGAATCCCAACGCCGCGATGGCCTATTGGGACGGTCCTCTGTCGATCGGCGCCGGCCAGACGATTTCCCAGCCCTACATCGTGGCCTTCATGACCGAAGCCCTCCGGCTGTTCGGCGACGAAAAGGTGCTCGAGGTCGGGACCGGGTCGGGCTACCAGGCGGCCATTCTGGCCGAGATCGCGCGCGATGTGTTCTCGATCGAGATCGTGCCGTCCCTGCTGGATCACGCGACCGCGCGTCTGAAGGAACTGGGCTACACCAACGTGCGGGTGCGGACCGGCGACGGCCGTCGGGGCTGGCCCGACGCCGCGCCGTTCGACGCGATCCTCCTGTCGGCCTCACCCGAGCAGGTGCCCCAACCCCTCCTGGATCAGCTCGCCGTCGGCGGGCGGATGATCCTCCCTGTGGGCGAAAAGGCGTCCCAAAACCTCGTGCTGATCCGGCGCACCGAGAACGGCTACGAACGGACCACGCTCCTCCCCGTGGCCTTTGTCCCGATGACCGGCGAGGCCCGAGAGAAATAGAGGCAGCCATTGGACCAGATAAAGACGGGCGCCGCCCGCGGTGCTCCTGCGGCGGTTTCCTCGCACGCTTGACTCGTCCGCGGGTTTCTTATAGCCTGCTCTCGACCAATCCCTAACCAGCCCCATTCCTAGGAGGTACGCGTATGGTACCACCCGACGGAGAATCCGCCCAGCCCGAGCCCGTTCCCGACGCCGCCCCTCAGCCACGGACCATCGGCACCGCCTCCGCGTTCTCCATACAGCAGGTCCTTCTGACGATCGCCCTGAGCTACCTCCTGCTCTTTACCCGCAGCAGCGCCTTTGCCCTGGAGATCCTGGAGTTCGTCGTGGCGGGGCTGCTGGTTATCGTGCTCGTCGTGATGGTGATTCCACACCATCTGTGGAGAACCCGCCTGGTCGTGTGGTCCGTCATCCTGGGCGACACGGCCCTGTGCGCCAACGTGTTCTACCTTGCGGGGCTGGACGATCCGGGCCTGTACATCGCCCTGTTCCTGCTCATCCCGAGCGCCATGTACGCGCCGTCGGTGAACGCGCATTTCGCGCTCTCGCTCGGCCTCTGCGCGGGCTACGGGATCATCTGGTACGTGCTGACCGGCCGGAGCGAGCCGTTGTCGGAAGGTGACCTGCTCCGCTTCCCCGTCCTGCTCGTCATCTCCAACTTTTACTGGCAGATCATGGGGATGAGGGCCGGCGGCGGGCCCGCCTGACGCCTTGACAAGCCCTGCCTGATGGGATAGGTTGTCCTTTCTTTGAAGGGCTGCGCTGTAGTTGCTGATCCATGAGCGAAACCGAGACGACCACTCCGACAGCATCCGTCGAGCCGAGCCCACCCTCGGATGACCTCGCGCAACAGCCGCCTCCGCCCGGTCCATCGACGCGCGCGGGCGGCCTGGACAAGGTCAAGGCCTACTTTCTGCAGTACTTCGAGCAGACGTTCGTCCTGCTCACGCTGCTTGTCACCGCCCTCATCAACTACCACCCGCTCATCACCCAGAAGCTCGCGTTCCTGAATTTCTACTTCCTGCCGATCATTTTGAGCGGGTACTACCTGGGTCGCCGTAAAGCGGTGATGGGGGCGTTTTTTGCCGTGTTGATGATCGTCGTGTACGTGTATTACGAACCCGAGGCGTTCATGGCGGAGTCGACCGAGGGCGCGCTGTACGGCCACATCATCGCCTGGGGAAGCTTTCTCATCCTGGCCGGCGCGGTCGTCGGGGGCCTGCACGAAAAGCTGGGGTCCGAGGTGGAGACCACGCGCCGGCTCAACCAACAACTGCAGGGTGAGCATGAGGAGCTCAATCGCGCCAACACCGCGCTTAAGGCCAACTCCGACAACCTGGAGTACCTGAACCGGGAACTGCAGCACCACCAGGAAGAGCTCAATCGCGCCAACGCCACCCTGAAGGACTACAGCGATAACCTGGAGCACAAGGTCAAGGAGCGGACCGAGGAGCTGGGCCGCGCCAACGCCTCCCTAAAGGACTACAGCGAGAACCTGGAAGTCAAGGTCAAGGAGCGGACCGAGGAGCTGGAGAGATCCAAGCAGTCCATCGAGTCCCTGAAGGCCAAGGTGGAGGAGGCGCTGTACTCCACCATGGATTCCTCCGTGGTCAAATTGATCATCGAGGGCCGGCTGCGGAACGAAAAGCGCAACGTGAGCATCCTGTTCTCCGACCTGGTCGGCTTTACCACCCATTCCGAGCAGAACCCGCCGGAAATCGTGATCCGCGATCTCAACCGCTATATCGGCGACATGGAACCGATCCTGATGGCCTACCGCGGCCATATCGACCGTTACATGGGCGACGGTATCATGTGCGAGTTCGGGGCGCCGCATGATTACGAGACCTACCGCATCCTGAGCGTGCTGGCGGCGCTCAAGATGCAGGAAAAGATGGCCAAGATGAGTTATCCGTGGGAGATGCGGATCGGGGTCAGTTCCGGCTCGACCATCACGGGCCTCGTCGGCAGCAAGCGGCAGTCCTACACCGCCATCGGCGATGTGGTCAACATCTCCGCCCGACTGCAAAAGGCCTGCGCCCCCGGCAAGGTGCTCATCGACCGGTACACCTATGAAACCGTCGGCCTCTTCCTCGACGCCCGCAAGAAACGGGACCTGCCGGCGAAGGACGTCACGGAGGGCGAGAAAGAACGGGAACTGGAAGAGCTGCACGAGAAGATCGCGGCCGAGCCGGGCAACGCCCGGTATCATTACGAGATCGGGCAAATTCACTTTGCCCTCAACGAGCCGATCGAGGCGCTGCAGTATTTCGAGAAAGCCCTGCAGCTCGACCCCGGCGACACGCAAGTCAAGCTGGCGTATGCCGAAGCGGGCCTGAAGATCCGGGAGAGCGAGAAGATCAACATCAGAGGCCGGCGGCAGCGCATCGAAGCGTACGAGATCATCGGCCTCAAGGACCCCTTCGAGGACACCAAGAAGGTTTCTCAAAAGTTTGCCCAGGAATACCGGTACGTGCAGAACCTCCTCCAGATCCCCGGCGACGTGACGCTGCCTGTGGAGGCCCTGGACGGCAGCATCGGCCACTCCAAGATGGTCGCGATCTTCGCTTATGCGCTGGCCAGCTATTTCGGCCTGCCGGATAAAGACAAGCAGGACATCCTCCATGCGGGCTTCCTGGCGGACATCGGCAAGGAGATCGTCCCCCATCATCTCCTGAACCGGATGGGGAGCCTCAGCTCCTGGGAGCTGGACATGGTGAGGATGCATCCCGTGGAGGGCGCCCGAATGATGCGGAAGTTGGGGTACGACAACGAGACCATGATCAAGATCGTCCACCACAGCCACGAGAACTTCAGTGGCACCGGCTATCCGGACGGTCTCAAGGGGGACGACATTCCGATCGGGGCGCGCATCGTGGCCGTGGCCGACGCGTACGACGCGCTGATCTCGTGGCGGCCCTACCGGGAGCCCTGGGAACGGCACGTCGCGCTGGACGAAATCGGCCGGAGCGTCGGCAAGGGGCTCTATGATCCCAAAGTCGTGGATGCCCTGATCAAGATCATGAGCTGACGACCCCCTTGAGCGCCGCAGCCTGCCTGCCGTCCCCCCGATCCCATTCCCAGTCAGTCGTCCTCCTCGCGGCGTGTGCGCTGCCTCTTCTCTGCCAGGCCTGCATGGTGGGGCCCGAGCGGAGCGCGCAGCCCGCCATGGAGGAGCAGGAACGCTTCGTCCGCCTGGACGCGCGCGCCGACGACCCGCGCCGGGAAGGCGCGGCGCGGTTTGCCCATCCTGTCGTCTTGAGCCCCGTCGAGTGGGCGCGCATCCTGGCCGGCATCCGCATTCAACGCCGTCAGGACAGCGTCCTGTTTACCCGTGCCCTGGAACCGCCGACCGAGGCGTTCGCGCCGGACGAGATCGTGTACCTCAGCCGGGCGCTGAGCGAGACCTTCGCCAAGGCCCGCCCGGACGAGCGGGTGGTGTTTGCCATGAGCAAGGTGCTCCCCTCCGGCCTGAACGAGATCACCACCGGTGGGTGGTTCGCGGAGGGGGCGCGCCTCCATCTCCTCCTGTCGAACTACCGGCACAGCGTGACGAGGACCACCGTCCGCGAGCGGTTGTGGGCAGAGCCGCTGCGCGCGATCGCCGCGCCCTTCTATGACGTGGTCCAGGGCCAGTATCAGAGCGTGGTGAAGGGCGCAGGGCTTCTCTCCGCGCTGTCGTCCGGCTCGGGGCCCGAAATCGTCATCGAATACCGGGCGTTGCTGGGCGCGCCCCCGCCCGCCGTCCGGCCGCCCGCGACGGCCGTAGAGAAAGTGATCCCTGCGCCGGACGCGGGCCGGCTCCCGGCCGCGGCTGCAGAGGAGCGCCTGCGCGCGCTCAAGCGGCTGCGGGACCAGGGGTTGATTACGGACGAGGAATACCGCGAGAAGAAGAACGAGGTCCTGGGGAACTTTTGATGACGGCTCCCGCGGCAGTGTCCCTCCCGGCGGTGGAGACCGTGCCCACGGGCGACCCGTCGCGCCTGGCCGCCGTTGCGTCTCCCAACCGCGCGCAGTTCGTGCTGCTGCAGACCCTCGTCACGATCGTGCTCTCGTACCAGGTGCTCTTCAGCGGGGTGACCGTTCTGTCCGTGGAGAGCAAGCAGGTCCTCACGCTGGGGCTGTTGCTGGTGCTCGCGAGCGTGATGCTGCTGCCGGCGCGCGTGATGGGCGCCAAATGGTTCATCGGAGGCTTGGTGACGGCGGATACCGCGCTCACCACCGCCGTTATCTACTGGTCCACCGACACCTTCACCGACCTCTACCTGGTCTATTTCCTGATCATCCTGATCGCCGCCGTCACGCCCTCGCTGAAACAGCACATCGCGCTCTCGGTCATCCTCTGCGTGGCCTATGGGGTGATCCAGTATTGGGGGGAATGGCATGCCGGCGCGCTCTCGGAGGGCCGCCTGCTCCGGATCCCGGTCCTGCTGATCATGGCGATCTTCTACGGCGTCAGCGTCGATACGGTGCGCCGGGAGCGCCGGCGGAAGGCCGGGCTGCTCGAAACCATCACGACGCTCGAGCAGGCGAAGGCGGCTTTGTGGGAAAGCAAGGAACGCTATCGGACCTTGGTCGATAACATGCACGACCTCCTCTGCGAGCTCGACCAGGACGGCCGGTACCTGTATGTCAGCCAGAATTATGCCGAGGTCTTGGGGTATCAGGCCGAGAATTTGCTGGGCCGCAATGCCTTCGAATTCGTCCATCCCGACGACCTTGCCGGCGTGGTCGACATTTTCAATAGCCCCTCCGGCCTAGGCCGATCGGTCTTCCGCTATTGCCATCAAAACGGGGAGTGGCGCTGGATGGAAAGCACCGGTAAGGCCTACACCACGGCGGAGGGCGAAACCAGGGGCGTCGTCATTTCGCGGGATATCACCGAGCGCAAGCGGGGGGAAGAGGAGCGCGAGAACCACATTCTCCTGCTGCAGCACGCTCTGGACAATATCAAAGTGCTGCGGGGGATGCTCCCCATCTGCTCGCACTGCAAGAAGATCCGAGACGATCAGGGCCGGTGGCACACGGTGGAAACGTACATGCGGGACCGCGCCGACGTGGACTTCAGCCACGGCATCTGCCCCGACTGCCTGAATTTGCATTATCCGAAATTCTGACGGAGGAGCTCCCACGTCGCGCCGCCGTCGCGGCTTCGGTACAGCCCGCTGCCGTTGGTGCCCAGATAGACGGTCTTCGGATCGCTCGGGCTGATGGCCAGCGATCGGATGTTGAGGCTCGCCAGCCCCGCGTTCTTTGCCTGCCAGGTCGCGCCCCCATCGGCGCTTTTGAAGAGCCCCCGCCGGCCGGCGACGTACAGCGCGCCGGGCGCCGAGAGATCGAGCGCCATCACGTTGATCATCTGGTCCGGAAGCGCCTGGCCGATCCGCGTCCACGACCGCGCCCCGTCCATGGTCTTGTACAAGCCGTTCAAGGTCGCCGCGTACACCGTGTCCGGTCGCCGGGGATCGATGAGCAGGGCATTCACCATGAGCGCGCGGGACGAGGAAAGGAGCTCGGGAGAGATCAGGCCAGCATTCGCCTTGCCCCACGCCTTGGCGCGATTCATGGATTTGTACACGCCCCCGCTCGTGCCGGCGTACATGACGTCGGGACGCAGCGGGTCGATCGCCAGCGTGACGACCATCAGGACGTCCGTCATCCCGTCCATGCGCTTCCGCCAGGAGTCGCCGCCGTCCGCCGACTCGAACACGCCCATGGTGGTGGCCGCCCATAGGTGCGTGCTGTCACCCGGATCCAAGAGCAGCTGATTCACGACCGACGTGATCGTCACGTCATCCAGCCCGGCTTTCTGCGGAGTCCACCGCTGGCCGCCGTCATAGCTTTTATACACGGCGTCGCCTTTCATTCCGGCATAGATGGTGGCGGGGTAGGAGGGATCGATGGCCATCGAGATCACCCGCGAATGACTCATCCCGCCGGAGATTTTTTCCCAGGTCCGGCCCTCGTCCCGGGTCTTGTAGATGTAGTCGTTCGTCGCCACGTAGAGGATGTTCGGATTGGACGGGTGCAAGGCGATCACGACGATGGCCTCGCTGCCGGGGCCGCAGGCGACCTGGCTCAGCAGGATGGTGAGCAGGACCGGCAGGGCCGGCCGTAGACGGAACGGGCGCATGGCTGGATTCTACCATGCGGGCGCCGCGCGGGAGTTGCGCCCGACGGATGAAGCTTAGTATCATCAAGCAGAAGGAACGCCATGCGCATCTCCCCCGTCATCGGCCTGCGCGCCGCGGCGATCGCCGTCGCGGCCGTCTGTCTCCTGCCTCTCCCGCTCCGGGCCGACTCCTCGGTCATGGCCACGGTGGGGGGGGCGCCGATCACCCAGGCCGAGATCGAGCAGGCGCTCCGGCTCCCGCTGTACGAGCTGGAGATGGAGAAGTATCGCCTGACCAGGCGGCGCCTGGACCAGATGATCGTCGAACGGCTTCTGGCACGCGCCGCCGCCGCGCAGGGACAGTCGGTGTCGGCCTTCGTTTCGGCGGAGGTGGAGGGTCGCATCGCGACGATCACGCCGGAGGACGTGGAGGCGCGGTGGCGCGCGAACCGCGACCAGCCGCCGGGGGACGAGGAACGGGCGAAGCAGGACGCGCGGAACGTATTGGTGCGCGAGCGCGCCACGCGTGCGTTGCAGGAGCTGGTCGAGCGGCTGTCCCGCGAGGCCGGCGTGTCGGTGACGATCCAGCCCCCCGATCCTCCCGTCATGACGATCCCGGTCGGCGATGACCCGATGTGGGGCCCGCCGGCGGCGCCGGTCACCGTCATTGAGTTCGCGGACTTCGAATGTCCGGCCTGCAAGGAGAGCCTGCCGGTCCTGCAGCAGCTGCGCGATCTCTACAAGGACCAGGTCAGGCTCGTCTATCGGGACTTTCCCCTGTCCGGGCATCCGCAGGCGCGCCCGGCGGCGGAGGCGGCCCATTGCGCCCACGAGCAGGGACAGTTCTGGACGTACCATGACGCACTCTTCACCCAGGCGCCGGACCTCAAACCCTCCCACTACGTGGCGCTGGCGGAGCGGCTGAGCCTGAATCAGGCGGAGTTCACGGCCTGCCTCGCCAGCGCGCGCCCGAAGGCCGCGGTGGCCCGGGATCTCGCGGACGCCCAGAGACTGGGCCTCAGCGGCACGCCGACCTTTTTCATCAACGGGCGCTACCTGTCGGGCTTCCAGACGCTGGAGGCGCTCCGGCAGCACATCGACCGCGAGCTTCTGGCCGCGCGTGACAGCGCGCGCGCGCCGGACTCGGCCACGGGAACCGTTTCACGATGAATCCATGCACGGACACAGGGAGGATCATGCGACTGGTCATCGTGGCGGCCGTGACGCTTGTCGGTTCGCCCGGCGCGGCTGCAGCCGGGCCGCAGAACCCTCCCCTGACGGTCCCGCTGGTCAATCCGATCGGGGGCAAGGGAGGGGATCCCCAGTTCCAGGGGCTCTTCCGGCGAGTGGTGACGGCGCGGGGTGCCGAGCTTGATGACAGCCGGGCGGGGCAGCACAAGATCAGAATGATCGGCGTCTCCGACACGTTTCCCCCCAACACCCCTGAAATTTACGTCGTGCTTGAGCTCCTGCAGCCCACGTTCGCCGATTTCCGGCTTATCGGCCGGTTCATCCTGGAAGATGAGGAGGGGAAACCCGTCGGGACTTTGCTATACACCGACCGGGCCCAATTCGAAAATGAAGACACGGGGGGGTTCCTCGTGATGAGACAGCCCCCCGGGGGGTTTCCCGTCGGCAAGTACCGCGCCGAAATTCATTATGAGGCGGTCAACGACATCAGCCTGTTGTCTATTGCCCGCTTCAAAGTCGTGCCAGCGGCCGCCAAGTAAGGCTCTCCGCCGGATGCCGTCCAAGCCGCGTCGTTCCCGCCGCCCCCATGTCACCGTCCGCCCCGCCACGCTCGCCGACCTCGACGTGCTGGTGCGGTTCAGCACGGCGATGGCCCAGGAGACCGAGGGCCGCGCGCTGAATCCGGGCCGCTTGCGTAAGGGCGTGCGGACGGTGCTCGAATCGAGTGAGCGGGGTCGCTATCTGGTGGCCGAGGCCGGCGCCGCGGTCGTCGCTCAGGTACTGATTACCTACGAATGGAGCGACTGGCGCAACGGCGTGTTCTGGTGGATCCAGAGCGTCTATGTCGAGCCGTCCGCCCGTCGGCGCGGCGTCTATCAGATCCTCCACCGGCATGTCATGCGGGAGGCGCGCGCGCGTGGTGACGTCTGCGGCGTGCGTCTCTACGTCGAGAAAGACAACGCCGCCGCCCAAGCCGCGTATGCGCGCCTGGGCATGACCCTCACGGCGTACCGCATCTACGAGCAGGATTTCGTGTTGTGATGAGAGGGAAAATGGGGACTGTCCCAATTTTTTCCCGTCGCCTTGACGCGTGAGGAGACGATACAGTACAACACTGTTGAAGAACGTGTTGAAAAATGGGGACAGTCCCCATTTTCCATTTTCTCTGCGAGAGTGGCGGAACTGGCAGACGCGCGAGACTTAGGATCTCGTGGGCAACCGTGGGGGTTCGAGTCCCTCCTCTCGCACCAAAAAGGAAACAGCAGCCATCAGCAATCAGTTTTCCCGCTTTAGTCCCAAGATAAAGAGCTGAACGCTGATAGCTGGGAGCTATAGAGCATGAAGCTTGACGTGACCGAACTGGGCCCGGTGAAGCGGGCCGTCAGGATCGAAGTGCCGGCGGAGGATGTCTCCAAGCGGTTCCAGGACGTCTATGCGGAGCTCAGGAACCAGGTCCACATCCCTGGGTTCCGCGCCGGGAAGGCCCCCCAGGCCCTGCTGGAGAAGCGATACGCGAAAACCGTCGAGGACGACGTCATCCGCCGGCTGATCCCGGAGTATTACAGCAAGGCGATGAAGGAGGCCGGGTTCCGGCCGGTCGCCGTGGATCTCCCGCCGCTCGAGCGTATCAAGATCAAGAACGGCACGCCGCTCGTCTTCACGACCACCGTCGAGATCAAGCCCGTCTTCGAGCTCCGGGAGTACAAGGGCGTCACGCTCAAGCAGGACAAGCGCGCGATCACGGATGAGGAGCTCGACAAGGCGATGCAGGTGCTCCGCCACCAGCACGCGCAGATCGAGACCGTCCAGGAGGACCGCGAGATCGCCGCGGAGGACATCGTGCAGGTGGCGATCGAGGGGATCGAGGGAGCGGGCGCGCCGGCCGGGTTCAAGCCCGAGACCCATCTCATCCGGGCCGGCGACAAGACCCCGATCTACGGGGCGGTGCTCGATGAGGCGATCGTCGGCAGGAAGAAGGGCGCGGCGTTCGAGGCGGGGGGCCCGGCCCTCACCGTGCGGGGCAGGGTGCAGGCCCTCAAGCACAAAGTCCTGCCCGAACTGGACGACGAGTTCGCCAAGGACCTGGGCGAGTACAAGACGCTCGCCGAGCTGCGCGACAAGGTCAAAACGCAGCTGGAGCGCAGCCTCAAGCGGGACATCGAGGAGACGTACAAAGACCTGCTCATGAAGCGGCTCGTGGAGATTCATCATTTCGACGTCCCGGAGTCGCTGGTCCAGCGCGAGCTGGACGCCATGGTCCATGCGGAGCGGTCGCGGCAGCAGCGCCTGCGCCATCTGGCGTCGCACGGCGCGGCGGGCGATCAGGGCGATGCCGCGCCCGCGGCCTTCGACGCCCGGAAGTTCCGCGAGGAGAGCCTGCCGACCGCACAGCAGCGCGTCAAGCTCGGCTTAATTTTGGAGGCCATCGCGGAGAAGGAAGGAATCGCCGTGGCCGAGGCGGACATTCTGGAGGAATGCCGGCAGATGGCGAAGGCGATGCAGGCCGACGTCGCGGAAGTGGTGAAGATGCTCAAATCCGGCGGGGAGGACGCCATCGAGGACCTGCGCGCCCGCGTCCAGGCGGAGAAGGCCTTGCAGTTCGTCTATGAAAAATCCATCATCCAGGCGTGATGAAACACGACACGAATGTGAGATAATGTCATGAAGGAGTCCGGTCAAATGCTCATTCCTATGGTCATCGAACAAACCAACCGCGGCGAACGCGCCTACGACATCTATTCCCGCCTCTTGAAGGATCGTATTATTTTCATCGGCGAGCCGATCGACGACACGGTCGCGAATCTCATCATCGCCCAGCTCCTGTTCATGGAGGCGGAAGATCCGGAGAAGGACGTCAACGTCTACATTCACTCGCCCGGCGGGCTGGTGTCGGCGGGACTGGCCATCTACGACACGATGCAGTACATCAAGCCCGCCATCGCCACCATCTGCGTAGGCCAGGCGGCGAGCATGGGCTCGCTGCTGCTGGCGGCCGGGACGAAGGGCAAGCGCTACGCCCTTCCGAATTCGCGCATCATGATCCACCAGCCGAGCGGGGGGTTCCAGGGCCAGGCCACCGACATCAGCATCCAGGCCGAGGAGATCATCAAAATCCGCAAGCGGCTGGATGAGATCCTGGCGAAGCACTGCGGCCAGCCGGTCGACAAGGTCCATCACGATTCGGAGCGCGACTATTTCATGTCCGCCGAGGAAGCGAAGGCCTATGGCATCGTGGACGAGGTCATTGTGCGGGCGCCGAAGGGCCTGAAGCCGTCGAAGGATGGATCCGACAAAAATAATGATATAGTAAAGTAGCCACGGGAAAGACGGCGCGTCTTGGCGCGCCGGGGGCGGGCGGGTGAGAATGGCCGTATTCTGAGGGAGGGGCGATGGCGAAGCCGGACAAGACCGAAGCCCAATTGCGGTGCTCGTTCTGCGGGAAAGGCCGCGAGGAGGTCCGAAAGCTGATCGCCGGGCCCACGGTCTACATCTGCGACGAATGCGTGGACCTCTGCAACGACATTATCGCGGAGGACCTCGAAGAACGGCAGGAAGCCGCCTCCTCCAAGCTCCCCAAGCCCAAAGAGATCATGCGCACCCTGGACCAGTACGTCATCGGCCAGGAGCGCGCCAAGAAAGTCCTGTCGGTCGCGGTCCACAACCATTACAAGCGCATCTCGTCCAACGCGCTGGACGACGTCGAGCTCCAGAAGGGCAACATCCTCCTCATCGGCCCGACCGGCACCGGCAAGACCCTGCTGGCCCAGACGCTCGCGCGCATCCTCGACGTGCCCTTCACGATCGCCGACGCGACGACGCTGACCGAGGCGGGGTATGTCGGGGAGGACGTCGAGAACATCATTCTCAAACTGGTGCAGGCCGCCGACTACGACGTGGAGCGGGCCGAGCGCGGGATCGTCTACATCGATGAGATCGACAAGATCAGCCGCAAGAGCGACAGTCCGTCCATCACGCGGGACGTGTCGGGGGAGGGCGTGCAGCAGGCCCTGCTCAAGCTGATCGAGGGCACCGTCGCCAATGTGCCGCCGCAGGGCGGGCGCAAGCACCCCCACCAGGAGTTCATCCAGGTGGACACGGGGAACATCCTGTTCATCTGCGGCGGCGCGTTCGTGGGGCTGGAGAACATGGTCGAGCAGCGGCTCAACCAGAAATCGATCGGTTTCGGCGCGGAGATCCGCGGCAAGCACGAACGGCGCATGGGCCTCCTGCTGGCGCAGGTGCAGCCGGAAGACCTGCTCAAGTATGGGCTGATCCCCGAGTTCGTCGGCCGGCTGCCGGTGGTCGCCACGCTGGACGAGCTGGACGAGAAGGCGCTCATCCGCATCCTGACGGAACCCAAGAACGCCCTGCTCAAGCAGTACGAGAAGCTGCTGGCCTTCGAGAAGGTGAAACTCAAGTTCACTGAGAACGCCATCGTGGCGGTGGCCCGCAAGGCGCTGAAGCAGAAGACCGGGGCGCGGGGCCTGCGCTCCATCCTCGAGGAGGTCATGCTGGACGTCATGTACGAAATCCCCTCGCAGCGCGAGATCCGCGAATGCGTGGTGACGGAGGACGTGATCGAAGGCAAGGCCACGCCGCTGCTCATCAAGGACCACGAAAAGGGCATGAAATCCGCGTAATCGTCGGTCTGGCTCTCCTGCTGGCCCTGTCCGCGGCCGGCGTCGGTCTCTACTGGTACGCGACGCTCCCCGACGTGTCTGCGCTCGCCCGGACGAATCCGTCCACCACGGCCTTCATCGAGTCCCGAAAGGCGGAGGCGGCCGGGAAGGGCCGTTCCTTCGCGCTGCGCTGGACGTGGGTGCCGCTGACGCGCATCTCACCGCATCTGCAGAAGGCGGTCCTCGCGGCCGAAGACGCATCGTTCTACCGGCATCACGGCTTTGACTGGGAGGGGCTCCGGGAGGCGCTGACCAGGAACTGGGAGAAGGGAAAGTTACAGCGCGGCGGGAGCACGATCACGCAGCAACTGGCGAAGAACCTCTACCTCTCGCCCGAAAAGAGCCTGCTCCGGAAGGCGCATGAAGCGCTGCTCACGTGGCGGCTTGAACTGGCGCTCCCCAAGAAACGTATCCTGGAGCTGTATTTGAACGTGGCGGAATGGGGAGCGGGCGTCTTCGGGGCGGAGGCCGCCGCGCGCCACCACTTCGGCAAGTCGGTCGCTGAACTGACCGAGGAGGAGGCGGCCCTGCTCGCCGCGATCCTGCCGTCCCCCCGCCGGTACGATCCAATCCGGCTTACGCCGTACCTGTCCAGGCGCCAGGAAGATATCCTCTACTGGATGCGCCGCGAGAACTCTTCCTCCAACCACTAACGCCCGGGGATTCTGGCCTTTCCTTCTGGACTGCGCTAGACTGCCGCTTATTGATACCATACCGGAGGCTGCCATGCCGCAAGGGAGGATTTTGCCATGAGCGTCCTGAATCGCTTGAAGGATTATTTGGATAGCAATAAGGTCGGCCACCAGGTCCTCACGCACGGAACGACGTATACCGCTAAGGAACTGGCTCAGGCCCTGCATATCGCCGGCAAAGATCTGGCCAAAGTCGTCATGCTCAAGGCAGGGGAGCGGTTCGTCATGGCCGTGCTGCCGGCCACCTGGAAGGTGGACCTCCACCGGCTGAGAGACATCTTCCAGACGCATGAGGTGAGGTTGGCGACCGAGGAGGAGCTTCGAGGGCTCTTTCCGGATTGCGAACTCGGCGCCATGCCGCCATTCGGCAACCTTTACGGGCTTGAGGTGTATGCGGACCGGTCCCTGGCGGAAGACGAGGAGATCGTCTTTCCAGCCGGCACGTACTCGGAGGCGGTGAAGCTTCGGTACCGGGACTTCGCCGATCTGGTCAAGCCCAAGGTCGCCGAGTTTCACATGCCTTCTCCGTGGCCGAAAACCGGCTCGTGAGTGGGAACGAAGCGGGAGGTGGGACGATGGAGCGGACCCTCACGTGTCTCGTGGCAGGTTGATAAGCCCCGTCGCGATCCTTGCGGCCCTTTGCACATCGCTGGCGTGGAGCGCTGAGCCTGTGCAGGTCGAGATCACGGAGTGGCCGGTCCCTTGGAAGGACACGCGGCCGCGCGATCCCTTCGTGGATCGGCAGCACCGGGTCTGGTTCGTGGGTCAGTTCGGCGACTACGTGGCCCGGCTCGACCCGGCGACCGGCGAATTCACGCGCTTCGAGCTCGAGCCGGGCACGCGGCCGCATAACGTCATCGTGGACGAGCTGGGAATGGCCTGGTACGCGGGGATCGAGTCCGGCCACATCGGCAAACTCGATCCGCGGACCAAACAGATCACCAAGTTCCCGATGCCGGATGCGGCTGCGAAAGATCCCCACACCCTGCTGTTCGACCATCGAGGGGACATCTGGTTCACGGTCATCAGGAGCAATTTCATCGGCAAGCTCGTAATCGCGACGGGCGAGATCCAGGTGATTCGCGTCCCGACCCCGAAGGCCTTCCCCTATGGGATCGTGCTCGATCGCCAGCAGCGGCCGTGGGTCGCGGAGTTCGGTGCCAACCAGCTCGCCACCGTGGAGCCCGCGACCATGACCGTGCGGGAAATTCCCCTGCCGCGCGGCGACACACGATGCCGGCGCCTCGCCGCCACTTCGAACGGCCACATCTGGTACGGGGACTACGCGAGGGGATTTCTTGGCCGGCTGGACCCGGCGACCGGGCAGATCACCGAATGGCCGCTCCCGGGCGGACCTGACGCGCGGCCCTACGCCATGACGGTGGATGATCGCGATCGGCTGTGGTTCGTCGAGACGGGACCGCAGCCCAACCGCCTCGTGGGGTTCGACCCCGCCGCGTCGTCCTTCTTCAGCATCACGGAGATCAAGAGCGGCGGCGGCGCGGTCCGCAACATGGTCTTCTACCCGCCCGCGCGCGAGATCTGGTTCGGCACCGACGCCAGCACCATCGGCCGAGCCAAGGTGCCCTAGGCGTCCAGCAACTGGAGCGTCTCGTCGAGGTGCTTCTTCAGGTAGGTCATGAACGGCGTGCCGCCGGTCCCGACGCCGGTCGGGTTGCTGAGGCTCCGCTGGCTCTGCTGGTGGATGTAGCGGTCGGCGTAGTCGTAGTGCGTTTCGCGGAACCGGGCGAGCCCGCTGATGCACTCGCGGAAGGCGTCCCATAAGGCCGGGTGGTTCCGCTTCCAATGACGGACGTACCCGAAGAGCAGCGGTCGCCCCTGCTCGTCCTTCAGGTCTTCCAGGGTCTGGATGAACGCGCGGTGCCGTGGTGGCATGTACTCGCGCATCTCCAGCAGGTAATGCGTGAGGGGGCCGGCTTCGTGGGTCACGCCGAGCGCGGCGTCCAGGGAAGGAATGATGGAACTCTGCGCGCCGGTCTCGCCCCGGAACTGTTGCGGCTTGTCGTGGAATTCCTCGACGCCCTCGTACACGATCCCCTGCGGCAGCGCCGGGTTGTCCTTCCACCCGTGGATGTAGGGTCGCACGCGGTGGAAATAGACATAGGGGTCGCAACCCTCCGGCATCCGGAGCAGCGTGTTGTACATCCGCTCCTCGGCGGCGGCCGTGTCCCGCAGGCCTCGCGCGGCCGCGTCCGGATCGTCTGCGAGCACCGAGTTGATCGCCTGCACGATCCCTGCAAGGGCCGGGCCGGCGTTGGCTTCGATGTCCACGTGGACCAGCACGAACCACTCCTCATCCAACCCGCCGAAAAAGTTCTGCAACAGGGCGATGTTGCCGAGCGCGATCGGCTTGGAACCATCGAGCCGCCGCCAGTTGTCCAACGCATAGGAGGCGTAGGAGAGCACCGGCGGCCGGCCCAGTTGTTTCATGACATGGCACCAGGGAACGGCGAGAGCGGCGGGGATGCGAGCCACCGGTCGGTGCGGCTCTTCCCAGACATAGCCGTGGCCGGCGAACGAGAGGGTCCGGGCGGCGCAGCCGAGTTCGTCAAGGTCCCGGTTGCCGACGCCACGGGCCCAGTTCTCACGAAAGGTATTGACGGTGCCCCGGAATTGCCGGGCGGCTAGGAGTTTCGGGAGCGTTTGGCCCAGCTGATTCAGGAATGGAGGCCAGGGGGACGGAAGCGTCACCAGGGGATCACGCGGGGACAGGAAGCCGCGATCGGGCGAGATATCGAAGTCAGCCGGCTTGAGAGGAGCGCCTTTCTGGAGCGCCATAGTTCAGTCTAGCACATCGTGGTTTCATCCATTCGCCGCAGCTTCTCGATCCGCACGCCGACGAGGCGGATCAGCTTGCGGTGGGGGTTTTCGCGGCCGTCGAGGAACGGCAGCAGCAGCTTCAAGGCTTCACGTTCGAGGGCCGCCGCGGAGCCGGCGGCGCTTCGCAGCGTGTGGGCGCGCGTATGGGTCTCGAAGTCGGCGAAGCGCACCTTCACGACGACGGTGCGGAAGGTCTCAAAGCCTTCGCGGGTGAATCGCCGCATTACTTCCTGGCAGAGCTTCTTGAGGCACTCGCCGATCAGCATCGCGTTGCGCGTGTCCCGATCGAACGTCTCCTCCTCGCCGATGGACTTCGGCTCATAATGCTCCTCAATCGGTGAATCGTCCCGCCCGCGGACCTCGTCGTAGAAGTCCAGGCCGCGCTTGCCGAACATCTCGTGCAATTCTTCCCGCGAGAAGCGCTTGAGGTCCCGCACGAGTGTGATCCCCTGCTTCGCCAGTTCGGCTTCGGTCTTGGGGCCGATGCCGGGCATCTTGCGGACAGGCAGAGGTTCCAGAAACGCTTCCGCCTCTTTCTCGCGGACGACCGTGAGGCCGTCCGGCTTGTTTTCACCGGAGGCGATTTTCGCGATCATCTTGTTGGGCCCGATGCCGACCGAGGCCGTGAGCCGCTCTTTCTCGCGGATCGTTTGTTTAATGGTGCGGCAGACGTCGTCCGCCTTCTCGGTGGAGCCGGCGAAGCTCAGGTCCGCATAGGCCTCGTCGATCCCCGCTTCCTCCACGACCGGCGCGTGGCTCCGGATGATCGCCATCACCCGCTCCGAGACCGCGGCGTACTTTTTCACGTCCATGCTCAGGAAGACGACGGGTGGCTGGCCCTTGCGTCGGGCGGCTTCCGAGAGGCGCCAGGCCTGGGAGATCGGCAGGGCGGAGTGGATGCCGTACGCACGGGCCTTGTAGTTGGCGGCGGCCACGACGCCGCGGCCCCGGCCGCCCTCCGGATCGGCGCCGACGGCGATCGGCAGGCCGCGAAAGCGCGGCGTGTCGCGCTCCTCCACCGCGGCGTAGAAGGCGTCCATGTCGATGTGCGCGACGATCCGCATGGAACCGCGTTACAGCAGGTGCCGCAGGATTTCCTCCCAGGACTCCACATGGCGGACGTTGGGGTGGGCGAGCGGGCGGGCGTTCCAGGGGCGCCGCAGGAGATAGACGGCGGCGCCGGTTTCCGCGATGCGGTGCGCGTGCTCGTGGCGGTCCTCGATGAAGGCGTGGTAGGAAATGCCGATCGCGTGCTTCTCGTCGTTGAAATGGAGCTGGTCGTAGGGCAGCTCCTGGGCCTGCAGCCAATATTCCGTCCCCGCCTTGGACTCCGGGTCGCGGCTCGTGACGAGGGCGATCTCGTACCGGCACGCGAGCTGCTGCAAGGCGTCCTTCGCTCCGGGCACGAGCTCCAGGGTGCGGCACGTCTCGGTATTGAACCGCTGAAAGACTGCGCCGAGTTGTTCCCAGGTGACCCCGTGCGCCTCGTATTCGTAGCGGGTCATCTGCTCTTCCCGAAGATCGATCCCGAACATCTCCCGGATCATCGCCCGCAGTCGGACGTCCGACTCGGCCAGGACGTTGTCGATGTCCACCCCGAGAATCGGTTTCGGCATCGGGCTGTTCACGGCTCCTTCAATCCCGCGGCGGCGACGCGCCGGACGTCCTCGTTGGCGTCCTTGAGGGCCGCAGTCAGCGCCGGCCTGGCGGCGACGCCTCCGAACTTGCCGAGCCGGAACGCGCTTTCAAGGCGAACGCCCGGGTCCGGATCTTTCGTCAACAGCGCGCCGAGTGGTTTGACGGCCTGCTCGTCGGCGATCTCGCCCAGGGCGGCGACGGCCCACCGGCGCACGTTGGCATCCTGATCGGCCAGGAGTCTGGTTAATCCCGTCACGGCCGAGCGCGCCTCCATGCCCCCCAGCGCCGCCGCGGCCAGCCGCCTGCTGTCGGCCGGCGTCTCCGGCTCCCGCAGCCGTTCCAGCAGCAGCTCGATGCCGGTCTGTGTGTCGCCTGTGAGGCCGAGAGCCGCCGCGGCGGCCTCGCGCACGGCCGGATCGGGGTCGAACAGGAGTTGGGCGAGGGGCGAGCGGTCCCGTCCCAGCGCGTCCTCGCCGATCATGCCCAGCGCCCACGCCGCCTGGCGGCGCACGCCCGCGTCGGGGTCGCGCAAGGCTGTAAGAAGAGCCGGGACCGCCTCTTTGCGCGCGATCTTGCCGAGGGCCTGCGCGGCGGTGCGGCGCAGTTCCGGGTTGGAGTCTTTGAGCACGGCCACGAGTCGCGGCATCGCTTGCTCCGGCGTGGGCTCTCGATGGTCCGTGGACACGATACAGGCGGTGAGGATGAGACTGATGAACAACAGCGCCCAGGGCGTACGGCGGCAGCGGGGAAAGACGGGCATTACTTGGGCGGTTCTTCGACCTTGGGGCTTTCCTTGACGTAATCAATGGAGCCCTGGAGCTCTTTCTGCGCGGCTTCCACCTCGGCCTTGATCGTGTGCATCGACGGGTCAATGGCCCGCTTCACGTCGTTCGCGGCCTCGCGGAAGGTACGGAGGGCGTCGCCGATGCCCGATCCGAGGTTCTGAAGATCGGGAACTTTGACCATTGGTTTCGTGTAACCTGGGTCCGCCGGCGGAGGCTGCATGCCGGCCGCTTCCAGGGCCTGCCGATCCAGGGTGGGTGGCGCGTTCGGGGGCTGCTGCGGCGATTGCTGCTTGGCCTTCATCGCGGCCTGCTGGGCCATGACCCGCTGGACGGCGGGCTTGTTCACTTCCGCCTTGAAGCCGGAGGGCATGGCCGGAGCGGCGGGTGCCCCGGCGGGGCTGCCTGCGGTCGCGGGCACCGGCGGCGGGGCCACCGGCGGAGGGGTGACCGGTTTCCAGCTTTGCTGAGCCACCATGTAGGCGGTCGTGCCCGGCGTGGCAGCCGGGCCCATCTGCGGGGGAACGGGCGGCGGTCCGGCGGGGGCCGGTTGCGCGGTGGTTGCGGCGGCTTGAGCCGGAGCCGCTCCCGGCGCGGGCGCGACGACCTGCACGTCCACCGCTTGGCCCTGCTCGGGGGTCTGCGGAAGCGGTTCCGCCTCGCGGACCTCTTTCTTGAAACCCTTCAAGGCTTTCCCCAGACCCTCGCCGATTTTCGGCAGCTTGCCCGCGCCGAAGACGATCAACACGATCGCCAGGATCAGGATCAGCTCCGTAATGCCCATGGTGCCGAACATAGGATTACTCTAACACGCTGGCTCCAAGCGGTGTCAAGAATCGGAAAGAGGCGGGTCCTGCCGCCGCATAGCCCAGCGCAGCTGGGCGTTTCGCCGTCGAAGTCCCGGAACCCGGCTGTACGCCCTACGCTGCGTCTGGGCGCCCATGCGGTGTCACCCGCTGAACTGAATTTCGGCAAGAGGCCGGAGCGGGGTCTGCCTCAACCGCGCCCGTAAGCGAGCGGCATCTGTTTATTCGTGGCGCGCGCGCAGGGAGCGAGAGGCAGCCCCGCGATAGGACGACTCCCATCACGAGGCGAGGATCGGCACGATGGCGGTTTGGATGGGGATGCCGGTGACGAGCGCCTCGCGCTCGGTGATGTAGACGTCCACTTCGCTCCGGATGCCGAACTCACCCGTCAGGTAGATGCCCGGTTCGATCGAAAAGCAGGTGCGTGGGAGCAGGCGCCGGTTGTCCTGGGTTTCGAGGTTGTCGATGTTGGCGCCGTTGCCGTGGACTTCTTCGCCGATCGAGTGCCCGGTGCGATGGAGGAAGCGGTCGCCGTAGCCCGCGTCCCGGATCACGCGGCGGCATACGTCGTCCACGTCGCCGCCGCGCGGGAACCGGCCCACGCCCACTTCCTGCCGGACGAAGGCGATCGCGGCGTCGCGCGCGGCCGCGACGATCGCGAAGACCTCCGCGTGGCGGGCCGGCACGGTTTCGCCCACGTAGCCCGTCCACGTGATGTCCCCATACATGCTGCCGGGCGATGTGTTTTTGGCCCAGAGGTCGATCAGGACCAGGTCGTCTTTGCGGATCGGCGCGGACCCCGTTTCCGGCGGCGAGTAATGCGGGTCGGCGGCATGGGCGTTGACGGCAGCGATGGGCGGCGCGTAGGTATGCAGGCCGCGGGCTGCGATGCGGGCAAGGATGTCCTGTTGCAGGTCGCGTTCCGTGAAAACGGCGCCGCAGGCGATCTCGTGGCGGATCCGTGCGAAGGCCTCGTCCACGATCTGCCGCAAGGCGTCGGCGGCCATGCGGTGCGAGGCGTACTGGTCGTCGGTCCAGACCGCCTCGAACCGCTGCACAAGGTCGGCCGAGGTGACTACTTCGACTCCGAATGACCGGACCAGCTCGATTGTCCCCGCGTCCACCCGCGAGATATACGGAATCGCGTTCAGGGGCGAGTATTGCATCGAGACCTTGGGCGCCTGTCCGAGCGCAAACAAGGCCTGCCGGAGACATTCGTGCTGCTCCTGCCAGGACAGATAGAGCCGGCTCTCGCCCGGCACGTCGTCCAGGGAGTGCGGCTCGATCTTGTGCAGGATCTTGGTCGGGGCCCCCTGCGCGGGAATCAGGTAGTACCAGCGCCGGGTCATGTGGCGGCGCGGGTCGAGCTTCAAAATCCGGGCGGCGAGGGTGTCGCTGCCGCGGAAGTCGTAGAACAGCCAGCCGTCGAGCCCCGCGTCGCGCAGGGCCTGCTGGATGGCGGTGATGTGATCGTTAGTTGTTGACATACTAATGCTCTGCAAGAACCGAACGGCCTGTCGACGGGTGCGGCTCGTGCTCCGCGCGAAGACGGCCGGCGCGCCTCAGAAGTCGCTCGGCAGCGGCGCAGTGAGCCGCATCCCGTCGCGCGGCCGGGGACTGCGGCGCCACCCGCTTATGCCGCCGGAGGCGGAGGGGTGACGCGGCATGGGACCCGGGCGGAGCGGAAGGGCGTACAGCCCGGTCCGCGTGCCTGGTAGGGCGAAACGGACTGAGCACGTCCGGGTAATGCAGCGGCAGGACCCCGCAGCCAAAGGCGACATTAGTGTTTCCCCGCCGCCGGCTTCTTGCCGTTGTAGCCGTCCGCGAGCTGGGTGTTCACGTGCACGACCGCCTCGTTGAGGCTTTTGAACGGGTAGTCGTCCGTGATCTTCGACAGCGCGTCGGCGTCGGCCTGCTTGGTGACAACGGCGCCCGCCGGCACGTACCGGCCCGACTCGATCTTCACGCCGATGATCCTCGCGCCCGGCTCCACCACGACGCGCTCGCCGATCTCGGCTTTGAAGACCAGTGCCTGCATGCCGATGAAGGAATCGTCGCCGACCTTGGCCGGCCCATGGACCTGCGACTGGTGCGCCATCGAGACCCGCTTGCCGACGTACACCGAGTACTTTTTGCCGTTCGCCTCGACCTGGTTCCTGGCGATTTCCTTGCCGTGCTCAATGGTCTCGAGGCCGTGGAGCACCACGGCGTCCTGAACGTTGCTCTCGTCTCCGATGTAGATGGACTGCCCTTCGTCGCCGCGGACGGAGGCGGAGGGTGCCACGTACACGCGCTCGCCCAACGTGACGTGGCCAGTGACGGCGCCGAGCTGGTGCACGAAGGCGGACTTGGCGATCGCCGGTCGCTCGATGTCCGGGTTGAAGGACGTCAGGACGTTGGGCCCCGTCCAGCCGCTCAGGATGAAGGCAAAGAGAATGAGGTTGACGCTCAGGCTGACGGTCAGTAATGTGCGCTGCTTCATAGACGCTCCTTTGGTTGATCAGGGATGCCGGGGCGCAATTGTATCCTAAGGAAGCGCAGGCCCGCAAAGCCTGTTCGCGATTGACTCGGCGTCGCTTTCCCCCTACCCTGTGACCCCGATGGCCGACGAGTTCCGCACCACGTTTTTCTTCGGGCCGGAGGACGTTCCCGAACGTCCCGGCGTCCTGCGCTGCGTGTTCAACACCAAAAAACGAAGCTGGAAGGGCGGCATCCAGGTCGCGGTCGAGCTGGCCGGCGTCCAACTCGGTCGGCTCCGTGACCGTGGCCTCCTCGGGGAGCTGCTGGAGATGATCCGCGCCAAGGTCGAGTCCGAAACGTTTGCCGAGTACGAGCAGCGGGCCCGCGATCTCTTCACGCAACAAGTCTGCCGGGCGAAGCTCGACCTGGCGATCGAGCGGGGCCTGGCGCAGGAGAACCAGACCATCGGCGCCGAGGCGTATCAGGAAGAGCTGGACCGCACCGTGACTTCACGAGCCGATGCGATCCGGCAGGCGATTCTGGCGGAATTGGATCTGTAAACGGAGGAACGAGCGTGTCGGCGAAGACGGCCGCCTACAAGCAGAGCGAACGGGAAGGCTGGAACAAGTTCTCCGCCCGCTACACCAAGGTGGCGCTCCCGGAGTTCCGCCCGTTCGGCCGCCGGCTGATCGAGATGGCGGCTCTGGGCAAAGGCATGTGGGTGCTGGACGTGGCGACCGGCCCTGGCGAGCCGGCCCTCACCATCGCCCGCCGGGTGGGCCCAAGGGGCCTGGTCCTGGGGGTTGATTTCTCGCCGGTGATGGTCCGTCGGGCGCGCGGACGCGCGCAACGCGCAGGCGCGCGCAACGCGCACTTCCGCGAGATGGACGCAGAGCGGCTCCAGCTTGAAGACATGACGTTCGACCGGGCGTTCTGCCGGTTCGGTCTGATGCTGATGCCGAACGCCGAGCGCGCGCTGAAGGAGATGCGCCGCGTGCTGGTGCCGGGCGGGCGGGTCTCGGTCGCGGTCTGGAGCGCGCAGAGCAAGGTGAATACCCTGGGGATCGTCCGCCGTGCGCTCCAACGATATGACGCCTTCCACCCATCGCCCGGCACCCCCGACTTTTTCCGTTTCGGCAAGGTGGGCGCCGTCGAGCGGGCGCTGCGGGCGGCGGGTTTCCGGAAGGTGCGCGCGGAACGCGTGACGGTCGAGTGGGTCTTCAAAGGACCGGACGAGTTCTGGGACTCGATGAAGAGGGGTCCATCTCTGCGGCGGGCGTTTGCCAAGGTGTCGCCAGTTGTCCGGCGGGCCGTCAAAAACGACGTTTTTTGCGCCCTGGAGAAGTTCCGGCGCCGCGGAAAGCTCCGGATTCCCAACGAAGCCGTGCTGGCGATCGGTGTTAAATGACGGTCGCCTTGAATCGGCGGCGGAGATTGTATATAAGGAGTCAGGTGGTGGGTGGACGACCGGAACGATAGCCACAGGAGGATCGGCATGAAGAGCGTTGCGCTGCGGATGGTGGTGGTAATTCTGACCTTGGCGATCTGCGTGGCGCCGGTCGCCTGGGCGGCTGAAAAGAACAGCGGCGAGAATCCGGCGGCCGACATCGGGCTCGGGATCGCCAGCTTCCTGTGCTCCGTCCCCTACGGCGCGGCCAAAGTGGCCCTGGCGATCGTGGGCGGCGTGACGGGCGCGTTCACCTATGTCCTGTCCGGCTTCGACAAGAAATCCGCGGACGCGGTCTGGTACACGACGATCGAGGGCGACTACGTGGTGACGCCGGATCACCTCAGAGGGAAGAAGGACCTCCGCTTCACCGGCGTCCCGCCGGAGAGCAAGGGCGGGCGCTAAGCCGCCTGCCGGCCGCCTGATGCGTAAACCTGTCATTGGGATCGCTCCGGACTTCAATCCCGGGGCCGAACTGGATGGCGGGGAAAGCGAAGCGACGGTTTTCATCCGGAACCGGTACGTCGCGGCGATCGAGGCGGCCGGCGGCATTCCATTCATCCTGCCCGTCCTCACCGACCGCGCGCTCGGCGCCACCCTGCTCGACAGGCTGGACGGCCTGATGCTGACCGGCAGCGGGCCGGACATCGATCCCCGCCGCTACGGCGAGCGCAAGCGCTTCCCATTCAAGGTCATGAGCAAGGAGCGGACGGAGTCGGAGTTCGCCCTCGTCACGGCGGCGCGCAAGCGGGACGTGCCGGTTCTGGGCATCTGCGGGGGCATGCAGCTCATGAATGTGGCGCTGGGGGGCACGCTCGTGCAGGACATCGGCAGGCAGGTGGCCGGCGCGCTGCCGCATCGCATGGACGGGCCGGCGACCGGGACGTGCCACCCGGTCACGGTCGCGCGCCGGTCGCGGCTGCATGCCGTGCTCGGGCGCGGTACCGTGCAGGTGAACAGCTCGCACCACCAGGCGGTGAAAGCCGTCCCTCGCGTGCTGGCGGTCAGCGCGGTGGCGCCCGACGGGGTCATCGAGGCGCTCGAAGACAAGTCCCGCCGGTTCTTTATCGGGGTCCAGTGGCACCCGGAGTACCTGTACCGCCGCCATCGCGTCCACCGGGCCCTCTTTGAGGCCTTCGTCAAAGCCGCCCGCGCGACCCGGCGCAGCGTGAGGCAGGCCTAGCCTGTGCGCCGGGCCTTTCGCACCAAGTCCATCGAGCAGATCCTCGGCGACTGCGAAAGCCAGCCACACAAGCTGAAGCGGACTCTGACGGCCTTCGACCTGACCGCCCTCGGCATCGGCGCGATCATCGGCACGGGCATTTTCGTGCTGGTCGGGACCGCCGCCGTCGGCGACGGCGACCGTCCAGGCGCGGGGCCGGCCCTGGCCCTCTCCTTCGTCCTGTCCGGGACGGCCTGCCTGCTGGCCGCGCTCTGCTACGCCGAATTCGCGTCCATGATTCCCGTGGCGGGCTCGGCCTATACATACACCTATGCCACGCTGGGGGAGTTCTTCGCCTGGGTCACGGGATGGAGCCTGGTGTTGGAATACGGGATCGCCTGCGTGGCGGTTTCCATCGGCTGGTCCGGCTACTTCGTGAGCATTCTCGATCGGGCCGGCGTCCCCCTGCCCCCTGAGCTGATCAACGCCCCGTACGAAGGCGGCCTCATCAATCTGCCGGCCGTTCTCATTGTACTGGCCCTGACCGGCCTGCTCGCGATCGGCATCAAGGAGAGCGCCCGGGTGACCGGCGTCATCGTGATGATCAAGATCGCCGTCGTGCTGTTCTTCATCGCGGTCGGCGCCTCCGCAGTGGAGCCCGCCAACTGGTCTCCCTTCATGCCGAACGGGTTCGCGGGGGTCGGGGCCGCCGCCGCCGTCATCTTTTTCGCCTACATCGGCTTTGACGCCGTCTCGACCACCGCCGAGGAAGCCAGGAACCCCCAGCGCGACGTGCCGATCGGGATCATCGCCTCGCTGGGCATCTGCACGATCCTCTATGTCGTCGTTGCGGCGGTCCTGACGGGCATCGTGCCCTATACCCGGATCCACGTGAAGGCGCCGGTGGCCGAAGCCCTGAACCAGGCTGGCATCCAATGGGGCGGGGCGCTGGTGGCGACGGGCGCGGTGGCCGGGATCACCAGCGTACTGATCGTGATGCTCCTGGGGCAGATCCGGGTGTTCTACGCGATGTCCCGGGACGGGCTGCTGTGGCCGTGGCTCTCGGCCGTCCATCCCAGGTACGGCACACCGCACCATGCGACTCTGGTCACGGGCGTCACGGTGGCGGTCCTGGCGGGCTTTGTCCCGATCGGGGTCGCCGCGGAACTCACCAATATCGGGACGCTCTTCGCCTTCACCCTCGTCTGCGGCGCCGTGCTGGTCTTGCGGAGGACGCGCCCCGACCTGAAGCGCCCGTTTCGGACGCCCTTCGTGCCGCTTGTTCCGGCGCTGGGCATGGGAGCCTGCCTTGGGCTTATCTGGTTTCTGCCCGTCATCACGTGGATAGGGTTCCTGGTCTGGGCCGCCGCCGGCCTAGTCCTCTATGCCGTCTATGGCTTCCGCCGCAGTAGATTAGGGAGGCAGGCCCTTGTAACGGACAAGGCCGGCGCTTGACTATTTATATGGAGGCAGGCACTCTACCCGGCACCCTGTCCAAGCATTCCTGCATGGAGTCCGTTTAAGAGCGCGTAAGGGTTGGAAGGAGGCGACTGTGGAAAACCGGAGGACAGCACGGGGGTTCTTGTTCTTGCTGATTGGAGCGGTTGGCATCAGCCTCATCGGCGGATTCCCGGCCGTGGCCGCGGCCCAGAAAATGGAAGAGGTCGTGGTCACCGATACGAAACTCAGGACGGACGACAGCGCCGGGGATTATGATCCCTGGGAGTCCTACAATGAACCCGTCTTCCGGTTCAACTACAATCTCGACAAGCATGTCATCAAGCCGGTGGCCAAGGGCTACAACCTCTTCATCGGAGACGGCGAGAAGCAGATCATCGCGAACGTGTTCGACAACGTCGCCTTTCCGAAACGATTCGTGAACAGTCTCCTGCAGGGCAAGTTTGCGGGGGCCGGCCGGGAGATTTCGCGATTTTTGATCAACACGACGCTCGGGGGCGCCGGCATGACCGATGTCGCCAAGTACCAATTCGGCATCGAGAGGAGCAACGAGGACACGGGCCAGACATTCGCGACGTGGGGCTGGAACCAGAGCCGCTACTTCGTGCTGCCGCTGCTGTCGCCCCTCACGGTCCGTGACACGGTGGGCTATGTCTTCGACCTGGCCTTGGATCCGGTCAACTATTTCATTCCGCTGGCGGGCGGGATCGGGAGGACGGCCGAGGATCGGCTCAACGAGCGGGCGCTGAACATCGAAACCTTCGAGGCCGTGGAGGAAGGCACGCTCGATCTCTACGCCGCCGTCCGCAACGCCTACCTGAAGAAGCGCGAGAAGCTGATCAAGGAGTAGGTTAGAGGATCAGCATCGCGTCGCCGTACGAGTAGAAGCGGTATCGCTCGGCGGCGGCGACGCGGTAGGCCTCCAGCATGCGCTCGCGCCCGGCCAGGGCGCAGACCAGCATGAAGAGCGTGCTTTTCGGCAGGTGGAAGTTCGTGAGCATGGCGTTCACCGCCGTGAAGCGATAGCCGGGATAGATGAACAGCGCCGTCTCCCCTGCCCCCTCGCTGAGCGGCCATCCCTTCTGCGCGGCCGTTTCCAGCACCCGCACCGACGTGCTGCCCACCGCGATCACCCGCCCGCCACGTTCTCGCGTCTCGTTCACCAACCCGGCCGTGTCCGTGGGCAGCTCGAACCATTCCGGGTCCATGCGGTGCTCGCGGACGTCGTCGCACGTGACCGGCTTGAACGTGCCCGGCCCCACGTGGAGCGTCACGTAGGCTGTCCGGATGCCTTTTTCCCGAAGGGTCTGAAGCAGCGATTCCGTGAAGTGCAGCCCGGCGGTCGGGGCGGCCACGGCGCCGGGCCGGCGTGCGAACAGGGTCTGGTAGCGAACGCGGTCCTCGTCGACAGGGGCGCGATGGATATAGGGCGGCAAGGGCACGGAGCCGGCCTTTTCCACGTAGGCGAAGACGTCGAGACCAGCGGGAAAAGCGATGACGGCTTTGCCTCCTTCTCCCACGGCGGTCACGGTCGCCAGGACTCCTTGCGGGAGTTCGAGTTGTTGGCCGGAGCGAACGTGGCCCCGCACCAGGGAGTGCCAGAGATGCGCGCGTTCGCCTGCCCTGACCAGCAGCACGTCCACCTTGCCGCCGCTCGGCCGCTTGCGTCCCGGGAGTCTGGCCGGGATGACCTGCGTGTTGTTCAGGACCAGGAGGTCGTTCGGGCGAAGCAGGTCTGGAAGTGCGTCAAAGCGGTGATGGGACGGCACGCCGGTCTTGCGATCCACGACGAGCAGCCGGGCGTGGTCGCGCGGCTCAACCGGATGCTGGGCGATCAGAGACTCGTCGAGCGGATAGGCGAAGTCCTCGAGGCGCATCGAAGGATCAGCGGCGGGGCAGGCTGGAGATATCCCAGATCTCGGTGCCGGGATAGTAGTAGCGAACAATGGCTTCCGCGCTGTAGCCTTTCTCGGCCAGCTCCTTGGCGCCCCACTGGCACAGGCCGACGCCATGGCCCGCGCCGCGCCCCGTGAACTGGATCTGGAACCCGACCACCTCGAAGTCGAACTGCGTGCTGGCCAGCACGGTGTAGCCGAGCACGCGGCGCAAATCTTCCCCTTTGACATGCAGCTCGCCGTCCGAATGGAGGATGCGGACGTGGGCGACCCGGCCGGCCTTGGTGTAATAGGCCGGCGCGAGGCTGGCGATGACCCCGATGGGAAAGCCTTCTTCCCGGAGCCGCTGTTCGAGCAACGGCAGCCACACATCCGTCCGCCACTGGAAATACGGCGAGTTCATGTCGAACGGGCACTCGACGCCCTTGAGATAGGGGAGGTCGACGGACCAGACATTCAGCGCGTCCTCGGTCGGGCCGGCCGCGGTGGAGAAGAACGCGGCGAGGATCGGCTCGCCCTGGAACACCAGGACTTGCCCTCGGGTCTCGTCCGTCGCGCGCCCGGCGGGCCCGTCGGCGCCCGCGCGCCCCTTGTAGACCTGGTCCTTGGTCGAGGCCACCACGTCGAAGTCTTTCTTGCCGTTCTGCCGGATCTTATAGAGGGCATACGTGCGCGCAGCCACGGCCTGGGCCTTCAGGGCCTCCGGATGCCAGGCGGCACTCATTTCGGATGGGACGACGCCCTTCACGTAGTCCTCGAGGGCGACCTCGTTGATGGCGCTCACCCTACCGTTCTGGCGTTTGATGGTCACGCGTCCGGCGACGGTGAGGTTGTTCACGGTGATCTCGCCGTTGCGCCCGTGCACCTCGATACGGTCGGAGCGCAGGCGCTGGCCGTCCACGACCAGGCCGGACGGGCCGGCCGCCACGGTGATCCGCCCGTTCGCGTCGACGTCGTCGTTGGGGGCCTTGATGATGAGACCTGAGGAGGATACCAGCGAGACCGATTCGGCGTTCTGAACGAGGGCGACGCGGATGGTTTCGGCGGCGCGTGCTGGAGAAGGCGCAAGGACCGGAAGCAGGAACAGGCCGAGGACCGCGAGTCTCTGGACGGGATGGAGCATTATTTTCTGAGCAGGAGCCACGCCAGCAGGCTCAGGATGACGCTGGCCAGGAGGCTCGTGGTGATGGGGAAGTAGAACGTGAAATTGTCGCGCTTGACGAGAATGTCGCCGGGGAGCTTGCCGATCGGGCCGAGGCCGGGGAGCCGTCCGGCGAACACCAGCAGAGCCCCCATCAGCGCGATGATGACGCCCAGGCCGATCAGGACCTTGCCGAAACCGCTGATATCCGTGTGCAAGCCTCCGGTTACCGCGCTTCCTTGATGAGCTCTTCCGCGATCTGGATCGCGTTCAGCGCTGCGCCCTTGCGCAGGTTGTCCGCGACGATCCAGAGGTTGAGGCCGTTGGGCACGGACTCGTCCTCGCGGATGCGGCCGACGTAGACCTCGTCCTTGCCCGCCGCGTCAAGCGGCATGGGGTAGATCTTGTGGGCGGGATCGTCGTAGAGCAGGACGCCGGGGGCCTCGCACAGGATCGCCCGCGCCTCGTTGGCCGACAGCTTCTTCTCGGTCTCGATGTTCACCGCTTCCGAATGGCCGACGTACACCGGCACCCGCACGGTGGTGGCCGTCACCCGGATCGAATCGTCACCCATGATCTTCCGGGTCTCGTCGAGCAGCTTCATCTCTTCCTTGGTGTACCCGGACGGCAGGAAGTCGTCGATGTGCGGCAGGCAGTTGAAGGCGATCCGGTGCGGGTAGACCTTGGGCGCGGGCTCCTTGAACGAGAGCAGCGCCTGGGTTTCTTCCATGAGCTCGTCCATCGCATCCTTGCCGGTGCCGGACACGGACTGGAACGTGGTCACGACGATCCGCTTGATGCGGGCTGCGTCGTGCAGGGGCTTGAGCGCCACCACCATCTGGATGGTCGAGCAGTTCGGGTTGGCGATGATCCCCTTATGCTTCGCGATGTCGGCGCGGTTGACCTCCGGGACCACGAGTGGGACGTCCTTGCCCATGCGCCAGGCGGCGCTGTTGTCGATCACCACCGCGCCGGCCTTGGCGGCGATGGGCGCGTACTCCCGGCTGATGTCGGCGCCGGCCGAGAAGAGGGCGATGTCCACGCCCTCGAAGGAGTCCTTGGTGAGTTCCCGGACGACGATGTCTTCGTCGTGGAAGGACACCCGGTCGCCAGCCGAACGGGCCGACGCCAGCGGGCGCAGCACACCCACGGGGAACTTGCGCTCCGCGAGAATGTCGATCATCTCGGTGCCGACGGCGCCGGTGGCGCCGACGACGGCGACGGTGTAGGCGGCCTTGTGCTTCATGGGACGTATTCTAACCGAAATGCGGGTTATTGACAAAACTATCGGCGCTGGCGATAGTCGGGGGGCGATTGTCGGCGAAACGGGTTCGATGGAGGGTGCCATGAGACAGAGCCGCGAAAGGGTTGCCGTCGCGGGGTTGGTGTTGGTCACCGCGCTCGGTCTGGCCGGGTGCCCGCAAATTCTGATGGAAACGGCCAAGAAGACCATGGAGGACCGCGTGACCGACGACCAGGTCACCGACACGAAGATCGGGACCGGCATCCTGTCCAGCTTCTCGGACAAGGACAAGGGCCTTCTGCTCGATGTGAACGTGGATGTCTGGGAGCAGCGGGTGATGCTGACCGGCACGCTGGACGATCCCAAGATGAGGCAGGAGGTGGTCCGGTTGGTTCGCGCGGATCAGCGCGTCCGGCAGATCTACGACGAGATCCAGATCGTGACCAAGGCGGAAAGGGATCAGCGCCGGGAAGCCGCGAAGACCAAGGATGAGCCCAAGAAAGAGGGGGTCGGCCAGGCCGTCAACGATTTCTGGATCGAGACCAAGATTTCCGCCAAGCTGATCGCCACGCGCGGCGTCACCTCGGTCAACTACCGGTGGCGCTCGGTCCGGAACGTCATCTACCTCATCGGGCGGGCCCGGAATGATGAAGAGCTGAAGATGGTGCTGGACATTATCCGCCACACGGAAGGCGTGACTCAGGTCAAGTATTTCGTCGACATCAAGCCGGTCTTGAAGTCCTGACAAGACGCCGTCCCCCTTTTTCTTCCTCATCAGGAGTGGGCCGTGACCGACAAACGCCGCTGGGCAGCCGTCGTCATCTATGCGACAGCCATGGCGCTGGTGGAGTCGGCGGTGGTCACGTACCTGCGGGTCTTCCTGGACCGGGTGGACCCGTATCAGCCCAACCCCTTTCCGGTGCCGGCGTGGCTGATCCGGACGGAAATGGTCCGCGAGGCGGCGACGCTGGCCATGCTGGTTGCAGTGGGGTGGTTGGCCGGGCGCGCTTGGCGCAGTCGCCTGGGCTACTTCCTGATCGCCTTCGGCGTCTGGGACATCTGCTACTACGTCTTCCTGGTTCCCATGAGCGGCTGGCCCCGCTCGCTCCTCGACTGGGACATCCTCTTTCTGATCCCGCTCCCGTGGTGGGGGCCGGTGCTGGCCCCGGTGAGCATCGCCGCGCTGATGGTTGTCGGCGGAACCTTGATGAGCCAGTTCGAGCAGGGTGAGCGCACGCTATGGCCGGGACGATGGTCGTGGTGGCTGAGTCTCGGCGGGGGAGTGCTGGCGCTCTATGTCTTTATGGCTGATGCGCTGCACGCCCCGGATTGGAGCGAGGAGACGCTACACAACATCCTGCCGACCTGGTTCAACTGGCCGCTGTTCATCGTCGCGCTGGTGCTGATGGGCGCGCCGATTCTCGACATGTGCCGGCAGTACTGGCGGCGCCCCCACTAGCGGGGCCTGCCGCGAACGCGGGTCCTGCCCCCGGTTTCCCCCACCGGCTTCGGCTGCGAAGACTGGCCTCTAGGCGGCGGGGGGCCCCTAACCGGTGTCACCCGCTCTAGTCAGGGCCACCCGTTTACTGCTTGTTTCCCCAGAGCTCCACGAGGCGCTGGGCCCGGCCGCAGTTGTACTTGTAGACCCTATACCGGATCGGGTTCTTCTCATAAAAATTCTGGTGGTACTCCTCGGCGGGATAGAACGACGCGGCCGGCGCGATCTCGGTGACGATCGGCTCCTTGAACGGCTTGGACTTCTCCAGCTTCCTCTTCGAGTCCTCCGCGAGCCGTTTCTGCGCCTCGTCGTGGTAGAAGATGGCCGAGCGGTACTGGTTCCCCCCGTCGCAGAACTGCCGGTCCGGCGTGGTGGGGTCGATGTTGCGCCAGAAGACGTCCAGGAGTGTGGCGTAGGTGACTTTGGCCGGATCGTAGAGGATCTCGACCGCCTCCGCATGGCCGGTGCCTCCGGCCGACACGTCCTCGTAGGTCGGATTCTTTTGGCGGCCGCCGGTATAGCCGGACGTGGTGGAGACCACGCCCTCCACCTTGTCCAGCGCCTCTTCCATACACCAGAAGCACCCGCCCGCGAACGTGGCCTTTACGAGCGTGCCCGGCCTGGCGTCCGGCGCCGCCCCGGCCACGCTGGCCAGTAACGCGCCGGCAAGGAACAACCCGATGACGATTCGCCTGTTCATGGTCCCCCCTGTGCTCTCTTTCCCTGTAGTCTACCCTAGTCTACGGACGTTACGGGCGCGCGGCTCCCTTTTTCTCCTGCCACGTTAGGCACTTCTAATCTTCGCTTAATGGCCTTCTAACGTTGAGGGCGTACTGTAGCCGTAAACGAGGAGGAGGGCTGACCATGACGCGATGGCGGATTGTGGGCGGGGTGGTCCTGGCGGGGGTGCTCGGTCTGGCGACGGGCTCCGCGGCTGGCGCGGCGGTCCTGAAGGGCGCGGACGCGAAAGCCCTGGCGGAGGAGTTCGGGGTGATCGTCGGGCCGGTGACGGAGGACATCCGCAAGGAGTTGAACCTCAGAACGTCCGAGGGGGTCGCCGTGTTCGAAATCATCGGCGACAGCCTGGCCGATCTCGCCGGCATCAAGGTCAAGTCGGTGATCGCCGAGATCAATCATCAGCCCGTGCGCAATCTCGATGACTTCGGCCGAAAATTGAGCGGGGCCCTGGCGGAAGGCAACGCCACGATCGGGACCTGGGAAGCCGCCAGTCCCGAAGACCAGGGTACCAGCCAACAGCTGAACTTCCACTTCGTCCCCCAGCGCCTGGATTAGGGGGGCCGGCGCACTTCACAACCATCGCGTGAGATGGCTCATCCATTGGCCCCCCAGATCGCGCGCATACACCCAATAGTACAGCGTCGTTCCCAGGAGGGCGTGAGAAAGCGCCAGGGGCCACAGCAGGCGATAGCGAAGGTACAAGGCGCTCCAGACGGTGCCCCCCATCCACGCCATCACTGCGATCCAGGGTTCGGCCGCATGGACAAGGCCGAAGGCGACGCCGTTCAAGGCGGACTGCGAGAGCGGAGAGAGTGAAGGCCAGAGAGCTCGCATCCGCCCAAGCAAGTAGAACTGGAAGAGCGTTTGCTGGAGCAGGGCCCACGGGAAGTATAACGTGACGGCTGTCAGGATCCTCGGATTCAGAATCCTGTACCCGACCGCGGACCAGCCGGCGGCCTGATACGCGATGATGCCGCCGATCAGCAGGAACAGGCTCATGGCGAGGGCTGTCGGGACCATCGTGCTGGCGACACAGCGTTGCCAGCGCGCCCCCTTGATGTCGCCCGGCACCGGTCCCCAGATCGCGGCTCGCGTGTGCTTCGCAGTGAGCAGGACGAGGGCCAGCGCGAAGAGGCCGAGTCCCATATCCACGCCGATCGGCCTGCGTGGAAACAGCATGATGAAGGCGGTCGAAAGCGCCGCCAGGATGAGGAGTTCGCGGGCGACCCGTTGCCGCAGACTCACCCTTAGCGTCCCTTTAAGTCCCTTGCTCGAACCGATAACCCCTGGCTTCCACACATCGGTGGTAGGCGTTCTGATCCGGCATGGTCCAGACCTCATCTTCTTTCCTGATCACGCGCGTGCCCTTCAGCTCCGCATCCGCTTCGCACTCGTACAGATCGCGTGCGATCTGCTCGTCAGTGTAGCCGGGAGGCGGAACGAGCCTTGCGCACCCTGCGCCGACGAGGGCCGGCAGCAGGAGCGCGGCGGCGATCGCGCGGCGCCCAAGAGATGCAGGAGCGCTCATGAATAAACCGGGTTAACGTCGGGGGATGGTGATCTCACGGAGGAGCCGGCCGTTGAGATAGAACTCCTGTTTTACGACGCGATTTTCGGCATCATACAGAAGGACGGTGAGGGTATCGTCGGACGGAATGTATTCCCGCCAGAAGCCTTCCACGCGGCCTCCCCGGCATTCGACCTCTTTCCATTTGCGCCCCTGGCGGAGGTCCCCGCCGCTCCGGTAGGCCGTGAACACGCCGTCCTTGCCGATCGTCCGGCAGACCTCCGTCATTGAGCGATTGACCACAGCCTTGTCGATCGTTACGCTCTTCTCCTGGGCGTCGAAGAAGAGGACGGCCGGCGGGCCTCCCTTCCTGGATTCACCTTGCAGGCAGCGCTGCAGGGCATCTCCTTGCAGACCGGCGCAACTTGCTTCGGCAGGAGTGACGGCGCCGATGAGCAGGAACACGCTGAGCCAGACCACTCCGAATGTGCTACCCCGTGCGCACATGACACCAGGCTCCTCCCACCCCGGATCGTTACGCCAAGTCCTTGAGGAAAGCAACTGTTGCCTATTCCTTCTCCGGCACCTGCGGCATGGAAGCCTCCTTGAAAGACAGAACCTCCAGGCGGACCTTGCCCACGATGTCCACGAGCGGGACGAGATCGGCCAAGCGGTCGCCTTCGATCAATTTGATGTGGGTGGCATCGGCCCCCACCTGACCGAACGTGGGATCAACGGACAGCCAGTCGGCGCCCACAAGATTCTCGGCCCACGTGTGATAGAGAAAGCCGTCCAGCTCTTTTGAATAGACCAGGCCGTTCATCACCCGTGTGGGAATCCCGAGGCTGCGCGCAAAGGCGGCGTACAGCAGCGTCAGGCCTTGGCATTCCGCCTTTCTCCCTTCCAGAACATCCAGCGACGTGAACACGTCCACCGGTTTCTGCTCCACGTTCTTCTGGATCCATTCCACAAGGAGCCTGATGCCTTGCAGCGGATCGGGGGCCGTTTCAACGATCTCCAGCGCCGTCTTGGCGACCCGTGGGTCCCCGCTCTGGATCGCGGGCGTCGGCTTCAAATACGGCTTCAAATCGAAATTCAGCGGCTTCGGTCCCTGATCGAGCGCGGCTGGATCGACGGTCCGGATCAGGCAGTGGGCGCGGTCATTTTCTCGCCGGCACTGTTGCAGGGCATCGGAAGGCACGGCGAAGGTGTCGGGCAGGCCCTGAAGCGCCACCTGCATCGCTGTCACCTCACGTGGGCGTGGAAGCCGGACGTTGGAGCGGACCCGGCTGTACTCAACCAGCACATCGAATTTGTTCAGGCTGGCCCTTGCGAGATAGGCCTTGGCCCTCTTCTCGCTTTCCAGCGTGGAGATCAGGATCCCGTGGAAGGCCATCTCCAGCACCGGCTCGCCCCGTTCGTTGATCCAGGCGGTGGACTCTTGCCCGCCCAGCGAGGAGGCGATCCGGTAGGCGCGTCCTTCGAACAGCTTTTCTCCCTCGACGGTGTTGCTTTCCTGATACCCGTCTATGGCCTGCGTCACCAGCAGGAGTTGCTGGCGTTGCCCTTCATACACCAGATACGCGTACCGTCTGCCGACCTCGAGCCCGTGCAAGGTCGGGTACAGGGCGATGGCGCTGGTGGGGTAGACCGTTTCGCTCAGCGGGAATGTGTCGGTGGTGGTCTGATCGCCCGTCACCCGCTCGACCAGCAGCCGATCGCGGTCCACCCTGCCCGTGAGCTTCAACTTCCGGCCGTCGAGATCGTATTCATGGACGAACCGCTCCAGACGAAGGTCGTCGGCCACCCAGTCCTGAGCCTTGAGCGTCACGCTCTTGCTGAGCCCCAGAAAATGGAAGGCCAGGAGCGCCTCCGAGCGGAGCTCGTAGAGACGCTCGCCGGGGCCGGGAGGAACCAGCGTCAGGTGCGTCAGCCCGACCTTCTCGCCGTTGAAGATGATGCCGGTCCAGTAGTCGTGGTAGGGCCAGGCGGGCAAGGCGTAGCGCGGGGGCGGCTGGGGAGCCGCCGCCACCTCGCGGAAATACATGCCGGCGCATCCGCTCAGAAGTAGCGGCGCGAGCAGCAGCCACTGCGCGATCCGGGGGCGCCTAAAAAATGAAACGGTGCGCATGCCGGAATTATACGACCCTTCGAGCGGCCATTTCTCCTTCCACCCCGTCTGTGATAGATATGGGGGCAGGGAAGGGGGCTATGGCAGGGAACTTCATCCGCGAGATCGTCGAGCAGGATCTCAAGACCGGCAAGCACCGCCGCGTCGTGACCCGCTTTCCCCCGGAGCCGAACGGCTACCTGCACATCGGGCACGCCAAGTCCATCTGTCTGAACTTCGGGCTGGCGCTGGAGCATCCGGGCGGCGTCACCCACCTGCGCTTCGACGATACGAACCCGAGCACGGAGAGCGTGGAATACGTGGAGTCCATCCAGGCCGACGTGCGCTGGCTGGGCTTCGACTGGGGCGACCGGCTGTTCTACGCCTCGGGCTACTTCGAGCCGCTCTATCGGTACGCCGCGCAGTTGATCGAGAAGGGCAGGGCGTACGTGGACAGCCTGAGCGCCGAGGAGATCCGCAAGCACCGGGGCACGCTGACCGAGCCGGGCAAGGACAGCCCCCACCGGACGCGCTCGGTCGAGGAGAACCTGGACCTGTTCGCGCGGATGAAGGCGGGCGAGTTCCCGGACGGGGCCCACGTGCTGCGCGCGAAGATCGACATGGCCTCGCCCAACGTGAATCTGCGGGATCCGACCATGTACCGCATCCGGCACGTTGCCCATCACCGCACGGGTGACGCATGGTGCATCTATCCGACGTACGACTACGCCCATCCCCTCTCGGACGCCATCGAGGGGATCACCCATTCCATCTGCACGCTGGAGTTCGAGGACCATCGCCCGCTGTACGACTGGTTCCTCGACAACCTGGACGTGCCGTGCCATCCCCGGCAGATCGAGTTCGCGCGCCTGAACCTCACCCACACCGTCATGAGCAAGCGGCGCCTGCTGGAGCTGGTCGGCAAGGGACACGTCAACGGCTGGGACGATCCGCGGCTCCCGACGCTCCAGGGGGTGCGGCGGCGGGGCTACACGCCCGAGGCGATCCGCGCCTTCTGCGAGCACATCGGCGTGCAGAAGCGCGACGGGATCGTCGAGATGGCTCTGCTCGAGCACTTCATCCGCGAAGATTTGAATCGCCGCGCGCCGCGGGTGATGGCCGTGCTGCGGCCGCTCAAGGTCGTCATCGAGAACTATCCGGAAGGCAAGGTGGAGGACTTGGAGGCCGTCAACAATCCGGAGGACCCGAGCGCGGGGACCCGAAAGGCGCCCTTTTCACGGGTGCTGTACATCGAGCAGGACGATTTCCGCGAAATCCCGCCGAAAAAATTCTTCCGCGTGACGCCGGGGCAGGAAGTCCGCCTCCGCTATGCCTATATCATCAAGTGCGTAGGGGTCGTGAAGGACGAGCGCACCGGCGAGGTGGTCGAGGTGCGCTGCACCTACGATCCGGAGACGCGCAGCGGCGGGCCGCAGTCCGGGCGCAAGGTCAAGGGCACGATCCACTGGGTGTCGGCCCAACATGCGCTGGACGCGGAAGTCCGGCTGTACGAGCACCTCTTCGTCAAGGCCGATCCGAACGACGTCCCGGAGGGGCAGGACTATAGCGTGAATCTGAACCCGCACTCGCTCGAGCGCTTGACGGGCTGCAAAGTGGAGCCGGGCCTCGCGGGCGCGCCGCCCGGCAGCCGGTACCAGTTCGAGCGCCAGGGCTACTTCTGCGTGGA
>Ga0209399_10000017_pt1 | contig 106893 bp, 104 predicted proteins | sample OV2TP3_FD_184130 | JGI IMG/M metagenome (GOLD analysis project Ga0209399, IMG submission 184130) | Hot spring microbial communities from Beatty, Nevada to study Microbial Dark Matter (Phase II) - OV2 TP3 (SPAdes) (version 3) | ecosystem: Environmental > Aquatic > Thermal springs > Hot... | reverse complement strand
GTCGAGCACCACCAGTTCAGGCGTAAAGCGTGTGCGATCCAGGCCGACCAGTAAAGTCAGCGCCACCCGCTCGGCCCCACCGCCCGCGAACGAGGGCAGGAGGAACACCACACGAGCGGCTACACCCGGACCAGCTTCGTCCACACCGCCAACAGATCCGCCGCACGGTCCCGGCCGTTGCACAGCCGGGCGACGCGCCAGCGGGCTTGCTCCCCCATCGTTGCCAAGAGCCCGGGATTCTTCGCAAACGCCACAAGCTGCTGCGCCCACTCCTGCGGAGAAAACGCCTCCCGGAGAAATCCTGTCTCCCCTGTCGTGACGAACCGATCGTACGACCCGACCGTCATGACCGGCTTGCCGCACGCCAGCGCCTCGAGGATGTCACGCCCCCACGGATTGTTCTCGCGGGTCGGTTTCACCAGAACATCGCACGCGACGAGAACCCGCTCAGGCTCAGGGACATGCCCAAGAAAGTGAAACATGTCTCCCAGACCACACTTTTCGACGGCATCGGGAAGCGCGCTGTTGCGACGCATGATTTTTCTCAGTGGGCTGGAGAGGTGCGTCGGCGCGTCCATGTTCCCCGCCACGACGAACAGAACATCACGCCTGCCCCACGCCGCCAGGCATTCCGCGACCTCGATGAGCCGGTCGAGGCCCCTCTGCCATGCGTAATTGCTCAAGCAGGCGACCTTGAGCCGGCCGTCTCGAGGCACCTGTGGCACCGGCTCCACCGACGAATCGGGCGGAGTTGCAACGTTGTAGATGACCGTGCCCGCGCACGACCCGCCCAATCGGTAAAACGTCTTCTGCTCATTTTCGGTGATAAACACCAGGTGATCCATCGTGCGCGCAATTGTGCGAGTCTGCCACCGCGAGAACACCGTGTCGGCGAGATTGGTGCGAATATGCATGGTGCATGGAACAGCCGTCCGCTCGCGCAGCCACTTGGCAAGCATGAACAGCGCCTCGTGATTGAAATGGATGAGGTCGAACCGGTCATTCACGGTGCGCGCCAGTTCGTTCAGGAATCCTCCTGCCCGCTGGAATTCCCAGAGCGCCCTGCCGTAGACGATCAGACTTCTCGACAGGCGCTGCAGCGAGCTGACCTTCGGCATGTGCGGCGCCACGCGGCAGGGAACACCGATCCCAGCATAGCGGGCCTGGATCGGCCCCGCCTGCCGGCACCACACTTCCGGGATCACCGCTGAACGATCCAGGTGGCGGATGGATTCGTACAGGCTGCGCGACGACCCGCCGTACCCCCCCTCAATGTCCAGACACAGAACGCGCAAGCCTCGTGCAATCATTCCGCACCTACGCTCTTCGCGATCAAATCAGCGGTTCCTGTCCAACCCACACGAAATAGGGGATCGACGATGGAGAGACCAGGTTCAAATGCGCTGGTGCCCTGGTCATACTGGGGATGCTTGAAACTGACATACCGAAACCCCAATCCCGCTTGAACAAACTTCGCGGACTCCTGATAGCCTGCAGCGCCCATCCCGGAAAGGTATGTCGCCGCCCCCGCGGCAGCCGTCACCGACCTTTCGGACTGCTGATAGCCTGGGGCGCCTAGCACGGAAAGGTATGTCCCCGTCGGGGAAAGGTGGACCCCCGCTCCTGCCGCGGCAGTCTTCCCCACAGCAACGGTCAATGCAATCAACCTGTCATCCCCGGTGGATGGCCCTACTGCCAGTTTGGACGCCGCAATAAAATTACAGGAGAGTTTCAGTTCGCCGGCGATGCGCTCCACCAGAAAACGGTTGCACTCTGCCAGAGAGCCCTTGGGCAGACTGTGAAAGAGCTCCTTCACGCGAGACCAGACCGATCGAAATGCCGGAGCGCCGCGATACATCCCGGAAAGGGTGTCAAGATGGCGTGTCGGCCAATCAGGGAGAGCCGGCTGTACCTTGCCGATTGCATCTCCAAAAGTGTACGACACCGGCACCGTCAACCACCGCACCCCACTCGGACCCAGTATTTTGACCCGGTTGATGTAACTGTTTTTGGTGTACTGGACATCATCGAGAAAAACGAAAACGTCCGCGGCGGCGATCTTGTGAAAATAACCGAGCCACGGGAGGTAGTTCGGCTGATGAATCGCGACGATCACGGACGTACTTTCAAAGCTTCTTTTCTAGGCGAAGGTACTCTCCGTCAGGTCCTTCCACGCGGAAACCAAATGCCGCGTAGAGCCTCTTGGCGACTTCGTCATTGTTCCTCACTTTCAACGTAAACATGTCGCAGCCCAGCTTCGTTGCCTGCCGCATCACCATGTCCAGGATGTGCTTTCCCAAACCCTGACTGCGATACGGAGCCGCAATCATGAAATGGTGGATATGCGCATGCGCAGGACCCTTCCGGGAAAGGATGGCGTACGCTATGGGACGCTCGTGGATCAGGACCACCCACGAGAGTTTCCATTTATCCGCCAGATCGAGCAAGAAATGCTCCTCCTTCCAGTATTCGCCTTCAACATCTGCTGCGATGCTCAGAAGGTCTTTCATGTGTTCTCGGACGTCGCGAGACGTGAGTGTTCGGACTTCAAGGGCCGATAACTCTATCTCCCGGTTTTCGTTTCCGGATGCTTTAACCATCGGGACGCCCTAATCAGTCAAGTTCGAACGCGGCCGCATAGTTGCGCTTGAATTGTGGGTCCTGCTCCTCTTTGCGAAGAAAACAATTGCCCACGGCAAGGGCTTCGATCTCCGTGCCCATGAAGCAGCGGAAGGCTTCCTCCGGCGTGCACACGATCGGCTCCCCGCGTACATTGAAGCTCGTATTGACCAGCACACGGGCACCCCGTGTGCTTTTTTAAGGCCGCCGGCGTTGAGTTCGAACCAGTCCTTGAGGTCTTCGCGCAGAAACGCCCTCAGAAATCTGGGTAGATGAACAGCGCCTCGGTGGACCTTTGGGTCAGTACAATCAGCACGCTCAGCATCAGCAACATCAGGATCACAGGCAGCAGCCAGTACTTCTTGCGCACGCGCAGGAACATCCAAAACTCAGACAGAAAGGCCATGTTGTTATCCCTCTAAAACTGGTTCGTCATCGTTTCCGGGGACGGGCCCGGTGGTTCACGTTGAATCCAGTAACTGCCGGCTTGCGCGGCGTCTCGCCACGAACCAGCGGCCAGAGACCCCCCGTCAGGAAGACAGCCGTGAACACCAGGCCGAAGGCGCGGTCTGAGGACCCGCGGACTTCTGACTCTCGGCTCAAATTTTCGTGCGCCGTCATTTCCTGTACCTGCCCGGCTTGTGCGCCAGGCAGTTGGCGGCCAACTCCTGGTCAAGCAGTTGAAACCGCCCCTCGAGAAACTCGGAGAGCTTGGCGGAAGGGTCCTCGGCGGAGTTGGTCCACCAAATCGGGTGGGTCAACAGTTCCAACGCCCTCCCCTCGGGCACAGCCGGGTGGTCCAGCGGATGGCCGTAGTGCCAGCCGCCCCGCGAGTCTGAACGATAGGCAATGTCGTGAAAATAGATGAGCTCGTCTGCATGGCGGCGTCCACCTAACGGGCCTGGCGCGCTGCAGATCAATTTCCCCTGGGCGCTTTTCCCGGGCCGATGGAGACTGACCAGCTTCACAGGCTGCCCGATGATCGTCTCCAGCACGGCGCACTCAGATGCGGCGCCGCGATCGAGGCTCGCCCTGTCTACCGGATACAGCAAGGCGTTGAAATGCAATCCAATGGTGTGGCCCCAGTCGACCAGGCGCCTGAGATCCCGCCCTCCGGCCGCCGAGAACGGATTATAGAGTTCGCTCCGAACCAGCACGAAATAGGTCGCGCGCACGCCCATCTTGTGCTCCAATTCGCCCACCGGGACGGCCGCTCGAATCGTCATGTCGAGATCATGTCGCACAATCAGGTGCTTCGACCCCAGATCCACATCGTCGAAACCGCGCGCCTCATAGCCCCGTGTGAAAAAGGCCTCCAGAAGCGCACGGTACCCATCCAGCGTGAAGTCAGTCGCCACGTCTTCCTCCTACTGAATCAGCTCCAGCATTGAGCGGTAAAAGGTCTTCATGGCAGGATCCGCCTGCCCGGTGTGGTAGAGCACGACGAGCGTCCCACCGTACCGCTTACAGACGTCCGCGACCATCGTGCATTCTTTCAGAGCGTCCTCCGACGACACATGGCGGTATTTGCCACCGAAAAAGCTGAAGTCCATGACCGCCGTCGGAATCTGCGCGAGGGAGAGCGCCTTGCGATGGCGCAGACTATAGGCCTGGTGAGGCCGGCAGGTACCGGAGCGAAACCCACTCGCCTCGGGAAATGCGAGCGTGCAATCCAGTTCCATGCCGGCCTGGTCCCAGATCTCCGGCGTGACCGCCGCGTCATATTGCAGCACGTGCTGGCGCCCTTCGAGAACAGGCCGGCCGATCGCCTCTTCCAGACCGTGACGCTGGCGCCGCCACTCGGCCGCGTCGGTCGCACTGGCAAACCCCGGATGGAACCCAACGACATGCCCGCGGGCGACGATTTCGTCGCAGACCTTTTTGAGCAGCTTCCGCATCGTGTGCGCGTAAGGGCTGTCCATGGGTAGCGTGCTCGGACCGACGAAATAAAACCGGCCGGGTCTGCCCACTCGCTCCGCCGCCTCCATCAACTCACGGAAGGACCGCCAGGGCTCTCCGGCCAGATACCCTGTGTACAGCCGCCGCCAAGCCTGTCCAGGACTGCCGCGCTTGAGCAGATCGCCGATCGCCCAACGTGCCGGCTCCAGCGGACGGTGATAGCCGCGAAGCCGATCGACATCATGGGTGAGGTAGAAGTCATACTGGGTCCGACCGGGCGGATCCTGCCGGCCGGTCAAGGCCGCCGCCAGGTCATGCGCCGCCCGGTCCGCGAGAGGATCGGCGTAGCAGCCCATCCGAACGGCCATCGCCAATCGGAACGGGAAGCGGTTGTAACGGTCCCGGTCCGGACAGTCCCGCTCCTCCAACCTGGACAGCATCAGGAAAATCACTCCCAGCGCATCGTAGGCGAGCCGCCCCTGTTCGACGGGCGGCCGATTCGGGAACGGCAGCAGTCTGTCCGGTCCTCCGTTCGACTCCAGATCATGGAGGACTTTCCGCTCCGGATGTATCCCGTCGGCATCAAGGCGGACCCCCCCGGGAAACAGAACCGCCGGTACAGTCAAGGCGCCCGCCGGCGCACCGGGGCCATAATGCAGCGCTTGTGGGGCATTAGGCGATCGTTCGACGAAATGGCAGCGCTCCAGAAACGCGCAGGCGTACTCGAGCTCGGGCCGGAACTGCTCGAGCTCCGGCGCGATCGACAACCGGTATGGCACGACCTCAGGCATGGCCCTCGATGCGGAACGTGCGGACCCACGCGTCATGGGTCAAGAGCTGTCGCAGCAACTTGGTGTGCTTGACGGTCCCAGACAGGTGCTCATCGAGGCAGCGCGCCAAGGCGTCCGCGTCCATGAGACCCAGCGTGAGCGCGTCCAGGCGGTCCCGGATGGCCATCAGTCCGGCGCGGTGGCCGGGGTCCTGATGATAAAGTTCCCCGATATTCTGCCACGAGCCAAGAGAATGGCTGGACGAGGGCACTCCTTCCCGCCGCAACACTCCGATACGGCGCAAGGCCCCACGTCCGAGCAGCGCCGTCACCTCAAGCCAGGGATGGAGGTCGGCCCGGAAGCCCGTGTTGGCATTGGCGACGCGCGCTACCTCCGGCGACAGACAGCGCAACGCGTTCTGGACCATGCGCCCCGCGCAGCGCCATGCCGGCGGCATGCGCAGATAGACGTCGAACACCTCGTTGTCGAACGCTGGCATCCGGAGATTCACCGCAGCCCGCACGGCCGCCATGCTCGTGAAGGCGTAATGCTTGCTCACGGCGTGGAGGATGAAGGCGTCCCAGGCGTTGTAGGGTTCGTCGCCTTGCAGCCAGGGCGCCAGGACCTCATCCATCACCTTGGCCTGGCCGTCCCACCACTGGCCCTGACGCTCTCGCCGGACGATGCGCGCGATTGTGTCCCGTGGCGGGCCCTGCCGCAAATTTTCCAGGACATCCCTGCCGCTGGGTCGCCGCGGAATGGGCCGGAGCGCCGGCAATCGGGTGCGCGATCCGGCAAATTCAATAAACCGCGCCGGCAGATAATAGCCACGGAGCGTGTAGTCCAGACCGTGCCCGGTCAGCACGACAGGGCACGCTTTGCCCACAGCCGGCATGAACGCGGAGACCGGCGTGGACGCCGGATACAGACCGCCGGAGGCGATGACCGTCTCGTCCAGCACGGCGAGAGTGGACTCCGGCAGGACGATGACTGCGTGATGCTCGGCCTTCAGAACGCGGGCGATTCGCTGCGCCAGCGCCAGTTCCGGATTGTCCGCATAGCTGGCGGTCGTCCAACAGGAGAGCCCGGACTGGTCGGCTGCGGCGAGCACCATGCGCGAATCCACTCCGCCGGAGAGCAACAGGCCGACGCGCCCTTCCCTCGTCTGGCGCGCGACCGCTCGCCGCATTGCCTCAGCCAGCAGGACGCTCCCCTCATCGAGCGAAAAGTCCGGCTGCCGCCACTTAAGACTCCAATAATAACACTCCCTGATCCCCATACGGTCGATCTCATAGATGCAGGCTGCGGGCAATGCCTCAACACCGGCGAGTGGCGTGGTTCGGCCGATCGTCCGCTGCATTGTAAACAATTGCGCCACCGCATCGGAATCGGCTCGGCGCGGCACACGGGGATCCCCGATCAGCATATACAGGTGGGTCGCGAAGACCGCCTCGTTGCCCTGGCGCCACAGATGGATCGCGTGAGTCGCCAGTCGGTCAGTGATCAGAGCCAGCCGGTGCTCGATCCGGTCGTAGAGCGCGGCGCAGAACTGCCCGTTCGCGTCTTTCAGACGATCCAGCGCCTGAGCCTGGGCCAAACGGATGATGAGATCCGCGGCATGAGTGGGATCCCGGCCATGCTCCGCAAACTCGGCAAGATTGAAGATCTCCCCGCAGGCGACGGCCTGCCAGCGCCCGTCCTGCGAAACCGCGCGCCCCCCACAGAGCGCCAGACGATGACCGACACGCCCCAAAGCCGCACCCGTTCCTGCCGGGGCTTCGACTGCATAGCGGTCCGCGACGGTCGCGGCCAGCGGCCCGGGATCGGCCGGCGCCGCCTGTTCCGCTCTGTACAGGCCGAAGACACCGATCATGGTAACGCCATCACGTTCCCGCGGGGCCCGACGAAGACGCGGTAGCCGTGCGACTCCAGGTCAGCCTTCGTCCACTGCCAGACCGGGCGGCCTTCGCGGGCATACCAGCCGGCGAGCCGGATCCTTGGACGCAGCTTGGTGAGGGTCTCGCGCGCCCCTTTCAGAGCCTCGACCTCCGCCCCGTTCAACGTCAGGCTCAGCATGTCCACCTTGGCAAGCCTGAATTGCTGTACGATCTGATCCACGGTTATCGACCGCACTTTCAGAGTCGTTTCACCTCGATAGACCTCGCGGACAAGCGTGTTGGCCTGGGCGAAGCCTGTTTCCAGGTCCATCTCACCTTCTTCCTTCCAGACCGCGCGATGCAGCGCCGTGACGTTGCCGATCTTGTTGCAGGCCAGATTGCGGGTCAGCAGATCGTAGCAATCCCTGTCCGCCTCGATGGCGTACATGTGCCCTTGCGGGAGCTCGGAAGCCAGTCGGACTTCGCCGAACCCGAGAAACGCGCCGCCGTCGATGATGACGTCATACGGCTTCGGGTAAAAGGCGCGGACCAGTTCGGCGCGCGCGCCGACATCCTCGAGATCGGGGATCGCATCTTTGTGCTGCCCATGGAACCCGAACATCTGGGCCGGTGCAAACCCGTCCGGCTTCAGATCCGGCCGCATATGGGGATAGACGTAGCGCGTCAGATAATCCTTCACCAGGCGAAAATGTTCCTTCGGTAAATTCGCCGGCAGATCGGCACGCAACAGGTCGTACACCTCCGCATTGGCCGGCTCGGTCCAGAACCCGAAGAGCTGCACGCCGCTCTCCTTGATTTTGATCCACGGGGTCTCCCCTTCCTGTCCGTACTCCAGGCGCGGCGCATGTTGCCGGAGAACGACAAGCAACGCGGCGTAGCGCCGGCGCCACCTGGCCCGGTAGCCGGGTACCAGCGCTTTCAGCCGGACCGGAATATGGATCATTTGCGCAGACCGGCCGTGACCAACGTCGCCGACTGGCCCGGCTGATAGGTTTCGAAATAGGTGATGCGCCGGCGCACGTCCGCCGGCAGCCGTTTCAGGAAGCGTTCGAACAGATCCAGGTCCCCCTGAAGAATCCGGGTCCGGCCGTACCCATGCTCAGCATTGGTATTGACCGGCGCAGCGGGGACAACCGGCGTATGGGGCAGTCCCAGAGCGTCCAGGGCCGCATTCATCCGCGCCGCATCGGTGAGGTGTTCCGTCCGAATCTCCACGGCTCGTTCGATCTTGAACTCTTCGACCAGACGGTCGAACCGCAGGTACATCTCGCACCACGCCCACAAATACAACTCCCCTTTTTCCATATTCACACTATTAAAACGTAAGATGTTGCTCTGCGCGTCGGGCAGGTTATTGTCGAGCAGGAAATTCTTATTCCTGTTCAGATAGCTGCGCATGTTCAGCACCGGGTCTCGAAGGAGCCGAATAAGAGACAGGCCCGGCAGAGCTCGCGCGAAAGCTCGGTGTAATCCGCGAGCGAAATATTTGCTGATATCGATGTGGATCGACGCCTGGCTCTTCATCAGCTTGCGATTTATCATCCGCAGCCGGAGGGCCACGATATGGTCTAAATAGGCTTCATCGCCTCGGTCGAACGCAGTCAAAACCTTCCCCCGTCCTAACAGTTCATGGGTCTCGATGAAACGCCGCCGGAAACGTCGTTCGAGGACATCCAAAGGCTTGGGGAGTACCGGCACAATGGCCGGGTCCTCCCAAACAGCGTAGCATCCTGGAACATGGTCCTCCATGAGTTGCCGGAGGGATGCTTGCCCACTACGTCCGGCGGTCACGGTAAAGATATAGCGCGTGCTCACACCAAAGCTTACCGTTTCACCGGCCGGACGGAAAAAACCGGTTGGATGGGGTGGCCGCGCAGACGGGCGGCTGGATCGGAAGAAGCGAACGCCGAAGAGACCGCCGCCATGGCTTGGTCCCACGCCGCGAGGGTTTCTTTCAGAACATCCGGATGGTCGTGCGCCAGGCAGAGATTGAACGTACCCCCCATGAGCAGGCCGTTGGCGATCAATTCCTGCCGCAGCAAGCTCGTGGTGATAACGTCCGATACTCCATCCTTTGCGGAGGCAATAACGAACGGCCACCAATCCGGCCCGCAGACGGTATACCATTCCTCGAGCTTATAACGGGACAGCGCCGCCCGCACGTCCTTCGCCAGGCGGCCGCCGAGGGCACGGAGCCGGTCGCAGACCCCCGCGGCATCCAGCTTATCAATCGTCGCGATGGCCGCCGCCAAAGAGAGTGCCTCGCCGCCAAATGTCCCGGAGAAGAAGATCTTGTCCATCCATGACATAATGTCCCGCCGGCCGACGACCGCGGAGATCGGCATCACATTCGCCATCGATTTGCCAAACGTCGCCAGATCGGGCGTTACACCGTACACTTTTTGCGCTCCTCCCAAATTAATTCTGAACCCTGTCACGATCTCGTCGAAAATCAGAACAGCGCCGTACCGCTCGGTCAGCTCGCGAAGCCGCTGCAGGAACCCTGGCGCAGGATCCTGCATGCCGGCCGGTTCCAGAATCACTGCAGCGTACCCATTGGGATCGGCCTTCAGCAGAGTTTCAAGCGCATCGGCATCATTAAATGGAAAGGTGCTCGACAAACCGCGCACCGCTTCGGGCACACCCAGGTGCCTGGATGTCGTCCCGATGTACCAATCATGCCAGCCGTGATACCCGCATACCGCCACGCGGTCACGGCCCGTGTACGCTCTGGCCAACCGGATCGCGGCCGTCGTGGCATCTGAGCCGTTCTTCCCAAAACGCACCTGTTCCGCGCAGGGGATGAGACGGACCAATCGCTCAGCCAGTTCCGCCTCGAGTTCGGTCGCCAACGAAAACGTAATCCCGCGATCAAGCTGCCGACGGATGGCTCCATCCACGTCCGGATCCCGATACCCCAACACGACCGGCAGCAACCCAAGCACATAATCGAGATATTCGTTGCCGTCCACGTCCCACACGCGGCAGCCATCGCCGCGTTCCAAAAACAGCGGGGAGGCGCCCCTTACGTACTGCATCGCAGACTTGGAGAAGGTCTGGGACGCCAGCGGGATCGTTTTCAGGGTCCGCTCGTACAGAGCCTGAGATCTCGTGAACGTGCGCTTAGGAGTGCTGGCCATTGTTCGTCGAGGGGTCGTAGGAGAATAGGAGGTGATCCTCCGCGGTCCGCGCAAGCCGGAACCCGACGCTCTCAAAGAGCCCCCGGGACGCCGCGTTGGCGGTCTTGATGCGGGCAAGAAAGGGGGTGTCCGCCCAGCGGCTGACGGCTTGCTGCATTGCCGTCCGCAGCATCTCCAGAGCGAGACCCCCGCGTCGGTGCTCCGATGCCAGGAAGATGCTCACCTCCGGTCCTTCCCCTGTATCCTGGAAGCGCACGTGCCCGATCGGTTTCTCGTTTTCCTCCGCGATCAAAAGCAGGGTGTTCGGGTCGTGGAGCCGCTCCTCCATCCAGACTACATGCTGCTCCCACGGAATCGGCGCCTTGGTCCGCAGGCTGGCCGCAAGACTGTCTGGTGAATTAACCCATGCGAAGAGCGTCCTCGCGTCTTCCATTGTAGCAAGGCGCAACGCGATCATGCTCCAGCCGCCGTGCCGCCGGTCGGCGCGGGCTGACCCAGTAATTCGGGATTCGTCGACGCCAGTGCCAGTGCCTGCTCCCACGTGAAACCTTCCTGCAGGCTCGTGAACAGGCGACGCACGACCTCGAGATCCTCGGCGACATCCACGGTCCAGCGCACATGGCTGAGATCGATGTGATGGCACAGGTGCCCAATCCGGAATCCTGGCCCTTGCATGTAAGGGGTCACATGCTCCCGATCGTAGGGCCGGGTGGCCTCCCGGAAGGCGCGTTCCAGCGCCGCACGAGAGAAGACCTCCACATCAAGTCCGTCGGGATAGGTCCGTTTCACTGCGTTCGAGACATAATCAAAGTCGCCCTGAACATACAGGGCGACTGCACGATCAATTAGGCTGGGATCCACGAGAGGGCAGTCCGCTGTCAGCCGGACGATCACATCCGCGGCCGCCTTGATGGCCGTTTGCAGGTAACGGCCTAGGACATCATGCTCGTCCCCGCGGAAGACAGATACGCCAAGCCGCTCGCAAAGTAAGACGATCGGATTGTCGGTCTGATTGACGGTGGTCGCCACCCAAACGGCGTCGAGCCGTCGAGCTAGAAGGACCCGCCGGATCATCCGCTCCAGCAACGGTGCACCGCCAACGTCGCTGAGCACCTTGCCCGGCAGCCGGGTCGAGGTCATGCGGGCCTGGATAATCGCAACCACTCGCATGCGTCAACCGATGAGATCCCAGGTGACCGGCGTACCTCGTTTGACGTCACGACTGACCCGTTTGCCGATGAACAAGTCGTAGTACTTGGGCGGCAGGCCGTAGCCAGGCCGGATCGAGCGGAGGTTCTGCAGCGTGAACACCTCCCCTGCTCGCATATCCGCCGTTACGTAAAGAGACCGCCGGAACTGCACGTTGCCTGCCTCGCTCTTCTCGCGCTTGTAGCTGACCGTTCCCAACGCCTGCCAAGCGATTCGACAGTTGCCCACCAGGTCGGCCAACTCCGCCGGCTCCAGCGAGAATGCCGCGTCCGGACCGCCGTCGGCGCGCCGCAGCGTAAAGTGCTTCTCGATTAGGGAGGCTCCGAGGGCCACGGCCGCCACTGCCGCCCCGATTCCCGGCGTATGATCGGAGAGGCCGACGACCGTGCCGAACGCCGCGGCCAGATGGGGAACGGTGCGCAGGTTGCTTTCCTCTGGCGGGGTAGGATATCCGCTGGTACAGTGTAACAGCGCGATCTCCTGCGCGCCGGCCTCGCGAGCCGCCAGGACCGCTTCGCCGATGTCGGTGAGGCTTGCCATGCCCGTGGAGATGATGAGGGGCTTGCCTGTGGCTGCGCACCGGCGGATCAGCGGGAGGTCCACGATCTCGAACGATGCAATTTTGTAAGCCGGCGTCCCCAGCTTCTCGAGAAAATCCACGGCTGTCGCATCGAAGGGACTGCTGAACACGATCAGGCCAAGCTCCCGTCCTTTGGCGAAGAGCGCTTCCTGCCACTCCCACGGTGTGTGGGCCTCGGCGTACAGGTCGTGCAGGGTACGCCCATGCCACAACCCGCCTTCGATGCGAAACCCAGGCCCATGGTGTTGGATTGTGATGGTGTCCGCTGTATAAGTTTGCAGCTTGACCGCGTCTGCACCGGCAGCCTTGGCGGCTTCGAGGATCGCGAGCGCTCGCTTGAGATCGCCGTTGTGATTGCCGGACATCTCGGCGATAAGGAACGGCGGGTATTCGGGGCCGATGGAGCGGTTGGCGATAGCAAGGCTGGGATATGGCATGGCGGGAACCACTCAGGAGCGGACCAGCCGACGACGAGAACACGGGGCGACACGGACGCGGCGCATCCTGGGTGGTTTCAGCGAGCCGACCGTGCGGCCATTCCGCTTCCCGAATCGCCCTACAACGGTTTCCCACAACGGTGGATCGCCGGCAAGAATGCCAACCCGCATGCAGTCGTGGGCGACGCCGTTCAGCAGGTACAGTCCTCGGGACACGCCCTCCTTGATATAGCCGCACTTCAGAAAGGCTCGCATCGACGCCTGGTTGGCCGTATAGCTTCCGGCGCTGATCCGGCGCAGCCCTAAGCGCTTAAAGGCGTAGGCCGTCATCAACGCGATGGCCTCGGTACCCAGACCCTGACGCCAGCGGGCCACATGACCGATGACCACGCTTAAGTCGGCTGTTCCGTGATCGGGATTGATGTTCTGCAGCTTCACATTACCAATGTGACAGCCGCGCGCACGGTCGCAGACCGCGAACATCACATCCGTCGGTGAGATGTTGACCGTCTTGATGTACCGCTCGAGATCTGCGGGACGCATCCGTTCGAAGCGTGCAACCAAGTAACGTTTGACACGCGGGTCATTAATCCACTCGCAGTAAGGCCCGTGCGCATCCTTCCGGACAAGCGGTCGGAACCGAAGACGCGGTCCCTCAGGGTATGGGCCTTCCGGAATCACAGCGGTTTGACGAAGTAGGCGGTTGGGCTCAGCGCCCACGGCGTGCTTTTGAGAGCGAGCCCGCGTCCCTTGAGAAACGTGTCCACGGCGTCGGATTCGCCCCAGTTATGGATAGCGTACTCGTCTAGCGTCACGATGCCGCCGCCGACCACCCGGTCATAGAGAGCTTCGAGCGCCGCGAGCGTCGGCTCGTAGACGTCGAAGTCCAGATTGAGCAACGCGACCCGAAAACCCGGTCGTGCCTTCACAAATTCCGGGATGGTCTTGGTGGCATCTCCGGATACGATCTCGATGCGATGAGTGAGTCCGAAAGCTTCCACCTTTGCCAGAATCCGTGCCGGGACATCCTCATATCCGAGGAAAGCGTCGGCCCCGGCCCGATCGTGTTCACGAGTGACCGACGCCGGCATGCCGCTGAACGTATCGAACCCGATGACCTTGCGGGACGACAGTGGATTGAAGATTTGGATGAGCTTGGCCCAGAATAACAGCCCCTGCCCCTTGAACACTCCGCATTCGACGACGTCACCCGGCAGATCGATCACCTGCTTATAGATCTCATAGCGACACAGTATCTTCGTAAAGCGATCCAACCCGCCTTCGAGCAGAAACGCATTGTAGGAATCGAAGCTTGGTTGAGACATACGTCCGTCAGAAGCTGTGTTCGCCGCTGGTGTGGCCGGTCTTGCGATGCGTCTGGATAGTCAACCCACGCAAAAACTGACTTCCCGATTCCGCGTAGAGGAACCCGTTCTGCCCCCCCAGAAATTCCTGGTAACCGGGAAACAAGGCATCGAGCTCGCCGGACCATGCTTGCTTGCCGTGCAGCCGAAGCGTTGCCGTCAGCGTGCTCTCATCCGCCGTCCGATACAACACCGCCTTGACCTCCCGATCCTCTTCGTCGGGAAGCGGCGCGGTATGGTAAAGGCCCACCCGATTCTCGATATCGGGATGGCCGACCACCTCGAACCAGGACTTCCCGGTCTTGCCTCCTGGAGCAAAAACGTATGGCGAGAGCAGCGAGATGTTGATGCTGCTGGTAAGTCCGCGGCCGGAACCATAGCAGACCTGGAAGGCGATCCGCATGGGTACCTTATCACCGTCCCGCGGTGTCACAAAGACCTCTGCGCTACGCGCACCGGTCTCGCGTCCCAACACCCCCAGATCGATCTCAATGATTCGAGCGCTGCCCGCCTGGACTGCCGCGACTTCGCGAACCGTCTTGAGGCAGCGCCCTCGGCCATCATAGAGAGCCACGTGGAAGACAAGATCGCACGGCGACATGATCGGGTAGAGACGCAGCACGAGGTCGAGAGCCTCGAACAAAGGGAAATTCTTGCTGCTATGGGCCATGACGGTCGGAGTAATGGTCCAATATTCCTCGGTCGCGCCATTGTCGTAGTATGAGTGATTGGCGGAAAAAGCGCCGTCGACGCGGCGGATGGTCCCGCCCCACACCCGACTAAAGAACATCTCCATGCGAGGCTGGTGAATGAACAACGTGCGATCCAGTCTGGTTGCGGGCAGGTCCGCGCCGAACACCTTCGACAAGAGGTAGGTCCGTTTGGCGTGCGGGCCGGTGACAAAGGGCACTGTCCGCTCAATGACACGGCCTTTCTGGTCAACAATGGTAAATAGGACGTGCGAGTCTGTCTGCGTCGGGCCGTTGATCAGCTCCACAAACGTATCGGTCTCGTCGTCTATGATGACATCGATGCAGGATTCGCGCACTTGGATTTGGTTGACCTGCGCGTCCTCCTCAGCATCACTTAAGGTGCGGGCATAGGCATGAACCTGGTTGAAGAAACTCCTGTTGAATGTATTCATGATCACGGCGGGATACGGAATGAATAGGTTGCGCGCGGAGAAAAACTCGACTTCCCACGTGCCCTCGCCAGGCAGCACCTCCACGCCGGCCGCAGATCCTACCTCTTCCAGATCAAACGAATACGCCTTGCTCTTATCGAGCACGAAACAGACCTGACCCAATCGGCGCCCTCCTTCATCCCGCAAGGTGTGCCGGGCGCCGACCTCCAGAATCCCTCGCTTGATCTTCCAGTGATTGAGAAAGGTCACGTTGGTCCTATACAGACTGGTTTGCTTTATCGGGAATGTAGTCGCGGATCGATGCACGGAATTACGGTCCGGGGTGGCGTGGTAGGCACGCCGAGTACTCTCGACTTCCGCGAACTTCTTCACTTTTCACACCTCGCAACATCGGATACAAGCCACGAACCCGCTTGAGCGCGCCGTCTGGCATGATCGTCCAGGAGAAACCCCGCACCCAGTCGGCCTGGGTCACCTTCGGGCCCCAGAATGCAGTATTCTCCGACCCGCCGCCGGGCTTCGGCCTTGGCCTCATACTGTGCGACAAGCTCCGCGTGCGGCAAGGCCAATAGCCGGGCCAACTGGATCTCCCACCCGGGCTCGCGCACATCAACGTAGAAGAGCGCACGCCGAAACCCTTCCGCAATCTCGGGCAGCAGTGTATACATCCCAGTCTCAAGATAGATCTGCGGCACGCCGGTGGACCACGTCCAACCCAACCCGCTACTTGGCGTATCGATGATTAGAACGTCAGCGGCTGCGCGCAGATTCCTGAAATCGGTGAACTGCACCGCTCGGCAATTGGGTGGCAGCGGCAGTAACTCAGCGAACGGGTCCCCATCCACGTACCGATAGGTCGGATACAGCTTGAGCACCACGGTGTCCCGACACCGATCCAGCACCTCATAGACGATCTGCCGCCGAATCCGGTGGTACGGCATATCCCGCCAGTAATGAGGCAGGCGCTGATGGTTGTTGGGATACAGCCCGGTTACATAAACGATGAGGCGGTTCGTCGCTTGGAACATCCGGCGCACGGCCAGACGCTGGACACACCGCAGGCCGATATTTCTGATAACTCTGGGTGTACCGACCACTGCACTGACATGATCAGGGAGGGGCCTTCCGTCAGCCTCTGCGGCCTTCTGGCATCGGTTAAAATAGATGTTGCCGGTCACATCCGGCAGGATTCCATTGTTATAACAGGCCAGGTGAAGTGGGCTCAGCCCCACAGAAACACCGTGCTCGACCATGTAGACTGGAATGTCGGCAGCCACCAAGCCTTGCCTGATGAAAAGCTCGAGTGGAGTCGTGAGGGCGTTCGTGAGCACCGCCACCGGCATGCCCCGGCCACGACGCTTCAGTTCGGCACAATACGCTGGCACATTGGCCGCTGCGGCCCGACCGAACGAGAGAGCCCTCACCATGCGCTCGGCGGCCAAGACCGCTGCTGCGGAAAACGCCTCGTGCCACCGGAAGCCTTCACGCTCTGCCTCTTCCTTGCACAGATGCTGGACTCCTTCTGCCAATCCAGCCCACCCGCTTGACTTATCACTAGTTGCCATCGTGGCAGCTCTAGGTTGGGGCTTCAGAAAGCGTGGAGCCCACTCGATCATGACTCCGCGCATCGCGAGGCCCAGGAAGATCTCTTCGACAAGTTCATTCGGCTTGTAAATAAACAGGTGAAGTCCCTTTCGTGCTGGGGTCAGCCTAAAGGGCTTGCCTTTCCACAACGCCAGCCAGGTCCGAAACAGGGGTGCGCTGAACGGCGCGTTTAATACTGTCACCAGCCGGGTCCGCCAGGATGGTTGCAGAAAGTCGCCATTGGGGAGGGCACCCGTCGGGCGCAGCGCGTCAAACTCGATCACTTCGTATCCGAGGGCCTTGGCTAGCACCGCGAACAGTGTGTCGAAGCGGTTCACCATAACCTCAAAGCCGGTCACAGGCGACAGATCAGACCTGCCCACCGTCACGAGCCGCGCCTCTTTAGGCAAACACTTGCGGCAACGGTCCAACAGCAGAGCTTTGTAGAACAGCGCGGTCAGCAACCTATGTAAGGTTCCTTCCATCGCTCGGCCGGGATGCAACCCGTCAGGCCAGCCTTTGGTCTGCTCATCGACTTGGACACCAATGCGATGAGCCGACCGTAGGGCAAAATATCCAACCCGATCTGCCTCGTCCTGTGGCACATCTTCATCCGGACAGACCACAGTCCGGCCTTCTGCTTGCAGACGCTCCGCTACATACGGCGAAGTCGTCATCCAGACAGGGACGCGATAAGCCGGATCCAGACTCTCAACATAGCGCCAAGCGGCGACGCTTTCGATGATCACGCAGGTCTTCGATTCAGTCATGGGCGTTCGCTTCTCCGCATGTGAGCGGCAAAACACTTCCCGGATCCTGTGGTCCTAAGTTTAGAAGAGTGACGGCTACCCGTGAGGCGCCACGCCCATCAACCAGGCGACGTCCAGTTTCAGCCATCGCTTGACGGCGCGCATGATCTTGAGCGAGTGCCGCAATAGCTCTCGCCAGTTGAGCAGGGTCGCCCCTGTCCTGCCACTCGACAGTGCCGGTCGCCCCTGCCTGCACCGCTCCCCCGATAGACAGTTTTTGGTTCTCGGCGAGACAGAGGGTTATCGAAGGGACGGCGCAGGCCATGCGCTCCAGCAAGCTGACGCCGCCGGCCCCGATCACAAGATCAGCGCTTCGTAACAGAGCAGGCATATTGTGCACGTCGACCATCAGCGTGGTCTCGCGCAACTCTCGCACTTCTTCCTGCACCGCCGAACGGAAAGGCGCATTCGAACCCAGCACAACGGTAACCCGGAAATGAAAGCCCCGGCCTTCCAGCAGACGCAAGGCCTTCAGCGCCAACCCGGTCGCATTGGCGGCATCCCGCACGCCAAAGGTGACCACGACATGCTCGACAACCGACGGAAGCGCTCCCCGGGGCGGGGCGCTGAATCTCTCGTCCAGTAAGGCGTATCGAGGACCAAGCAGAGCCGGAATGCCCTTCACGACATTTCCCTCAAGCCCGGGCGCCGGATTGATGACCAAAGCTGCTCCAAGGGGAGGTGCTAGAAAGTCATCGATCGCAACGAGCGGAGCGGCCTTGGTCAATAGCCACTGTATCGTCGTGCGGGAGAATCGATAGCCGTCGAACACGCTGCCTTGCCAGGGCCCGGCGAGGTCTGTTCCTTCCAGCGCAACCCGAAAACCCTCAGCCTCCAGACGCGAACGCCACCCCTCCCCGTCGGCATCCAACACCATGACCACCGGGGAATGCCGCAGCAGCGCCAAGCCTACCGCCCGGCACCGCTGCACATGCCCACCTCCATCCTCTGGGCCGGACGCAACGCGGATCAACCATGGATGACCGCTGCCTTGTCCGAAGCTCAACTTCGCGGGTTTCAAGATTGGTTGATCCAGTAAATCTAGAAAGGTTTGGCCGGCCAAAGTGATGGATTAAGAACTTCCTCCGGCAAATTCTTACCCAGCTTCATCACAGCCTTTAGCAGCCCATCGTCCAATGGCGGCAACCGAACAGCACGGGCATTTGCCAGCAATTGTTCAACGCAATCCACCCCTATAACCAAAAACGCCACACCAGGGATATCTCGCACCGAAACCAGCGCCAGCGTTGCGACGTCGTAACCAGCCTCCCCTGCGAGTCGGCCTAATTCCTCAAGGGCACATCTCGCTTCCTGCAAGTACTCCGGCAGATCATCCGGACTAAGAGAAAACACGCCCTGCCAAAAAATACTTCGAGCAAATACCAGCACTCCCTGAGAGTGACACCGCGCCACTGCTCCCGAATCAACGACGCGCCGGTCAAAAATATTTATCGGAGCCTGCACAAGAGACAAACCCGGGACTTGAAGTGCATGATCTATTTCCCCGGCAGTGTATACAGACGTACCGAAAGCCCCCAGCTTGCCTTCGCTGCACAAGGCTCTGAGCATCTTGGCCACACCTGGCCTGTGCAGATCATCCGCGCGATGCACCAGATAGCCATCCAGAAATGTGACGCCCAACGCGAGGCATGACTGCGAGAAATAACGCAATACAGCGTCCTCGAGATCAGGATCTGGATACTGATGCAACGGCGGAAGCTTGGAGATGACAAGGGGCCGGTTTCCAGTATGTTTGCACCAAGCACCGATCCGTTCTTCAGCTTTGCCATACGCATGGGCCGTATCGAGACACGCAATGCCTTCTCTCCATGCTGCATCAAGAATAGCACGTGTTTTTTTCTCATCTGGGCATCCTTGACAATTGGCAATTCCATACTCCAAGCCGAGCTGCGCTGTACCAAGCGTAAGTCTGGAAAGCTTTTCTGTGGGGAATGCGCGAGAACCCACGCTCTGCGTCTCTTAACAGAAACTATCTCGAGCAGAGGCACGCAACCAGACGATCACCGACAAGATCACCGTCGTCGTCATGAGGCGTCTCCTAGCCCCAGCCCACGGCCAAGGGCCTCCACCACGCGCTCCACATCATACCCCTCCATCGCCGGGAAAAGCGGCAGCGACAGTGCTCGCCCGTAATAAGTTTCCGCGCCAGGCAGACGGCGATCTCCGTACCGCCGGCGGTAGTAGGGCTGCATGTGGACCGGAAGGTAATGCACCTGGGTGCCGATGCCCTTTTCCTGCAAGCGGCGCATGACCGTTGCTCGGTCGACGCCGGCGGCTTTGAAATCGATCAGCACCGTGTAGAGATGCCAGGCCGTCTGGCAGCCGGCGACCCGGCCGATGGGACGCACGATCGGCGCCAAAGACGCCACTCGGGCATCATAGTGCGCCACGAGTGCGCGCCGACCCTCCACAAAACGGTCGAGCTTGCCCAACTGGCTCATGCCCAGCGCGCAATTGATGTCGCTGGCGCGGTAGTTATAGCCGAGTTCCTTGAGTTCGTAATACCAGGGATCGGCCTTCCCCTCGCGGTCGAAGGCGAGGTCGATCTGCTCAAAAGCGGACGCGTCGCGCTCCATGCCGTGATTGCGCAGCTGCGCCAGTCGGCGAGACATCTCCTGGTCGTTCGTGGTGACCGCGCCGCCCTCGCCCATCGTGACGGTCTTCACGGGGTGGAATGAGAACACTGTCATGTTGCTATGCCGGCAACTCCCGACCGGGATCCATTCGCCGCGCCCGTCCTCATAGGTCGAGCCGATCGCATGGCAGGCGTCCTCGACCACCCGTAGTCCACGGTCGGCTGCGACCGCGGCGATCCGTTCCATCGAGCCGCACTGGCCGGCCATATGCACGGGGAACACGGCCTTAACGGTGCCGTCCGCCGCGCGCGCCAGAGCATCGCGCAACTGGGCGTCTCCCATCAGGCCGGTCTCTGGATCCACGTCCGCGAAGACGACCTCGGCGCCGACATAGCGCACGGCGTTGGCGGTCGCCAGAAAGGTCAGTGTCGGCACAATGACCCGATCGCCGGGACCCAGTCCGAGCGCCAGGGCCGTCAGGTGCAGAGCCGCCGTGCCGCTTGAGCAACTGACGGCATGAGCCGCTCCGACCCGGGACGCCAAGGCCGCCTCGAACGCCTGCACGGCCGGTCCGGTGGTTAGCCAGCCGCTTTTCAGGGCGGCGACAACAGCGGCCACGTCATCGTCTTCAACGAGATGCCGCCCGTAGGGAAGCGCCGGCTCGTCGGCGTAATCCGTCATGCGTCGGTTTCTTTCAGCAGCCGCCGCAAGCCGTCCCCGTCGAGCCAGTCGCTGTTGGTGTTGCTGGCGTAACAGAATCCTTCCGGCACGGACTTGGCCCCGACCTCCGTATACGGGTGGCGGGACCAGTAGGCAAATGCCGGCTCGATGACGTACCGATCGGGCAGCTCCAGGGTGTTGCGTGCGTCATCCTCGGTGATCAGCACCTCATGGAGTTTCTCGCCGGGGCGGATACCGATGATCCGATGAGGCAAAGCTGGGGCGAGCGCGCGGGCGAGGTCCACAATTTTCATGCTGCTGATCTTCGGAACGAAAATCTCACCTCCCGACATCATGGCAACGCATGACAGGACGAACTCGACGCCCTGTTGCAGGGTGACCCAGAACCGCGTCATTCGCGGATCGGTGATCGGCAAGCTGTCGGCGCCCTCACGCACGAGCCGTTCGAAGAGGGCGATCACGCTGCCTCGCGATCGCACGACGTTGCCGTAACGAACGACGGCGAAGCGCGTCGCGCCTCTCCCACTGAGGTTGTTGGCCGCGACAAAGATTTTATCGGCGGCCAGCTTGCTGGCGCCGTACAGGTTGAGCGGGCTCACGGCCTTGTCAGTGGACAGCGCGATCACGCGTTGCACGCCCATCGCCAGCGCGGCGTTCACGACGTTCTCGGCGCCATGGACGTTGGTCTGGATGCACTCGAAGGGATTGTACTCGGCGATCGGCACATGCTTCAGCGCCGCGGCATGGATGACGTAATCCACGTCGCGCATCGCCATTGCCAGCCGATCCCGGTCCCGCACGTCGCCAATGAAATAGCGGAGGAACGGATAGCGGTCCTGGGACCACTCATGCGCCATCTCATATTGCTTGAGCTCGTCCCGTGAAAATATAATCAGCTTTCGGGGCTTGTATCGGTCAATTACGGTGCGCGTGAAAATTTTGCCAAATGATCCCGTGCCGCCAGTGACAAGGATCGTCTTGTCGTTGAGGTCGAGCTGAGAAGATTCGATGGGGGTCATGCCCTGTAATGCCCTCCTTATGAGACTGAAAAGCCTAAAGGCGGGATGGCCTCGGCGACGACATGGGCGTCTCGTTGTCTGGTAAACGCCTGCGCGTACCACCCGTTTCGGTCGATCAGTTCGCGATGAGTGCCGATATCCTCGAGACGTCCTTTGTTGAGCACCACAATGGAATCGGCGTCAGCAACGCTCGCCAAGCTATGTCCGACGATGATGATCGTCACCGACCCGCTCTCCCTGATGTGCCGCAATGCTTTTCTCAACTGCTCTTCCGAATCGGCATCCAGATGGCTCATGGGTTCGTCGAGGATCAGGATCGGCGACCGCCGGATCAATGCCCGGGCCAAGTCCAGCCGCTGGCGCTGGCCGCCCGAGAGCCGCACGCCGTTTTCTCCCAGCATCGTGTCATAGCCCTCAGGGAGGTCTTCGATGAACTCGGCGGCGCCGGCCAGCCGGGCAGTCTGTCGAATTTCCGCGTCGGTCGCCCCCGGCCTGCCGTAGCGGATATGCTGGCTTACCGTAACATTGAACATTTGCGGCGCTTGCGGCACATAGGCGATGCCCGAGCGCAGACTCTGGAGGGTGAATTCCGTGATTGGAACCACGTCGAACAGCACGGTACCCTCGGCGGGTTCGCGCAGACGCGGCAGGAGATCGATCAAGGTGGACTTCCCGCTCCCGGACGGACCGACAAGGGCCGTCATCTTGCTGGCCGGAACCTCAAAAGTCACGCCATCCAGAGCCGGCCGGCCGTTGTCCATCCCATAGGAAAACTTCACCGATTCAAAACGGATAGCCCGTCTCAAGCCCTCGAAGGACACTCGCCCACCGACAGGCTCCTGCGCCGCTTCCATATTCTCGAGTCGGTGATCGATGGCCTCAAGGCTCCCTAACCCGCTGAGGACGGACTGACGTGTTCGCATCATCTCTTTGACGACCGGAAGCAGCCGCACCACGACAACCAGAAACAGGCCGATCTCCTCGATGCGGAGATTGAACCGGCGAACGCCGACATAGAGAAGCGTGAAACCTGCGGCGAGAACAACCGGCTCCATGATGACTTCGATCCTCGCCAGCAAGGCCAGGACCGCGACCATACTGTCGCGCTGCCGGCACGTCAGCGCCTTCATCGCATCGGCCTCGGCTTCTTCGGTCCCGGACAGGCGAATGAGGCGGGCGGCGCGCAGACGCTCGACCAGAAACCCCGACATCTCCTGGTTCGCCGTGGTGACGGCACGGCCGACTTCATCGGACCGCTGCAGGAGGCCGCGCAAGGCGTACACCGAAAGGAGGATCACACCCAACGCCACGACCGTCATGGCGGGCGACAGCACGAACAGCAAGATGCCGTAGAACGCCGTAACCACCGCGTAGCCAACGAACACGATAGCAGCCGCCAAGGTAGCCACTGCGCCGCGAAGTTCTGTCGTCAAGTCGTCGACGACGCTGCCCAGCAGTTCACGGTCATGGTACCTTGAGCTCGCCCGAAGATACCGCTGGAAGCACAGATTTCTAACATCGACCACCACGGTCTCCTGCACCCGCGCCATGAACATCAACCGCAGAAAGACGAAGCACTGTCGACTCAGTATGCACAGAAGGCTGGTCGCAAGGAGCACGCCGAGGTTGATCGGGAGGTGCAGCATCCCGTAGGCCTGGGTCAAGAACCTCCAGAGCCGGGATTGCTCGGCAAGCACGGCCATGTCGCTTCCGGCCTGAATGTACTGGAAGACGGGCAGCAGCATTGCCAGGCCTGCGCCCTCAAGGATCGTCCCTACGAGGTGCAGCCCGAGAATCGCGGCCGTGACCGACGGTTTCAGGTTGAGGCGGCGCGAGTAGCGAAAGAACTGCCTAATGGTCATGAGTTCCCCGTGTCCCCACGGTCCTTCTTGTGCTTCTCGTCGGCCACCGCGAGATCCGCTGGGCAGCCGATGTCTTGCCAGTACTCGTGGATGGGGAACAGCCCGATCCGCAGGCCGATGCCGCGTCCCAGATTCAGCAATTCAGGCATGTCCATCGGCTTGTCTGGAGGTACCAGCGCGGTGAATTCCGGCGACAGACAGTAGATGCCCGCGGCGACGAAATGGCTGATCTGCGGTTTTTCTTCAATTTCGCTGAACAGTCCCTCTTCATTGTGACGGACGATGCCGAATGGAATCCGCGTCTCATAGCGCGCCACGGCTATCGTGCCGTCATAACCGTGGCGGTGATGGAATGTCAGCAGGGCATGGATGTTGATCCTCGTAAGGACATCGCTATTCATGACTAAAACAGGTCCATCATGCGTCGAATCGAGCTTGCCAAGTGCACCAGCCGTCCCAAGCGGTTGCGCCTCGCGGATCAAGTGCAACTTTGCCCGGCTGTTTCTACTTGCGACAAATGTTTCGATCTGTTCGGCCAGGTAGTGAACAGCGATGTAGATGTCCATGATCCCAGCTTCTTCCAAGCGTTCAAGAACATGCCCGAGTATCGGTTTCTCACCTATCGGTAACAGTGGCTTTGGTGTGGTACGAGTCCGCTCACCCAGGCGTGTGCCCATGCCCCCAGCCATAACCAGCGCCGTTAGGGTGGTTCTTGGTTCACCCGTCTCTACCAGGATCTCTCTGACGACGTTGGCTGAGTCCACCACCGGCAAAAAGGCGATAAGTCCACCAACCAACCGAAATTTTGAGATATTCTCTGCGTTGGCGCCGATGCGACCGGAGATGGCGCCCGTCCGCATGCATACGCGAACCGGCATCTCAAGAGTTGTCCCTCCCAGCATTCCCCGACGAACATCTCCGTCCGTCACAGTCCCAAGCAGACGTCCTGTCTTGTCCAACACAACTTGGAACAGGTACGGCGACACATTGATTCGCGCCAGCACTTCACGGATCGGAGTGTCAGGCCCGCAGGATAGATTTGTGAGATCGGTCAACGTGACCATGTGATATTCTCGAATTGCTCTAAACAGGCAAACTCTGATGCAAGCTGTGCAACAATTGTATAGGGAAGAAATTCTCTTCCAATCCGAACTCGCTGTTGAAGAACTCCTTCGATCTGCCAGCCAATTTTCAGAACCATCTTCACGAACGCCGGATTACAGGTACCCGCATCAACCCGGTTAAGTCCAACAACCTGCAATAAGTATCGAGAGACGAGGTACACGCTTTCGGTCCCAATCCCACGTCCCCATACGTTCCGCTCGCCGATCAAGATACTGACATCGGCGCGGCTATTTGCTCGATCCAGCGGACCGTACTTCACGTTGCCGACGTGGCCCAAATCGTCAAGATGGATTCCAAGAATAACCTCTTCTGGAGCCCTCGACGCGATGTATTGTCTCGCCTGTCCCTCATCAATCGGATTCTGATCGCGACGCCGCGAATACCGATTCACCTCTGGATCATTCAGCCACGAAAGGTAGCGAGGTGTGATGTGCTCAATCCCAAACGGACGGAGGGTGACCCGGGATCCTCGTATGACCAGATCGGGTATAGCGCTCAATGACCAGCGGCCTCGACAAGCAGCCTGGCAAAGCGGAGCAGAAGATAATCGTTATACCGACGTGCCACGATTTGCGCTCCGATGGGCAATCCTGTCGAACCGCGCAATACCGGCAGACTGATTGCAGGTGCGCCACACATAGTCCAGATGAGACAGTGATCCGGAAGATCGAGAGCGTCTAAACCGATGGGTGCCTCGTCGGCAGTGGATAGGCACAGAAGCACGTCCACATCGCTCATTTCACGATCAAACAGCCGAGCAAGAGCAGTCTGCTTCTCCAGATCGGTCTGGTACGTTCGAACATCAATTCCAAGGCCCGATTCGATCATACGTCGCATGATCCTGCTGAACTTTTGTGGATTCGAGTCCCATTCAAGTTTGAAATAGTACGCCAAGCACCTACGATAAATTCGTTCGTGCAGATCATGGGCCTGCTCAAACTCCGTGGGCAGGGTAAATACCTTCATTTCGAGCCCTGCAGATGCCAGTTTGTCAGCCAGGGCCGCGAGCGCATCACGGGGAACTTGAGCCTCAAATTGAGCCTTCGGACCACGCAACAGTCCGACTCTCCATGGCCTGCCGGTAACGTTCTGCCTCCCCTGATCGTTGAGGGTAGCGTCGCTGACCGGATAATTATGCCCACGGACACGAGTTGCTTCGAAGAGTAGTCCCAAGTCTTCGATGGATCTAGCCATGAAACCCACGGTGTCCAGTGTATCCGTCGTCTTCAGCATGGCGGTGCGCGGGATGAGACCGAAGGAAGGCTTGAAGCCGAAAATGCCACAATAGCTGGCAGGACGGATCGTGGATCCGCCAGTCTGGCTGGCGAGGGCAACCGGTACCATACGCGCTGCCACGGCTGCAGCAGAACCACTCGATGAGGTTCCCGGGGTACGACGGGGGTCGTGAGGGTTCACCGTTCGGCTCGGGTGGTGAACCGCGAACTCGGCGGTGACCGTCTTACCGGCAACGATACCCCCTTCCAACCTGATATTGCTGACCACCCGCGCGTCATTGCCCGGCGTGTACCCTGCGATGATCTCGCTCCCCATCCCAGTTGTGAAATCGTAGGTATTGAAGATGTCCTTCACTCCGACGGGTATTCCCAGAAGCAGGCCATTTGCCTGCCCGGCCTTGACCTTCAAGTCAACCTTCGCGGCACACTCTTCCAGAAGAACGCGATCAAACTGTTCCCAGGCCTTGACCAGGGGGTCCATCCGCTCAATTCGATCCGCGCATGCCCTCGCATATTCCAGCGCGGTGAGATCCCCCCGCCGCAAGAGGGCGAGGAACTCGCGTGCGGTGAGATCAGCAGCCGTGTTGGCAGGAGCAACTGCAGACGCCGTTGCTTGCACTTCTCCGGTTCTCTGCGTCATGGGAGCAGTTTGGCTTTCCCTTCGCGGCGAGCCTTGAGGATGTCAAGAAACTCCTGCTCTGTGTACCCCGTGATCTTGAGGTAATAGTCAAGGGTCTCCGGCCGTTCTGCATCAATTTTTGCTGCAAGTTCAAAGGCCTCCTCACGGGTCATCAAGCCCGCCCTCACGTCCTGACTGGCAAAGTCGGTACCCCGACCGAAGCCACGCTTGATATATTTGGCGTAATCGTGGACGCCGGCCATCCGGCATTCGACGCTTTTGTACCATTTATATGAGCCTTCGACTCGATCCTCTCTCCAACCATACTCCTTAATGAGAAACTCCGTCTGGCGCTCATGATCCCAGAATATGTAATCGCCGAGAAAGAGGCCGTAAATGCCGGCTTGCTCAAGTTCTCCGGCAGTGGGCGGAAAGAATAGATTCAACTCCTTTTTAGAAATACCCTCGCTGACCATTCTTTCCGCGGGCACTTTGATGGATTCGCGGAGGCCAACCTGCACGAAATCCTTGTCATTTTTCATGTCCTGATCCCAGTAGGTTGTCCGACCTGAAAACTCGGCCGGAGACTCCCCATAGATCATCAGCGGAATCTTGAACTTCGTTGCAACATGGAAGGGAAACGACCACACCCCTGCATGGCAGTGCCAGCAGGAATCCCCGATCATCGGTAGTGACCGACGGGCCAGTTTATTTACCAGCCCGCGGTTCGGAGTGTACATGATATGGTCCACATTCAGCTTCTCGAGAATGTTGGAAAGGTTGTACTTCCCGGCATCGGTAAACCAGTTGTGACTGAATGTCACCGCGAGCGGTGTCATTCCGAAAACCCTGACTAGGATATGCAACTGAAAAGAACTGTCCTTACCACCACTGATCGGAACAACGCAGTCGTAGTTATCCCCTGCCTTCTCTTTGGCCTTTTCCAGGATGCGGCGCAAGTCCTCCTGCCGTTCATGCCAATTGATGCGCATTTTCTGCTCGGAAGAACGGCACGCCTTACAGATGCCCATTTCGTCAAACGCTATCCCCTCGTTGGTTTCTGGCATGCAGCAGCGCGTGCAGTAGCGAAGCTGTGGGAAGGGTGGCTGGCCATACTCACGTTCCATTTGTGCGTCCTCCTAATCGCTTCGGTTGTTCCGTGCAGGCACAGCCGGAGCGAATCCATAGAAGCGGCCAATCGATTCGGCGATCAGCCAGTCCAGGGGCTCATCAATATCCACCGATCTTTCGAGATCCATTTCCACGATACTCGCAGGGTCGCAGATGATCCGTTTCTGTTTGCGGAGTGCATCAACACGCACGGCGTAGGCTGCTCCGGTGGGGAAATAGCACGGCGACAACTTCTGCGAGTGCTCCTGCTCGCCCTCGATCGCACGGCCGAGCAGAGGCCGCGCCGTCCCGTCATCGTTCAGGGTAAACATCCATTGCGGCGGTTCAGTTACCTTTCGAGCAGTAAAACAACTTGCCATGCCGTCCTTCTTCGTTACGGCATGAAGACAGGCGTCAATATGAACAGGCAACACGAACGGGGTCGTCGGCTGCAGCAGAACCAACACCTCATAGGCTTTTCCCTCTTGGCGCTCGACCCAGTCGAGCGCATGACCGACAATATCGGGAGACGTGGCATAGTCCGCAGCGAGTTCTGTGGGTCGGCGAAACGGTGCCTCCACGCCATACTGTTGAGCAATTGCCGCAATGCCATCGTCCTCGGTCGAAAGAATTACACGGTCGATTCGGCTTGCCAGGGCCGCCTGACACATATATCCGATCAACGGCACGCCATTGAGCGGCTTGATGTTCTTACCGCGTAGCCGTTTGGAACTACCTCGTGCGCAGATAACGCCGAGACTCCTCATCGGCCATTCCTTAGTCTATGAACAGTCTGTGTAGTACCGGTCAGCCGCCCTTGACTCGCGGGCCCGATTCGCTCGGTCAACGCTGGGGCCACGAGAGAAAGCTCCTGTCGAGCCTCGACCACTTTTCTCACCGCTCGACCAATATCGCGCATGTCCTCCTCTGTTGAGGGATACGCAATGTGATAAAACCAAAGAAACTCTTGGTCGAGCAATCGCTCCGCAACCTGACATTGTCCACGGGCATACGTGACGGATCCTTTGTACCGCTGGCAGGTCCAGGGACAGCCTTCGCGACCGTAGGCGACTTTTTGCAAAAAGGTCGGGTTGGCGTACAGCGGCCTCGTATAACCTGTTCCAACCGGGACCCCTTCGGCACGCATCGCAGCAACAAACAGGCCCCTTGAAATTCCCATGGCGTGCGCATCGTGGAGCACAACGAGCATATGCGGGACCTCGCGCGCAGGTCCTGAGCTTTGGCGCTGACTGGGAGGCAAGCGTAAACCCGGCAAACCAGCAAGTTCTGCGCGAAGAAGGTCTGCGTTACGTGTGCGCCAACCGTTGACTGCCTCGAGCTTTTTCAACTGTGCTCTTCCCACCGCTGCGCACAGTTCAGGCATGCGCAAGTTAAGACCAACAATGTTTGCGAGGTCATCGACTCCATGCCGCTCGTCAAACACCACTTCACCGTGGTTGAGAATAAGCCTGGACCGCCTAGCAATTTCCTGATCGTGGGTTACGATCATTCCACCTTCTCCGGTCATAATATTCTTCGACTGCTGAAAACTGAAGACTCCTGCGTCGCCAAGGGTTCCCGCTTTGCGCCCATCCCAGCATGCCCCAATGGCCTGCGCTGCGTCTTCGATCACCTTCAGCCGGTGCCGCTTCGCAATAGCGAGAATCGCCCCCATATCCGCAACATTCCCCGCCAAGTGCACCGGTATGATCGCCCGCGTCTGCGGCGTGATCGCTTTTTCTACTTGAGCCGGGTCAAGGCAGAACATCTGGGGATCAACATCGACAAATACAGGAACTGCGTTGAACATCAGCACAGCACTCGCTGTAGCTGTAAATGAGATGGCTGGCACAATCACCTCATCGCCCGGACCGACTCCGGCAGCCGCCAATGCCACGCCGATGCCGCTTGTTGCTGAATTAATGGGGATCGCATAAGGAACATGAAAGAATTTGGCGAATTCAGCCGAAAACGCGCGGACATTCGGACCACCAAGAAAATGCCAGTCGTCCTCTATTGCTGCCGCCTCCGCACTGGTCACGCGTAAGATTGCCTCGATATCCTGCGACGTGCTGCCAACGTACCGTGAAAAGCTTTTCTCGCGGATTGCCGCCAGTACAAAGCGCTCCTCTTCTTCATCAACCATCGGCTCGACCACAAACGGTTTACGCCGCACCGCCTGGCCGCCCAATATCGCCAGTTCACTCTTGCTCATGACACCACACGCTTAACAGATCGTGGGCACACTGTGCCGGTCCCCATCCATGGCCGCAAGCACACGTTGCACCTCGAGGGCATCCGACCCGTCGCAAGTCGGTTGAGCCTGCTCTTGCGATAGTAAGCGTGCAATTTCCTCGGCAACAGCAATGAATGGTGAAAATCCGTCAGGAGGAACTATCTTTTCGACGGTTGGCTCGGCGAGTTGCAGATATCCGTTGTAGGCTCCGCTTGAGACGAAGTTTTCAACGGTGATCGTTCCAAGATCTTCTCGTGCAACCATGCGGCCACGATCACCAACAATCTCGGCCTCAACAATGAGCCTCTCTCTTCGACCGGTTACCTGCAAAATTGCGTATGCTCCGCTCAGGAGATTCATGAGGGCCGCCACGGCAGGCTCCCCCTCTTCGTGTAGACCCGCAAGATCAATCGCCTTAACAGACGTCGCAGAGCCTCCCAGCATCAGAGCGAGATCGACAGCATGACTGCCGACACTCCACAATCGATTGGGCATGGCGACGCGAATGCAACGAGGGTGTCCCACGGCACCATCATCCAGGCGTTGTTTAAAACGTCGCCAAATCGGCTGCCATCGCCGAACATGAGAGACCACGAGTTTCACGTTTCGTCTGGCACAGGATTCCACCATCCTCGTTGCATCGGAAAGATTCATCGCGAGCGGCTTCTCACACCATACAACGCGCACATCGGATTTAGCGAGGACGGCGTCCAAAACTTTGGCGTGACTTTCAGGAGGGGTGCAGATACTGACAACATGCGGATTGCTTGCTTTCATCATATCCGCCACAGATTCATATAGCGGTGTACTGGGGCAGCGACGGTGGAAAGCTTCGGCATTTTCCTTGGCTATCTCACACGCGCCGGCCAAGAGATAGGATTTCGGCAACGCAAGGTACGCTCCAACGTGGCTCCATACCGTCGTACGGCCCGGTTCCTCGTCAAAACGCGAACCTGCCCTCCCAACCCCTACGACCACAGCATGAACCTTGTCACGCATCAAGTGTTGTCCTGATTACGTTCGATCCCAGGGCGCCGTGAACGCCGGCGTGTCCGTACTGAACGTTTTACGAAGCAGGCGGTCGCGGTCGGGCAGGTGGGTCATGATCTGCGCAATGCGCGGGCCTGATCGGCCATCCCCGTACAGGCTCCGGGATGGAAGGCCGGTTGCCGGCGCCTTCAGTTTGTCCAACAGTCGTCCGACCTCGCCGGCATCGTTGGGGCAATCGTGCACGTTCGGTCCTCGCGCGCGGCCGTCCTGTCGCCTTCCGACGTTGATCACACGGAGGCCAAAACAGCCCGCCTCGATGATCCCGCTCGACGAATTGCCCACCATGACCGACGCATGCCGCATCACGTTCGCGTACAGTTCCGTGCCCAGAGTGTCCCGGAACACCGCCCAGGAGTGTTTTTCAGTGAAGGCTTCGATCCGGCGACGGAACACCGCGCCTCCGGGATCGGAGTTGGGGGACGTGAAGACGGTCGGCGCCGGCGCCGCTTCCAGCCCGGCCAGGACCGCGTCCAACGGCGCCGCCGGTTGTTCTGAATTGGTCTCGGGATGGACGGTGACCAGGCGCAACGCCTCCAACGCCCGCAGGCCCAAGTCGGCGCGGATCTCCTCGACGCTCATGGGGAGCGCATTGAGCAGCGTATCCAGACCCGGCGCGCCGGTCACATGAATCCGCCACGGCTCTTCACCCATGCGGCAGAGCCGCTCCGCCGCCTCCACCGTCGCGACGCAGTGCACGTGGGACAGTTTGGTGAGCGCATGGCGGACGCGGTCATCCACCGCCCCCTGGCTGAGCTCTCCACCGTGCAGATGTACAAGAGGCAAATTATAGGGAAGCGCGGCCAGCGCTGCCGGGATCATGTCGAGGCGGTCTCCGATGATCAGTAGGTAATCTGGCTTCACATCCGCGCAGACCTTGCCAGCCGCCGCCACAATCGCCGCCATTGCGGCGGCGGCGGACCCCGGCGACGCGCCTCCCAGATCCTCTCCGCCTTTATGCACGACCGCCACGGACGGAAGCGCGGCGCGCGCGGCCGAATCGTCGGTCACGTGCATGCCCGTCAGCAACACATGCAGTTCCGCCGAAGGGTCGGCGGCCAGGGCCTGCCACACCGGTGCGAGAATGCCGACGTCCGCTCGGCTGCTCGATACGCTCAAGACACGCATCATTGCAGATCCTCGGGCGTGAGGGGCTGATCCTTTCCGACCGGGCGCGTCAGCCGACGGCCGACCGGTGCCGAGCCAGGCGCCAGCCCCGTTGCCGGCCGTTTCAGGACCATGTCGGACTCGGCCAAGAGCGTGCCGGCAGCCAAGTCACGCGCCGCATGCCAGCTCCGGCGCACCAGCGCCGCCGTTTCCGATTCGCCCGGGGCCGGCCGCTTGATCCCATCGCCCAGCGCGCTCGCCGTTTCACGCATGCGGCGAACCATGCGCGCCAGTTCGTCGGGCTCGAGGGAAGCGGCGTGGTCGGGGCCCGGCAGCTTCCGATCCAAGGTGAAGTGCTTCTCGATGACGCACGCGCCCAGCGCGACGGCTGCGATCGCCACATGATCGCCGAGGCTATGGTCGGAATATCCGACGGGACAGCCGAACGCCTCTCGCAGGGTGACCATGGCCAGGAGGTTGATCGCTTCCATCGGGGCCGGGTAGAGCGAGGTGCAATGCAGCAAGGTGATATCGGTCGCCCCCGCTTTCTTGAGTGTCGCCATTGCCTCAGCGGTCTCCGCCAGCGTCGCCATGCCGGTCGACAGGAGAATCGGCAAGCCGTAGCCGGCCAAGGCCTTGAGCGCGGGAGTGTTGGTCAATTCGCCCGAGGCAATCTTGATGTAGGACATGCCCAGCGCGACCAGCTCACCGGCGATGGCCACATCGAAGGGAGTACAGAGAAAGCCTATTCCCCGGGAACGGCAGGTCTCGGCCAGCACGGCGAAGTCATCGAGGCGCAACTCCAGGCGGCGCAGCAAGTCAGCCTGGCGCGCGATGCCTGTGTTGGCTTGCTGATAGGCCGCCGCGGCGCTCTCGGCGCTCACCAGCTGCTCGGTCCTGAAGGCCTGGAACTTGACCAGGTCGGCTCCGGCGTCAGCCGCCGCATGCACCATGTCGCGCGCCCGGCTGAGGTCGCCGTTATGGTTCACCCCTGCCTCGGCGATGATCAGCGGCGTCGGACGGGAGGCGGTATTCACGACGGATACCGTGCGCCAGCAGGCACGAGGCTATTATCAGCGATCGTCGTACCGGGGAGGATCACCGCACCGGCGCCGATCATGCAACAGCTCCCAACCCGGCAGCCGCCGAGCACGATCGCGCCCGGCGCGACGTGACTGCCCGCCCCGATCGTGCTGTCGTGCTCCACGATCGCCCGCGTGTTGATGATGGCTCCCCTGCCGATCGCCGCTTCCGGCTGAACGACGGCCCCGGCGAGCACGATGGCGCCCTCCTCCAGCATAGCGGTGGGGCTGACATGGGCCGCGGGATGGATGGTCGTCGCGAAGGACATCCCCTTTGAACGATAGGAATCCACAAGGTCGAGCCGTTTGGCCAAACCGCCGGGCTCCACCCCGCCGATGCCCATCACGAGCTTGGCACCGGCTTCCATTGCGGCGGTCAGCCCCTGCTCACCAATCCGTTTCGCGGACAGCCACGAAGCCTCACGTGGATCAACGTAGGCGACAATCGCGCCGCCGGTCCCACGTATAGCCTCCACAATCGCCTTGGCGTGGCCGCCAGCCCCAATAAGGACAACTTTTACGCCGCCTGCTTGCAGGGCTTACCTCGCCACTCTCCTAATGCGGCGATCACGCGTTTCTGCTCGGCATCGGTGAGGCTACTGCTACAGGGCAGTGACACGACGCACCCCGACAGCGATTCCGACACACCCGTCAGAAGGCACGGAGGGCCGACATAAATCTTTTGGGAAGCGAGCGCCTGCCAGAACACGCGGGCTTCGATATCCCGGGCGGCCAAATGTTTGACCAGCCCGTCGGCATCTTCCACAGCGCCGCAACGCACTGAATACATCCAGCACCCGCTTTCAGCCCACGCCGCACGCGGCATCGGGAGAAGGTCCTCACGCCCCGCGATCACGGCATCATAGACTGAGGCGATCGCCCGCTTGGCCGCCAACATGTCGTCGAGACGTTCGAGTTGGGCCAGGCCGACCGCGGCGTTCAGGTTCGTCATGCGGTAGTTGTACCCGACATCCTCGTATCGGTAGGCAGAGCCGGAACGAGCCTGGGTACTGAGGCTTCGCAACCGGTCGGCCCATGCACCATTGTCCGTGACCACCATGCCGCCTCCGCCAGCGGTGACCGTCTTGTTGCCGTTGAAGCTGAACATCGCCGCGTCGCCGAGACTGCCGACCGGGCACCACTTATATGTTGCCCCGATCGCGCCGGCCGCATCTTCGATGAGCGGAATACCGGCATCGCTGCAAACCTTTCGCAGCGGATCCATGTCCGCCGGATGGCCAAGAGCGTGAACGGCCACCACCGCGCCGATCCGGCATGCTCCTCCTTTACCGACGGCTTCGGTCACCAACTCCGGGTCAAGCGTCCAAGTGGAACGAGCCACGTCCACGAAGAACGGACTGGCGCCGGCATGCACCACGGCATTCGCCGTCGCCGCGAAGGTCCAGTCCGGGATGATCACAAGATCTCCCTGCTTGACTCCCGCAACAACCAGGGCGAGATGGAGCGCAGCAGTGCCGTTGACCATTGCGACCGCGTGCTGCCGTCCGGTCAACGCCGCCATCCGACGCTCGATCTCGGTCACGAACGGGCCGGCAGAGGAGACCCAGTTCTCACTGACGCACCGGGCCAGATAGGCTGTTTCGTTTCCGCGAAGATCCGGTACCACGAGTGGAATCCGGTCAGAGTCACTTATCATCCCCGACTCCGTGGCACAGGCTCGATCCTAAAGATTCTTGCCCGGCTAAGACACTATGTGCCTTCTGATCAGAGTGAGCGTCAGAACCATCATCGAGGCTCGCCAGTAGTCCCCGATATGCATTTTCCACAGCCCCTTCGCCGTAGCTACAAAGATCGACATAATTGTAGCCATGCATATCAAACGACGTGTTGATTATGGCTTGAAGAAATCTCGCACCATCAACCCGCGCACGCTTGAGATCAATTTTCCCATCAATAATTGCTTTCAGATAGTCCCTTAGACGGTCCTCATCAGTCACGACCATAACGTGAGGAAGGAAATTGTAGACATTATGGCGTCCAAACGTGACCACAGGTTTCCCCATGACAGCCGCCTCAAATCCCGCTGTCCCTGTGATAGTTGCTACCGCAGCAGCTCGCTTGACGATCTCCAGGCCAAATTCCATCATATCGAGCATGATTACGTTCTTAAAGGCGAGTATCTGATCATAAAAGTTCTTCGGACGTCTCCCGACACCATGAATTGTTTCTTTGACGGCAAGAAGTACCCCGGCTGGAAGGTCGCGCGACAAGGCGGCTATAGCCGAAAGCTGATAGAAATACTCTGGCGAGATTTGCCCCATTGAGCCCTCCGGCTCAGTATGAAGCGGGAAGAACACGAACGGTCGGCCATCCAGATCGGCCAGCTTCCGCGTTTCTGATCCCCTCATCCTCCGGGTGGCTGTCCACAGACGGATGTGATACGCAAGCCAATCGCGAAGATAGTAACTTTTCCCTTTATCATATCCGCGCATTCGCCAATACACATGCTGCATAGTCGTATAAACTAATTTATAGAGTAAGCGAGCTAAGCTATCGTTTTTGACGAAACGTTTGCGATGTGCCAGTTCAAGTAAATACGGCTCTGTGATATCCACCATGTCTTTCATAGATGACTGGATGGCATCATAGGCCTGCCTCACAGCTGAATTTTCAAAAAATTCACTCCTTGCCCAGAAGTGATAGTTCTTGTAACGAGAGCCAAAAAAAGCACGATATGGCACCTTATTCGATTTTGCGATTCGAGCGATTTCACCCGCACCATTTAGAATCAACGTCAATCCCTTTTGTACGATCTCTCGTTCCCAAAATTTGAGCACGCTATTGTAAGCGTGCAACATTTGAAGATAGCTCGTTTTCTCCGAGTGGCGTGAACGAGCATGATAAAATCCCCCGAGCGCATATCCACGGCCCAGATGTCGGTTAGCAACGGCTAGCGTGTTGTAGGTGCAACCTAGCTTGTGTTCATACGATCTGGCGGTAGCAATGACTTCGGCTTCGTCAGCAACCGTTTCGTGAGCGGCTCGCAGCAAAATTGAGGCATTGGTTATCGACGCAAATAGACCGTCTTTATTTTTATGGGTGTAAAACTCTACCTCCTGCGCACTGTTGCAATACAAATGGATGGTGCTGTGATGCCGTTGTCTCAGCAATCGGATAAGATCCAGCAGTACAAAACGAGTTTCTGCATCTGCGACAATACCGATAATCGAGAGAGCAGAACTCATAATTAAAAGTCCTGATTGTTCCAGCTAATGCCGTGATTCGCGAACACGCGGCCGACCTTCTGCCGAAACCACTGAAAGGCAGGCATATGTGTTGGATCACCACGATATGGGTCTAAGTGCTCATGGTCGCTGATAATCCGTGGATCACGAATAGAGTGGTAGGTTACAAAGGTTATCAACCTATTGTTGGCCGTCAATTGAATTTGCCCAATCCATGAGTTTTCCCCCTCCTTTAACAAGCGAATTAGCGGTACATTTGAGGCGCTCATGGGCATAACCTTCAAGCGATCCAGCGAACGACCGTCATTCGAGATGATCCTCACCATGATAGCTTTGCTATAGGGGTTTATGAGAATAATGGACATACCTAGATCACGGGCTCGGTCGATGTGCGCAACCGGGTAACCGTCAACAAACTGGCCATATTCGGCAATCTGAGCAATCACTGGCGGGGAGCCATACTTGTACGCATTATCCGAGAATAACGACTTTTTCCCCTGTGAATAATATATCGCATAGAATGGGACCACTCGCTTGCTCGTGAAAACGTTGTCACCATTTTCAGATTGAAACCCCATTTCCAAAAATCCAGGGACATCGCCCCACTGATCAGCCGCATCTTTCCAGCTATAGGTTATTGGAGCCTGACCAATTAGTTGACGGTCTTCAAATTGCACGACTTGTTGAGCCTCCGCTTTCACGTGACCCTGATGATAGACTTTGACGTACCAAATCACTCGGCATCGTCCGCTGATCACCCTCTCCCCTATTTGATTCCAGGGAATCGGAATAATGCAGTCATAGCCGACTGACAGGCAGGTTATGGTTGGGATTATGTACTTGTATGCCATTCGATCTACAAATGGTCGATAGAAAACCGATCCAGCATAGGAGTCGCACAGAACACATGAATCTTCCTTGCGCCATTGCAACGCCAACGAAGATAGAGCGGACAGTTCTCAGCTTGAACTCCTCGCTCTTTCGGAATCTTGATCTCACAAAACCGTGTCCCTAATGGGGGAACCGTGATTTCTTGCGTACAATTGGGAGAATCAGCCAGAGCATTCCCGACTATATAGGCCGCTTCTACATGAAGTGGGACAGAGCGGACATTCACGACTGAGAAAAAAAGGCGTTCATGCCCGGGTCTATACAAACCTGTGAACCATTGTTCTCGTTGACCATTTGGACCTTGACTATGCACTCCGCATGAGGCGACTGGCGTGACAATTTGAACCTGCGGACGAGTCGTTCCCCACTTGCCTGGACGAAGTGCTCGTAGAGTGATTGCGACCGAACCAATTCCAACAAAAGTCGGTTCGGCAGGCTTCGGGAATCCTAGCAAATATCGAGACAAGTTCTCCCGCAGAGTTTCTCCTTCTTGTAGATCGCGGGTGGCCCGGAATCGTTCAACTCCTTCCGAATCCCTAACAAGAACTCCAGCGCGTACAGTCGGTACTCCGGTGTTCTGGTACAATAACCCCTGATTCGCTATCCACAGCCATTGTTCAATCGTCTCACCAAAAAGCACTGGCATGTAATGAGTTTTGGCGAAGGGAATCGGCGGCGATATCTCGTCTAAAAGTCCATAAAGACTACGCTTCAGCGTTCGCCGCTGACCTTGAACCACAGAACGGACCATAGTTTTGTTACCTGGGATGGGAGATGGTAGGACATGTGAAGAAAAGTAATATTCCAAATCCAACAGGCAGGCTGTGCAAGCTTTCCCAGCTCCGGTTCTTTCCAGCAACTGATCAAAATTACTCACTGACCCATCGTCAAGCAGATCCCTGAGATGACTGAGAGTCATATCAACGCAACTGCAGACGATCTCACTATCAAGCTTTGCTTGGCTACTCAGTCCCTTGAAACTATTTCTGTTCCTAGAATCGGACATAAAGCCCTTTCAGTGTTCGGTGTGAATTATGAAGAGGGACTGCTTCGGAAGGGCACCTCGGCGAGCAAGCAACTCACCACGTTCGGCATAAAGATGGGCGAGCATTTCCTGGATCACCTCGGTGTATCTCTCCTCTCCAACGAGGTTACAAACCTCCCATGGATCCTTCTCAAGATTGTAGAGCTCTTCAACCTTAAGCCGGTGGCTGCACAAGACTACCATCATCTTGTAGCTCTTTGTCGTCACGGTAAAATATACGTCGCGGCGATCAATATCCGCATTTCCACCTCCGCAATTCTCGGAAATTACAGCCACTCGACCTACCCGAAAGGCACTGCGGCCCTTGAAGCTGTTATGAAGGGGTATATCCAGCGCGTCGAGGAGAGTGGCGGTGACTCCCATACTATCAATCAGCCCGTTGTCACTGGGCAGCATGTCTATACCCGACATCAGTAGCGGCGCTTCAATATCTTCGTAGTGCGTCCTTGTGGCAACTCCCTGCTTCTTACGAGGACTTTGCGCATATTGGTAGCCATGGTCACCAACAACGAGGATCAGCGTTTTCTCAAGCTGTCCCGTATTTGAAAGGGTTTCAAAAACCTTCCCCAGGCAGTCATCCACATACATGACAGCGGTATCATACAGCCATCGGCGCTTAGTTTTTCCCATGAGTTTGGCACGGATCCAGCGGGGAAGGTACCTTAGCCGTTCCAGTATATGCAGGGGGCGACTGATTGAGCGACAGTCATGCACATCCATAGTGTGCATGTAAAGAAACCAGGGACGACTTGGGGGTTTACTGATGAATGTGCGGATCGGCTCGATGATTTCGCCAATCAGCACCGGATAATGGCCCAGCGTGAAAAACGGAAACCAAGTTATTGTAGAAATATACTTTCGTGCACGCCAACTGATCCCTTCTATCACTCGGAAGAGAAGCAATTTCAGCATGAACGCTTTGCGCTCGCCAAGAAACCTCCAGTACACTCCCGCAGGAACTTTGACTAGCTTTTCTAAAACGGTTAGAGGCTCCCGCTTGAGTAGCTCTCTTTCGGCCGCGCAACCTGAGGCCACCAGCACATTGATTCGTCGAAGGCGAGCTGGCCAGTACGATTTGTCGAATGCCCTGATACTTCCCTCAATTGCATCAAGCATCATCCCTAATTCACGCTGGATCAGTTCCACTGTTTCAGCTTCCGTACGCTCGCCTTTTTTCCATAGTGTGAGATCGTAACTGAGCGTCCGAGTGATACGGGATTCCAGTGTTGTTCGATGGTCACTGGCTATGCGGACCGAATCAAAGCCGCGATCATAGCCGGATGTGATGCCAAGGTGATTGCATGTGGACATCGAATGGGTCTCATAACCAGCGCCACGAAGCAATTCAACAAAACTCTTGGGACGCTCCCGAATGCCGTTATTGTAGCCCCCATAATCCAACGGATAGGTCAGGCTGAATAAGGATGGCATCACGAATTGCGTGGCTTGTCCGTTAGCTATGACTCGACGCACAAACCCCCGGTCAAGTAAGCGAGCCAAGTTTGGCATGAGCAGCCGAGCGGCCTCTTCATCCGCCATCACGTCGTAGCGTAGGCCGTCTATGAGAATAAACAATGCGTTTTTCATCATTTCATATACTCGCTCAGCGGCCTGACCTTGCCGTTTTGGAGTCGTTCGCGCCACCAGGCGATCGTGCGCGACACACCCTCCTCGAGACCGACGCGCGGCTGCCAGCCTGTGGCCTCGGCCAAACGGCGGCTGTCGGCCAACAGCGCTTTGACTTCCGAATGCTCCGGCCTGATCCGCGCCGTCTCCTTCTCCAGCGGCTTCGAGGCTCCCGTCAGGCGCCGCACGATCTCAACCACGTCCTCGATGCTGACCGCCGTTCCAGTTCCCGCGTTGTACGCCGTCCCGTACTCCAGCTTCTTCGCCACGCCCACCGCCGCGAACGCCTCGACGGTATCGCTGACATAGTTGAAGTCGCGAGTGGGAGACAGGTCGCCGACTCTGATGCCGGTGCACGAGGGATCGAGACCTTGCCGGATGATCGTCGGGATGACGGCTCGCTCGCTTTGCCGCGGACCGTACGTGTTAAACGGGCGAAGAATCACGACGGGAAGATCAAATGAGCGGGCATAGGCCTCGGCCATCTTGTCGGCGCCAATCTTGCTCGCTGAATAGGGCGACTGGCCTTGCAAGGGATGCCGTTCGTCAATCGGCGTGTACTGCGCCGTGCCGTATACCTCGCTGGTTGAGGCGTGCACGACGCGTTTCACCCGATGTGTTCGGGCGGCTTCGAACAGGTTGAGCGTGCCGGTGATATTGACGTCCACGAACGACTGGGGGGCCGTGTATGAATAGGGAATGGAAATGAGCGCCGCAAGATGAAACACGATGTCCTGCCCCTCGACGAGCCTCTGGACAAAGGGGGCGTCCCGCACGTCTCCCCGCACCAGCATGACCCGCTCCAACATGGCGGCGGGAAGCTCATCTAGCCAGCCGTGGCTGTCGAAGGAATTGTAAAGGCTGAGCGCGGTGACCGACGCCCCGCCCGCCACGAAACGCTCCACAAGATGGGACCCGATGAACCCATCCGCCCCCGTGACCAACACTTTCTTACCTGTATAGTCCACTGTCCAAGCCTCTACCGAAGATCTCTCCGGCGTACGATCCTGGCCTCCTGTCTGCTATTCATCAAACTGCAACCTGAGGATCTTCCCACTCTATCGCTTTAACCGATCGAGGACTTGTTCAACCAACGGTCCCATATCGTCACGATCCACATCGTTGTCGAGGACAAGATCAGGGGTTAATGGTTCCTCATACGCCAAATCAACACCGGCCACGTTGCGGATCTCCCCTTGCAAGGCTCTACGATAGAGTCCTTTCGGGTCTCGCACGACTAACTTTTCCAGGCTCGCCTTCAGGTAGACTTCGATATAGCCGGGAATGTTCTCGCGATTCCACTTGTGGCACGCATGGAAGAGCGCCATTGTTGCGCAGACGACATCGATACCCTCCGAAGCGAGAAACTGGCAGATGCTGGCATACCGGAAGGCCAGCCCGCGGCGCTCTGCCTCGCTATGACCGACTTTTCCGGTTATGACCATGCGAAGCTCGTCCCCATCCAGTAGGGTAACTTTCCGCCCTCCGGCTCGCATAGCAGCCGCAACGGCGCGGCTGAGCGTCGTTTTCCCGCTACCCGACAGTCCTGTAATCCAAACCACCCGCCCGGTCGTCGGCGCCGGCTCGGTTCGCAGCCATGTCTTATCTTCCAACGCAGCGTACAAGATCGCATGGGCATCCGCGACTGTCACCGGGCGAATGTTGTTATCAGCTCGCCCCGGCGTGATGACGCTCATGCCGAGCTCAGCTACCATCCTCGGCTGAACAACATGCCGCACGGCTTCGTACACGCCAAGCGACCGCATCCATGTCCTTAGAGCAACAGGTAATTCATCAGCGTTCGCGAGCCCGAAGGCCTCGGCGATTGTCTGTATCCGTTCAGGATTGGAGGCAAGATTGTAGGCCGCGACGTCAGGCAACGTAAACCCACAGGCGAGTCCATGGGAAAGACCAAAGCGACCCGTAAGAGGATATGAAATCGAATGGGCCAGCGCTGTGCGAGTCTGACCGATGGCCAGCCCCGCCAGCAAGGCCGCGGTCTGCAATTCGGCCCGACCTCCAAGATCTCCCGGCATCGCCAGCACTGCAGGCAGATAGCGTTTTATCCGTGCTATGGCCGATGCAGCTAAGGCATCGTTCACCGCTGTGTGGTTAACGTTCCAGATCGCTTCCATCGCGTGAGAGAGGGCATCGAGCCCTGTGGAAAGCGTTAATTCCGAAGAGGCACTGACAGTCAGGGTCGGGTCTAGAATCGCCGCGGTCGCGAAGAGGCGCGGATCCGACAAAGAATACTTGACGCGTGTTGTGCCGTCCCATAAGGTGGCGGTCTTCGTGACTTCACTACCAGTGCCTGATGTGGTGGGAACGCAAAACAACTGGCACAACGTGAGCGATTCAGGAAGCGGGATGCTCTGCCGAAGGCACTTTTCAACAACGCTCATATCCGCATCTTCGGCCAGTGCGACAAGAATGGCTTTGGCCGCATCCATGACCGACCCCCCGCCTAGCGCCACCACCACGACGCGTTTTCCCCTGAGCCGCGCAAGATCATTGCCAAGCGTGACAACTTGCTCAAGTGTGGGGTTCGCCGTGATAGTGTCCAGCACGGCAAGCGGGGCCCGACAAGCCGACATGATCCGTTGGGTTATCCCGCGACGATTCCAACCATGACTCGTCACCAAAATATAGTCGCGCTGGTCAAGCAATTGCGCGAGCGTCGAAGGAGCGTCCACTCGCTGATGCACTTGAACAGGATTGTTGAGGGTGACTACTGCAGCCACGTCAAAACCAAGAGGTCATTTCGTTGGCCGCGCGGGTGATGCCGACAGGAGCCATGCCGGACAGTTCGAACAAGGCGTCGGGGTGCAGATCACCCGGCACGCGCACAAGGTACAGCTCGCCATCCCGAGGACCGTCGGTCTCAAACCGGCACACGGTCATCGGCGCCACATAGGCCGAATCCCCAGGTGCCAGCAATACCACACGTTCCGTAGCATCAGCATCGGAGCGGGCGATCAGCCTCACTTCCGTCTCACCATGGTTGTACAAATACTGATGGAGGCCGACCCTAAAATCGGAGGACTTCCGTTTTGGTAACACCCGAATCAGGAATGACTTCAAGTACGGTTGCTGGCGTGCACGCGCCAAGCGGGTAATCTGGTAACAGGGATTGGCAACACCGGGGTAGGCGTATACGTCAGCCTGGCTACGTCGGAGCGTCACCACCTCATCCTCCTGGACACGCGTCGGGGGCATGAGATCACGGGGCATGATGCACAGGACGTCCGCCATCATGCCAATTTCGCCGGCAGTCGGCATCACTCGCCCACCAAGAAAAGCGGCAATGCGGACCGGGTCCATTTGTCGCTTCACGCACACCTCGGCAAAATGCTCCTCGGTCCACGTCTCATGCGCCAGGTGCCGACGCAGGAGATCAGCGTAGGCGGCAGTCTCCCGGCGCAGTTCAAGCGTGAGGCCAGAAAGCGCCCCGACCCCAATGCGTGCCAGTTCTTCACGGGCCCGCGCGACTTCGCCACCGTATGTAAAGGCGATGATGAAGGTCGGTTGAGACTTATCCCGACTGGCGAAGGTATGGGGCCAAAATGGCGTGATGTAGTTCGAGTCGCCCGTGTTCATTTCCATCGCGTACCGCTTGCCGCCAACCTCCCAATAGAAGTTCACAGGACCGATGAACAGCGTGGTTTGATGGAGAAGGTGCCCTTTATTGTAAGCCACGTCGGGATTCATAGGATCGCTATCCTGCACAACACGAATCTGGCGTATCCACTCAGGCCGGAATGGGGCCGTTCGCGAAAAGGCCGTGTCACGATATTCGTAGTAAGGGGTGCTCTGTCCTGTCCGATCGGGGCGTGCGAAGACTCGGCTCGTGGCTCTCGACTCCGCTGCGGTCATGTGCAAAATCCCAGCATCAGTGTCGGTGGGGTCCATCCACAGCCGACCGAAGGCGACGGGATAACGCTGGCACACAGCATGAAACAGCGCCTGGTACTCAGTCGGTTCGAGTTGCCCAGCGATGGCGGCCTGAATGTGACTCAGCGGCAATTCCATCTCCTTGGCTAAGCTTTCCGGCGTCCGCTTGATGTCATTCGCCTCAGAAAGTAACCGGGCGCCGAGAGCGCGGGTATAAGCGGTTGACGTCATGCTTCGCGATTCCATATTGATGCCTCCTTTCGTATCGAGCCGAGGAGCAGGTATAAGCTGTTGGTGTCATGTCATGTCCTCTCTAATAGAAAGGCGCTGTTCCAGCGCGATGTCGGGGAGGCGTTCGTAGTCCTGGACGGTGTCGATCTCAGCCCAGCCGCGTTCTATCATCAGGCAGTTCACGGTGGCCCCGGTGGCAATCAGATCCGTCAGAAAATCGGTGACATACGCCTTTCGCCACTCTTTCGCGAATTGGAAAGGAGCCGTTGGACTGAGACGAGCATCCAGTGCCTCAAAATGGGCGCGAAAGGTCCTGGCGCCAGCGGCAGTCATTTTCCACAAGCCCAGAAACTCCGTGCACAGGCATGAGGCCGCCTGGGACTGATCAAGTTGCTTTCCCATTGTCTTGACACGACCCATCTGATCATCGCCCAATTCAACGAATGCCTTTTCCGCTTCCGTTATGGGGTGACAGGTACGGCCTTCGTAATACTGACGCCAATCCTTGTCCACTGCGAGAACGATCTCGCCGGGACTGGCAACGAGTTGCCGGTACACCTGGGTGTTCACTAGGATGTCCGAATAGGTTACGAGTAGACCTGTGTTGAAGCAATCGCGAGCATACATCAGTGAGTGCAGGATGTTGTTGTTCTCAAAGTCGTCATTGCGGAGCCTTCGGCATCCAGGAGCATGGATTTTCTCTCCGAGATGCCCCGTGATAATCGTAACATCAGTGCAGCCCGCCTCGCGTAGGGCCTCCACGCAAAACTCGATAAGCGGCCGGCCGTTCACTGGGAGCATACATTTCGGCATCTCCGCCGTGTAGCGTCCCATCCGAAGCCCCATCCCCGCCGCGATGACAATGCCTCTCATCTCGCTTCTTACACCTGCAGTCTCATAGAGCCGACGCGTCAATCAGGTCCGTGATGTTGTTCACGTTGACCCAGCCGCCGCGCGTATAGACGACCCGGATCGGATGACCAGCTTCCAGCACCCGCGACAACAGGTCACACACCCGCATCCTCATAAGCGTCCCGTCCGTTCTTGACGCACGAATGGCATCCACGAGCCAGCGCGCACCCTCGGTGCCGAGGTGCAAGAGACCGATCCACGCACCGTGGTTATCGTGTCTGTCGACCACGGAGCCGATACCTTTCAACGTCACGCCGTCGAACATGAAACGGCCCGAATCAGGACGATCGCAGGCAACCCGGTCGGGCTGATCCGTACCGGCCAGATGACTATCAACAGTGATCGTGATTCCGTTTCCCGGTTCTTCAAGAAGGGCATGGATGATGTGCCGCTGCACCACGATGTCTCCAAAGGCGATGAACGTGCCTTCCGCCAGATCGGCTTCTGCAAGTGAGAGCGAATAGGCCTCGCCGGTCGAGGCGAAGTCTTGGTTATCCACGTAACGAACACCCGGCACGTTGACGGCTTCAGCATTGTAACCGCGGATCACGGTCGCGGAACGGCACCCGAAATGCGCCAAGTCGTCCAGAAGACGGGCCAGAATCGGCCGCCCTCGCACTTTTAGCATCGCTTTCGGGACCGTGTCGGTCAGTCCTCCGAAACCTGCGCCGGCACTCGCCGCCAGTACTACTACCCCCTGGGAACGCCTGTCGTGCACTGGCAGGTAACGCTTCTCCGCCTCTTGCAGTTCATCGTCGCCTTGCAGCCGGAACACTTCGTGAATCGGAGCGATCTGGGGCTCCACGTTGATGAGCGAGTCTTCATCGAAAATACGCTTGGCGGTTGCCTGCATTGCACTGATACCCGCACGCAGGAGTTGATTGGCCCAGATCACGACGCTCACGTTGCGAGCGCGAAAATCGGCAGTCGGGGTCGTCCAGTACTTCGTCGGCACAAGCACGATCGGGGAGCGGCCGCCCCACTCCGCGAGAAAGGCAAAGATATCGGCGGGATTCGAACTTTTACTGTGTATCAGGATGGCGTCAGCTCCAGCCATGCGATAGGCCTCCGCGCGCTTGAGCGCTTCAGAGAGGCCCCAGCCCGCGACGAGAGCCTCAACGCGGGCTATAAGCACGAAGTCCGCGTCATTCTGGCTGTCTTTCCCCGCTTTGATCTTGCCGCAGAACTCCTGAATATCGGTCAGCGGCTGACGTTCCGCGCGAAGAAAAGAGTTCGTCTTCGGAAAGACCTTGTCCTCGATGGCTACACCCGCAACACCAATTTGTTCGAGCTTTCGCACGAGCCGCCGCATGTTGTTGAAGTTGCCATAGCCGGTATCTCCGTCCAGAAGGATCGGGATCGAAGTGCATTCCGCCATAAAAGCGACGTGGTCGATGACCTGAGTCCAGGACAGCTCGTTATTGTCACGGACGCCGAATGTGGCAGAGATCGCCAATCCGCTGGCCCAGATCCCCGGGAAACCTGCTTCCTCGACGATCTTGGCCGAGAGACCGTTGTGCGCCTCCATGAGAGGCACAAGTTCGGGGCTGGTCACAAGTTGACGGAGTCGAGTCGTTTTTCGCATTTTCCTAATTCACCTTGGACATTGAGGCTACCCGTCCCAAGATGGGACCCGATGAACCCGTCCGCCCCCGTGACCAACACTTTCTTCCCGCGATAGTCCACCCGGCCTCCTAGGAAGGTCCGCCCACGGACAGAAAACCGGCTTTTTCCAGTGCCCGTATGATCTGATCGGCGCAGGACTCCACGGACACGCGGCTCGTATCCAGGACGACATCCGGTGTACGCGGCGTCTCGTATTCCATGTCCACGCCGACGAAGTCGGCCAGCTCGCCCTTGGTGGCCCTGGCGTAATGACCTTTTGGATCCCGTCTGATGCAATCATCTAAGGGGCAGTCCAGATAAATCTCGAAGTAATTCGAAACCACGCTTCGCGTCCATTGCCGGACGTGCTCAAACGGACTCAGAGCCGCCACAATCACCACAGCGCCGGACTCGACTGCTTTTTGGCACGCAAATGCCAGGTACTTAAGGTGCCTCTCGCGCTCGGGCTTGGAGTACCCCAACACTCCCTGCGTGAAGGATCGGGCCTCGTCTCCGTCTATGCTCACGACCCGCTCCCCGCGGGCCTCTAACTGCGCGCCCAGAACCTTCGCCAACGTCGTTTTCCCGCTGCCCGATCGGCCGGTCAGCCAGATGACTGTTCCGGCTCCGTCGGATTGGCGCCGGGGCCGGTCGCCGGCCGCAGCCGCTCTCATCTGACGGACCACGTCAAGCACCTCGAAGGGATACTGTCCCACCGCGGTCTCGTCCGAGAGTTGAAGACCGTCGGCATACAGGGCGACGTCATACAGCGCGGTCAACTCGGCCATCAAGGGAATCGGATACTGCACCATGTTGTAGAGGATCTGGGTGGCCACGAAGGTCTTGACTCCCAACCCCGCGGCCCGTTGGGCGATGGTCCGCTCCATTTTCGGGGTCTGGTAGAGCCCGATCTCGCTTGAGAGGTCTCCCCGATCGATCAGGATCTGCGAGGTCATGGGGAGAATGGCCTCAAGTTCCTCGCAGGCCTCGCGGGTCTCGATCTTGCAAATGAAGTCCACCCCGCTGCCCTTGAGAAGGGCCCTCGCCTGCGCGACGTCACGCGCATGCCGAACATAGGAGAGGCCCACATACTCGACACCCGCCTCCTTCGCCGTTCGAATCAGCTCGTGATCGTGCTCGAACAGGAACGGTAGAGGAGGATAAGTCCCAACCAGGTGGACGCCTTTATTGTTCTCCAGCAGACCGTTGTAAATGGGAATGAACCGGGCCCGCTCCCGATCGCAGGCCTCGACGATGAACCGGACACGTCCGTCGCTGGCCAGAAGGTCGTCACCGGGGCGCAAATACTCCAGCAGGCCGGGATAATTGAACTGGCGCGCCTCCAAGGTGAACGGCCGGTTGGCCTCCAGCACCATCGGTTCCGGCAGATTGGCGGTGCGAATCTTGTTTCCGGGCAGGTCGATCAGGATCTTGGCCCGCCGTCCGACATGCCTGCGGACGGCCTCGACCAGCCGCCGCGCCTCCTGCGCCGTTGCATGGGCACCGTTAATGCGCAGGATCGTCGCGCCCCGCTCGACGAAACCCTCGAGATACTTGCCCGTCGCGACCTGGTCGCTGATCGTGGCGATGACGTCGAACGGTTTCACGAGGAAGTCCCGTCGGAAAACAACGATCGTTGCTGCTGCAGGTCGTGCAGGAACCGGACGATCTCCTCGCGCATGATGTAGGACGGGATTGACTGGCGACCGACCAGCATCTCCCGGACGCCGGACCCGTTGATGTAAGTGCGCTGCGACTCATCGTGCCCGCAGGTCTTGTCGGTCGTCGTCCCGCCGCAACGTTGGCAGTAAAAGGGTTCGTGGAACTTCAGGATGCAGATGTCCAGAGCCGGCAGTGTGTCGATCAACCGATGCGCCGCGTAGGAGTGATAGAACCCGCCGACCCCGGCGTGGTCCCGTCCGACGATGAAGTGGGTGCACCCGAAATTCTGTCGGATCAGGGCGTGAAAGACCGCCTCTTTGGGGCCGGCGTAACGCATGGCCGTCCGAAGTCCACTGCAGTAGACACGGTCAGGCGGGTAGAGCTCCTTGATGAAAAAGCGATACGCTATGAACACGACTTCGGGATCGAAGTCGCCGGGTTTCACCCATCCGTCGATCGGTTGGATGAAGAGGCCGTCCGTATACTCGAGGGCGCACCGCTGCAGGTATTCATGCGCGCGGTGGGGCACATTCCGCGTCTGAAACCCGGCGACCGTCTTCCAGCCTTTCCGGGCAAAGTGCTCGCGAGTCACGGCCGGAGAGACACTGCGGGCGGAAGTGTTCGATGCTTCCGATTCAAAGACCCACGCCCGGCCCGCGACCAGGACATCCCCCATCGCGTGCACGGTGGCGACCCCCGGATGACGGGGCTCGAGCGTCCCGAACGTCCCCAGGCACCGATCTTCCTTTTGATGTGGAACCACCTCGCTGACTTCGATGATGCCCTGCAGAGCTCCGGCGGGGTCTACCAACCCCATCTCGCGGCCGGGCTGGATCGCGTCCGCGATCTCCTTCGACACATCCAGCGTAATGGGGATCGTCCAGACGTGGGACCCGATCCGGTTCTCGTTCACGACCGTGACGACGGTCTTGTCGTCCATGAATCCGGTCAACGGGCTGAACGCACCGGTGGCGATGTTCCAGAGGTCGGACGCGGCAATGGCGCTCATGGGAATGCGAGGGATCTTTTCGAAGCCCGCCCTTTTTTGAGCGGAAAGAACCTGATTGATAAGGATACCGCCGTGGGGAGAGATCACTGGAAAGTCACCCTTTCACCTTCTTTCTTGTACGACCTGCCGCATGTCAGGCAGCTCAGCTTCTTCCCCTTTCCCGTCAATTTGACTCCGCACTTGCACATCCAGCCTGCTCGGCGCGCGGGATTGCCCGTCATCAGCGCGTGGGCCGGCACATTCTTGGTCACCACTGCTCCGGCTCCGACAAACGCATACTGGCCAATCGTGACGCCGCAGAGGATCGTGCAGTTGGCGCCCAACGTTGCGCCCTTTTGCACCAGTGTCTCTTTCAGCTCCTTCATCCGGGGAATTTCGCTCCGGGGATTGAACACGTTGGTAAAGACCATCGCCGGTCCGCAGAAGACATAGTCTTCCAAGGTCACTCCTTCATACACCGAGACATTGTTCTGAATTTTGACGCCGTCCCCCACAATCACGTTGGGACCCACGACGACGTTCTGGCCGATTTTGCAGTTCTTCCCGATCCGGGATCCCTGGAGGATATGGGAGGTATGCCAGACGTTGGTTCCCTCGCCGATTTCAACGCCGTCATCAATGAAGGCCGATTCATGGGCGAAGTAGGCCTTCGGCCCGGCCTTGGCGGCCTTGGTCCGCGTCTTCGATTCCAGCGCCTCCTGGCACTGCTGAAGAACGGACAGCACCCGCAAGGCTTCTTCGCCGTCGGTCCGCGGGCGGGACCGGGTCCGGACGCAGTCCAGAAAATGGAGGCATTCCGCCCGCAGCGGTTCGGTCGCATCGATCGGAATCGGGATCGCCTCCGCTTTATTGGCGACTGGCAGGTTGTTTTTCCAATCGATGGAATGGGGGTAGAGCAGCAGCTTGTCTTTCTTCTCATTATCATCGAACACCGCCATCTTGCGATCGCCGACGACGATCAGCTTTTGCTCCTTGAAGGGATGGAGCCACGACACAAAAATGTGCGCGCGCACGCCGCTGGGGAACGACAGCAGGCTGACGGTGACGTCCGCAATCTGCTGATGCAGATAATTGCCTCCCTGGGCCTGCACGCCGTCCGGCATCTCCCCGAGCAGTCCCAGGATCACCGAGATGTCATGGGGGGCGAAGGACCACAGGATGTTCTCTTCCCGCCGGATCTTCCCCATGTTGAGGCGATTGGAATAGATGTACTGGATGCGGCCCAGCTCGCCCTGCCGGACCAAGTCCTTGAGCTTGAGGACCGCCGGATGGTACCAGAGAAGATGCCCGACCATCAGGATACGGTCCTGCCGGCGGGCGAGCGCCACCAACTCCCGGCCCCGAGAGACCGACAGGCAGAGCGGCTTTTCCACGAACACGTCCTTACCGGACAGCAAGGCTTCGCGCACAAGATCCTCGTGCGTTTCGGCCGGCGTGGCGATCGCGACGGCGTTGATGCTCTGGTCCCGCAAGACTTCCGAATACGCGCTCAGAATGCGGGCCTCCGGATATTGCCCCCGGTACGTCCGCGCCCGTTCTTCATCGACATCGCAAACCGCCCCCAGCGCATTCAGGTCATGAAAATTCCTGAGAAGATTCTTCCCCCAGTACCCCGCTCCGACGACTGCGACTCCCGAAGCGAATCGGCCTTCGTTCGGCCCGTAACTCATCTCGTGATGCCCTCGCTGCATACGGCGCTAGGTGGCGACCACATCCGCGTCATCGATTTCGACGGCGGCCGCCTGTTGAATCAAGTGAACCGAGAGCACCAACCGATGCCGCTTGTCTTTCCTCAACAGGATGCCTCTGACGCCCTTCAACGGCCCACGAATCACTTCCACCGCCATGCCTTCGCGAAGGTACGGATGCGCATCATACTTGAGCGTGCTTGACATAAGCGTCCGGAGGTCGTCGATCTCCCGGTCGGGAACCGGCTCAGGGCGGTGTCCCCCGCCGACGATCCCGACCACTCCGGACACCGTTTGGACGGCCAGCCGGTCCGGCCAGGCGAACCGGGCGAAACAGTACCCCGGGAAGAGCGGGGCCTCGATCTCCTTCTTCCGGTCCTTCCATTGGCTGAGCCGCATGACGGTGGGGAGCAGGTGCTCGATGCTCTCGGCAGCCAGCCGGTCCCGCACGAGTTTTTCATGCCGCGACCTCGTCCGGATGGCATACCACCGTGCACTGTCGCCGGCCTCAGACACAGCTTCGCCCTCTCACTTACAGTGCGCACAATCCCGATCTGCCTATCGTTCCGAAGGCTGCCGCCCCGGCATCGCCCGGACGTCCCCGACGGCTCTGTGACCACCCACTGCGCCGTTACAGCGCCGTAATCTTCTCGCGCGGCACGCCCACGCGGGCGAACCGGGCCTGGACCTTCTTCACCTCTTCCAGGTCGGCGATCAGCACGAAATCAAAGTCCCACGCGGCCAATTCCTCGATCGGCCACAAGGGGTAGGAAAGAAACGTTCCCTTGCCGCCGTCCACAAAGCCGACCAGCGTCAAGTCCATTTCCCGAAGACTGATGTAGGCCATCTCGGCCAACTCCCCCGTCCCATAGATGACGACCCGCTTGGCCCCCGCTTTTGCGCGCGCCGTCAGCACGACTTTCAGGCGTTCCCGCATTTTCCGGTAATACGTCAAGGAGTACTGCATGTACTCGTACGTGAGGCGGGTCTTCTCGGCCATGCCGCTGGGGGTCAGCAGGTACTTGATGCGGTGCCGGGGAATGGTCGTGATCTTGATGTAGCCCTTGCGGGCCAGGCGCTTGAGGTACAGGTTGGTCAGTCCGAGCGCGACGCCGAGGTTGTTCGCCAGCGTGCGCTGCGTGACGGCGGCGTTCTGCTCGACCTCATTGAGAAGCTGCAGGTCGCGCTGGGCCTGTAAGTCCATACGGTGCCTTGAAATCTCCGACAAACGTTCAACATTTGAACATAAGACGGATTCTGAGTCAAGAAAAATACTCTGTAGAGGAAGTTGCTAGGCTGGCGCCCTAGGGCTCGTAAGGCACTTCGGTGATGACGGGGCCGAAGCGGGAGATGAGTGATTTGCATGCCAGGGCCTCGGCCGACAGGCGGCCGAGCCGGTCCCGTACGATCCTGGCGTAGAGCTCTTCGATCCTGGCGGCGCTCACCTTGTAGCCGCTGATGCCGTAATCATCCAGCGCGGGCATGCGTCGCAGGATGTTCGCGTTGGGATGCACGCCGGGAATCATCTCGAGGTACCGGTTGGCCCAGAGAGGGGGATCCGTGCTGACCTGCGGCCAGTCGGGGCTGATGCAGTGGAACCCTTGCTTCTCCAGCTCGCCGCGGACCAGCATGTGGCTGATCTCCTTGCCGAGGAAATTGAGGTCGCCGGCGGCGCGGGCCTCCGGCGCGAGCCCGTCGAAAATCCCCTTCCGGCAAACCAGGCACTTGGGATCCTTGGCCAGCGCGAAACAGGCGCGGCCGCTGCGCTTGCGAATCGCCTCCCATCCTTCAGCCGTGACCCGGCAGTCCTCCGGCAGGAACACCCAATAGTCGCCGGCGCAGTTGGCGTCGCACAGGAGATAGTTGTAGGCCAGGCTCTTGGGAACCGGGTTGCGGATGACCGGGAACCCCAGGGAGGGAAACTCGCAGCCGTTCTGGATGAGCGTGACCGGCACCCCCGTCTTCTGGAGGGCGGCCACCTGGGCGTGCAGGAAGTAGGCGTGATGTTTCTGGTCGGCCGCGGGATCGTCGGGGAAGACGACCGTCGCGCAGATGAAACAGTGCAGAGTCATCCCACTATCTTCCGGAAGTAGTCGATGGTGCGCGTGAGCCCTTCGTCGAGGATCACCTTCGGCTCCCATCCGAGCAGGGCCTGGGCCCGCCGGATGTCCGGGCAGCGCACCTTCGGGTCGTCGGCCGGGAGCGGCTTGAACTCAATCTGGGTCGGCTTGTCGACCATGGCCTGGACTTTTTTCGCGATCTCCAGCACGGTCAGCTCGTGCGGATTGCCGATGTTGATCGGCTCGTGCATCGTCTCGCCCGCCGGTTCCCCGCCCTTATAGAGGAAGGACTGCCGGTCGGTCCGCTGCTCCGGCGTGCGGTCGGAAGGGACCAGCAGCAGGCGCGTGATCCCTTCGACCAAGTCGTCCACGTAACAGAAGCTGCGGGTCTGCGCGCCGGTCCCGAAGATCGTCAGCGGCTTGCCGGTCAGGGCCTGGACGATGAAATTGGAGACGACCCGGCCGTCGTGCGGCCGCATCCGCGGCCCGTAGGTGTTGAAGATGCGCACGATCCGCGTGTCGACCCCGTGGTAGCGGTGGTAGGCCATCGTCATGGCTTCGGCGAAGCGCTTGGCTTCGTCGTACACCCCCCGCGGGCTCATCGGGTTGACGTTCCCCCAGTACGATTCCGGCTGGGGCGAAACGAGCGGATCGCCGTACACTTCCGATGTGCTGGCCAGGAGGAACCGTGCGTTCTTCGCCTTGGCAAGCCCCAAGGCCTTGTGTGTGCCGAGCGCCCCCACCTTCAGGGTGGCGATGGGAAATTCGAGGTAATCCTGCGGGCTTGCCGGCGAGGCGAAGTGCATCACCGCGTCCAGGTCCCCTTCGACGAACAGATAGTCGCAGACATTGTAGTGGACGAAACGGAACCGTTCGTGACCCACGAGGTGGGCCAGGTTGTCCATCGACCCCGTGATCAGGTTGTCGACGCACAGCACCTGGTGTCCCATCCCGATCAGGCGGTCGCAGAGATGGCTCCCCAGAAAACCCGCGCCTCCGGTGATCAAGATGCGCACGCTCGCCCGCCTCCCTGCTACTGTTGTGCCTTAAACCGCCCGCTGATGTCCAGTAGGGCGGCTCCCGAAGCGCCTCCTACCCGCGCTCCACGAGCGTGTGACCATAGCGGACCTGCTCCATGCGCTCCATCCACCGATCCCGCACGCCGGCCCATCGCCGCTGCAGCCAGTTACCCCGTACCGTCCGTCCCCACTTGCGTTGGAAGTAGGCCAGATTCTGGGTCGCATACGCGCCGGTCTCGGACTTCTTCACGGCCTTCTGGGTGACCATCCCGAAGTGATGGATGAAGGCGGCGCCCGTCACGCCGGCCGTGATTCCGGCCTTCTCGGCCCGCCAGAGGAAGTCCACGTCCTCGCATCCGCCGTAGCTGAATCCTTCGTCGAACAGACCGGCCTTGTCGAACACCTCCCGCCTGACCAGCATGCAGGGCCCCAGCAGGCCCGGACGCGTCGCCTCCCGGCAGGCCGCCGTAAACTCGGCGGCGTAGCGGTCCAGCTCGTAGTCGAGCGGCCCCTCGCGCATCGCCGGGCTGACGATGCCGTGCCCGCTCTGTTCCAGAAAGCGCACCAGCGCCGGCAGCCATCCCGGGGTCACGACGATATCGTTGCTCAGGATTCCGAGCATGTCCCCCCGGGCGGCCCTGATGCCCTGGTTCCAGGCCCTGGCGCAGCCCAGGTTGGTCGCGTTGCTGATGACCGTCACGCCCACACCCTTGAGATACTCGGGTGTTCCGTCGGTGGAGGCATTGTCCACGACGATGATTTCGTCCCCCTTGTCGGGCAGGTGTAGGATGGACTCCAGGCACTGCATGGTGTGTAAGAGCTGGTTATAGACGGGAATCACGAGGCTGACGCGCGGAGCCTGTATCATATCGATACCACCCCCACCCTCCCCTCCCCCCTCGGAGGGGGAGGGTAAGGGAGAGGGGGACTCCCCAACAGCGAGCCGTACCCGGCCGTAAGGCCGTCCATCATGGCCTCGACCGTGAAGTGCGTAGCGACACGGATTCGTCCCGCCTCCCCCAGCCGTCGGCATCGCGCTGAATCCTGAAGGAGCGACAGCACGGCCCGCGCCAGCGCGTCGGCATCGCCGGGGGGGACGAGCATCCCCGTCTCGCCATCCCGCACGATCTCGGGCAAGCCGCCGGCCGTGGTCGCCACCACCGGCCTGCGCATCGCCATGGCTTCGAGCACCGCGATCCCGAATCCTTCCATCAGGGCCGGATGCACGTAGAGGTCCATGGCCGCCAGACAGGGATAGACCGACTCCTGAAACCCGGCAAAATGCACGCGACTCTCCACTCCCAGATCCCTCACCATCATCCGCAACTGCGTCTCGTAGTCGGCATCACCGGTCCCGACGATCAGGTAGTGCGCCTGAGGAGACACCGTCACTATCATCGGGAGCGCACGGAGCATCACTTCGTACCCCTTGCGGGCGAAGAGGTTCGCCACCGTGCCGAGCACCATCGCCTCCGCAGGGATGCCGAACCGCCGCCGCGCGTCCCGGCCGTCTTCTTGATCCATCACGCGGGCCATGTCAAGCCCGCTGTAGAGCGTCCGCAAGCGCTCGGAGCGCACGCCGCCAGCTTCCAGCGACCGCTGAATCCGGCGTGACACCGGAAACACGAGATCGGCCTGATCGAGCGCATACCGTCGGACCTTCGGGGGTTCGATCTCCTGGCGGACGTGCGCCACGATCTTCACCCCCTCCGCGGCACGGAGCGTCTGCGGCACCCACCAGATGTCGTTGACGTGAACCAGCGCGGGCCGGACCGCCGCGATCACGTCGCGGAGGGCGCGGACCGCCGCGGGTCGCTTGAGGCACGCAAAGAATTTGCGCCAGGGCGGCATGGGGGCAATGCGCGTGTCGACGCCGCGACGGGCCAACTCCTGCGCAAGCGGCCCGCCGTCCGGGCAGACCACGACCGGACGGTACCCGCGCGGCGGGAGGCGGTCCAGCAGGACCAGCAATTCACGCTCCGCCCCGCCGATCTCGGTGATGCCGTGGAGGAAGAGGACGGTGTTCACGGAACCTTTGCGGCAACCGGGGGTTTTCTGATCGCCCCCACGCGGAAATTAAACATGAGGGGCGCACACCGAACCGACGCGGCGAATTCCGGAAAGGCCTGGTTCCAGTCCGTGTCATCGGACAACAGGACCCCGCCGCCTCGCAGATGAGGCCAGGCGGTCCGGTATTCGAACAGCATGTGCTCGTACGTGTGCAGGCTGTCGTGAATGAAGACGTCGATCGGTCCCAGCGTCGGCAACAGCTCGGGAAGGAAGACTTGGGCATCGCCCAGATGGAGCCGCCAACGGGATCGCAGAGAGACAGGGACCAGCCAGCCGGTTTCGCGCCCGGCCGCCATGACATCCCGTTGGCGGGAGCCGCCCTGATCGAGATCAACGTCCTGGTTCGGAAGATCGATTGAATGCAGCGTGCCGCGCCCGTTGCGTTCCAGGGCGAGCAGCAGGAAACGCGTGGAAAATCCGTCGCAGACGCCGGTTTCCACTACCAGGTCCGGCTGCATCACACGGACCAGCGCGTAATAGATGATCGGATGCATCGGCATCCCCGCCAGGCCGTTCACCTCGCGAAACAGCGGTTCCTCGCACTCCAGCTCATAGAGCACCGCGTCGACGCGATGCACATCGGCGCCGGTCAGCTCGGCCAGCTTCCCGGACCGCCCGACATAGTCGGACCAATGCCGGCGCAACAGCCCCAGCTTGGTCGGATGCCGGTAGAGGAATCGCGCAGCGAAGGGAAGAAAGGACCTGGCGATCAACGCGGAACTCATGGGAGCGCCTTCCGCACCGCCTCCCAGACTTCCTCCAGCGTGATGAGCTTCATGCAGTTCTGCTCCCCTCGAAAGCAATCGGGATGAAAACAGGCCCGGCAATCCAGGCCCTTGTAAAATGTCCGGTGCCCGTCGCCCCAGGGCCCCCACACGGCCGGGTCGGACGGTCCGAACAGGCCGATCACCGGCACCCGCAGCGCCGCCGCCATGTGCATGGGCCCGTTGTCGTTGCTGACCATGAGCGCCGCCCGCGCGAGCGCCGCCGCCAGTTCCGGCAGTCCCGTCCGGCCGACCAGGGAGTGAAACGGAGTCTTCATGCCGGGGGCAATGCGGCCCGCCGCAATCCGCTCCTGCTCGCCCCCGAGGAACAGCACCTGCGCGGACGTTTCGGTCTGGACCCGGTCCGCGAGCACGGCGAACCGCTCGCCCGGCCAGGACTTGAACCACCACCGCGCGCCCGGGTGCATGCAGACGAGCGGCCGCGACGCGTCGAGGCCCGCCTCCTTCAGCAGGCGATCGGCCGCCGACCGGGCTTCCCCGGAAACTTCGAGCGCCGGCGGCGGCGGCGGCCCGGTCAGGCCCAACGCCTCCGTCGCCTTGAGATGGTAGCGAACCTGATGCATCCCGAACCGGTCCGCTTCGACGATCCGGTTGTAGAGCCGGCCCCGCCAGCGGCCCTCGCTGTTGTAGCCGAGGCGCACCGGCGCGCCCGAGAGCCACGACAGGACGGCCGACCGGTCGCTGTCCGTCAGATCGATCACGTGATCGTACCGACGGGCGCGGAGTTCCCGCGCGAAGCGCCACTGCCGGGCCGGATTGCCCCGCTCCACCACCAGCACGTCGTCCAGCGCCGGATGGCCCCGCACCACGCCCTCGGTCCCGGGGTTCACCAGCATCGCGAGATGCGCCTTGGGGAATCCTTCCCGCAGACGGCTCAGCACCGGCGTCGCCAGCAGGACGTCCCCGACGTACCGGAGCTTGATGACCAGAACTCGTTCAGGAGCCACGCCCGCCATCAGGAGCCGGCGGTCCCTTTCAGGCGCGCCAGGTCCGCGTCCACCATTTCCTCGACCAAATCCTTGAATGTCACCTTGTACGTCCAGCCCAGCTTCTGCCTGGCCTTGGAGGCGTCTCCGAGCAGCGTCTCCACGTCGGCAGGCCTGAGGAACTGCGGGTCCACGACCACATGATTCCGGTAGTCGAGGCCGAGATGCGCGAACGCCAGCTCGGCGAATTCCCGCACCGAATGTTGCTCGCCGGTGGCGATGACGTAGTCGTCCGGCTCGTCCTGCTGCAGCATCAGCCACATGGCCCGCACGTACTCGCGCGCGTGCCCCCAGTCGCGGCGCGCGTCCAGGTTGCCGAGCCGGACCTCCTTGGCCATGCCGAGCTTGATCCGCGCGGCATGGGACGTGATCTTCCGCGTGACGAACTCGAACCCCCGCCGCGGGGACTCGTGATTGTACAGGATACCAGAGGACGCCTTGATGCCGTAAGCCTCGCGGTAATTGCGGGACAGATGGAACCCGGCTACCTTCGAGATGCCGTAGGCGGAGCGCGGATGAAACGGCGTTAGCTCGTTCTGGGGCACCTGCGTTGTTTTGCCGAACATCTCGCTCGAGGCGGAAAAGTAGAACCGGCAGCCCGGGGCGCAGTCGCGCAACGCGGCCAGCACGTAATGCGTGCCGTTGATGTTGGCGTTGAGCGTGGAGAACTCGTCTTCGAACGAATATGCGACGAAGCTCTGCGCGGCCAGGTGATAGCACTCATCGGGCTTGACCGTCTGAAATACGCGATAGATGCTGGGCAGACTCTCCAGCGAGGCGGCGTGCAGGTGCAGGCGGTCCCGAAAATGCAGGATGCGCCACAGCCGGTGCTCCGGATCCTCGATCGCCACCCGCCGGACGATCCCGTGCACCTCATAGCCCTTCTCCAGGAGCAGCTCCGCCAGATAGGACCCGTCCTGCCCCGTGATACCGGTGATCAGCGCGCGTGTCATGCCGCCTTTCCCTCCATCAGGTGCTGGTACACCTTCACCAGATCGTGAGCCGACTGCTCCCAGGAGAACGCCTTGGCCCGGAGAGCGCCGCGCCGCCGGAGACCCTCGCACAGCGCCGCGTCGTCCGCCACCCGCGTCATCGCGCGACCCCAGGCGTCCGGATCGCGCGGGTCCACCAGCAACGCCGCATCGCCGACCGCCTCCGGAAGCGACGACGCATTCGAGCACACGACCGGCGCGCCGCAGGCCATGGCCTCGAGCGGCGGCATGCCGAACCCTTCGTACAGCGACGGGAACGCGAACAGGGCGCACCCGGCGTAGAGCGCCCGCAGATCCTCGAGGGGGACGTGGCCGGGGAACAAGACCGCCGATTCCAGTCCAGCGCCGCCGACGGCCGCGCGGACCGCCTCCGCGCCGTGGTCCATGCCGCCGACCACGACGAGATTCATCCGGTCCCGCAGGCGGGGCGCGCGGCCGAAGGCCTCGACCAGCAGCGCGATGTTCTTGCGCGGCTCCGCGCCCCCGCCCGACAGCACGTACGTGCCGCGACGGATGCCATAGCGTACTTTCACCGCCGAGATCGCGCCCAGGTCGGCGACCGGGGCGAATTCCGGGCCGACGGCCGGGCTCACGACGGCGATCCGCTCCCGCGGGACGCCATAGAGTTCGACGATGTCCTCCGCCGAATGTTCCGAGATCGTGACGACCCGCGAGGCCCGTTGCGCCGTCCGCTGCGTGCGCAGGAACGAACGTCGCTGCCCGAACAGCTTGCGCGACGGGAGGCCGAGGCGATCCACCGACAGGTCATAGATGGTCACAATGCCTCCATGCCGCCCCCACCCGCGCAGCTTGAAGTTGAGTCCGTGAAAGAGGTCCACGCGATCCCATCGGGCCCGCAGCCCCATCAGCAGTTCGGGACATTGCACGATCCGGACAGAAGGATGGGCCCCGAAACCTGCGAGGTCCTTCTCCGGCAGCGGCTGCGGGGTATAGAACAAATAGCCGTGGTCGGGCGCGATCCGGACGAGGGCGGTCAGGAGATGCGCGACGTAGGTACCGATACCGGCCCGGTTCCGGGCCAGAGGGCTGACATCCAGCGCAATCCGCATCGTTTCACAACCTCAAACTCCCCGTTCCGTCACACGGCCTTCAGGCCGGCCGTCGCGGTGGAGCGCAAAATGTTCGCGGGGATCACGCCCTGTCCCATCGAGTGCTCGTACCGGACGGCCGGGGCCCCCGCATTGTACGGGATGCCCAGCTTCTCCCGGACGTCGGCCTCGAGCCAGTCACGTTGCTTCACCAGGTCGGCCGCGCTCAGGTGATCGGTATAGACGTAGGACGTGTACTCGCCGGGGACGCCCTTGTAGTACTCGGCCACCTCGCGATAGTCCACTTCGAGACTGTGCAACCGGTCGCCGGTCTTGGCATAGGTGTAAGTCCACACGCCCGGCTTGGTCTCCAGGGCCTCGTCGAAGTACGGCGTGCCCGGGTACGTCGTGATCACCGTGGCGTCGAAGTCGGCCGGCTTGACCGCCAGCAGCCAGTCGCGGGTCGCCCGGACGGTCTCTTCCGACTCGCCGGGGTGCCCGACGGACATCAGCGCCTTGACCTTGAGGTTGTGCCGCCTGGCGATGTCCATGGCGCGGGTGTTGTCGGCCTGGCTCGCCTTCTTCTGGATGTTGGTGAGAATGCGTTCGTGGCCAGACTCGAACCCGACCAGGATCCACCGGAAGCCCGCCCGGTACATCGCCTCCGCCTGCTGGTCCGTGAACAGCTCGGCCTTGATGAAGCCGCGCAGCCGGAACTCCACGCCGAGGTCGCGCTGGGCCTTGGCGATCAGCTCCATGAGCTCCACGATCTTCGGGTTTACATTCAGCTCGTCGTCATAGAGCATGAACCCCGTCACGCCGTACGTCTTGTAGAGCTGGATCATCTCCTGGACGATATTCTCGGAGGTCCGCATCCGGATGCGACGCAGGAAGGGGCTCATCCGGCCGCCGCAGAACCCGCAGCCGAAGGGACAGCCGAGCTGGGCGATCATCGAGAGCGCGCGGACACCGTCGATAGTATACTTGTAGCTGTCCACGTCGATGAGGTGCCGCGCCGGAAACGGCAGTTCGGTCAATCTCTGGTTGGTGAGGAAGAGGTCCGACTTCGGATCGTCGCCGTCCACGAGCTTCGGCGGGGAGTCGCCCAGGGCCTCGAAAATCGCGATCTCGCCGTCGCCGACGACCAGCACATCGTACATCTCTTCCAGCAGGCGGAACGCCGTGGTCGCGCGGCCCGTCACCCCTCGCTTCTGTTCGAACTTGTAGGCGGCCTGGATCAGGGTCACGTGCGGCCCGCCGAGGATGATGCGTGCCGACGGGTCCAGCGTCCGGATCGCCCGGCAGATCTTCGTGGCCGCGGGCATCTGCGGGGTCGTGGCGGTCAGGCCATAGCAGGTCACGCTGCCGCCACGTACGTGGTCAAGGACAACCTCCTCGTAGTTCTCCACGCCGGAGAGGTCCAGCATCTCCACCTCGACGCCGGCCTGCTCCAGCACGGCGGCGACCTTGAGGATGCCGAGCGTCATGAACACGCGCTCGTCCAGCAGGAAGATGGACGGAGGGGTGATCAGGCAGATGCGTTTGATCATAGTTTCCTCGCGCACACGTCCAGGAAATACTCCGCCCGCCGCTCGCACGTATGGTACTTCAGCAGGTGGGCGCGGCCTTCAGCTGTGATGGCCGCCCGCTCCTTCTCCTCCCGAAGATAATACCGCACCAACTCCTCCAGGTCGCCGAGATCCGGCCGGCAGAATACCGCGTGCCGCCGGTCCTCGAAGTCGTTGGGGATCAGGGTCTCCGGCCGATCCGACAGCAGCATCGTCCCCAGGCCCGCAATCTCGAAATACCGCAGCGACGCCGTCAGCCCGCCGCCCCGCAGCGCCACGGCGATCTTCGACGCGGCGATCTCCCGGTAGTATTCGTCCGGCGTCTGCTTCTTTTGCCGGTCGGCTTCCGGCGCCGGGCCGCCGTCCAGCACCTTCGTCCGCAGCCGCTCGACCGCTCCGTGCTTCAGCTTGTACGCCCGGTCGTCCGGGCTCGCGTACACGCCGCCGGAGAACCGGACCCCCTCCATCGTGGAGAGGAGTTCCACCGCCTTCACCCGGCGCGGGTGCGAGGCCCGCCCCCGGTACGACACGTCGATCTCTTTCTTCGCCCGGCCGCAATCCGGGAGCGTCTCCATCACCAGCGAGACCGGCAGCGGGACGGTTCGCTCGAACAGCGCGTGGTCGCCGCGAAACGTCCAGGCCAGCGCGCCCAAGTCCCGGAGCCGGCTCCCCATCTTCCAGACATAATCCCGCTTGAAGTATGCCCGGATCGGGAACCGCCCCAGCACGTCGTGGCGGAGATGCGCGCCGTCCTCCCCGTCCACAAAGACCATCGGCGGAAACGGCCCCTGCCCGTACAGCCGCGCGCACTCCTCGATGCTCTCCTGCCGGAACGATGCCAGGCAGACCAGATCGAACGCGCGCTCGCGGAGGAGACCCACGATCTCCTCGCGGCTGTATCGCCGGCCGGGCCGCTGGGCCAGGCACCACAGGTGGGCCTCCGGGTCGTGGAAGCTACGCTTGTACGGGTAGTCCACCACCTGCTCATTGCCGAGCACGCGGGAGAGACCGGCGTACAGGGGGTCCGAGGCATAGTCGAGCGCGTCATCAGTCAGAAACAGAATCCGCACGACCCGGCTATCCCCTTTCCACCGTAGCCCGCGATTATACACAGGATTGGCCTGAGGAAACTAGCACAAATCCGCAGGGGGTTACAGGAAGACCAGCTTGTCGGGTTTTTGACCTTTTTCACTTCGCCGTGTCTCATTGACAAGAGAGGCTAAGCGGCATACCCTTCAACACGACTGGAGGCGAAATGGACCAGGAACTTGTTCAATATCTCGATCAGCAATTCGGAGGGGTCAACCGGCGCTTCGAGCAGGTCGACCAGCGCTTCGAACAGGTCGACCAGCGCTTCGAACAGGTCGACCAGCACTTTGTGCAGATTGACCAGCGCTTTGAAAGCATTGATCGCCGATTCGAAGGCGTTGACCGGCAATTCGCGGATATGCGCCGAGAGATGAGCGAGCGGTCAGAAGAAGTCAAACGTCACTTCGGCGTTCTGACCGAAGAACTTCGCCGCCAGCTCCAGCTTGTAGCAGAAGGGTTCACAACCTTGGACCAGGCCCGCATTGACGAACGCTTCCGCGAAACGCACGCCTTGATCCGTAGCTCCTACGACCACCTCAACTAGCGCGTGGAGAATCTCGAACGGAAGGGCCAGGGGTAAGACTGGCTTTAGTGCTTCGAGAGAAACTCCCCAATCTTCGCTTTCACGTAGTCCATCTGCTCGGTGGTGAGGTTGGGGGAGACGCCGAGGAAAAAGGTGGACTTGGTGACCGTCACGGCGTTGGGGTAGTCGTGGGGGTTGCCGAGGTGGGAATACGCCGGATGGAACAAGAGATTGCCGGCGAAGTAGTTGCGCGTCTGGATCTTCGCACTCTCCAGGAACTGCGTCAGCTCGTCCTTGGTAAATTTGTTCGTCGTCACCGTGATCGGAAACCCGAACCAGGAGACATCGGCCTTGGGATGCGCCTCCGCGATGCGGAAGAGGTCCGGGTATTGTGAGAAGAACGTCCGGTAACCCTCGTAGTGCGCCTTGCGCTGCTTGTGGATCCAGTCCAGCTTCTTGAGCTGCACCGACCCGATCGCCCCCTGCAGGTCGAGCGGCTTGAGATTGTACCCCATCTCGGTGAAGACGTACTTGTGGTCAATGGTGAGGTCGGGCAACTCAGGCAGCCACCGGTCGAAGCGTTTGCCGCAGGTCCCGTTCTCCAAGAGATTGGCCTTGCCGACGCAGTAGCAGTCCCGCCCCCACCAACAGAGACTGCGCACTACCCGCTCGATGTTCTCGTCCGAGGTCGAGACCATGCCCCCTTCGCCCGTCGTGATGTGATGCGCGGGGTAAAACGAGCAGGTGGACAGCGTGCCGAACCCGCCCAGCGGCGTGCCGTTCCAGGAGGAGCCCAGCGCATCGCAGGTGTCTTCGAGAAACAGCAAGTTGCGACGACGGCAGAGCTCCATCAGCCGGTCCATGTCCGGCGGGTTCCCCAGCACGTGCGCGAACATGACGGCCTTTGTCCGGGGCGTGAGCTTTGCCTCCACCTGATCCAGATCAAGGTTGAGGGTCTTGAGTTCGATGTCCACGAACAGCGGCGTGAAGCCGTTCTGCAGGATCGGCGCGACGGTCGTCGGGAAGCCCGCCACCGGCGTGACGACGGCGATGTCGGTGAACCCGAAGAGCCGCTTCGAGCGCAGCGCCGCAACCATCAGCAGATTGGCGGAGCTGCCCGAGTTGGTCATGACACTGTGCTGCTGCCCCACCTTCGCCGAGAAGTCCTTCTCGAACTCCCGGACCTTCTCGCCGCTGGTGAGCCACTTGCCTTCCAATAGTGTATGGATCGCCTCGTAGATCTCCTCCTCGCTCCACACCGGCCCCGAATAGGGAATCATGGTCTTGCCGGGGACGAACGTCTCCGGCAGCCCGTACAGGCTCTTGATGGGCCAGTGCTTCTTAATCAGATTGAGGATCTCAGGATCCATAGCTCGCCAGCGTCCGTGTGATACCTTCCTCGTACCCGACCTTCGGCGCCCACCCCAGCGCCCTGATCTTGGCGATGTTGGCGGAGAAATTCCTTATCCCCACCACTTGATGGAACTGCGGCGGCTCCATCGAGCCGATGGCGGACTTCCGGCCCGTGAGCCGGTGCAGGCACTCGATGAGATCCTTGAACATCACCCGCTCGCCGGACCCAACCAGGTACAGCTCGCCGGCGGGCGCGCGCTCGGCCATCACCGCCAGGGCCGCGACCGCGTCATCAATATAGAGGTAGTCCCGGAAAAAGTCGCCGCCGCGATACAGGTCGATCGGCTCGCCCCGCTGGGCTTTTCTGATCAGAAAATTGAACGCGCCTTTCTTTGTGTTGTCGAACGCTTCGCCGGGGCCGTAGACGTTCGTGAGCCGGCAGATGTTCAGGTGAAACCCATAGAGCCTACCGTAAATCTTGCAAAACTGCTCCGCGCAGAGCTTCGTCGCGGGATAGAGCCCCAGCGGCTCGCAGGGGCTCTCCTCGTCCACGGGCAGCTTGACCGGATTGCCGTAGACAAAGAACGTGCTGACGAACAGCACCTTCGGCCTGTGCTCCTTGCAGGCCTCCAGCAGCGCGATTGTCCCGTCGCAGTTCGTCCGGACATCGAGGTAGGGATCCGTCAGGATGTTGTAGTTGTCCACCGTGCTGGCGCAGTGGACCACAAGATCCATGCCGGCGCAGTCGGCCGACGCAATCTTCTCCACCTGGCCGACTTTGACGCGCACACGGTCCGGCTCGCGCAGCCGCGACCGGCCCTTCTCCGATCTCGTCAGCACCGTGACCTGATGCTCCCGGCAGAACCGGTTGGCCAGCGCGCCCCCGATGAACCCCAGACCGCCTGTGATCAGCACGTTCATGTCTTATGCGCCCGTTCCCAGAGCTTCGCGTACTTCAGCAACACGTGGGCCGCCGAAAATCCGGACACGATGAACCCTGGCAGGCCGTCCCTGTACCCTCCGCGGAACAGGTAGAACTTTACGAAGGCCCACACCGGATTGAAGAGCAGATGATACCACGCCGCATTCGGTTTCCCCTTGCTGATGCGTTCTTCGGCGGCCAGCGTGCTGTAGCGCTCGATCTTTAGCTCGTGCGAGGCCACCGTCGGATGCGTATGGTGATCCAGATGGCCCTGGAGGGCGCCGACCGGCCCACCCACCTCCAGATGCTCGTGGACCGGCAGGTCGTTGTACCGCCCACGTCCCCGACGGACCAGCCGCAGTTGCGGATCGGGATACTGGCCCGCGCCCCTGATCCAGCGCCCGTAATAGAAGTTCCGCCGGGGAATGCGATAGGCCGCCGCCGGGCCGGAGTCATTGAGGAGCGCCAGGATTTCCTCCCGCAGTTCGTCCGTGACACGCTCGTCGGCGTCCACGATCAATATCCAGTCGGCCGTCGCCTGGTCTATCGCGAAGTTCTTCTGCGGGCCATAGCCCGGCCACGGACGCACAAACACACTTGGCGTGTAGATCTTCGCCAGCTCGACTGTGCGGTCCGTGCTCTGGGCGTCCACCACGATCAGCTCGTCCACCCACTTGAGCGATTCGAGGCATGCAACAATATTGCGCTCCTCGTTTTTCGTGATGACGATTGCGGCGATGCTTTGCATCTTTCGTTAACCGTTAATCGTTATACGTTAATCGGACCTGTCTTCACGATTAACGATTCACGTATAACGTCGTTCCCCAAACTAGCCCCGGAAGCCACGCCGCGCCACCTCCCGATAGAACCGCCAGTTGAGCCATCGATTCCGCCGCGGCGCACGCCGCGACGCCGCCGCCACGCGGGCCTGCATCACGGCGGGATGGCGCCCGCCGAACTCCTTCAGAATCGGATAGTCTTCGAATTCGAACTCTTTCATGCCATACAGCCTGGCTTCCGAGGGCGGCGGCGCATCGCCGTGGTAGACCCTGGTCATCGCCTGTTTCTTGACCAGCATGGTCTTCGGGTCCTTGACCCAGCCGTAATGGAAGACCCGCCCGCCGGACGGCGCGAGCCACACGCGCGGCCCGCTCTGGAGATACTGCCTCGTGGCCTTGAGATGGAATCCCACCGCGTCGCCGCAGGATTCCACCTCGCCGTTGTTGCGGATGATCCGCACGGCCTTGTGATAGAACCACGGATTGGTGGACCAGTAGTCGCCCACAAAGTGCAGGTAGCGGAAGACCAATCCCTTCACCGCCGGCGAGCGATGGTGCGCGCGCATGGCGTCGACGATCCGAGGCAGATCGTCCTCGTGGATTACTTCATCCGCCTGGAGGTAGAAGGCCCAGTCGCCGGTGCAGTGGGACAGGGCGAGATTGGTCTGCTGCGAGTAGATCAGGCCGTCCTTCCGCTGGGTCTCGTCCCAGACGGACTCCACGATCCGGACTCGGGAATCGCCGATCGAGCGGATCAGCTCGAGCGTCCCGTCCTCGCACCAGCCCACGTTCACGACGAACTCGTCCACGACCGGCAGGATGGACCGGATGGACTCCACAACCGGGTAGTCGTAGAGCACGGCGTTGCGGCAAAAGGAGAACCCGCTGACCTTCATGCGTGCCCCAACTCCATCAAGTCCGTGTAGAGCCCCTCAAGCTTGCGCGTCAGGCGCGACGCCTCGAACTGTTCGCGGGCCTTCTCATAGCCCCGCTCGGCGAACCGCTCACGGAGTTGGTTGTTCTCCAGCAGTTCGATCACGGCGTCGGCGTACTGCCAGGCATACCGGACGACGAAGCCGGTCACGTTGTCCTCCACCACCTCGGCCTGGGCGTTGCACTTCTTGCGTTGCGGCGTCGCGATGGTCACCACCGGCAGGCGGCTGGCCATCGCCTCGGCGAGCACCACGCCGTAGCCCTCGCCGACGCGGGCCCCGTGCGTGTACACGTCCAGCCCGGCGTAGAAATCCGCGACGCCGACCGTCGGTTCCGACAGCTCCACGCGGTCCTCAATCCCCAGTTCCCGCAGGCGGGCCTTGACCTTCTCGGTCGCGCCCCGGAACCGGCAGCGCATCCGTGGCACCTTCTTCCAGACCTTGGGCAGCATGTCCACACAGGCGTGGTGCCACTTCTGGTCGTCCGCCCGGCTGCACCGTCCGATCGTCCATGCGAACTCGCGGGGCACGGGGCGGAACTCCTCGAAGTCGATCGGCCCATAGAGCACGTCATAGCGCTGGCCGGGGAACCGGCAATACTTGCTGAGATAGTCACGGCTGCTCCACTCGGAAAAGAAGACATGCGCGTCGATCAGGCTGTTCTCCGCGTGGTCAATGGCATTGAAGACATTCGTCTCGACGATCTTCGGCCGCCCCTCGCGCTTGTGCGGGAGCGTCCCCGGCTCGTAATCGCCGGCCCGATACACATGGTAGATGTCGATCTTGCGGTCCCGGATCAGGGCATCGAGGTCCGGCGGCTGCACGACGACGGTCACCCCGAGTTTCGCCAGCTCGTCGGCCCGCGGCCCGCCCGCCCGCAAGCCGCAGGCGAACAACTCGAACCGGGACCGGTCGAGGTACTTGCTGAAGACCTGGATGGTCTTCTCCGTTCCCCCGATCCCCAGTTGATTGCAGGCCTGGAGGACGCGGATTTTTGCCATCCCGTGCCCTACCGCCCTCCCTGCGCGTCCCTGAGCCGGGTTCCGTACATCGTTTCGTAGTACGCCCGGAACTCGCCGGACTTGATCTTGTGCCACCACCAGGCGTTGTCGCGGTACCAAGCGACCGTGGCCTTCAAGGCCTCGTCGAAGGGGAAACGCGGCGCCCATCCAAGCTTCGCGATCTTCCCGCTGTCGAGCGCGTACCGGCGGTCATGGCCGGGGCGATCCGTCACGTGCCGCAGCAGGGACCGGGGTTTGCCGAGGAGCCCCAGGATGGCTTCGGCCACGTCGCGGTTCGGGCGTTCCTCGCCGGTGCCCAGGTTGTACACATGTCCCGGCTCGCCCTTCGCGAGCGCCAGCGCGATGCCCTCGCAATGATCCTGCACGTAGAGCCAGTCCCGCTGCTGGAGCCCATCTCCGTAGAGCGGCAACGGCTGGTCCTCAATGGCATTCGTCACGAACAAGGGAATGAATTTCTCGGGATACTGGTTGGGGCCGAAGGTATTGCTGCCGCGCGTCACCAGGACCGGCAGGCCGTACGTGGTGAAATAACTCAACGCCAGCAAGTCCCCCGCAGCCTTGCTGGCCGCGTACGGGCTGCGCGGGGCCAGCGGGTCGAACTCCTTCGAGCGGCCGCTCGGCACGTCGCCGTATACTTCATCGGTGCTGACCTGCACGAACCGCCGGACGCCGGACGTCCGCGCCGCCTCCAGCAGCACGGAAGTCCCGACGACGTCGGTCCTGACGAACCCTCCCGGCTCCACGATCGAGCGATCGACGTGGGTTTCCGCGGCGCAATTCACGACGGCCTCGATCCGGTGCTCCCGCATGACCCGGTCCACGAGCGCGGCGTCGCAGATGTCGCCGTGGACGAAGCGGTAGCGGGAAAGGCCGCCGAGGTCCTTCAGGTTGTCGAGATTGCCGGAGTATCGGAGCGCGTCCAGATTGACGACCTGGGCCTCGCCGTCGGTCAACAGATGACGGATCAAGTGCGAGCCGATGAAGCCGGCGCCGCCTGTCACCAAAATTCGCATGAAGACCGTTACTCGTTATTCGTTAATCGTTGCAAAAGAACCTTCCCCCAAAAGACTGCTCAAACGTTCACACATGCGGCAAGAACAACTCCTCTTCACGGTTCACGGTTCACGATTAACGTTTAACGATCTAATTTGTTCGCGCCGGTCTGGGCAACCAGATTATTCGCCAGTTTCAGCGACTCGAAGGTCCCCGCGTCGGTCCACCACCCGTCCAGGATGTCCCACGTCAGCCGACCGCGATCGAGATAGGCGTTATTCACATCGGTGATCTCCAGTTCGCCGCGCGCGGAGGGCTTCAGCGTCCGGATGATATCAAACACCTCATGGTCGTAAAAGTAGATGCCGGTGGTGATATAGGGAGACTTCGGTTCCTTCGGTTTTTCCTCGATCTTGACCAGGCGGTCCCCTTCCAGCACGGCCACGCCGAATCGCTGGGGATCTTTGACTTCCTTGAGAAGAATCTTGGCGCCCCCGTTCTGCTTTTCGTAGGCCCGGGCGGCGGCGATGATGTTCTTCTCGATGATGTTGTCGCCCAGGACCACGCAGACCGGCTCCCGGTTCACGAAATACTCGGCCAGGCTCAAGGCCGCCGCGATGCCGCCCTCGCCTTCCTGATAGGTATAGTTCAGGTGCTGCAGGCCGAACTCCTGCCCGTTGCCCAGGAGCCGCAGGAAATCGCCCGCGCTGTTGCCGCCCGTCACCAGCAGGATATCGCGAATGCCCGCGTTCACCAGCGTCTGGATCGGGTAGTAGATCATGGGCTTGTCGTAGACGGGCAGGAGATGCTTGTTCGTCACCTTCGTCAACGGGTGCAGCCGCGAGCCCAGTCCACCCGCCAGGATTACACCCTTCATCGTGTCTGGTCTCCCTTCATGCCGAAACCCGGCTCCGCTCCCACAGCTTGGCGTACTTGACGAACGTATAGTAGGCGTAGAGCAGTGAGAGGATCAATCCCGGCATCCCGTCCCGGAATCCCTGCCGCAACCCGTACATCTTGAAAAAGGTGAAAACCGGGTGGGTGACCAATTGATGCGCGCGGAACCGCCGCCCGCTCTTCGCCATCTGTTCCGCCATGAGCGAGGAGTACCGGCTCATCTTCCGCAGGTACTCGCCCAGGTCGCGAAACGGATACTGCAGGGCATGGCTTTTCAGGTAGGCGGTCGTCCCCGTCGCCTCGAAGCCCTCATGCACGAGGTCGTCGCGGTACCGGAGCCGGTGCTTGTTGAAGAACTGCGGCTGGCGGTAATCCGGATACCATCCGCAGTAGCGGATCCACCGGCCGAGAAACAGGTTCTTGCGGGGGACGAAGAAGGCGTCAGCCCGCGGGCCCCGCGCGAGCTCGCCCCGGATTTCCTCGCGCAGCTCGTCCGTCACGCGCTCGTCGGCATCGATGCTCAGCACCCAGTCGTGCGCCACCAATTCCAGCGCGCGGTTCCGAAGCTTGCCGAACCCCGCAAAGTCGCACTGGTAGATCTTGTCCGTGTACTCCCGGCAGATCTGCTCCGTCCGATCGGTGCTGTGGGAGTCCAGCACCACGATCTCGTCGGCCCATTTCATGCTTTCCAGGGCTTCCCGGATTTTCCCTTCCTCGTTGAACGTGAGGACGTAGGCCGACAGCTTAGACATCGGCCACCTGAATGGGCAGCGCGCGCGCCAGCACGCGGGTGATCCGCTCGGCCACGGCCTCGACCGTGACGCGGTCCAGGCAGTCCCAGTAGGGACACGCCTCATAGATGCACTTCTCGCAGGTCGGGACATCGGGCCGGAGCACGACCCCTGTGCCCAGCGGCTGCCAGCGGGTCGGGGATTGATTGCGGCGGGGGTCGAAGATGCTGACCGTCGGGACTCCCAGCGCGGCGGCGATGTGCATCGGCCCGGTGGACATGGACACCACCACATGACTGTCGACGATCACCGCCATCACCTGCCGAAGCGTCAGTTCCCCCATGAGGTCGCTGACGCCGGCCGGCCATGCGGAGACCTGCGCGTCGGCCCGGAGTTTGTCCCGCTCCGCCGCGCTTCCCGTCAACAACACCCGGCGTCCCTCGCGGGCCAATCGCAGAACGAGGTCCCGGAAGTGGACCGGCTTCCACACGCGGCTGGAAAACCCGCCGGGATGGACCACCACGCGGAGCGCCGGCTCCCCGCCCAGAAGACTTCGCGCCCACTCACGCTCCCCGGCAGTGACCACCAGGCGCGGCGCAGCGATCTCGCCGGGCGACAGCCCCAGCCCCTGGAGCAAGCCGACATTGTACGCGCTTTCATGGCGGGCGAAATCGCGACGGTGCTCGTAGACCCGCCGGTTGAGCAGCCAGGAATACCACCGGTACCCCGTGCCGACCCGCAGCGGCACGCGCGCCAGCCAAGCCGCCGTCATGAGCCGGCGAAATGGCTTAAGGAAGATCGCGGCATCAACATCTTTCCGGAACAGACGAACGAGCTCGCCCAGCGTCTCCTGTCCCGCCACGGTCCGCACCGCATCGAGGTCCGGATGGTGCGCCAGGACCGGCGCAGCATAGACGCTCGACAGAAAGCTCACGCGCGCTGACGGCATTGCACGACGCAGTTCCGTCGCCACGGGAAGCGACAGGATCTCATCCCCGATCCCGTCCGGCCTGACGAGCAGGATATTCACGCGAGCTTGACGGCCTCGTCGATCAGCATGACCGGAATATCGTCCTTGATCGGATACATCAGCTTGCAGGCCTGGCAGACCAGCCCGTCGCCTTTGTCGGTCAGCTTGATGTCGCCCTTGCACTTGGGACAGGCCAGGATCGCTAACAGTTCCTTGTCGATTGGCATGTACTTTCCTCCATAATCGTTAACCGTTATTCGTTATACGTTAATCGTGGGATTTGATTAAAGCCGTATAGAGCATTTCGGTTTACCGTTTAACGATTAACGTTTAACGTCACCTTCTGGTCCAGCAATAGAGATACCGCTTCAATTACCTGCTCCGGTCTGATCGTGGTCAAGCATTCCAACGGTACCGCGTTCGCGCAGCGCCGGCTGAAGCAGGGACTGCAGGGCACGCCGCTGCGGAGCACGCGGTGGCCGGCGCCATAGGGCCCGGTCCTGCCGGGGTCGGTCGGTCCGAACAGGGCGATGACCGGCGTGCCGACGGCCGCGGCCAGATGCATGGGACCCGAGTCGTTCGTGATGAAGACGCGCAGCCGCCGCAACAGGGCGATCAACTCCTTCATCGTCGTCCGCCCCACCAGATCGAGCGGCGCGGTCTGCATGGACCGGATCACGTCGTCTCCCGCCGACCGCTCTTCGCGGCCGCCCACGACCGCCACGCGAGCGCCGCCATGCCGCTGGAGCCAGTCGCCGACCGCCGCAAACGATCCGGCCGGCCACCGCTTCGTCATCCACCGCGCCGAGGGGTTCAGCGCCGCCAGCATCGTCCCCGTCCGGACGCCGGCGGCCGCGAGCAGCGCCTCGACCCGCGCCTCGGCTGCGGGATCGCGCGGAAGGCAAAACGCCGACGGGCCCGGCTGCTCCGGGTCGGCTCCCAGGAACCGCGCCATCAACAAATAGCGGTCCACCGCATGCATGGGCGCGTCTGGCACGGGCACACGATGCGTGTAGAACCAGGGACTGCCCTCCCGGCCGTTCGCAAACCCGACACGGATCGCGCTCCCCGACGCCCAGCCCAGCACCGCGCTTCGCAGGAGGCCCTGCAGGTCCACCACCAGATCAAATCGGCCCTCGCGGACCGCGCGGATCGCCGCCGGCCATCCTCCGGCCGACAAGTCCACGGCCAGCACCTCGTCGAGATCGGGATTGCCCTCCAGCACGTCCGCCCACTCCCGTTTTACCAGCCAGGACAGCTTCGACGACGGGAACCGCCGCCGCAAGGCCGACAGGGTCGGCAGCGCGTGCACGACATCGCCCAGCGAGCTGGGCTTGACGATCAGGATACGTGAATAGTTCATCGTTATTCGTTAATCGTTATTCGTAACACGTTTAACGTTGCACGATTAACGTTTCACGTGTTTGCGCGGTCTCCAGAATCCATTTCACCCCTTCGGCCAGATCGCGGGCCGTGAAGTCCGGCACGAGGCCCTCGTCGGCCATGCGCGCCCGTTCCTCTTCCGGATGGTGCCCGCTCGACACGAAGACGGCCATCGCGCCGATGTGCCGGGCCAGCCCGACATCGCTGGCCTTGTCTCCGATCACGATCGCACGCTCCGGCGCGAGGCCCAGTTCCCGTTGCGCGCGGAGGACCAGGCCGGGCGCGGGCTTGCGGCAGGCGCACGCTTCATCCGGATGGTGCGGGCAGATAAAGATTCCGTCCAGCCGCGCCCCGTCCTCGGCCAGCAGCTCGCGCAACCGCAGATGGATCGCGTCCAGTTGCTCGTTCGTGATGAGTCCCCGCGCCAGCCCCGACTGGTTGGACAGCACGACCGTCTTGAAGCCGGCCCTGTTCAAGCGCGCCACGGCCTGCCCGACGCCCGGCAGGAGGCGGAGCTGCTCCGGCTGGTTGAGGTAGCCGGGGTCGAAGTTGAGCGTGCCGTCGCGGTCCAGGTAGACCACCGGCGCCTTGCCGCCGCCTTCCGCATGCCCCGTTCCAAGCTGCCGCACGGCCGCTCCATAGACCTCGTCAACCCCGATCCTCTGCATACAGCGGTGATCGATGGGACATTCCCTCAGCAGACAGGGAGAGCATTCCACGGGGTGACGGACCAGCTCATGGCCGGGACCGTACGGCGACGTGGTCGCCGGATTGGTCGGTCCGAAAATCGCCACCAGCGGCACGCCGAACGCCCCGGCGATGTGCATGGGGCCGGTGTCGTTGGTGATGAACAGCCGGCAGCGCTTGACCAAGGCCATCAACTGTCGCACCGTCGTCCGCCCGGAAAAGACGATAGTGGGCGCCGTCATCATCCCGGCGATGGCGGACCCCAGGTCCTCCTCCCCCTTGCCGCCGAAGATCAGCACGCACGCCTCGTGCTCGGCCGCCAAGCGGTCCGCCACCTGGGCGAAGCGCTCCGGAAGCCAGCGTTTGGCCGAGCCGTACACGGAACCGGGGTTGAGCCCGATCACGACTTGATCGGGCTTGACGCCGAATGCTTCTAAATGTTTGACCGCAGCCGCATCCTCTCCCGGCGTCGTCCGGAGCGCCGGCGCCGCCGGCTCGGCTGGGATGCCCAGGGGCTTGAGCAACTCCAGGTAGTACTCGACCTGATGCGTGCGCCGGATCTTCGGGGTCAGCGGGACCCGATGGGTCAGCAGAAGCGAGCGCCCGTCGGTGGCATACCCATAGCGGTTGGGAATGCCGGCCAGCGCCGTAACGGCCGCGGCCTCGAACGCATTTTGCAGAAGAACCGCCAGATCGTAATGCCCACGGTTCAACTGGATCGCCAGGGACAGCTTGCCGCCCAGGCCGGCGTGCGGCCCCGGGTCGCGGTACAGCACAATGTCGTCGATGGCCGGATGGCATTGCAACAACTCGGCGACCGCCGGCTTCACCAGCAGGGCGATCCTCGCCTGCGGGAAACCTGCGCGCAGGGCCGCGAGCGCCGGCGTCGTCAGCACCGCGTCGCCGATCCAGTTCGTGCCCCGGACCAGGATGCGCTTCACCGCTCCCGGCCTGATCAACCGTTTAAAACGACCCGCGTCCATTCGTCCAGTCCCTCGCGCCCAAACATCACGTTCATAGTTCACGAATTTCCCACGGGACGAGCTCGCCTGTTTCAAAGAGATCAAACAGCTTTCCGGCTGGCCTCTGTTCCCGGAAACCTTTCATCGCATCGAACCAAAGCTGTACTCGTTGTTGGATAGGAAGCCCCTGCCTGACACGCGAAATAATAACGATGCCGCGGTAGCCGGAAGGCACATCCTCAAACTCTGTGTCATGAGTGAGAAATACCAGGTCTTCTTCAGCAATACGCCTTCGTAGTTCCAAATCCCGAATGCCACGTTGTCCAAGAACGATAATATGCTCCACATCATACCCTCCAGCGCGAAGCCGATGGTAGAGCGAGAGCGGAAAATTCTCATCCAGCAGGATCTTCAAGACGCCTGTTCAACCGCAGGCGGCAGATGAGCGGCAACATGAGCCGCGTATCGGAGCGCGGCGAGGATCTGCTCTCGTGTGATCTGGTAGGCTTCCTGCACCGACTCAAAACTCTCGCCGGCAGCCAGAGCGCCGACGACCGTGGCCACATCAATCCGCGTGCCGGTCAGGCAGGGCTTGCCGAACCTGACGCCGGGGTCCATCGAGATGCCAGGAAAGATTTCCATAGTTTAACCTCGCAGAATCTCGCTCAGCGTGCCAAGCTGCTCGGCTTCTTCCACAAATAGGCGCACAGCCGTCTTCAGGTTCCGCCGTGCCTCTTCCACGTCATGCCCGCAACTGGACACATCCAGCTCAGGGCAGTGAGCGACGTAGGTTTTGCCTTCCTGAAAAATAATCGCGTCAAATTCGATCGGTGTCATCGTCGCCTCCCTGCCGCGTCGCCGACCCAGTTCGTGCCCCGGACCAGGATCCGCTTGACCGCTCCCGGCCTGGTCAACCGGTTAAAACGACCCGCGTCCATTCGTCAAACCCCTCGAGCCATACGAGATCAATTCTGACTGCCCAGATGTCCCCCCTCACCCTGCCCTCTCCCTCCGATGGGGAGAGGGTTTGAATCAGAGGCGCCAGCTTCACCGCATCTTTCTCCGTCGTCACGATCCGCACCGCGCCCGCCCGCTCCGCGGCCTGACGCACCTTCTGCACGTCTTCCCGAGAGTATGCGTGATGGTCGGGAAAGACGCAATGGTCCGCGACCACGGCCCCGGCCGCCTCCAGCAGCCTTCGAAACGAGTCCGGCTGCCCGATCCCGCTCACGGCCAGCACCCGCTCGCCTTTCAATGCGGACGGCTCTATTGTGAACGAGCCTCCCACCTGTATGAGCGCGCCCGGCGCGAAATCCGTGACCCAGATCGGCACCGCCGGCGCCGCAGCACCGACCGCAGCCTTGATCTCGTCCAGTCGCCCGCCCTGCGAGGCGCGCGTCACGAGCACCGCCGTGGACCGCGCCATTGCGGAGAGCGGCTCGCGCAGACGCCCTCGCGGCAGCAGGTAGCCGTTGCCGAACGGCGCGCCCGCGTCCAGCACCAGGATATTCGTGTCCCGCCGCAAAGCCAGATGCTGATAGCCGTCATCCATGATCAGCGAGTCAACGTGGTAGCACTTGATCAGATACCGCCCCACCGACGGGCGATCGGCGCCCACCGCCACCGGCACGCCGGGACAGCGTTGCGCGATCAGTAAGGGCTCGTCGCCCGTCTCATTCGGATTGCCCAGCACCGATCGCCCGTCGGAGACCTCCACGATCGCGTCGGCGCTGCGCCGCTTGTATCCGCGGCTGACAACCCCGACCCGGCGCCCCCGGTCGCGGAGTGCGGAGGCCAGCGCGATCACCACCGGCGTCTTGCCCGTCCCCCCCACAGTCAGATTGCCGATACTGATGACCCGGCAGGGCAAGGTATGCTGGGTCAGCAGCCCGCGCGCGTACAGCGCCGACCGGACCCTCATCGCGAACCCATACAGGGACGCCAGCGGGCTCAACGGAGCGAGCGCCCAGTCGAGGGACGTTATTCGTGAATCGTTCATCGTTAATCGACCACACCCACACGTTTAACGTTTAACGATTAACGCTTTTCACTTTCCAGTATCCGCGCGATCAAGGCCACCGTGCGCGCCACCGCGCCCTGATTCTCCAGCACGAGCTGATAGGCGGCTTTCCCCCGCTCCTCCAATTTCGCCCGGTCATTCAGCAGGGCCGCCATCGCGTCGGCCATGCCGCCGGCATCGCGTACTTCAATCCCGGCTCCCTTGCTGAGGAACTGCTCCGCCGCTTCGGCGAAGTGGTCCATGTGCGGACCGAAGACGACGGCCTTGCCCCAGGCCGCCGGCTCCAGGGGACTGTGGCCGCCCACGTCCACCAGGCTTCCACCGACGAAGACCAGCGTCGCCTCGCGATACAGGAACGCCAGTTCTCCGCGCGTATCCAGCACGATCACGCGCGGGCCGCCCGGCGGCGATGCCGCTTTGGAAAGACGCGTGCGCCGGAGCACGGTGAATCCGCGCAGACGCGCCGCCGCGCACACGGCGTCCGCCCGCTCGATATGCCGGGGCGCGAGCGCCAGCACCAGCGCGGGCGCGCCATCGAGCAGGCGGCGGTAGCAGTCCAGCACCGCCTCTTCCTCTCCCGGATGCGTGCTGCCGGCGACGAACAGCTCTTCGCCGTCCGCCACGCCCAGGTCGCGTTTGGAAATCCTCCCAGGCGCCGCCTGGGCCGAAGCGGCGACCTGATCGTACTTGAGATTGCCGGTCCGCACGACGCGCTCCGGGTCCACGCCCAGTTGGATGATCCGGTCCACGTCCCGTTCGGTCTGCATGGAGCAGAGAGTGAACGCCGCCAGGACATGACGGAAGAACGGACGGAGCCGGAGGTAGCCCGCGAAGGAATCGGTCGAAAGACGGCCGTTCACAAGGACCACCGGAATGCCGCGCGCCGCCGCCTCACGCAGGAAGTTCGGCCACAACTCCGTTTCGACGATGATGATCAGCCGGGGACGGACCGCGTCCAGCACCGACCGGACGGCCCGGCGGAAATCCAGCGGGAAGTAAATATGTTCGGCCTGCCCGTCCAGCTTCTTCTGAATTGTCTCCCGGCCGGTTTCGGTCACGGTCGAGACAATGATCCGACATTGCGGATAGCGGGTTTTCAACTGCTGCATGAGCGGAACGACCGCCGTCGCCTCTCCCATCGACACGGCATGTACCCAGATCGTCCGTCCATCGCCCCACTGCTCGGCCAGGCTCTCGGGCAGCCATCCCAGGCGCTGGCGCAGGCCAGGGCGGCACCGCTTTTTGGCTAGGAGCAGGGCAAGAATGAACGGCGACGCCAGGAGCAAGAGAAGATTGTAGAGAACGAACATAGCCGCTCGTTAAACGTTAATCGTTATACGTTAGTCGTGAATTCCTGGAATGACTACAGCTCCGTTTAACGATCAACGAATAACGGTTAACGAGTAACGTCCTCGACGGCGCGATCCGCCTCATCGCAGAGCTTGTTGAGCGCCGTCTCCACTTCCACCCGCTTCGCCTCAAGCTGCGCGCGATCGGCGTCGGCCGGCACACTGATCGGCTCGCCCCACAGGAAGCAGGCCCGGCTGAACGGCAGCGGCACCTCGAAGCGATCCCAGCTGCGGAAGAGTTTTTTTTTGAGGCGGCGAAGGTCAGGGGGATGATCGGCAGCCCCGTCAGCTTCGCCAGCTCCACGACGCCGGCCTGCGCGACGCACCGGGGGCCTCGGGGCCCGTCGGGCGTGACCGCCAGATCGGCGCCCGACCGGCCCAGCCGAGTCATCTGCCGGAGCGCCCGCGCGCCCCCGCGCGTGGTCGAGCCGCGCACGGTGCCGAAGCCGAACCGGCGCACGATGCGATGGATCAGCTCGCCGTCGCGATGCTCGCTGATCAGGATGAAGAGCCTGGACCCGCCGTAGCACAGGGGCATCATGATCTGCCGGCTGTGCCAGAACGCAATGATGCAGGGACGGCCCGCCTCCCACAACGCCGTGACGCGATCGGCGTACAGCGTCCGGATGCGCAGCGTCCGACCGAGCATACGGATACACAGAGACCCGAGCGGGGGCACGACCGCAAGTTTGAACCAATTCCACATCATTCTTAAATCCGTTATTCGTTATACGTTAATCGTGAAACCTGATCTCGCCGATGCATTTCCGTTTAACGAATAACGTTTAACGTTTAACGTCGTCTTCCCCTTCATCCTGGAACTGCATCTGATACAACCGCTGGTAGACGCCCGCCTTCGCCAGCAGTTCTTCGTGGCGGCCGATTTCGACGAGACGCCCCCCGGCCAGCACCGCGATCCGGTCCGCCCGCTGGACCGTGGAGAGCCGGTGAGCGATTACGAACGTCGTCCGGCCCTCCATCAGATTGGCCAGCGCCATCTGCACCATGCGCTCGGATTCCGTATCGAGCGAGGACGTGGCCTCGTCGAGGATGAGGATCGGGGGATTGCGCAGCAAGGCCCTCGCGATGGCCAACCGCTGGCGCTCCCCGCCCGAGAGCTTCACGCCGTTCTCGCCGATGAGCGTGTCGTACCCGTTCGGCAAGCGCATGATGAACTCGTGCGCGTACGCGGCCTTCGCCGCATCCGTGATGGCTTCCTCGTTCATCTCATCCTTCCCGTACGCGATGTTGTTGCGCACCGTGTCGTCGAACAGCAGGGTCTCCTGCGAGACGATGCCGGTCCGCCGCCGGAGCGCCGCTAATCGAATCTCGCGGAGATCCACGTCGTCGATGAAGATCGCCCCCTCCGTCGGATCGTAGAACCGCGGGATCAGGTTGACGAGCGTGGTCTTGCCGGCGCCGCTGCTCCCCACGATGGCCAGTACCTCCCCGGTCCTGACCCTCAGGGAAATATCCTGCAAAGCCGGTGTCTCGATCCCCTCGTACCGGAACGAGACATTCCGCAGTTCGACCGCGGACCGCACGCCGTCGAGCTCGCGGGTGCCCGTGTCCGTCGCGGCCTCGGTCTTCACATCCAGGACGCCGAAGACCCGCTCGGCGGCCGCCAGGGCCTGCTGGATCGTGTTGTTGGCCGAAGCCAGCCGCTTGATGGGGGTGTACATCAGGAACACCGCCGTCAGGAATGAGAAGAAGGTGCCGGGGGTCATGGTGCCCCGAATGACCTGCGCCCCCCCGTACCAGATGATGCCGGCGACCCCGAGGACCCCGACTGTCTCCAGCACAGGCGACGTGACGGCCGACACCTGCGTCGATTTCATCCAGGTCCGAAAGTACGATTCGTTGATCCGCGCGAAGCGCGCGTCTTCGGCGGCTTCGCGCGTGAAGCCCTTGACGATGCGGATGCCGGTCAGCGTCTCCTGCAGGGCCGTGGACATGTCGGCCGTCCGCTCCTGGCCGGTCGTGGCCAGCCGCCGGAGCCGGGCCCCCAACCAGACCATGGGGTACACCGACAGGGGAATCACCACAATCGAGAGCAGGGTCAGCCGCCAGTTTTGATAGAACACCACGCCCAGCAGGACCAGGAACGTCAGGGTCTGCTGGAAGAGGTCTTTGAGCACGCCGGACACAGCGTTCTGTATCCAGTTCACATCGTTGATGACGCGGGACATCATCCGGCTGGAAGGATTCTTAAGGTGGAACCCGACCGGCAGCCGCATGAGATGCCCGAAGAGCTGCTGGCGGATGTCGGTCACGACGCGCGTCCCGACGTAGGTCATCAAGTAGGTCTGCCCGTAACTGGACACGCCCTTCAGGACGGAGACGAGCATCAACGCGACCGGCAAGAAGACCATCCAGGTCACGTTTTTGTTGATGAACACTTCGTCGAGGGCCGGACGGACGAGCCAGGCGTAGGCGCCCGTGAACAGCGCCACCAGTCCCGAACAGGCGGCCGCGACGATCAGGCGCCCCCAGTAGGGTCGCATGTATTCCAGGAGGCGCAGATACAGCCGCATCAGCGTGCCGCCTTGTCCCTGCGCAGTTGATCGAGCACGACGGCGGCCGCGCGCGCGGACGCGCCCGGGGCCCCGAGCAGGGACCGGACGCGCGCCATCTCCGCGCGCATGCCGTCCCGATATAGCACGTCGTCGAGAATCCTCCGCGCTTCGCCGGCAAGATTCCGGGGCGTCGCCCGATGCTGGATCAACTCGGGGATGAACGGCTTGCCGGCCACGATATTGGCCAACCCGATGCTGTCCACCCTGACCAGCAGCCGCGCGAGCAGGTAGGTGAACCAGGGCAGCCTGTACGCGATCACCATCGGCGTCCCAATGATCGCCGCCTGCAGCGTCGCCGTGCCGGACGCGATAAACAGCAGGTCCGAGACGGCCATGACCCCGTCAGGGTCCCGCAACACCAGCCGCACGTCCAGGCCGGCCTCATCACACATCCGCTTGATGGCCTCCTGCTCCACCGTCTCGGCGACGGCGAGGATCAGACGAAGCGGCCGGCCCTGCTGGAGCAGCCGCGCGGCGTCCAAAAAGACCGGAAGCAGGTCCTTCACTTCCCCCGTCCGGCTGCCCGGCAGCAGACCGATCACGCAGGCGTCGCGAGGAATTCCGTACGTTGCGCGCAATCGGTCCCGGTCGTAGGAGGGCGCCACATCGTCCAGGAGCGGGTGCCCCACGAAGGTGCAGGGGACGCCGGCCCGGCGGTAGAGTTCCTCCTCGAACGGCAGAATCACCACCACGTGATCCACCCGTCGCTGCATCCACCTCATGCGGCCCGGCCGCCACGCCCAGAGCTGCGGCGCGATGTAGTACAGGACGCGAAGCCCGGCCCGCCTGGCGATGCGCGCGAAATGGAAGTTCAGGCCGGGGTTGTCGATCAGGACGACGAGGTCGAGGGGCTCGCGCCGCAGGATCTTCCTCAGGGTGAGGACCCGTTTGACCAGGGTGCGCGCGGCGGCAGGGCCGACGAGCCCGATTACGTCCACCTGGCCGATGTCCTGGACCAGTTCCACGCCGGCGGCCTTCATGCGGGGCCCGCCCACGCCGAGAACGACCAGGTCCGGGGCTTGCGCCTTCAGGGCTGCGGCGAGATGAGCGCCGTGCAGATCGCCGGACGCTTCACCCGTGATGATGAGCACCCGCCGAACCACCTGATTCCCTCCGTCCGTGACGGGCCATCTCGTCCATGATCGCGCCGGCGAGTTCCAGCGCGGCCGCACCTTCCCGCCCCGAAACCAGCGGCTGGGCGCCGGTGCGGACCGAATCGAGAAAGGCCTCCAGTTCGAGCTTGAGCGGTTCGCGCCCATCGCCCCGGACCTGTTCCGTCAGAACCTCATGACGGCCTGAGGTCCCCATGGCGCGCCGTCCCACGAGGGCCGTCTGCTGCGCGAGGTCGATCACCACGAAGCCCTCCGGCTCGCAGATGCGGACTTCGCGGATCTTGGATTCGGCGACGCGGTTCACGCTGAATGTCGCGACACACCCGTTCTGAAACACGACCCGCGCCTGCGCCACATCGGTCGTGGGTGACAGGATCGCGAAGCCGTTCGCCTGGACCTCCCGCACGGGGACGTCGACGAGCCCCATCACCAGGTCCAAATCGTGGATCATCAGGTCCAGCACCACGTCCACGTCCGCCCCGCGGGGCGTAAAGGGCGCCCAGCGCCGGCACTCAATGAGCGCGGGAGCTTTGACGGCGCCGCGCGTCGCGCGAAACGCCGAATTGAAGCGCTCGATGTGGCCCACCTGCAGCGTCACGCTCCGGCGCGACGCGACGGCCACCAGATCCTGCGCCTCTGCCACCGTCGCCGCCAGCGGTTTCTCCACCAGGACGTGCAGGCCGGCTTCCAGGCAGGCCAGCGAGATGTCGTGATGCAGAAGTGTCGGCGTCACCACGCTCACGGCGTCCACCATGCCGACGAGCGCCAGGAAATCGGTCATCGCCTGACAGCCGTGCCGCGAGGCGACCACCGCGGCCCGCGCGCCGTCCACGTCCGCGACGCCGACCAACCGGGCCGCGGCCAGTTCGGCATAGACGCGGGCATGGTGCTGCCCGAGCGATCCCACCCCGATGACGCCGACTTTGATCTTCTGCATAATACCGTTATTCGTTATACGTTAATCGTTAATCGTGAAGACAAGGAAAGAGTCAGCAGGCTTCATCTTCACGTTTAACGAATAACGATTAACGTTTAACCTCTTTAACCGTTTAACGATTAACGTTTAACGTCTGTATCCCCACGATGGCGATGCCGGCCTCATCGGCGGCTTCGATCGCCTCGTCCCGATCCAGCAGCACCGCCCTGCCGGCCTCAATCGCCAGCACGGCGGCGCCGCTCCCGATCATCGCGTGAATGGTCCCCGGCCCGACCGCCGGCAGGTCGAAGCGCCGGTCCTGCTGAGGCTTGAACCGCTTGACCACCACGGCGCCCCCGCGCGCCAGTTGTCCTCCCCGCCGGATCGCCTCGTCGGAGCCTTCGACCGCCTCCACGGCCACCACCACCCGGTCCTTCACCACCACGCATTGGCCGATGTCGAGCCGGCCGACGGCCGCGGCCATTTCCCAGCCGAACTCGACGTCGCGCCATTCCTTGCGCGTCGGCCCCCGCCGCGTGAGCGTGCCTTCCTCCACCAGCAATCCCTCCAGGCCGAACGTGGACTCCCGGATCCGGATGCCCTCGTCCTCCAGTTCGGCCGCAATGGCGCGCAGCAGCGCATCATCCTTGGGAACGGTCACGCGGCGAAGGAGGGCGAGCGATCGCAGGTCGGGCTTGACGTCGGAGAAGAGATGCGTCTTCTTGACGCCGCCGACCATGACGGCCTGGCGCACGCCGTCATGCTTGAACGCCTTGATGAGCTTGCCCAGTTGGCCCAGCGCGACCCAGTGGATCCGGTCCACGACCCGCTTGAGCGCGGGATCGGCCTCGCCGTTCAGCGCCACCGCCGAGACCCGGTACCCGAGCCGTCGCGCGTTTTCGGCGAACAGGAGCGGAAAGCGGCCGTTGCCGGCGATCAGGCCGATCCATTCCGGCCGCGCGTCCGGCACCCGCGCCCCTTCACTCCTCCTCGCGTTCATCCGATCCCTTGCAGATGCCCCGCTTCGTGCCGTCGAGAAACGCCAGGAGGTCCTGGACTTCCTGGTGCGCGCCGAACTCGTTGCGGACTTTCTTGGCCGCTTCAGCCAGACGATCCTCCGACCGGAACAGTATCAGGTAGACCTGCTTGAGCCGCCGGATGCGGTCATCGGAAAATCCCTGGCGCTTCAGCCCGATGGTGTTGACCCCGAACAGCCGGGCGCGGTACCCGCCGGCCGCCCGCATGAAGGGCGGCACGTCCATCCCGACCGCCGAACAGCCGCCGATCATGCTGTAGGACCCGATCCGCACGAACTGATGGATGCCGACCAGCCCTCCCACGATGGCATGGTCGCCGATCGTGATGTGGCCTGCCAGCGTAGCGGCGTTCGCCATGATCACGTGATTGCCGACAAGGCAGTCGTGGGCGATGTGCACGTAGGCCATCAGCACGTTGTGATCGCCCAGGCTGGTGACGCCGCCGCCGAACGCCGTCGCGCGGTTGACGGTCACGTACTCCCGGAGGATGTTGCGGTGGCCGATCCGGACGCGCGTCTCCTCGCCGTTGTACTTCAAGTGCTGTGGTGGGGCGCCGAGCGACACGAAGGCATGGATCTGGCACTCCTCCCCCACCTCGGTCCACCCCTCGATGACGACGTGCGAATCGATCCGGGTCCCCCGCCCGATGCGGACATGCTCCCCGATGATGGCATAGGGGCCGACCGTCACGCCGTCGGCCAGCTCGGCCTTGGGATGCACGATGGCCGACGGATGCACCTGGGGGCTCACGGCTCGGCCTCCGGCGCCGCCGTGCCGTCCGTGATCATCGCCATCAACTCCGCTTCGCAGACGAGCGTGTCGTCCACGAACACCTCCCCGCGCATCTTCCAGTAGGGATGGCGGGCGCGCAGCACGTCCACGACGAACCGCAGCCGGTCGCCGGGCGTCACCGGTTTCCTGAATTTGGCCTTTTCGATCCCCATGAAGTACACGAGCTTGGCCCCCGCTTCCTTCGCGGATTTGAAGGCGAGGACCCCGCCCACCTGCGCCATGGCTTCGATGATGAGGACCCCCGGCATGATGGGCCGGCCGGGGAAATGCCCCTGGAAGAACGGCTCGTTGATCGTCACGTTCTTGATGCCGACCACCCGCTTCCCGATCTCCAGTTCCTCGATGCGGTCCACCAGAAGGAACGGGTACCGGTGCGGCAGGATCGCCTGGATCTCGGTCACGTCCAGGCACAGCCCCTGTTGGCTTCCCTGGCTCACTTGCCCCCCTTCGCGTCCAGGTCCCTGATCACGCGATCCGTGAGATCAAGCGAGGGATGGCTGTAGATGATCAGCGCGCCGGCTCCGTTATCCCCTTTCTCCACAACGAGAGTGATCTTTTCCCTGTCCGCGATCCCCCGGATGACCTGCTCAAGGCTTTTATTGAACTCATCCAGCGTCTCTTTCTTCTTGACCTGGACCTCCTGGTTCAACTGCTGGACCTTGCGCTGATACTCCACCATCTTCTGGCGGAACTTCTCCTCCTTGTCCTTCTTGGCATCGGGGCTCAGCACGGCGCCCTGCTTGACCAGGTCCTCTTCCATCTTCTTGAGCTCGTCTTCCTCCATGTCGATAACCTTCTGGCGGGCCTTGACGTATTCCTGCAGCGAGTCCTTGATCTTCTTGCCGGCCTTGGTGCCGTCCAAGACTTTTTGCGGCTCGACCACGCCGATCTTCAATTCCGCCGCCCAGGCCGGCGCCGCAACCAGGAGGGCGACCGCGAGCGCGACCAATACAATGCGCATTCCGTTTCTCATGTCGATAATCCTTTCTGATCCAGTGTACACGACTGCCCCGTCAAAACAGCGAGCCGACCGAAAATTCAAACACCCCCGACCGTTCGCCCGTGCGCGGATTGAGGTTGAGGCCGTACGCCAGGCGCAGGGGCCCGAACGGGGAGATCCACCGACCCTCCACGCCGGCCGCCTTGCGCAAGTTCAACCCCCAGGCCTCCCCGTCCTCGAACCCCCTCCCATAGTCGAAAAACAACACCCCATTGATCTTGAACTCGGGAACGACGGGAAAGACATAGTCGAAGTTGAAGATAAGCTGCTTCGTCGCCCCCAGGATGCTGAAGTTGTCGATCGAAGAGATCGGCCCGGCCCGGCCGAATTCGAATCCCCGCATGGTCTGGATGCCGCCCACGAAGAACCGGTCGCCGATCGGCAGCTGACCTCCGGGGGTATAGCTGTGGGCGAACCCTGCCCGGGCCCGCGGGGCGAACACCGTGTCCCAGACCACCGGGAAATACCAGGCGGTGTCTCCGATCACCTTGTAGAAATCGTTGGTCCCGCCGAGCGGGCCTCCGGCGAACTCCGTCGTCAGAGCGTGCCGGGCGCCGCTCTTGGGATCGATAAAGAAATCCCGCGTGTCGCGCGCAACGCCGAGGATGACCGCGCTGGTGGTGGACTTCCCGATCTGCTGCTGGATCAGCAGAGGCAGTTGGTCAACGGGAGTCACGGCGAGCCCTCCGCCTCCCAGGAATAACTCATCCGAGAGATCGTTCGAGATCGTCAGCCGCTCGCGGAGCAGGCTCAGACTTCCGCTCAGGTACTCCGAGAACCATTTGCCGAGCACGATATCGCCGCCGATCCGCTCCTCGAAAAAGTTGAAGAAGAAGGTCTGGCGTGAGTACAGATCGATCTGGGCCGACATGGCCTCGTCGAACAGATAGGGCTCCCGGAAGGTCACGACCCCCGTCGACCGCCGCTGGCCCAACTGGCCCCGGATCTTCAGCAACTGGCCGCGGCCGAACAGGTTGCCCTCCGTGACGTCGGCCACTATCCCTAACTTATCGAGAGAGCTGAATCCGCCACCGACGCTGAACGTACCGGTGGACTTTTCCTTGACCTTGATGTCGAGGTCGACCGTGTTCGGATCGACCTGCTTCGGAATGATCTCCACCGTTTCGAAGTAGTTCATGTTGTTGAGCCGCTTGAAGCTCAATTGCATGGCCGCGGTATCGATCAGCTCGGCTTCGTTGACCCGCAGCTCCCGCCGGATCACCTTGTCGCGGGTCTTGTCGTTGCCGGAGATATTGATGTTGCGGACGCGGATCAGCGCGCCCTCTTTGACGTCAAACGTGACCATCGCGGTCTTGGACTCGGGATCCGGCTCGATCAAGGGGTTGATGTCCGAAAACGCATAGCCCTTCGCGCCGTACACGTCCGTCGCGCGCTTGATGTCCTCCCGGACTTCCGCCATCCGGACGACGTCCCCTTCCTTCAGCTTGCTCCCGCTCCGGAGCTCGGATTCGGAAAAGATGGCCTGCCCTTTATAGCCGATCTTCGAGAACCTGAATTGCGGGCCCTCGATGATGGGGAACCGGACCGTAAACCACTTCTTGTCGGCGCTCAGGTCGACCGTGGGCTTGCCGAGCTTGACGTCCAGATACCCCTCGTCGAAATAGATCTGGCGGAGCCGCTCGACGTCGTTGTCCAGCTCTTCCTTCTTGTAGACCCCCGAATCATCGAACCAGGAGAACAGCCAGAAGTATTCCCGTGTCACTAGGGGCTTCTTGAGCTTCCTCGCCGGGATGGCCGCCGCGCCGTCGAAGGCGACGGTCTTGATGCGGGCCTTGGGGCCCTCCTTGACGAAGAACGTCAGCGACTTGCGCTCGCCGTCCAGGGATTTGATGACCGGCACGATCCGCGCGCTGAAATGCCCCTCGTCCTCGTACAACTGCCGGAGCCGCTCAACGCTGTCCTTGATCTGCTGCTGATCCAGAAACGACTGGGTGCGGACCGTCAGTTTCTCGGTGAGCTTCTCGTCCTTGACATTGTCGTTGCCGTCGAACAGGATCTCCGTCACAAACGGCTTCTCCGTCACGACGAAGATCACGGCCACGCCTCCGGCCTTGGGCTCGGTTTCCACGCGGACGTCTTCGAAATATCCCATCTGGTACAAGGCGCGAATCTGCTCTCGGATCCGCTCCGCGGAGAAGATTTCCCCCGTCTTCAACGTGAGCCGGGCCCGAATGGCCGGCACTTCGATCCGCTTGTTCCCCTGGACGGTGATCGTGCTGACCCGCTGGCCCGCCTCCTGAGCGAGACCGACCCCCGGGCCGAGAACCCAGATCAGTCCCCCCAGCAGCACGATCCCATAGACGACGATAGTGGTCATTCGACGTGCCGTCCCGGCCCCCCCCAACGCCCGGCCAAAGTACACCGCCCCGACTCCTTCCCGCTTCCCGGACCGCCGAGGGCGGCACCGCACAGACATGCCTAAAAAAGCGCAAAAAACCGAGTAAATTCTACAGATTGCCACGCGACAAGTAAAGGGGAAAAGGCGGGGCGAAACCGCCGCGCTCAGCTTGACTTTGCCCCGAACCGCCCGTAGAATCCGGCTGTTATGGCTTCTCAAACGGTTTCCAAGGCCATCATTCCAGCCGCTGGCCTCGGAACCCGGTTCCTTCCCGCCACCAAAGCCTCCCCCAAAGAGATGCTGCCGCTGGTCGACAAGCCCCTGATTCAGTACGCGGTGGAGGAGGCGGTGGCGGCCGGCATCCGCGACATCATCGTCATTACGGGCCGCGGCAAACGCGCCATCGAGGACCATTTCGACCTCTCGTTCGAATTGGAAGAGGTGCTGAAGGAAAGCGGAAAAGACACGCTGCTCAAGGAAATCCGCCGGATCTCCGAACTGGCCAATTTCTGTTACATCCGCCAACGTCACGCCCGCGGGCTCGGGGACGCCATCCTCTGCGCGCAACACCTGATCGGTGACGAGCCGTTCGCCGTGCTGTTGGGAGATGAGGTCATCGATGCGGCGGTCCCCGCGACCAGACAACTGATCGATCTCTATGAAGATCTCGGCACTCCCGTCCTGGGCGTGCAGGAAGTCGAACCGGAGGAGGTCTCGCATTACGGCATCATCACCCCCCAACCGGTACGGCCCGGGCTGTTCCAGGTCACCGATATGGTCGAAAAGCCGGCCCCCAAGGAAGCGCCGTCCCGGCTCGCGGTGATCGGCCGCTACATCCTGCCGCCGTCGATCTTTTCCATCCTGGAGAAGACCCCGCCCGGCAAAAACCAGGAAATCCAGCTCACCGACGCCTTGCGCAGACTGGCGCAGTCGGCGCCGATGCACGCGTGCCTGGTGAGCGGCACGCGTCACGACGCCGGCGACAAGCTCGGCTTCCTCAAGGCGACCGTCGCATTCGGATTGAAGAACCCCGAGTTGGGCGGCCGCTTTTCTTCGTATCTCAAAGGCCTCAAGTTGTAGGGGCACGGCTTGCCACGCCCCTACCGACAATGAAAGGGTATCCATGGCCGAGCAGGCTCAGCGCGAACCGTCACAGGTAGAGATTCCCGATCGTCTCCCGCTCCTCCCGATCCGCGACATCGTCGTGTTCCCTTACATGGTCCTGCCCCTCTTCGTGGGCCGGGACATGTCTATCAAGGCCATCGAGGCGGCGCTGAGCGGCAACCGGATCATCATGCTGTGCGCCCAGCGTTCCCTGGAAGTCGAGCATCCCAAACCGGAGGATCTTCACCCGGTCGGGACCGTGGGCATGGTGATGCGGATGCTCAAGCTGCCCGACGACCGGATCAAGATCCTGGTGCAGGGCCTGACCAAGGCCCGCATCGAGGAGTTCGTCCAGACCGAACCCTACTTCGAAGTCCGCCTCAAGCAGATCCCTGAGGCCACGCTTCCGGGCCAGTCCCTCGAAGGGGAGGCCCTGATGCGGACCGTCAAGGAACAGCTCGAACGCCTCGTCAGCCTCGGCAAGATCCTGATGCCGGACGTGATGGTCGTGATCGAGAACCTCCAGGACCCCGGCCGGCTCGCCGACATGACCGTCTCGAACCTCGGGCTCAAGGTGGACGCCGCCCAGGAGGTGCTGGAGATCCACGATCCCGTCGCCCGCCTCCGTCGCGCCAGCGAGATGCTGGGCGCGGAAATCGAAGTCCTCTCGATGCAACAGAAGATCCAGGCCGAAGCCAAGGGCGAGATGGACAAGACCCAGCGCGAATACTTTCTCCGCGAGCAATTGAAGGCGATCCAGAAGGAACTGGGCGAACTGGACGAGCGGGCCGAGGAAGTAGCCGAGTTCCGAAAGAACATCAAAGACGCCAAGATGCCCGAGAAAGTCCTCAAGGAAGCCGAAAAGCAGCTCAAGCGGCTCGAGAAGATGCATCCGGACACCGCGGAGGCGGCGACGGTCCGGACCTATCTCGAATGGCTGGTGGAACTGCCCTGGAGCAAGAAGACGAAGGATGCCCTCGACATCAAGGCCGCCGCCAAGGTCCTCAACGAGGACCACTACGACCTGGAAAAGGTCAAGGAGCGGATCCTGGAGTATCTCGCCGTCCGTAAGATGAAGGAGAAGATGAAGGGCCCGATCCTCTGCTTCGTCGGCCCGCCGGGCGTCGGCAAGACGTCCTTGGGGAAATCCATCGCGCGGGCGCTGGGCCGGGAGTTCGTCCGGATCTCGCTCGGCGGTATCCGCGACGAAGCCGAGATCCGGGGCCATCGCCGGACCTACGTGGGCGCTCTGCCCGGCCGCATCATCCAGGGCATCAAGCAGGCGGGCACCGGCAACCCGGTATTCATGATGGACGAGGTCGACAAGGTCGGCGCCGATTTCCGCGGCGACCCTTCGGCCGCCCTGCTGGAAGTCCTCGATCCGGAGCAGAACCACGCCTTCAGCGACCATTACCTGGGCGTGCCGTTCGACCTCTCCGAGGTCATGTTCATCACCACGGCCAATCTCATGGACCCGATCCTCTCGGCCCTGCGGGACCGCATGGAGATCATCGAGATTCCCGGCTACTCCGAGGAGGAAAAGATCGGCATCGCCAAGCGGTTCCTGATCCCCCGCCAGTTGACCGAGCACGGCATCACCGAGAAGCAGATCACCTTCTCCGATCGGGCGCTTCATCGGATCGTCGGCGACTATACGCGGGAAGCGGGCGTCCGGAACCTCGAACGCGAGATCGCCAACGTGATGCGCAAGGTGGTCAAGAAGATCGCGGAGGGGGAGGACCGGCTCTACGCCATCACGCCGACGTCCCTCCCCAAGTACCTCGGCGTGCCCAAGCACCACAAAGAGAGCGAGGAGAAGAAGGACCTCATCGGCGTGGCCACAGGACTGGCCTGGACCGAAGTCGGCGGCGACATCATTCACATCGAAGCGACGATCATGAAGGGGAAAGGCTCGCTGACGCTGACCGGCCACCTGGGCGACGTCATGAAGGAATCGGCGCAGGCCGCGCTCAGCTACGTCCGGGCGCGCGCGCGCCAACTCGGCCTCATGCCCGCGGTCTTCGCCCGGCACGACATCCACATCCACGTTCCGGCCGGGGCGATCCCGAAAGACGGGCCCTCCGCCGGCATCACCATGGCCACCGCACTCACGTCCGCCTTCACGGGGCGGCCGGTGCGCCACGACCTCGCCATGACCGGCGAGGTCACGTTGCGCGGGCGGGTCCTGGAGATCGGGGGGCTGAAGGAAAAGATCCTGGCGGCCAAGCGGGTCGGCATCTTCAGGGTGATCCTGCCCAAGAAAAACCAGAAGGACCTGGCGGACATTCCCAAACATCTGCTCAAAGGGATGACGCTCATCTTCGCCGAAACGATGGACGACGTCCTGGCATCGGCCCTGCGCCGGGTGCCGGCGCCGCGCGGCGCACACGCGAAACCGGACGCGCCGGGACGCCGACCCCCGATGAGCCGCCGGCCCGTCGCCGCCGCCCCCCCCAGACACGGCTGATGCGCCACGGCCGGATCGGCGAGTTCGAACTGATCCAGCGGCTCCGGAACGCGACAGGAATTCCGCGCGCCCTCGGGAAAACGGTCCTCGCGGGCATCGGCGACGATGCCGCCGTCCTGAAGACCCGGTCCGGACGGGTCCTGCTGGCCACCACCGATGTGCTCGTCGAGCACGTTCACTTCGATCTGGCCTGCACCACCTACCGGCAGCTCGGCTACAAGGCCGCCACGGCCAATCTCAGCGACATCGCGGCGATGGGCGGCCTGCCCCGGTTCGTCCTGCTCGCCGTCGCCGTGACCCCGCGGCAATCGTCCCGCGATGTGGAGGCGCTGTACGCGGGCGCGCATGCCGCGTGCCGGCGGGCGGACGCGGCGATCGTCGGCGGCGACATGTCCGCGTCTCGCACCGATCTGTTCCTCTCGCTGGTGGTGCTGGGCGAGGTCGAACCGTCCGCGGTGCTCCGGCGGTCCACCGCCCGCGCGGGCGACCGCCTGTACGTCACCGGCACGCTGGGGGACTCGCAGGCCGGGTTGGAGATCTTACTGCGACGAAGGAAACCGTCGGAAGAGGGGGGGGTGGTTTATCTGATAAGGCGCCATCTGACGCCTACCGCCCGCCTCCGTGAAGCCCGGCTCCTGGCCGAGAATCGCCTGGCCAGCGCGGCCATTGATCTGTCGGACGGCCTGGCCGGTGACGTCCGCCACATCTGCGAGGAGAGCAAGGTCGGCTGCCTCATCGACACGCGACAGCTTCCCCTGTCCGCCCCGCTCCTCGCCCATGCGCGGGCCGGACGGCGCGATCCGATCACGTATGCGCTCGGCGGCGGGGAAGATTACGAACTCCTCTTCACGGTGCCGCCGGCCAACGTGCCGCGCGTGGAAACGCTCATTCGCCGCCGGGTGCTGTGGGCGACCCCGATCGGCACCATCACGCCCGCCCGCAGGGGGCTTCGCCTCATCGGCGCCGACGGCGCCGTCCATCCGCTGAGCGCAAAGGGCTACGAGCACCGCATAGGATGATCCCCCTCGCCGTCATCAAGGAGAAGCTCCGCCAGATCCTGCACCTGGGCGATTCGCCCGCGCGCACCGCGCTGGCCTTCGCCGTGGGGGTCTTCATCGCCTTCTCCCCGAGCTACGGTCTCCACACCGCCAGCGTGTTTCTCTGCGCCTGGGCCTTCCGCTTGAATTTCCTGGCCTTGATGGCGGGCAACCTGATCAACAATCCCTGGACGTTCCTGCCGATCGTCGCCGGCAGCATGTGGGTAGGTCTGCTCCTGGATCCCGTCGGCGCCCCCCCGGCGATCGACTGGAACGACTTCACACTCCGGATGCTGTGGGAGCAGTTCCATCCCTATGTGATCCCCTTTGTCCTGGGCCATGTCCTGCTGGGAGTCATCGGCGCGGCCGCCGGGTACGTCATCATGTACCAGGCCATCCTCAAGTTCCGCGAGCATCATGCGAAGACGCATCAACGGGCTCCAGTTGCGCCCCCACCCCCTTCGTGTTAGATTTTTCGGGTGACGCCCCGTCCCTCGCTCGGCAAATCCCACTATGACGGCTCGGCGCTGATCGCCGACCCGATCCATGAATACATCACGTTCACCGTGCCCTTCGCCGCCGCCGCGAAAGGCGCGGCGCGCGGTGAGCCGAAGGAAACCACCGAGAAGGACCTCATCGATTCGCCGTGGGTCCAGCGACTCCGCTATATCTTCCAGCTCCAGAGCGCCCGGTGGGTCTATCCCTCGGCCGAGCACAGCCGGTTCGTCCATTCGCTCGGCGCCATGCATGTCGCCGGGCGGTTCGCCCGGCACCTCTACCCCTTTCTGCAAAAGACCGCGTCGGATGCGCCGTCCGCCAACTACATCGAGGAGTTGCTCCGGGTCACCTCGCTCGTGCACGACATCGGCCACGGCCCCTTCTGCCACTTCTTCGACGACAATTTCCTGAAGGCGTTCGGCCTCACCCATGAGCGACTCGGCCAGATCATCATCCGCGAGCATCTCGGCCCGATCATTCGGAAGATCCGGCGGAGCCCCTCCGGCCCCTTCGCCAAAGGCGAAGAGCTGGACCCCGCCCAGATCGCTCACCTGATCCTCAAGGACAAAAGCAAGGACACGTCCAAGATGCCCCGGTGGCTCAACTTCCTGCAGCCCGTGATCTCCGGCAGCTATACCGGAGACAATCTGGACTACGTCCTCCGTGATTCCTACATGTGCGGCGTCGCGGTCGGGCCCGTGGACCTCAGCCGGCTCATCCATTACACGATGATCACCGAGAAGGGCTTCACGATCCACAAAACCGGGCTGCCGGCGCTCCAGATGTTCCTGAATACGCGGATGTACCTCTACTCTAACGTGTATTACCACCGGACGACCCGGGCCATCGACATCCACCTGCGTCAGATCTTCGGCGACACCATGCGGCTGGTCTTTCCGCACGATCCCAGAAAGAAGATGGCCGCGTACCTGAAACTCACGGACTGGTCTTTGCTTGAGACGGTGCGCGGGTGGTGCCAGGCAAAGAACCGCGCCCAACGTCTCCTGGGTGCAGAGTGGTCGTGCATTCTGAACCGGGACGTCAAATGGAAGATGGCTTACAGCACCGTCTTGAAGGAAAAAGGCCAGGAGCGGGGCATGGATTTCCCCTCCCCGGCGGAGTTCAAGCAGAGAATCCGCAAGGAGTTGCCCGACCATCTTGCGGACCTGCCGTTTGAGGTGGACTCGGCCCCTCTGGATCCGAGGCCGGACCCCAAGGACACGCGCGGCATACCGCTCTACGTCTATGATTCGAGCACGCAGACCGTCTCCACGGAGCCGCTGGAGGAATTCCTGGATCTGCTCCCGACGCGCCTGATCCAGTTCCGCATCTATGCGCTCAACCACGCCACCGACGCGGCACTCTCGCAGGCCGCCGCCACCGTGCTGAACAAAGCGCCGTCCAGTATCGAGACCAACGTCTGATGCCGACCTTCAAAAGCGGCGCCTTCGCCCAGCAGTGTTTTTCCGCCCATCCCCTGTCGCTGAGTTTCAAATCGTTGACGCCGCCCGACCGGGTCGTGGTGGAATGCACCAACTGCCACATGCGGCACCGGTTCACCGCGCGGGCGCTGACGACCCGTGCGGCCGAGGTGGGCGGCCCCGAACGGGAGGCGACGGACGATCTGGGCGCATGCGCCGCCGCGCATCCCGCCGAGCTGCGGGTGAGCGCCGTCGACGTGGTGGCCGATGCCGTCAAGCTCAGATGCGGGGAATGCCGCAGGACCTTTTCGATCGCCGTGTCGGTGTTTGAAACCTACCGGAAGGATGGATAACGAAGGAGGCACGTAATGAGCGCACAGACAATCCGCACGCTGTACGGTCTCGCCCTGCTTGTCTTCATCGCCGGGGCCGGGGATTTTTCCCTGTTCATCACGCAACGCTATGAAAACTTCCAGGAAGGGCTGTCGGACCAGGTCGCGTTGACCGGGCTGGGCGTCTGGTGGGTGCTCGCACTAGGACTCGCGGGGTTCACCTACAAGAAAAGCAAGCAGGCGGGAGAATCGGGAGTCTCGGAAGAATCGGGAGAATCAGGAGAAGCAGGAGAAGCAGGAGCGTCGGAAGAATAAGGACGGGCGCCAACGATCCCGGTTATCCGGCGAAACCGCGGACTGCGCCCGCCAGCCCCTGCGTGACCCGGGCGAGCGCTTCGTAATTGACCTTGTCCGGTGTGTCCGTCGGCTCGTGGTAGTGCGGGTAGCGGTACAGCGCCGTGTCGGTGACCATGAACGCCGGATAGCCCGCCTGCCAGAAGGAGTCGTGGTCGCTCCAGTCCACGCCGGGAACGATCTCGAACGTGGAGATCGACTCGACCGGAAAATCGGATTGGGCGCGAAACAAGGCCTCCGCCTGGCGCATCACGGCGCGCGACCCCCAATTCGAAACGAGCATGACGAAATTCCCCTTGTCGGGAAACGCGAGGTCGTAGAGCCACGAGGGGAACGGAAACTGCTGACTGCCCGGCGCCTCGCTGTAATAGCCGATGGTCTCCAGCGACACCATGGCGCGGATGTCGTCGCCGCGCGCGCGGGCCATCTGCGCGTACACCCGGCTCCCCATCTGCGCGGTCTTGAAAAACGGCGGCTCCTCGTTCACGAACGCGACGAAACGGACGGACGCGGCCGGCTCACCGGCGGTGAAGCTCCGCGCGACCTCCAGCAGAGCCGCCACGCCGGTGGCGTTGTCGTTCGCGCCGGGGCAGCCCATGATCGAGTCGTAGTGCGCCCCGATCAGCAGCAGCACGTTCGGCTGGCTGCGGCCCCGGCGCGTGACTTCCAGGTTGGCCCACTTCTCGCCGCCCAACTGATACTCCTGACGCACGACCTCATACCCCTGCGCGCGCCACGCCCGCCCGATGTACTCTTCCGCGCGCCGCAGCGACCGCGGCCGGAACACATTCCGCTCCCCGATCTCCCCGGCGAGCGTTTGGACATGAGCCTTGAGGTTGGCGACGGAAATTCCCGGCAGCGACATCTTGGTTCAGATAACCAGCATCCTGCTAGGGATTCGGGATGCGGTGCGTGGAGATGTACTGATACATCGCCTCGACGTTCTCGATGAACCAGTCAGGATAGCCGCGCCATTTTTCGTACTTCGGCAGGCGGAGGGTCTTCTTGGTCTCCTCAAGGCTCGTCCCCTTCATGACGTACTGGCGCACCTCCGCCATCAGCTCTTCCAGATACTCCCGAAACATCCGCACGTGCTCCTTGCGCCCGACGTTGCCGTGGCCCGGCGCCAGGATTTCGAAGTCGAGCTGCTCGACCTGCTTCAGCGACTCAATCCAGTCTTCCGGATAAGAATCCAGCATGTTCCGGTAGGCCACGCCCTCCACCGGGATGAAGTCCACAGCGAAGAGCAGCTTGTCCTGCGGAAGCAGTACCACGACGCTGCTGTCGGAGTGGTTCCGCCCGACATGGATGACCTCCACATGCTTGCCACCAAGATCAATAAACAGCCGGTCCGTGAACGTAAGCTCCGGCACCGGCGTGTTCGGTCGCTTCTCCTGGATGATGTCCCGCCGGGCGCGCCAGTGACTGACGAACGTCGCAGTATCCGCAAAGACGGCACCGCCCGTGATGTGGTCGGCATGGTCGTGACTGTAAATGACATAGCGGATCGGCTTGTTCGTCAGCTTCTTAATCTCGGCCTTCAACCACGTCGCGGCTTCCATGCTGATCGGATCGGTCAGGATGACGCCCTCGGGCGTGAGAACGACGAGGGCCTTATGGAAGCGATGCCGGAAGTGATAGACATCGTCCGTCAGCTTCGTCAGCTCATCATCTGGCTTCGGCCCCTGCGCCACCCCCATCCCCGGCGTACCTACCACGCACGCGAGGATCAACAGAACAGAAAACCATTTCAGATAATGCATTGCAGCCTCCAGAACTAATCATCCGGTCACCCTGAGCCTGTCGAAGGGTCTAAATAAATGTCCCTCGCCCGGGGTGCCCATTGCGCTTCCTATGCAATGGGCTATCGGGGAGAAGGCCAGGGTGAGAGGGCGCGCAGGCCGAGAAAAGACTCCCGACTCCTTTGTCCGACTTACGACCCCTTTGTCCGACTTAAATCCAACTCCAGCCTCCTTTAGAGCATTTTAAATTGTTGTACTAAGTCCTTGTGCGTTGAAGCAGGAAGCAACATTTTTTGAGGCCCTACCCGACGATCAGGCTAGGCCAGCTTTGCGAGGGAGTCAAGCGGGTGGCGCCGATGCTGCTGGAGGCGAGCGGGTGACACCGCATGGGCGCCCAGATGCAGCGCAGGGCGTACAGCCGGGTCTGCGGGGCTGCGACGGCGAAACGCCCAGCTGCGCTGGGATATGCGGGGGCAGGACCCGCGAGCCGCAGGCAGCAGGACCTGCGTTATCTATCGAGCGGGAGCCGAGCCAGGGCGAAGGGGTTGACGCGGGAGCCGTTGAGCCAGGCGCCCCAATGCAGATGCGGGCCGGTCGCACGCCCCGACTGCCCGACCGTGCCGATCACATCCCCGCGCTTTACCCGCGCCCCCTCCTTGACCGCCGTCGTGTCCAGATGGAAGTACATCGTGAAGAGCCCGAGCCCGTGATCGAGGATGACCCCCTTACCGCTGAAGAAGTGGTCGTCCACCATCCTGACGACGCCGTCGTTTGTCGCCTTCACCGGCGTTCCCAGCGAGGCCACGATGTCCTCGCCGTTGTGCTGGTTGCGCGGCTGGCCATTCAGGATACGCCGACTGCCGAACGCCCCGGTGACGGTGCCTTCCACGGGCACCAGAAACCCCGCGCCCCAGATCCGTTCCGGCGTGAAGCCCGCAAGCACGGCCTTCACTTTTTCCTTCTCCAGGTTGATCCGTTTCAAGGCGGCGGCGTCGGGGTCCACCTGCTCCTTCGGGAGCGTCATGCGCTGCTCGCGGAAATCCTCCAGCGCGACGGCGACTCGAAATACCCGTTTCCGCACGCCGTCGGGATAGTTGATCTCCGCTCTCAGATCGGCCGTGTCCGGAGCGTCGGCCATGTCGATCCCCACCAGCGCGCCGAACTCGCCCTCACGCCCCGTCTTGAAGAAAGGGACGAGGCGGTCGCGGAACCGCCCCTGAACCGACGAGGGCGCTCCCTCGACATTCAGCGTGAGATAGAGGACGTCTCCCTGCTTCGTCTTGAAGACTTCCTCTGCCGGCTCGGCGGCACGGGACCCGTCCACCGCCGGCAGACACCAGGCTACCGTCAATGCGATGAGAAAGAAGGCGGGATGCAGAGCCCTGGGAAGCACGTCAGCGAAACGCTCGTTGACCCGAGACCTGAGAAAGCAGCTCTTCCACGCGCCGGTTCGACGCGCTGAAGGGGTCCATGCAGAGGATGGTCTCCTCCCAGTACCCGTTGAGCTTGAGGTACGTCCAGTCCACCGTGTAGGACCGGTTCTTCGCGCGGGCGAACCGGATGAAGTCGCCCCGCACCTTGGCGCGGGTCGTCTGCGGCGGATTCGTCATGGCGCGCTGCACAGCGTCCTCGGACACCATGCGCTCCGCCATCTCCTGCTTCTCCAGCAGGTAGTACAGGCCCCGCGTCCGTTTCACGTCGTGATACTGGAGATCCATCATCGTGATCCGGGGATCGTCCCACCCGCAGCCCTTCTTCTCCATGTACCCGAGCATGAGCCGCTTTTTCATGACCCAATCCAGCTCCTGGCAGAGCTGCATGGGATCGTCCTCGAGGCGGTTGAGGATGTCCTCCCACTGGCGCACGACGGCGGCGGCGACCGGATCCTCGTCCAGGGACCAGAGGTATTCCATGGCGCGCTCCAGGTAGACGCGCTGGATCTCGATGGCCGTCATTTCCCGCCCGTCCTCGAGCTTGATCTTTTTCTTGAGCGTGGTGTCGCGGGCGATCTCGCGGATGGCCTTGACGGGGTCGTCCAGCTCGATGTGCGCCACGGTGTACCCGTCCTCGATCATCGAGAGCACCAGCGCCGCCGTCCCGACCTTGAGATAGGTGGGCACTTCCGACATGTTCGAATCGCCGACAATGATGTGCAGCCGCCGGTATTTTTCCGCATCGGCGTGCGGCTCGTCCCGCGTATTGATGATGCTGCGGGATGACGTGGTGGACGACGACGTCTTTTCATGGATGTGCTGGGCCCGCTGGGAGATAAAGAGCTGGGCCTTGCCGGAGACCTTGAGGACCTTGCCGGCCCCGGCGAAGATCTGCCGCGTCACGAAGAACGGAATGAGCTGCTCGGTGACCTTCCAGAAATCCACGTCCCGCCGCATCAGGAAATTCTCGTGGCAGCCGTACGTGTTGCCCAACGAGTCGGTATTGTTCTTGAAGATGTAGATCTCCCCCGAGAGGCCCTCTTCGCGCAGGCGCTCCTCGGCGGCGGGCAGGCAGGCCTCCAACAGGCGCTCCCCCGCCTTGTCGTGCACGACCAGGTCGTCAATGTTGTCGCACTCCGGCGTCGAGTACTCGGGGTGGCACCCGGTGTCCTGATAGAAGCGCGCGCCGTTCACGAGGAACGCGTTCGAGGGCCAGCTGTTGGGAATGAGGCCTTCGAAGATGTAGCCGAGGATTTTTTCGATGGGGAGGTAGATGCGTCCGTTCGGGGAGAAGATCAGGCCGTACTCGTTTTCGAGGCCGAAGATGCGCGGCTTCATGGCGAATTCACGAGCGCTCTCGCTTCTCCGGGGGCGATCCGGCGGAAGGTCCGGCCCGGCCGGGTGCGGTCCAGGACGGCCAACTCGAGGCCTTCCGTCGCCAGCTTCTGATTCGTAACGGTCTCCAACGCTTCGATGCTCAGCTTCAGCGCGTCCCGCAGCGAGATGGCCGGCGCGGTCCACCGGGCTTTCAGGAACGTCAGGAGGGCCTCCGCCTTGCCGCCGATGGCCGCCACTCCTTTCTCGTCGATGATACTCCCGTCATAGGAGATGCGGTACGTCTCGTTGGGTTTGTCGTCCTGACCCACTTCGACGACCAGGAGTTCCACCTCGAGCGGCTTCGGCTCGGCGCTGAAGATGCTCCCGATGGTTTGCGAGTAGGCGTTGGCCAGCGATTTGGCCGCCACGTCCTCCCGGCTGTACGTATACCCCTTGAGGTCGGCGTGCCGGATGCCGGCCTTGCGCAGCATCTCGAATTCATTGTACTTGCCGGCGCCCGCAAATGCGATCCGGTCGTACATCTCGGAGATCTTGTGCAGCGACGCGCTGGGGTTGTCCGCCACCAGCAGCACGCCGTCGGCGTATTCCATCGCGACGATCGAGCGGCCCTTGGCGATCCCCTTCTTCGCATACTCGGCCTTGTCGGCCATCATCTGCTCGGGGGAGACGTAGTAGGGAAGCGCCATCGTCACACCCTCTCGCGCCGCTCGGCGATCACGGCGCTGCAAGCCTCGCCGATCGCGGATTCTTCCAGGTCGCGGATGCCCGCTTCGGTGATCACCTTCACGGTGGGGTAGATGCCCCGGATTAGGTCGGGCCCGCCCGTGCCGACGTCTTCCTCGGACGCGTTGTACAGCGCCTCCAGTGCGATGCGCAGCGCCTGCGCCTCCGCGAGCCCGCGCCGGTACATCTGCTTCATCGTATCACGCGCGTCCTTGCCACCGGATCCCGTCGCGTGGTACTCGGTTTCCTCGTAGCGCCCGCCGGTCACGTCGTATTTGAAGATCCGCCCCTCGCGCCGCTTGAGATCGTATCCGGCGAAGAGCGGGATCACCACCAGCCCCTGGAACGCCATCGGAAGGTTCCCCCGCACCATCTGGCTCAGTTTGTTGGCCTTGCCCTCGCACGACAGCACGTCGCCTTCCAGCTTTTCATAGTGCTCCAACTCCACCTGCAAGAGGCGCGCCAGCTCGACGGCGGGTCCCGCCGCGCCCGCGATGGCGACGGCCGAATGCGCGTCGGTCTTGAAGACCTTTTCGATGCGCCGCCCGGAAACCTGGAACCCCTCGGTCGCCTGACGGTCGCCCGCCATCAGCACGCCGTCCTGGAACCGAATCGCCAGCACGGTGGTGCCGTGCGGAAGGGCCGGCCCGCCGGCGGACGCCGAGGGTCCGAAGCCGCCCGCCGGCGAGGGGACTTGGGGAGCGTGCCGCAGCGTGTCCTGCCCGCGGCTCATGAGGAAATCGTAGAAGCTGGACCCGTGATCGTCTGAAAAGAGGGGCACTGTGTCAGGCCTTCAGCTTGCCCAGCAAGGCGTCGACCGTCTCGGCCTCATCCAGCAGGTCTTTCGTGAGCGCCTCGGTGCCGCGCAGCGGTTCCATCAGGGGCACCTTCTTGATCGCCGCGTTGCCGACGTCGAAGAGCACCGACGTCCAGCTCGCCGCGTACACTTCCTGAGGCCATTTCTTCACGCACGCGGCCCGGAAATACGCGCGGGTGTCCAGCGGCGCGTTCATCTCGGCGTGCCGGACGGCCTCGTTCATGACGATGCGCTCCACCCGATTGGCGCGCTCGAGGGTGAAGTAGAGTCCCTTCTCGGGCCGGACGTCGTGGTACTGGAGGTCCATCATCGCCACGCGCGGGTCCTCCCAGCCGCACCCCTTGCGGTCCACGTAGGATTCGATCAGGTCGCGCTTGGCCACCCAGTCTAGCTCCCGGACGAGCTCGCGGGGGTCGCGCTCCAGCTTGTCGAGGGTCTCTTCCCAGCGGATCAGGACTTCCTTGACGGGCAGGGTCAGCTCATGGCTCGCGTAGTAGTCCTGCGCCGCCTTGAGATACGCGCGCTGCACGGCAATCGCCGTCATCGCCTTGTCGCCGGCGAGCCGCAGATCGGCCTTCACCTCCAGATCGCGCGACACCGCCTTGATGGCCTGCACGGGGTCTTCCAGTTCGATCGCCGGGAGCGCCCAATTGTCCTCGATCATGTCCAGCACGACGGCCATCGCGCCCACCTTCAGGAAGGTCGCGCACTCCGCCATGTTGACGTCCCCCGCGATGATGTGGAGGCGGCGGTATTTGGCGGCGTCGGCGTGCGGCTCATCGCGCGTGTTGATGATCGGCCGCTTCACCATCGTGTTGAGATCCATCAGCGTCTCGAAGAAGTCCGCCCGCTGCGAGATCTGATAGACGGTCGGCGCCGTTTGATTCTCCGCCCCGACCTTGCCGGCCCCCGCGAAAATCAGGCGCGTCACCAGGAACGGCACGAGCGCGCGCGCGACGCGCTCGAAGGGGACGGCGCGGGACACCAGGTAGTTCTCGTGATACCCGTAGCTGTTGCCCTTGCCGTCCGTGTTGTTCTTGTAGACGAGCAGACTGCCGGGCCCACGCACCTGCTCCACCGCGCGCACCGCGGCGGCGGCGATGCGCTCCCCCGCCTTCTCGTACAAGACGACGCCCCGCGCCGTCGTGCACTCCGGCGTCGAGTATTCCGGATGCGCCCCGTCCACGTACAGGCGGCCGCCGTTGGCCAGCACCTTGTTCAGCAGACGATTGTAGTCCGGGCCGGGCCGCTCCCGCTCCCCCTCCACTTCGAAGCCGCGGATGTCGAGCAGCGGGTTCTCGTTCTCGTAGTCCCACAGGATCTTGGGCGAGGGGAAATGCGGGTAGTGATTGATCAGAAAGAGCGAGTTGGACACGGGGTCCACGACCTCGGGGTCGCGGGTGGCGATTCCGAACTCCGTCTCGGTTCCGAAGGCTCGCTTCATCGTCATACGGTGTTCTCGGGCACGGCCTATGGCGTCAGAGATAGTGGCCGGTGGTCACGGTCTCGATCCGCCGTGATTCGTGGGATCCGATCGTGATCGTCCGGACGTGGACGATCTTATCGGCCTTCTTGCCGGCGATCTTCGCCCAATCATCCGGGTTGGTGGTGTTCGGCAGGTCTTCATGTTCCTTGAACTCGTCGCGGATGGCGCGGAGGAGGTCGTCGCCCTTGATGCCCCGCTCGCCGGTGCCGAGCAGGCGCTTGATGGCGTATTTCTTCGCCCTCGACACGATGCCCTCCATCAGGGCCCCGCTGGAGAAGTCCTTGAGGTAGAAGGTCTCCTTGTCGCCGTTGGCGTAGGTCACCTCGAGGTACTGGTTCTCCTCGCTGAGCGCGTACATGGACTCCACGGTCACCCCGATCAGCCGCTCGACCAGTTTGGCGGTATCGCCGCCGTCCCGCTCCAACTCCTCCGGATGCCAGGGCAGGTCCGGCGTGAGGTACTTGGAGAAGATGTCCTTGGCCGCGGCCTTGTCCGGCCGGTCGATCTTGATCTTGACATCCAGCCGACCCGGTCGCAGGACGGCGGGGTCGATGAGGTCCTGCCGGTTGCTGGCCCCGATCACGATCACGTTGTTCAGCCGTTCGACCCCGTCGATCTCCGAGAGAAACTGGGGCACGATCGTGGACTCGATGTCGGACGAGATGCCGCTGCCGCGGGTCCGGAACAGGGCGTCCATCTCGTCGAAGAACACGATCACCGGGTAGCCGTCATCCGCCTTCTCCTTGGCTTTTTTGAACACCTCGCGCACCTGGCGCTCGGACTCGCCCACGTACTTGTTCAGGAGTTCGGGCCCCTTGACGTGCAGGAAGAAGCTGCGAATGTCCTTGCCCGTCAGATGCCCCAGCTTCTTGGCGATCGAGTTGGCGACGGCCTTGGCGATCAACGTCTTGCCGCAGCCCGGAGGGCCGTACAGCAAGATGCCCTTCGGCGCGCGCAACTGGTGTTCTTTGAACAAGTCGGCGTGGAGGAACGGCAGTTCCACGGCATCCTGGATCTGTTCGATCTGGTCGCGCAGGCCGCCGATGTCGCTGTATTTGACGTCGGGGACTTCTTCCAGGACCAGCTCTTCGACCTCCGATTTCGGCAGTTTCTCCAAGAGGTAGCCGGACCGCGCGTCGTAGAGGAGGTGATCCCCGACGCTGAGTTTCTGGGCGAGGAGCGGCTCGGCCAGCTCGGCCACCCGCTCTTCATCGGTGCGCAACGTGATGGTCGCGCGGCGCTCGTCCAAGGTGTCCTTCAAACGGACCACCTCGCCCTGCAGGTCGAAGCCGCAGGCTTCGATGACGTTCAGCGCCTCGTTCAGGATCACTTCCTGGCCCTTCCGGAGCGTCTTGGGATTGATGGACGGATGCAGATTGACTTTTAATTTGCGGCCGGTGACGTAGACGTTGACGGTATGATCCTTGTTCACGCTGGTGAAGATGCCGTAAGTGGACGGCGGGGCCGTGAGCTTGTCCACTTCGGCCCGCATCGCCTCGATCTGGGTTTTGGCCTCCTGCAGGGCCTCGGTGAGGCGGTCGTTCTGCCGGTTCATCTGATCGAGTTGGTGCCGCGCCTGATGCAGGCGGCGCACCTCCTCCTCCAGGGAGCGGATCTGCACCAGGAGTTTTTCTCGTTCCCTCTCGTGCTCGTCCTTCATGGTGCCCTCTGCCGGATGGTCCTCGGACAGGCCGGTCAGCTTCTTGACCGTATTACGGATTGAACTCAGCCGCCCCGGGGTCTTCTTCATCTCGGCCATCGTCGCGTCTCTTCGGCAATCCCGATGGGTCTATGCTTGCATGCACGAAATCATTCTAGCATCGCCTCCGGGACGGGTCAACCGATCGGCCCGCACGGACGCAGGATGCATCAGCCTTCCAGCGCGCACAGCAACGCGCGCGCGGCGCGCTCGACGTCCTCGGCCGCCATCACGCTTCTCACCACCGCCACGCCGCGCGCGCCAGCTTTCAGCACATCGCGCACGCGATCCTTCGTGATGCCGCCGATCCCGAAGAGCGGCACCCGGCAGCGCATCCGCGCGCGCTCCAGTTCGCGCAACCCGATCGGCGGACCGAACGCGTGCTTCGACGGCGTGTCGAAAATCGGCCCGAGGACGACGAAATCGGCGCCGTCCGTTTCAGCGCGGGCCGCGTCGTCCGCGGAGTGCGCCGACCGGCCGATCAACCGGTCCGGCCCCACCAATCCGCGGGCCACGGACACCGGCAGACCCGCCGCCGGCAGGTGCACCCCTGCGCTCCCGGCCGCCAGGCAGACATCCGCGCGGTCGTTCACGAACACCCGGGCTCCGTATGGCTTGGCCAGGTCGGCCAGGTCACGGGCCAGCGCCAGCAAGGTGCCGGTCGGCAGATCCTTCTCGCGAAGCTGGACGGAGCGGACCCCGGCGCGCAGCGCGGCCTGGACCACCTCCCGGAGAGCACGACCGCCGGTTTGATGACGGTCGGTGACCAGGTAGAGCGAAAAATCAACCTGGGCCATGCGCGCCGAGCTTAGCCCGGACGGCCCGAGCTATAACATCCCTTCGATCGGGCTGCTGGCGGTGGCGTAGAGCTTGCGGGGAATCCGGCCGGCCTTATAGGCCATGCGCCCGGCCCACACCGCGTACTTCATGGCTTCCGCCATCAGGAGGGGCTCCTTCGCGCCGGCGATCGCGGTGTTCATCAGGACGGCGTCGGCGCCGTATTCCATGGCCAGGGCGGCATCCGACGCCGTGCCGACGCCCGCGTCCACGATGACCGGCACGTTGACGGACTCCATGAGGATTTTGAGGTTGTACGGGTTGCGGATGCCCAGCCCGGAGCCGATCGGGGCGGCGAGCGGCATGACGGCCGGACAGCCGACGTCCACCAGGCGCTTGGCGACGATCGGATCGTCGTTGGTGTACGGGAGCACGATGAAGCCTTCCTTGACCAGAATCTTCGCCGCCTCGATCAGCCCCGCCGTGTCGGGGAACAGCGTCTTCTCGTCGCCGAGCACCTCCAGCTTCACCATGTCGGAGATGCCGGCGGCCCGCGCGAGCCGGGCGTACCGCAGCGCGTCCTCGACGGTGTAGCACCCGGCCGTGTTGGGTAGGATCTTGTACGTCTTGGGGCTGAGGTAATCGAGCAGGTTCTCGGACTTGCGGTCCGTGATGTTGACCCGGCGCACGGCCACGGTCACCACGTCCGCGCCCGACGCTTCGATGGCTTTTTGCGTCTCGATGAAATCCTTGTATTTGCCGGTTCCCACCCAGAGGCGGGAGCGGAACTCAATCCCGGCGATCGTCAGCCGATCATCGCTCATCGTCGTCGCTCCTCCCCCCCGCCGATAAACCCGATGACTTCCACCCGGTCGCCATCGCTCAGCGAGGTTCCCGTGAACGCCTGACGGTCCACAATTTTGAGATTCAGTTCCACGGCGACCCGTTCGGCCTGGATGCCCAGATCGGCCAGGAGGGACGCCACCGAATGGCCCTCCGTGACCTCGCGAGCCTCGCCGTTCAACGTGATGCGCATCGCGAGAGGATGATACCATACGGCTCGGAAACGCTGTCAATGGCACGGGCCGCGCACCATTGTATAATCCCGTCATGGTCCCCCCGCGCAATCAAACCATCGCCGGCGAGCTCCGGCGCGTCGCCGCCGAGCTGGAAAACCGGCAGGCGAATCCCTTCCGGGTCCGGGCCTACCGCCAGGCCGCCCGCCTCATCGAGCGCCTGAGGGAGGACGCCGGCGAGCTGGCCCGCCGCGGCGAGCTGATCCACATGAAAGGGATCGGCAAGGACCTGGCCCAGAAGATTGCCCTGTTCTGCGAGACCGGCCGGATCGACGCGGGGCCCTCGCCGCCCAAAGAGATTCCACCGGAGCTGGCGCCCTGGCTTGCGCTCCCCGGCTTCAGCCCGTCCCTGGTCCGCCATTTGTCCGAACGCCTGGCCATTCGGACGCTCGACGACCTTGAAGCGCTGGTGCGCTCACGGCTGCTGCGCACGCTGCCCGGCATGACGGCCCGGGATGAGGAGATTCTCGACGGGATTGCGCGGTTGCGCGCCGGGCTCTCGCAACCTTGACTTGCCCCGCCCCCTCTGTTACCGTGCGCCGGGTTTGGAGGCCAACGCGTGGCACTTTCGGCATTCATCCTGATTGAAGTGCAAGGCGATCACACCAAGAGCGCCTATAAGACGATCCAGCGCATCGCCGGCGTCAAGGCCGCGTACACCGTGAGCGGCAACTACGACCTCATCGTGCAGGTCGAAGCCGAAAATATGGAACAGCT